>Ga0209425_10002947_pt1 | contig 18428 bp, 13 predicted proteins | sample COG_05_FD_184749 | JGI IMG/M metagenome (GOLD analysis project Ga0209425, IMG submission 184749) | Pelagic Microbial community sample from North Sea - COGITO 998_met_05 (SPAdes) (version 2) | ecosystem: Environmental > Aquatic > Marine > Neritic zone/Coastal water | place: Helgoland, sampling...
ATGCAAGCGAGGTGGCTGTTACGGCACGCGGAGGGCATGAGGCGCAGGTGGATCGAGGGCGAGGGTGCGGGTAAGAAGGCTGGGCTGGTGGTGTGCGGTGATTTCAACGGTGAACCGTTTGACGGCGTGATTCGATTCATCCGCGAAGGCGCGTTGGGCGCGGGCGATACGGACTGGGCGCTGGGTAGCGTGTTCAGGTGGGGCGGTACCAGCAGCAGGGCGGCGGCGAAGGAGCTCCGCACGCTCACGCCGAGCACCGAGTCGGTCACGCGGATCGATGAACCGGCTCCCGACGACGCGGCTGAGCTGGACGAGAGGCAACAGCGACTGGGTCGCATGGCCGGATCGTGGCGGATCGTGTCCGAGGTGGAGCGTGGAGCCAGGTCGCCGTGCGGGGTCAGCGCGGACGGTGACGGGGTCAGCGCGGACGGTGACACGCCGCTGCACGTGGCGCAGGTACACGCGGGGAGCGGGTGCACGTTCAAGACGTGCGCCACAGTCGCGGCGTACACCCTCCGACGAGACGCGGGCATGTCTCCGGGAGTGACCGTGGCCGGTCTGTCGGGATTGAGATGGCCGGGCGCGGACTCCACGGAGGAGAGGGAGCGCGAGGCCGACGGGGACGAGGCTAAGAGTGGTAACGGGCCGGAGTGGACGCGCGGGGACGGTGGCGGAGTGACCTTGGGAGTGACCCCGAGCGACGACGCACTCGCCGCAAACGCCGCGACGAGAAAAGAGTTGGAAAAACACAGGGAAGGTCTGGAACGCATGCGGGAGAACGCGGCCGCGCTGGAGGATGAAGCCATCGCCCGAGCCGACGCGGCGTACACGGATTGGCTCGCCGTCGCCGTCGGTCCGTCTGCCATGCATCTGAGGCACCCGCTGGCGCTCCAGTCCGCGTGTGGATACCCGGATTTTACGAATTTCGTCGGAGGGTTCGTCGGGTGTCTGGACTACGTGTGGTGCGACTCGTCGGGTTTAGTGTCCACGGCATCGATGCCCATGCCGCCGCTTGAGGCGGTCACCGCGGAGACGGCGCTGCCAAACTCGGAGTTCCCTTCGGATCACCTTCCCATGGTCGCGGACCTGAGGTTTGTGAACTAGGCTACATGTTACATTCACATTCGAGTGTTGCGGCGAATCTCCTCCTCCTCAGCCTCTCCTTCCAACCGAGCCGCGCTCGCACCGCACAGCATCTCCCACCACGATTTCGGCTTGGTCGGTGGTGGTGGGAACACCTCGTCCAGCGCGGTGTTCACGATGAGCCTCACCATCTTGCGCGCGATGACCTTCGGCCGGTCGTGCCACGGCGTGTTCATGTCGTGTGCCGACTCAAAGTCACCGAGCACCGCGTACCTCTCCTCGTCCTCGTCCCCAAACTCGGACCCGGCGGGATCAGCCTCGACGGAGAACTCGTCGTCGTCCCAGAATCGTTCATCCCCCGCCGCGTGCGAGTAGTACTCGGGTTCTTCCACGTCCTCGGCGCGCACCTCCGGCAGCGGCTTCGTGTTGGCCCGCACCCGCTCGTACCGCGCCGTTATCTCCATCTGCTTGATGACCTTCTGCAGGTCCCGCGCCTGACGCTCCGGGTCGACGATCTCTATGAGCTCCTCTTCCACCTCTTGCTCGGCCGCATCCTCCACATCCGCCACGTCCTTGGCTCCACCGCAGCAATACTCGTACCCGGTCACGCCCGCCTTGTCGTCGTCGTCATCCTTATGAGAGTCTTTGCTGTTCTCCTCGGCCCACAGCTCGGAGACGGTCTTGCCCTTCATGTCGTCTCTCCTGGGCTCTTCGGACGCCTTAGTACCTCCCCCGTCGGCGTTTTCGTTCGTCATCGCGCTACTGCCGAAACGCGTGCGGTGCGCGACGCCCTATAACACCCCTCGAAGGCCGAACAATTCTTTGGTGATATCGGCGCCAAGGGGACCGGCGGAAAGTTCAATCAAACGCCACAAGTCGTGCGCGTCGAGCCGCGATGGCGAACTCTTCCGGGAGCGCAATCGCGCGGTCCGCGGCACTCAGCCACACCGTGGCTCGCGTGCCGGCACCGCGTCGAAGCGCCCGATGCGCACGCGTCGCTCCCCAATCGCCCGGGCGTTGGCAGTTGGAAGCCACGTGGCAGACGCGATGCTTGGGCTCCCTCAACCAGATACGGGAGAGCGGCGACGAGCGTGACTCGCAGTGGAGGGTCCGGCAGGTGTACGGCGACGGCAAGGTGCTCCTCGACCAGCTCAGGGAGGTGGCCGAGCTGCTCGCGGAGGGTTTCAACAAGAGCGGCAGCACGAGCAGGGACCTACTCAACGGGCTCGTGCAGAAGGTGCGACGACGTGCCCTCTCCTTCCGATCGCGTACACGTCCCAAACCGACTCGAACGCGACCCTGACCTCTTTCGTTCCATCGTCAACAGGTGCGGTGGAGCGGCGGTAACTTCCTGTGCCTCGTAGCGGACGACGGCGAGGACGGCTCGGCGCTCGTCGGCGCGTGCGACCTCACGCTCCTGCCCGCGGGTGGACCCAAGCGATCGAGGGAGGGCCTGGTGGCGGACGTGCCGACGGAACTAAACCTCCCGGAAGACACCCACTTCCTCTACCTCACCGGTATGGTCGTGCCCGCGACGTACAGACGACGCGGCATAGGACAGGCGTTGTTACTTCGGTGCGAGGCGATGGCGGGTAAGATCGAACCGGCGCCTAAATGCATCGCGCTGCACGTGGATAAAAACAACACCGGCGCCCGTAAGTTGTACGCCGGCGCCGGGTTCACGTACGTCGGATGGAGCGAGGGTGACGATTCGGATCCATCACGGAATTCGGAAGATACAGGCGGACTTCCGTGGCGGCTTCCGTTCGGTAAGAAAAAGGCAAAGACGGAGGTGCTCATGGTGAAGTGGACCCCGAGGGGAGGTTAACGCGGCGGCGAGTGCGGTTTATTTCATCTTTCGTCGTTACACCTCATCTCGTTCCCTCACCTGCCCCCGGCGCTATCTCCGCTCATGTCCCTCACGAACGTCTCGAACTGGGCGAAGTTATCGTGCTCCATCAGCGACTCGCACAGTCGAAGGAACGTGAACGAGTGCATCCCGCCGCCGCCGTCGCCGGAGAGCCCCATGCTATTCCGAACCATCTGCTTGTACGCCCCGGCGTCGCAGCGATACAGGGCGTTCTCCGCCGATATCTCAACCCCGTGCCTGTCCGCGGTGGCCACCACCTGGCGCAACAGCCCCTCGGGCCCGCACCTCATCTCCGGCGGGTGTTCGCCGTCGCTCATCTCCGCGCACGTAAACGTGACGCCGACGCCGTGTCGCCGGCACATGGCCATGACGCCGTCGTACCCGGGCACGCGATCCAACCCGCCCCGGCCCGACGACGACCCGGGCGATCCTTCACCCTCCAAAGACCCGTTGGACCACTTCTTGGACCCCAGACCACCGGACTTGGTCAACCCCGTCGGCGACGTGCCCGTGGGTGAGTCACGCATAGAGTCAGTGGACGGGTAGGCGCCCGGGGGCCACTCCGCGGACCGCCGACTGTGCGGGTTCCGAGTGCCCATGGAGAGTGGCCCCATGGAGGGCTCGGGGCGCCTACCGAGGTCCACGCTCCACCGCCCGCCCGCGCTGCTGTCCACGCGGCTCAAGGAGTGCGACGAGCCCAACTGGGAAAACGACTCCCCGAGCTGGTCCAAGTCGGACCCGCCGAGGACGTTGTAGTACCCGGTGGTGAGCTCGGCGGCGTGCGACCGGGTGCGGTACCACCAGTGAATGCCGGCGCATTTCAGCGCCAGCCTCGCGCCCGTGCCGTTGAAAACCGTCGCCGCGGCGCCCATCACCCTATCGCCGTGCGCCACCAGCTCGCCCGAGTACCACCCGAGGAAGAACCGCCCGTAGTCGCTGTCCCACCGCCCGTTCGGCCTAGAAGCCCCCGGGTGTTCCCCGCCGATCTCGCGAAGGTCGTCCAACGATCTGGCGCCTCTCGGAAACGCGGACACCGCCGGCCTTGAAGAGTTTGCGGCCTTGTCCCAGTCGCCGCTCGTGTTTCCATTCCCGCCGAACGCGTTCACGTTGTCCATGCTCCCCCCCGGCGAGTCCGTCCCGCTCCACCTGTGATTCGTCAGCACCGCAGCCTCGGACTTGGCGTGCTGTAAACGGACCCGACCTTTCCCGTTGGCGAAGAAGCCGGTGTCGTCGGGGTGCGAGTTGTAGGATCCGGCGTCGTGGGGTCCCGCCGCGCCCCACTCGGGCCGACCCGCGTTACACGCCGCCGCCCTTAAGGACTCCAGCGCCCGTCTGTCGTAGCACTGGAACTCGCCAACCCCTGGGAACTGCCAACCCCGGGACGCCGCGTACGCCGGGTACCGCAACTCACCGCACGGCCCGCACCCCACGAGAACCTCAGTCACCACAGAGCCCAGACACTGTTCAAACGCCTCCTTGAACGAGACCATGAAGTCGCGGTAGCACTCCAGCGGCGTGCGCGGTGCGGCGTGGTCCATCTGCGCTGATGGGAATGATCCCGGTCCGTCCATGATCATCATCGGGGACTCGTCGGCCCACAAAGAGAGGTACTCGTCGCTCTTGGTTCCCGCCCGATCGGCGAATAAGAGCCCATCAGGGTCACGCGCCACCGCGTCGGTGACCCACCGTGGCAGCGGGACGTGGTAGTCGTCGTCCCTGTTCGCACCGCACGAGTGGAAAGAGAGCACCGCGTGCAGTCTCAGGCCGATCCGTGACGCCAACCGCGCCAAGTCGAGGTACGCCTTCCAATCGTACCGCAACGGGCCGTCCCGTTCGACGATGCCCCACCAGACGTCCACCATCACCCCCTCGACCCCTACGCGCCTTAATCTGGACATGCGCTCGGCGAGCTCGTCCGGCCGCTGGAGCTGCCCGTCCCTCGAGACCGTATCGAGCGGGAGCATCACGTACACGGGCACCCCCCCGACGCTACGAGGCGATCCCATGTCGTCACGAGAGGCGCCATCATTTTCCTCGATTCTCCCCGACGTCTCGAGCGTCCCGAAGACGGGCACGCGGTCGGAGCTCGGCGCCGCGGTGCTCATCTCTGGGAATCAACGACCGCCACTCGCTCGTCGCCCAAACCCCGCTTCTCGCCCCTTCACGCGCGTCCTCCCGGCGCGCCTGCTGTGGACCCTTCGTGGCAAACGGGCGGCTTTCTTGCTTCGCGAACCGGCACGATCGCGAGATATTTCCGATTTGGGTCTTGGTATCGAAACTCAAGCCCTAAATGCTCTCATGCGAAAAGTACACGTCGCTTTAGAAGTTTTATCCAAAAAGCCGGTCTTGTGGGAGCCGGCGGTCACTCTACTCGACGCCGCACACGCGACGCCCCGTAGAATCTTCACCCGCGCGACTCACCGTTGCGTTTAGGAGACTGTTCCCAGTCCCCGTCTAGGTTAGCCTCGTCTCGCACGTCGCAACCTCTCCGCGAAGATGGCCGCCATCGCCTCCTTCCAATTGGCTGCTGTCGCGCCGGCGTGCGCGAAGCGCAGCATGGGTGCCAAGGGCTTCAGGGCTTCCGCATCCTCAAGCTTCATGGGCGCCTCTCTCGCCACTCCCGTCCGCGCCGGTGTTGCGCGCGCGGCTGGCGCGTCTGCCCTTAAGGTCGAGGCTCGCTTCGACGCGGGTGTGGGGGTTTTCGGCAACAAGGCCGGCATGACGCAGATTTTCACGGACGAAGGCTTGTGCATCCCCGTGTCCGTCATCGCCGTCCAGAAGGGCAACGTCGTGACTCAGGTGAGCATCTTAACCCCGCACGTAATCAGTCAACACGTATACGGACACGTCGGCGACGTCGTGCGGTTCATCAGGGCGACGCGTCGACGATGGCGCGCGTCCCACGAGCGCCGACTCGCCGGCATTTTACCCCTCAGGGTTTAGGTTTCCGGCAGGCTTATCTGAACTCAAACTCACCATCATTCGTCTCCTCTCTCCTTCCAGGTGAAGACCGTCGACACCGACGGCTACAACGCGGTTCAGGTTGCCTACGACGAGGTGGCTGACTACAAGATCACCAAGCCCGAGGTTGGCCACTGCGCCAAGGCTGGTGTCGCCCCCATGCGCCACCTCGAGGAGTTCCGCCTGGCGGAGACCCCCGCGCACGAACTCGGCCAGAAGCTCAACCCGTCTGAGATCTTCAACGCGGGTGACCTGGTGGACGTGCGAGGTACCTCCATCGGTAAGGGCTGGCAGGGTGCGGTGAAGAAGTACGGCTTCTCGCGCGGTCTCATGACGCACGGTTCCAAGAGCCACCGTCAGCACGGTTCCGTCGGCGCCGGTACCACCCCCGGCCGCATCTACCCCGGTAAGAGGATGCACTCGCAGATGGGTAACGAGGCGGTGACCGCCCGCAAGCTCAAGGTGGTGAAGGTCGAGGACGACTGCATCATCGTGAAGGGTTCCGTGCCGGGTAAGAGGGGTAACCTGCTGCGCATCTCCCCGGCGAAGATCGTGGGCAAGACCTTCTAGACGGTCAGCAGCCACACACTTTGCCTAGCGAGAGCCGGCGCAGGCTCCTATTATATTGTTTTGGCCGCGACGTCTGCTCCGGGGACGCGATGGAGGGAGGAGCCCTCCGCCCCGGGCGCGGTGACGCGGCACGCGTGCGATACACCTTAGAAGAAATATTTCTTTCTGTAATAAACTCAAAGAACGAGCGAGAGCTCGGAGAAAGTCGAGAGTCTCCCCAACCGGCGAAGGGTCCAGGAAAAATACGAGCGCCCGTCTCCACCGCAAGTGAGTAATTTATCCGAGCCTCGTCCCGTTTTTGGAGATTTTAGACCGTCCTTTTTGGTTCACGCGCGTAGAAAAAACACGGCGACGTTCATCACACGTGGGCAGTCTGCTGGATTGGCAATTCGCCAAAATTGCCGACACGTGGTGTTTTCGTCTGATGTGGCGAACTCGAACCACCTTTTTTAAACGGACCGGTTCTGTCGCGTGCCACTTCCGAGGCGCGGACACGCGGTTCAATACCCGTCGCGCGCGCGGAAGGCATCGAGGAAGCTTCCCTCGAGGGTTATCAGTTCGGCTAAGTAGTCGACGGGTGGAGTCATCGCGAGGGCGAAGGCCGCATCGGGTGATCTTGCCATCTAAACCCCTTCTCCGACCCGCCTTTTTTCGGTGGGGAAGACGTGGAGACGCTGAGCAATACGGCGATGTTCTCCAAGCTCACGAGCTTCTCCGTGAATGCATCGCGACCTAAGGGCGTTGGGCGTCGGGGGAGGGGTGATGCGAGGCGAGAAATTCGCGCGGCGATCGCGGGCGACCCGAGGACGTCCGCACGCGTTGCCACCTCAGCTCCCGCCTCGATCCTGGATCCCTCCGCGGCCCGCGTTGGGGAGAAGGACGCGTGGCTGGGGATCCTGAAGAACGCGGTGGAGCGGGAGGGAGGGACGCTCAAGTGCTCGCCGAGTGCCCGCCCAGACCACACGAGGGGCGTACGGGCGTTCGCGCAGTACTGGCGCATGGGGGACGCGAGCAGCCACGACGAGGACGGCGCGTGGGGTGCGTCTATGAAAGAACTCCAATCGAGCCAAGCGGAAGAGTCGAAGAAGACACGGAAGACTTCACTGTGGTCCAACGCGCTGGAGTTTATCCGCGGGAGCGTCGAGCTCGAGGACGATGTCGATGTAGACACTGAAGGTCACCCCGTGTTGGAGGCGATACTGGCGCGTAAACGGAGCGGCTCGGTGCCTGGGGACAGAAGCGACGGGATGCGAATCGGTCTCGCCGTGGAGGGCGGCGGCATGAAGGGGGTCATCTCCGCGGGTATGTGCGGCGAGATGCTCCGGTGTGGGTTCGTTGACTGCTTCGATGCGGTGTACGGGAGCAGCGCGGGGGCGATGAACCTGACCTACTACCTGGCGAACCAACCCGAGGGCATCGCGGCGTACGAGGAGGATCTGGTGGACGGCGGCTTTCTGGACCTGAGGAGGCTCCCCGCGCTCCAACGTATGGGGCCCCGGAAAGGGAAGAAAGGCGAGTCAATGGATGAGGACGTGGACAAGAAGGACGACGTGGGTGATGACCAGGTGCGTCCCGCGATGGACGTGAGTTACCTGGTGGATGGCGTGATGGACCACTCGCCCACCCGCCCGCTGAACTGGGACGCGCTGATCAACTCGCGCGTGCCCCTCAAGGTTGTCGCCACCTCGCTCGATACCCTCACGCCGGTGGTGCTGGAGGGACCGTGGAAGGGCGTGGAGGACCTGAAGCAGTGCCTCAAGGCGTCCGCCGCGGTGCCCATCTTCGCGGGGCCCGAGCCGGTGACGTGGCGGGGCCAACGGCTGGTGGACGCCGCGGTGATGGAACCCGTGCCGGTCCACGCCGCCATCGCCGACGGATGCACGCACGTCCTGGTGTTGTGCACGCGCTCGTTACCGCCCCTCGGGGAGAAGATGCCCGCGTCCACCGCCGACGACCCCGCCGTGCCTCCCTCGTCGATCACGGCGGACTCGCTCGTGCCCGCCGCCGCCGGGAACGGAGGAAGCTCCAGGCCCGACGGCGGCATGTTCTTCTCGAGGGTGGGCGGCTTCCTGGACCGTAGACGCAGACGCGGGCCCGCGCCGTCCGCGGCTGGCGGGGAAGGCGACGTGGCGATGGTGGAGGCGTCCGAGAACACGAGCGAGAAGAAGAAACGGAAAAACTTCATCGTCAAGGCGCTGGGCGGAATGTTGTACCAGGTCGTCCGCGGCGCTCTGTTGACGCCGCCGCACATGAAGGACGCGTGGGCCACCTATGACTTGCACCGCAGGCTCCACGACGAGTCCGAGGGTGGCGAGATGCAGTCCCTGGACGATGCCTTGCTCCTCGCGCGAGACGACCCGAGCGCGGCGGCGGAGGCGAAGACGTTCCCGGGCGGCGCTCACGTCTACCCGATCGCGCCGCCGGTATCCCCGAAGGGCGTGGGATCCCTTTGCCAGGAGAGGGAGTTACTCGCCGCGGCTAACGAGGCGGGCAGGGAGGCTGCGGAGGCGGTGCTCGTGCCGCTGCTCAACAGGAACATCGCGTCCTGGAACTGATACTATTATTTAGCACTACCCTTATTATTCGATGTACCCGATGCGTGACGACGTGTGTTGACCGTGATAGATTAGCTTGCGATGTTACAGAAAGAATTAGCGAGCCTTGCGGATGTCGTTTACCATGATCCTCATCGCCCGTCGCGCCTTGGGTCCGGTCCCGAACGCGGCGCGAAGTGTGCTGAGCGCCGCGTCGCGGTCCGGTCGCCGCCGAGCCATCTCCATCCACTCGTCCAACAGCGGGGTCCTCGACCGAGCCCTGCCCAGCCGGCTCACGCCCAAACCGTTACCCGCGCCGGACCCAGTACTGAACGCCCTCAGCAGGGGCTGGTAGGAAGACACCCTGAGCTCATCCTCGAGCGCGACGATGGCCGACGCGATGTTCTGCATCTTGGAGTCGTAGCGCGTCTTGGGCGCGGTGCCCTCGCGCAGCGCCGTCGCCGCCGCCTCGAAGGTGTCGGCGTAGTCCGCATCTCCGGGCTTGGAGAGGCCGACGAAGCTCCCGAGGGAGGATTCCTCCGCCTCGCCGAGGCTGGCGATGTGGTGGTGGTGGTGGATCGGCTCCGCCACCGCCTCCTCCGCGACCGCCTCTTCCTCCTCAAGCTCGGTGGTGAGGTGGTGGTGGGCGCTGTGGTGGGTGGACGGGGAGGAGTGAGTGGACTCCTCCACCACGGGCAACTCCACCGTCTTTGACTCCACCGTCTCCGCCTTTTCCTTAACCGCGGCGTCCAGCACCGTCTTGACCTCCTTCTTGGTCGACTTCACCGCAGACTCCTCCTTCTCGGAGTGTGAGTGGTGGTGGCTCGCGTGGTGCGCGGTCGTCTCCAGCTCCACCTTGGGCTCCTTCACCACGACCACGGGCTCCTCCACGATCTCGGGCTCCTTGACCGCCTTCTTCACCTCCTTTCCGATAACCTCCTCAACCTTCGCCGCCTTTGTCTCCTCTTTCTTCTCCGTCACTTTCTTGTCATCCTCCTTCGTCAGCTCGGCGTGGTTGTGATGGTGGTGATGATGGTCCCTATGCGCCAAGTCTGCGTCCGCGGAGGACGCCTTTGAGGACGCCTTGGAGGACGCCTTAGAGGACGAGTGCGACGCGGAGTGAGAGGCGGGAGCGGGCGGAGGCGAGGCGCCCGGAGGCGGGGACGCAGCGGGAGGCGGCGTCGTTCCAGCGGGCGGCGGCGTCGTTCCAGCGGGCGGCGGCGTCGTTCCAGCGGGGGGCGGCGGCGTCCCGGGTGGGGTCGCCTTGCCGGGCGGCGGCGTCCCGGGTGGGGTCGCCTTGCCGGGCGGCGGCGAGGTCGGCGGCGGCGAGGTGGCGTTTGTCTCTGTGCCGTTCACGTCCGTGCCGTTCACGTCCGTGCCGTTCACCGCCGTGGAGTTGTCTGAAACCACCGTGCCGTTCACCGCCGTGGAGTTGTCCGCCGTCGCGTTCTGCACCGCGAGATAGTTCTCTTTCCACTCCTCGGAGTGCGAGTCGAACCAGAACTGTTCCTTCTCCTCCTCCGTCATCGGCGCCGGCGGGTTCGGTGCCGGCGCAGGTTTCGGTGCCGGCGCGTGATGATGATGTTCCTCGTGTTTGTGCTCCGGCGCGTGATGATGTTCCTCGTGCTTGTGCTCCGGCGCGTGATGCTCCACCTCCTTCTTGTGCGTCGTCGGTGCGTTGTAGTACGGGTTGGGTCCGGGCGCCGGTGTGGGGCCGGGTGAAGGTCCCGGCGAGTTCCCGCCCCAGCTGGCCCAGCTGGGCCAGCTCCAGCTCGGCATGTGCACGTCGGGAGCCTTCCAGTCGGGAGCCTTCCAGTTTGGCCATTTCCAGGCGGGCATGTGCACGTCGGGAGTATCCCACTGCGGCGTCCCGCTCTGTCCAACCTTCACGTACAGCATCCATCCTCCCGCGAGCAGCGCCGCGACCAACACGGCGTAAATCAGAAACTGTGATACACGAGACGGGGACGGACGCGGTCAGGATCGGACGGACGATACGCGGGTCGCGGGGGTCGGATGTCGAGTTCCTCACGCGGCATCTCATCGATCGTCGCACGTCGGGTTGTACACACGCGCGTCGCTCACCTTGCAGAAGTTGAATGTCCCTCTGGAACCACCCTTGGAGTCCCTCTTTCCTCGCCTGGCGTCCCTCTCCAGAAGCTTGCTCTTCTCCCCCGGCGCGCGTCCCGTCGCGGTCCCGGACGCTCGCGAGGGCCTTCCTCCCTGAGGCGTCGCGGCGGGCGACTCGCGTCGCGACGGGCGCTCCCTGCGCTCCCCGCCGGCCCCGTACTTGGCCTTCATGGCGTCGTACTTGGCCGAGTGCTTGAAAGTCCCCTTGGATTCCTCCATGAGGGGTCGGCGATAGCGCGGTGTCGTTCTCAGACGCCGCGCTCTCACGCTCTGTTCGTCACGATGCGGATCCGCGTCCTCTTGCTTGGATGCCACAAAAAGAATCTCCAGTCTATTTCCTTGAGTCATTTATACGGGGATGAAATGGTCGGTTGAAATAGGCAAAAGCACGAATGATTTACTCGCCAAATGTACCTGGTGTCCGACCGAAACCAAACAAAACCATTTGGTGGTTACACACGTCCAACCAAGGCCCAAACAGACGACAAAAAAGGACTTTCCTTGTGCTCGCGTGTGCGGGATCTCGCATCATTCCGGACTCCACGGAAGGGGCACGCACGCTCAGAGACGTCATCGATCGAGATGGTGCTCAGCCTGACTTGCGCGGTGCAGAACTACGACTGGGGCATTAAGGGCGGATGCGAGGTGTCCGCGCTCGGCGAGCTCAACACGGGCGTCGACTCGGATCCCTCCAAGCCGTACGCGGAGCTGTGGATGGGCACCCACCCCTCGGGCCCTTCCGTCGTGTCAGCCACCGGTGTTGGGCTCAAGGAGACCATCGCGGCGGACCCGGCCGCGCACCTCGGCGCGAAGACCGTCGAGCGCTTCGGCGATGACCTCCCTTTCCTCACCAAGGTCCTATCCGTCGCCAAGGCGCTCTCCATCCAGGCGCACCCCGACAAGACCCTCGCCGCGCAGCTCCACGCCGATCGACCCAACGTGTACAAGGACGCCAACCACAAACCCGAGATGACCCTCGCGGTGACCGAGTTCGAAGCCCTGTGCGGCTTCGTCGCCGGGGACGAACTCGCCGCCAACCTACGCGCGGTCCCCGAGCTTCGCGCCGTCGTCGGAGACGTCGTCGCGGCTGACTTTGAGAACTCGACGGGAAACAAAGACGAACTCGCCAAGGTGTTCACCGCGCTCATGACCGCCGATTCCGACGCCGTCGCCGCGCAGGTGGACACACTCGCGGCTAGACTCAAGCAGAAGGACGACAAGACCAAGACGCCCGTGGACCACCTCGCGCAACGTCTCAACGAGCAGTACCCGCAGGACGTCGGCGTGCTGTGCGCGTACGTGCTGAACTACCTCACCTTGAAACCAGGCCAGTGCATCTACCTCGCCGCGAACGAACCGCACGCGTACCTCGCGGGCGAGTGCGTGGAGTGCATGGCCACGAGCGACAACGTGGTCCGCGCGGGACTCACACCAAAGCTACGGGACACCGCCATCCTGTGCGACATGCTGACGTACAACGCGGGTGCGCCCGTGGTGCTGGACGGCGAGTCCGTGGATACGAACACCACGCGGTACGTGCCGCCGTTCGACGAGTTCATGCTCGAGATCGTGACCGTGGGTACGAACGAGTCGTACACCGTGTCGCCGTCGCCCGGGCCGTGCGTGTACCTCGTGATGAAGGGCGGCGGCGTCGTCGGCGATACGGAGGCGAAGAGGGGATCGGTGCTGTTCGCCGCGGCTGGCGACGCTACCGCCATCGCCGCGGGTGATGAGGGTGCGACGCTGTACCGCGCGATGATCAACTCCAGGGTGTACGCGTGAGCGCGTTTAGGGCGCTGGGCGGGTCGGGACGCGCGTCTGGGGGACCCGGGGTGGATATATAATTAGCAATTATGACTGATTTGCATACGTTCCTCAAACCGTAAACTCTTCATCGTACTCGTATGGTTTTAATAGGTTCGACGACTTTTGACGCGGGGCACCCTTTCGGGTTTTGGGTGGATTTGGGCGATGCGCTTTTTTGCAAGTCAGCGTGCCAAAAGAGAAATTGAACGACAAGTCCGGAACCTGATCACGCGAGTCCCATACTCGGGCGAGCCGGAGAAGGGGGGTTCGTGGCGTTTTTGGTGAGACCGCGACCTGTGCCGTCGCGGGGACTGGCTTCTGGGGATGGGGTGCTGCATTAGGTGAGGACCCCGGCCCCTCCTTCCCAAACCGTACACGTGTGCTTAATTCTTCCGCACCCGCCCGTTCGGTCTTTGCGTCGTCTTTGTCTTGTCGGCGCCCGCCTTTCAGCGCCCTCGATCGTGCATCAACCTGACCGCACGTCCCATGTTATCCCGTGTTATCTCGCAGCAAGCCGAATGGAGGGGATAGCCCCGGCCGGACGCAGCCCCTGGTGGACCACAGACGGTCGAACGGCCACTCGCCGCAAGGCATCGAGCTGTTCGACGAGCCGGAAGACTTTTTCGACTGCCTCGACACCCTCGAGGACGGGTTCGACGCGCTGGGAACCCCGCGGCAGAGCACGTCGGGAACCTCCCCGAGGGCCAGCACGAGCGCCCCCGCGGAGTTCCTGGAGCTGACTCCGCAGGAGCAGGTGGCGAGCGTGGTCAAGGAGGGCGGCGTCCCGTTCGAGCTCTGCGGGTACGCGTGGAACCAGGGGCGGCACACGGATCGGATCCAGCGCCTGCTCGCGGCGACGAAGGACCGGGTGGCGCGGGAGAAAGGGGTGGATCGCGCGGTCGCCAAGGCCAGGGCGCGCGCGACGTTGAAGAACGACACGAGCTCGGACACCGAGGACGTCGCCGCGCAGGCCAAGTCTCTCATGGGGACGCTCAAGATGGGGCAGGACATATCCAAGTTTGAGCTGCCGGCGACGTTCTTGACGCCCTTCTCCGCGATCCAGGCCACCGAGGACGTCCTCACGATCATCTGCGGCACCGAGCGGGACCTCGAGACGTGGAGATCGATGAGCGACGTGGGAGTGCCCACCGTGCAGAGGTTCCTCCGCATCATGCAGCTCTACATCGACATGGAATCGGTGCGCTCGGAGGAGGGCACCAGCGGGGGCACCAAGAGCTCGTTCCCTCTGCCCAGCATGAAGAAACCGATCAACAGCGTCATCGGCGAGACGCACAGGGTGCGCGTCGGGGACATAGAGATGCTCGCGGAGCAGGTGAGTCACCACCCGCCGATCACGTGCTGGGAGCTGGAGCACGAGGGCGCCGGCGTGCGCATGACGGGGAACCTCGCGCCCAAGCCCGTGTTTCACGGCACGTCCGTCCAGATTGCGTTGAGGGCGACGCTGATGATCGAGCTCGAGGCGACCGGGGAGGTGTACTCGGCGTCCGTGCCGGACCTGCACATTCGTTTCTTCGGCCTCGGCGGGTCCTACAACGAGACGGTTGGTAAGATTCGGTTCGAACGCGTCTGCCCCGGGCGCACGGGCGACGACCGCAAGCTCTGGGCGGACCTCCACTTCAAACCACGGGGCAGCGCCGGGTGGAAGAGTAAGGCGAACAGGATGGAAGGGTGCGTGTACGAGGCGCCGGCGTCCTCACACGGCGGGTGCGGCGCGGGGGGCGGCATGGGGTACGGGTACCTACAGAACTTTGGGCACGTCGAGGAAGACGTCGCGTCGAAGGCTGCGAAGTGGTGCGTGCGTCCCCCCGTGGGCGCGACGACGTTGGGGGACGCGAAGATCGTGATGACCCTCAAGGGGCACTGGAACGATACCCTGTACGCGGACGGGGATCCCAGTAAACCGTTCTGGCACGCGGCGAGACGAAAACGGCAGATGCCAATCGCGCAGACGGTGCCGCTCGACCTGGAGACTGAATCGCACCTGGTGTGGGGGGACCTGATCCGCGCCATCGTCAACAAGGAGTGGAAGAAGGCCAACGTCGCTAAGAAACGCCTCGAGGTGGCGCAGAGACGGCTGATGAAGGAGATCAAGGAGGGGCGAAAGAAGTGGGAGCCCCGGCTGTTCCGGTTGGGCGAGCACCCCGACCGCGGACCACTCGCGGGTCTCTACACCACCAAGAGTAACGTCCGGACCGACCCGCCGGGCACCGACCCGCTGTGGCACGAACTCATCGCGAAAGAGGTGTTCACGGACCTGTGAGGCCCCTGAAACCCAGCTTAGCTTGCATCTAATTCACACGAGAGAACGCGTGCGTAACAAATCAGCCTCTTCATTTTATTCGTCTGCGCTGAAACCGGGTTCACTGATTCTTAGGGTTCGCGTGATTGGCGTCTTCCACTTTGGCGCGCGCGCTCGGTTCGGAACCCGTTTCGTACCTCACGCGCCATGGCCAGGCGCGGTGGCCGGGAGGTGGCCAAGCTCGCCATGAGCCAGTTCAGGAGCCAGACCCGCATCGGGCGCAGGAAGGGCCTGCTCGGGGAGACGGAGAAGATCCTCCGATCGGGTCACGTGGAGGTGCCCAAGTGGTTCGAGGCGCTCAAGGCTGTGCCGCCCACCGCGCAGATGAGCGCCATGAAGCCGGAGCGGATCGTGTACCCGGAGGATAAGCTCATCCGCGCGTACTACAAGCGCAACCCCACCGAACGGTTCCAGCCCATCGACCTCGCGAGCGCCGAACCGCACTACGTCCGGAACTTCGCGCGGAGGCAGCTCAAGATTATGAATCGCAGCAGGGTCCCCGAGGACGTGGCGCTCAAGATCGTGGAGGAGATGGCGTCGGAGGAGGACAGGACGGCGAGGGAACGGGAGGCGCAGGGGCTGCCGGCCACGCGCCAGCTCACTCCGAAGCACGCGCTCCGCACGAGCATCATCGACGCGATCCAACAAGAAGAGGAGCTCGCGTGGCAGCTGGCCAAGACGGACCAGATCAAGCGAACGGCGCAGAAGAGGGAGGCGGAGGCGGCGGCCAAGCTGGAGAAGAAAAAACAGTACGAGGAGAGGCAAGCGCGTCTGGCGGCCGGCCTGGAGGAAGAGGAAAAGGAGGAGGAGGCCCCAAAGACACCGGAGAAGAAGGGCAAGGGGAAGCAAACTTCAAAGGGGAAAAAATAGTCAAACTTATTAGTCGAATTGAGATTGAAGCTGCTAGTACTGCCTCCTCCCGCGACGCTCCAGCGGGCTCGGCAACTCCCCGTAGATGGCGTCCGTCAGACTCGGCGGCACCGCGAACTTACCCGCGGACCCCGGCGGGGACGTGGGCTCCCGCGGCATCGAATCGTCCGGGACCCGCCAAGCGTCCACAGTCGCCGCGAATGGCGAAGTTTCTTGCCAACTTCTTCCCGACGCGCCGACTCCGCGGTCTAACCCCATGGATCGACCTTCAAATCGAACGGAATCCTGCTTCTCGATCGGCGTGGAGACGACGCCCGTGGGGGTGATGACCGACGACCTGTGGAACGCGGTGGCCACGTCGAGGGGCACGCGCCCGGCGCCGCCGCCCAGCTTGGCCGTCGCCGCGGCGGACATCTCGCGAGCCTTGGTGCTCAGGTCGTACAGGGACGGGGACTTCCGACCGTCCAGAGGGCTCCTCGTCTTTGGGGACGCCGACGACGGCGTCCGCGTGAGCTTGCGAATGGAGTTCCTGGACACGAGCCTGTACCTCGCCCGCCGTTCCCTGTCCGCCTCCCTGCAGTGCGTTTTCCAGGCTCGGAGGCACAGCTGCATGAACTCCATCCGGGCAATCTCCCGCTCGACGACGGCCATCGCCATCTCCCGTTCCCTCGCCGCGCGCCTCGCCACCTTGCTCTCCTCGCTCCAACCCCGCCACACGTCCAGCGCGGACGACAGCACGCGGGTCGTGGACATGTAGTCGGCGATCAGCGTCAGATCCTCCCACTCCTGCGCCGACCTCGACTCGCTTCGAACAGCCGCCCTGGACTTGGGCTCGGTCGCGGGGGACGCGTCACCGAACGGGCTGGAAGGGGACCCCGGGCCGGGCGGGGAGACGGGCCCGCCGAAGGAGGACCCGCCGCCGTTCTCGGCAGCCTCGCGGAAGGCGGACTCGGCGATGCGTTCGAGGGAAGCCTTGGCGAGCTGCGCGACGACCGCCCTCCACTTCCCCGGCGATGACACGCCGCCCAGGTCGATGGCGGGGAGGCCGGTGGTCGGGGACGTGACGGTCGTCGTCGCGCCCGACCCGGTCGTCGTCGCGCCCGACCCGGGGCTCAACGGCCACGTCGCGGACGTCGGCAGGGGCGTCTCGGAGAACATCAGGTTGGCGGCGTTGTTGCCCGACTCCATCCACGCGGCGAACACCGCCTCTTCCAGCTGCGCTCGCTCCTGCCTGGGGCGCGGTGGGGTGTTCCGTCCCCGCGTCGGGGAGGTGGGCGGGACCGGGTTCAACCCGATGGAGCTCGTCGTGGACCGCGGCGACGCCATCGCGCTCCCGCCGCTCTCCTTCCGCTCGAGCGCGGCGGTGAGCGCGGCGGAGGCGGCGTCGCAAGCCTGCCACACGTTGACGATGGCGCCCGTCACCCCCGCAGCCTCGCGCTCCATGTGCTCCTCGGGGGATAGCGGGGCGTCGTCCTTTGGCTTCGTCTCGAGCGCGCCGACGTTGAGATCGGGCCAGTGACGGACGGAGAGGGACTCGGCGATGGCGTGGAGCGCCTCGGAGAGTTTCACCCTCGCGTCGTGCATCGCCAAATCCGCCTCGGGGATCGTCAGCCGCGCCGTGGACGTGGCGTTTGGATCACCCAGCCGCGTCTTCACCGGCGATAGCGGCGGGTGGTTCTTACCCGTCGGGGAGATCATGTCCGCCAGGGCCTCGTCGACCAACGTCGAGACGACGCCCTCCGTCACCGCGTCCTCGATCGCGAGCTCCTTTGTCATCAATTCCATCGCCTGCCTCGGCGAGAGGGCGGTATCCGAGGTTGACGGCGACGCGGGCCGCGGCGGGGAGGACTGCGCCTGCTGGAACTCGTCGTCATCGTTGTCCATCGTCTTCGTCCTCGCCTGGTTCGCGCCCTCGGTGGGTGAACCTGGGGAGGCGCCCCCCGCCATGAGCGCGGAGACGCCCCCCGCGGTGAACCTCTCCTTGCCGGTCATCGGTCGGTTCGGGGAACGCCGGCGCGCCAGCTCCACGCGCGCTCGGCGCATGAACTCATCCGGGCCCGGCAGGCTGGACCCGCTCGAGTCCGAGCCGGAGTCCTCGTCGAAGTCCTCGAACATCGTCGCGCCTCTCTCGTCGAGGGCCGACTTGTTCAATTCTGACAATCCAATTCTGTCTCCCGGCGGTTTTCCGAACAGCTTTCCACGTGTGTCGATGACGAGGATCGCACCTATCGTATGCGGTATGGAGAGATCCAGGAATAGAAATAGTGTTTTGTTAACCTTAAAC
>Ga0209425_10002950_pt1 | contig 18426 bp, 10 predicted proteins | sample COG_05_FD_184749 | JGI IMG/M metagenome (GOLD analysis project Ga0209425, IMG submission 184749) | Pelagic Microbial community sample from North Sea - COGITO 998_met_05 (SPAdes) (version 2) | ecosystem: Environmental > Aquatic > Marine > Neritic zone/Coastal water | place: Helgoland, sampling...
AGCGTCCGCTTTGTATTTCTTATCGCTACCCAGATACGCGCCATTGACCTCCCATGAGCCCAGCGCATCGCCCAAATAGCGAGTGTTGATCTGGTGATTGAGTCCTCGTTCGGCAATATAGCGGGGCGAATACGTGGCGTCGTAATGGGCGGCAAGGTTGATGTAAATGGGTACGGTGACATCGAGCCCGCCGCGAGTATCCGAGCCTATGTCGGGCCACAGCACGCCGGTTTTGCGGCGCTCATCAATGGGGAATTGAATCCACGGGACATAAAACACCGGCGTGTCACCGATATAGAGCTTGGCATCTCTCGCTTCACCGACGCCGGTGCTGGGATCTAGGTCAATCTGTCGACTGCTCAGGTACCAGCGTGGATTGTTTGGCGCGCAGTAGGTCATACTGCCCTCAGTAATGGCGAGTTGCCCGTTGGCGCTGCGCGCTAACTGTGTTGCCGAGCCAGTCATATGACTGTCATGCAAGGCAAAGCGGGCGTCGGTAACCGTGGCGTATTGTCGGCCACTGTCATAGGTTGCCTGTTCACCCCGGACGACTACGCCCTTCTCACGCAGGGTAACATTGCCTTCGGCCACGCCTACCTGTTGTGCGCGGTCAATGCGCAGCCGATCGGCGCGCAGGGTGCGATGGCCTTGGGCGACTGTGACATCTCCCTCAAAGGTCATCGCGCTCTCGGTGACGCTGGAGTCGCTAGCACTAATGTCAATATTAGCACTGGCGGGATCGACCGTTGAGCGGTTTGCTAGGGGGTCGATAAAAGCCCCTCCGCACTGGCGACAGCGGCGGTCATGCTGGTCAGCCGGTAGCGTCTCAAGAGGGTGCCAGTCGAGTGATTTAACGACGGCTTGCGAGTGTAAAACGGTGCCCGGCTGTTCTGACGCCACGGAGTTCGCGCTGTAAGTCGCCAGCAGACCACTGATAGCGATGGCCAGCAGACTGTTTGACCTGACAGGGCTGGGGCAGCGGCGTAATGGGACTCGTTTCACTGGCGCTCGACTTAATCCGTGGCTAATGGGGAACAGCGGGATACCGGGTTGCTCCTCGTCTGGGTCGAGCATGATAACTCATACCTGTCCAAGGCACACGATGCACATATCCACACAGCGAGTGCGCGGCATGGTGGCTACGCTGACGGTTTGGACTGACCAGTAACGGGCTATGCTTTGAGCGGTTGCCCCAATCGTGGCGCGGCGCGCCTTGACTCGAGCCGCAGAAGCCGGTTACACTTTTATGGCTAACCAATAAGGGTAAAAAGACATGAAAACTATTGACGTTGCAGCTTTGCAAGGCTTTCGACATATCAACCAATCGACTGCAGTGACCGCGGCAAAAGTCGGCACTAAAGGCGCGGTGGTCCCAATGCCTGCAGTGCTGGCCGCGAAAGTAGGCGGCGGAAAAGGCGGCCCAGTGTAATTACCGCCAGTTCAATAGGCTTTGCTGGCTAGATACCCTCTTTATGAGGGTATTGTTGTTATTAAGTAGTAGCCACGTGGGTAGAGCGGGGGCATCTGAGCCCTAAATCACGAGGCGTCAAGTCGATTACACAAGGCCTGATAAGCGATGTGCTCTGATTAAACGATGTTCTGTTCAGCCCGAAAGGCATCAGCGCGTGCACTGAGGGAGGTATTAAATGAGCGTTGCACTCCCGTTTGTTGACGCCAAAAAAATCGATCAAGACTTGATTGACAGTATTGCGCTACTCGCTGACGGTGATGCGCAGCTGGCAACAACGCACGGGCTGCCGCGCTTACTCAAGCAGCTGCAAGCACTACCCCCCGACCAACTCATTGACCCGCTTGTTTACGCCTGGTACCGGGAGTTTGCCCTTTCGGTGGTCCCTGCCCTCAGTAATAGCGGTTTAGTGGTTCTAGGGTTAGACAGCATCGGCTCGGCGTGGCCACACCACGCTTCGATCGCCGTGGGTGAGTTCACTATTGTGCCCCCGGGGCTGCCACACAGTCCCTACACCACAGAGGCATTGACTTCGCTGTTAACCGAGGGGTCAGAGTCGGAGGGGCGGTTGGTGTTAGCGCCGCTCCCGCAAGCGCAAGTCGACGGGCTAACCCAGGACCTCGACCAAGCACTGAAGCTGTTTGACCGGGTCGCTCCGGCAGAGGCTCATCAATGGCGCCAGTCAGTGCGTATGATTATACCTGTCCTGTGTGGTCCGGACAGTGATTTTCGAATGGATGGTGGGAGTTCTTTATTTTTACCGGGGGTTTTGGCGTTAAATATTAATGAATCGCGAACCCGCCTTGAGCTTCTCGCGGTTCTCGTGCACGAGGCTGCCCATATTCAGCTCAACAGTCTTTGTCAGTATGAGCCTTTATCCTACAACGGTCCCAACGATAGCTATGAATCGCCGTTGCGACGCGACAGCCGACCTATGGAAGGGGTATTACATGCCGGTTACGTTTGCACCGTAGTGGCCGGGCTTTTTCAAAAGATAGCCGCGCATCCTCAATGTCAGGAGGTGCGTGAGGAGGCGGAGGAAGTGGTGCGAATTGCCCTAGCACCCCTGCCTGACACCATAGCGATTATAGACGAACATGCCCTGTTATCGACTCAGGGCCATAGGGTGGTCGACGCTATTAAGCAGGTCCAGCGGACGTCGTCTGCGTTAGCGTGACATCGCGTGAGTGCTGGCGGTAGGGTCGATTAACGGTACGGCTTGGAGGCGAGTGAGAACTCCGTGCCAGCGCGGATGGGGTGGACCCAGCATCAACACGTCTCTCGTCTGCAGCGAGGTCATGTGATTGATGGGCAGTGCCAAATGCTGCCCCCATTCACCCACGACTAGACAGAGCGCATCGACCCGAGGGTTACCAAAACAGGTTAAGACAGTGGCTGCTAGTCCGTCTTTGTGGAGCGGTCTTGTGCTACCTTCTGGCGTAAATATGCCGTCCGCCGTTACACACCAAGCCAGCTGGCCAGCGGCAATAAGCGCCGCCTGCTGGTTCCTTGCAAGACGCTCTGCCTCGGTGCTACCGACAAACAGGTGAATGGCAATTTTGTTGGCTTGTTGACGCAATCCGTCTATCAGTAACCCATCGCGGGCTGGGTTCAACCGATCAGAAGGTCTACTCACAATTTGTGGTTTGACGTTTACCTCGAGAATCATGCCGCCGTTTTCATACCAGGGAACACTGGGATCTTCGGAAAAGAAATCAACGCCCGCACAGGCAAGGTGACAGGCTTTGGCAGCCTCAATAGCAATGGTGACATTGGCAGGATGCAGAACGTCGATAATATCTTCGGCAGCCCCTCCGTCGCGGACTGAGGTGACCGTTCGAAGGACAATGCGCTGCCCCTTGGCAATAACGGTATGCTCGTCTACCCCCTGCAGTGACAGCGCTCTTTGCGTTTGAGTGTCCAGTGGAAATTCTTTGAGCCGCCGTCGCTCAACCATTGTTTCCAGCTGCTTATTGGCGCGCATTACCAGTTCTTTTACTGTATCTAAGCCATTGCCGACGACACTTTTTGGGAAGCGCGTCGTCGCCCGAACCACGCGCTCATTCATGACCTGTAAACGATGGCACTGACCCTTAAGTTGTGGTTGGACTAAGGCGATGCTGATCTTTGACGCGTCAATAGCCAATGCGATGGCGTCGGTCAATTCAGCCACGCTGACGAGGTGCGTATGGACACCTTCACCTCTGTTACCGGCCTCTGGTTTAACAATCATGGGGCCTTTAATCGACGACGCAATTTGTTCTGCCTGATCGGTCGTTTGTGTTGGGTAGGTCTCGGGAGTGGGGATGCCTGCCATCTTCAACCGCTGAAAACTTAGGTATTTCATCTCAGAAATAGTGGCCCCAATGACGCTATTTTGCTCAACGCTACTGGCGTGTAGCAGGTGCCCATTACTGCCTTGACCCAGCTGGATGACATCTCCTGCAATAGGCAAAATGTCGACCTCTAGATCATGCATTGCCGCCAAAATAGCAATAGAAGCATCGCTCGGTGGCAAGACGCAACGAAAGTAATGCTGGCGCAGCCGACCGGCAGTGTTACCCAGGAAGGCAGCCAATTCGGGTGCTGTGGTATGTTCTCGCAGTCCCACCAATACTTGCCGTACGCTGTATTGGTGCATCGCTTGGGGTAAGTGCTGATGGGTGGGAAGCCAGAGTATATCGACGCCGTCCACGCTCTGTTGATCGATGAACGCTGCATCGAAAACGGGCGCGCCAGCCTCCTGGAGCAGTAGGTTGTGGCAGTGACCAATAGCACTTAGGGTGGGGTGGGGTGATGGTGTTGCCATGAAAGATAGGTCACCTCCCCACCATAATGCTATGGCCTCGGTGAGGGTCGCCAGCGTAGCAGCTGAAGCCGCTAGTGGCCGCAGCTGTAGGCGTATCATTAGCTGCTGGCGATTGGGAATATAACCTCGCTCCATAAAGTGGGGCCTTTGAGTAGTTGCGCTAGATAAGTGGTTTGCGCTGGTCGAGACCGGCTAGATTAACGTATTTAACGTTTACTGTGTAATCGACTCAGCACTATGGCGCCGTCATTTATAGTGGTTAGGCGTTATTGGCGAGTGGGCGGCAGTGTCTTTAGGATCATGACGCCATTGGCATTTTCGGTTGACAGGTGTCGAAGAAAGCTCATGCCCAGGAGCGCCACTTCAGATTCGTAGCTGGGCACAATGGTGGCATTGACACCTTGTAAGGTAATGCCGCCGAGTTGCACCGATGACAGTCTGGTCAAAAAGGCCTTAGCCTCGCCCGCCGCGGTATTGACGGTTATTGGCTTTCCGGGGGTCAGGCGAAGGCGTCGAGCTTGAGCGGAGGACACGGTGACTAGGGTTGCGCCGGTGTCGACTAAAAACCGAATGCGCTCGCCGTTAATAGCTCCGTTAGCGACAAATTGGCCGCGTTTATTCGCTCGAATACTGACGCTGTCATTGCCGCTGACAATAATGCTGTCGGGTGCACGGGGCCTGTTGGCGGACGCGTCCTGGCTTATATGCCGGGCACCGCGCAATAGCAACGACAAAAGCACCAGCCAAAACACCAGAGTGGATAATTGCTTCAAGCTTCGTGGAGGCGTCATCGATCATTTATCCAAGCACTGTTAGCGAGTATGATACACGTCTACGCAGCGTGGATCGTTGGGTCTTCTATGCGCACATTGGCTGGCAGAGATGCGATGATATTCCGTAGCCCCACCCGTCTATTTTCGTGGGTAGGTAGAAAGGACACATAAATGGTCATGAAAGAGTTACACCTACACATAGGCAGACATAAAACCGGGAGCTCAACGTTACAACACTTCCTGTCAATTAACGCAGAGGCACTGCGTAGCGATGGCTTCTATTACCCCAAGAACCCAGCGTATTTCTGGCAGGGCGAACACTCCCACAGCTTTTTGGCACACTCATTTAAAACCGAAAGACCTCATTACCTACCATCGAATGCGACTTATGAGGCTGAACACGCCTGGCAGTCTCTCTATGACGATGTCGCGCAAAGGGCCGGGGAAAAGTTACTGCTGTCTTCCGAGCACTTTTGTCATCTGAATACAGCCGCATCTGTGTCACAACTAGCCGATCGCTTAGCGCCACTGATTGACGTGAGCCAAATTTATGTTTATTGCTATGTGCGTCGCCAAGACGAGCTGTTTGAATCTGAATATAAACAGAACATCAAAAGCGGCGACCATAGCTCTACAGTTCACGAAAGGCTGTTTGACAGACTGTCTGAGAAACCCAATGCCTACGACTATTATGATTTTCTAAGTGTCTGGGAGCAGTGCTTCGACGCCGACAAAGTCACCTTAGTTCCTTTTGAGCGCGGGCAGTTACACAACGCTAGCATTATTGATGACTTTATGAACCGGCTGAGCCTCTTTGACCTATCTAGCTATCGGCGCATCAGCGATCAAAACCTCGCCATGCCTGCGGAACTACTTGAGCTGTTGCGCATCATTTCTCCATCAGTCAATAAAGAGCAATATCGTGTGTTGAGGAGCTGGCTGACTAACCACGTGAACAGCTTTGATCGTCGCCCTGTGACGCTGCTCACTGACAACATGCGGAAGGTGATTTTTGAGCGTTATAAGGAGCAAAATTTGCTTGTTGCCAAAAATAAGCTGGGCCGCAAAGACGGCGTCTTATTTAAAGACGAGATCGCAGAAAAGCCCGTCTTTCGTGGGCTATCTACTGAACGCACGGCTAGCCTTATGTCTCAGATTATCTTGAGTGACGTTAACAGACTAGCTAAATTACAACGGAAGATTGCGGACATTAAAACCTAAGCCAGTGTTGTGGTTTGCACTCATCACAGTGCGTAGATGGAAAGCAAGCGCTATCGCATCCGGAGTAGGGCACCACACTGGCATTTGATTGCTGGGCGGCCTGCTCGATGATATTGGGAAGGCGTGTTAATTACTGCTAGCTTAAAAACGGGTCGCAGGCTTAGCGAACGGTTTAAATGCGTTAATAGTCGCTAGTAGACCGTCATGTAATTTCATGGATGGAACCCAGTCAAGCACCTCTTTTGCCAGGGAAATGTCAGGCTGCCGCTGCTTTGGATCATCTTGGGGCAGCGCTTCGTAAGTAATAGCTGAAGCTGACCCTGTTAGCTGTATTATGCGTTCTGCTAATTGCAGCATCGAATGTTCGTCGGGATTTCCTAAATTTATTGGGCCCGTCACTTCCGCTGCGGTGTTCATCAATTTAACCAAGCCTTCTATCAAATCATCGACATAGCAAAAAGATCGGGTTTGGCTGCCCGTGCCAAATAGCGTCAACGCCTGGCCAGTCAATGCTTGCATAATGAAATTTGACACCACTCTGCCATCTTGTGGATGCATTCGTGGCCCATAAGTGTTGAAAATGCGGGCGACCTTAATTTCGACTTGGTATTGACGGTGGTAGTCAAAAAACAAGGTTTCAGCGCATCGCTTACCCTCGTCGTAGCAGGAGCGAATCCCAATTGGGTTCACGTGGCCCCAGTATTGCTCTTGCTGTGGGTGAACCGCTGGATCTCCGTAAACTTCACTCGTAGAAGCTTGTAAAATCTTGGCACCTGTCCTTTTAGCCAATCCCAGCATGTTTATTGCACCATGAACACAGGTCTTTGTCGTTTGCACCGGGTCGTATTGATAGTGAATAGGCGAAGCAGGACAGGCGAGGTTATAAATTTGGTCCACTTCCAAATAAAGTGGAAAGGTGATGTCGTGACGGATCAATTCAAAATTAGTGTGCTTGAATAAATGCGCCACATTATCTTTATTGCCGGTAAAGAAATTATCCAAGCAAATGACATCGTCGCCAGCGTTGACCAGTCGTTCACATAGGTGGGAGCCTAAAAATCCGGCGCCGCCTGTCACTAGAACTCTGTTTCTTTTAAATTCAGCCGACTGCATTTTCGGTTCCCTCTGATTTCAACGACAGCATACAGTTTTGCTTCACAGCTAATCCACTCGGCAGCGTTGTTTCCATTGCGAATTGCAGACTCAACTCGAAAGGCTCGGTATTATTTTCGTCAGCCCAAGACAAGACGCGCTTGGTTGCCTCGGCATACAGCAGGTTCCTGGTTTCTAAATCCAAGTGGGGGTGAGGCCATTGGAGAGCCAGTAGGACTCTTTTTGCCTTGCGATACGACGCGTTTATTGTATGTTGGCACTCCATAGAGCTGACTGGGGAATAGGTTAAGCGCTCAGAGTCCTCATGAGCTAGGGCGGTGACAAGCTGTCCCGGATACTGCCGCTCAGGGCACCCCGCGTTTTGTAATCGTTCGTAGAGGTCACCGTCCTCTCCGCCCCAACCGCTGAACGCTTCGTCGTACCCGCGAATTGCACGAAAAAAAAATGTTGGGACCATCACTGTGCCCCAGGTATCTTTAACGCGCTCTCCATTGATCGGGGCCGCTCGGTAATGGAAGAGGGCATGCAGGTTGTCTTGCCACCAATCTGCCCAGCCGGGCTGAACAACGATATCGGCGTCAACAAAACACAGGTAATCTCCGGTAGCAATGCTAGCCCCTTGATTGCGTGCTCTTGGGCAGCACCAACCGCTATCGTCGGTAACGCGCAACACCTTGACGCTGGGTAGATGCTGCTCTACCCAGTCACCGGTATGCTCTGGGCAGTTGTAGTCCACCACAATAATTTCGTGGTGAGGCTGCTCCACTAAGGTGGGCAATGTCTGTTGTAAATGGGACAGGCGATTTTTGCAGGTGGTAATGTAAGAAATTTTTTTCATCAAACGGCCTTGTATAACTACAAAAAAAGGGGCGCTGTGGGCGTGGAAAATGTATGTCGTGTGCCATTGTTTACGCTATGGATACTACGCACTTGCTAACCGGCTGGTTTCCGGCTGGTTTATAGCCACCTGACTGCGCAATCATCTATCACCGAACGCGGTTTGTCGAGGTTGATATACTATTTAAGCTAACGCGACACGCGTTGAGCCGCCGTTGGGTGTGGCATCGCGGTGCATGGTGACGTTACCATTCCGAGGGGCATGGGGATGCCATGTTTCAGGCATGGCTTTATAGATGCGTTTGTAGCTGCTAAGTCCATTGCGCTGCCGCATTTTCTAAATCGGAAAAACGTTTCATCAAAAACAGATAGAACACTGTCAGAGATCAGGTGAAAGCAGGAGCAAGGCAATGCCTAAGAGATTCACAGACGTCAATCGCAGTACCCTGCCTAAGGCGCATAGATGAGAATAGTGATTTTAGATCCTGCGCTTGCACGAGACTCTGGAGGGCACCATAGATGGAGCATCGCCATGCGAGACCGGCTGGTAGCTCACTGGGACGATACCGTAGAGCTGGTGGGTAGAGCTGTCGCTGCCGACCCAAGCGGCGGCCATGGTTCATCAGCTGAAAACACGGTTCCGTTCAGGGAATACTTCTCTATTAACCCTTATTGGAATTGGAGTTGGCGATCGCCACCGGGGAACAATAGCGTAAAAAAAACTATCTTCAATGAATTTGCGGCGGCGTTCAGTCATTATTCGTCCTTTGACCAAGCCATAGTGCCCACCGCGTTTCCACAGACTATTCTGGCGGCGTTAGCAACAAGCAACAGGCCTAGGGCAATCAAAATAGTGATGCATTTTGGCCAGGAGGAATATGGTGATTTTTCGCAGCTGCTACAGCCAGACATAATGACTCAGTTACAGGCGCCCCTTGAATCAGGCATACACCTGCTGACGACGACGGCGAGTTTGGCCCAGCAATATCACGAATTGGGTATTCCTGCAGAGAGCCTTCCCTACTACACCGAACCGCTGGAAGAGTTAGCGCGGCGTAAACATTTACGTTGTGTTGGTATTTTAGGGGCCCAGCGCGATGAGAAGGACGGGGGCTTGATACTGCCATTGATTGATCAATGCTTAAAAAGTGGGCTGGTGGTTAATTATCAGGAACCACGACAAGCCTTTTGGCCTAGCTTTAGCCATCCTCGGTTACAGATCTTCAAAGAAAAAAACCTCGACACCCAGACGTTTAATGAAGCGGTGATAGGCTGTGACGCTTTGCTAGTACTCAACGATACAGCGACTTTTGACAGCCGACGGTTATCGGGTTTGACTGTCGACGCTCTCATTCATGGTGTACCGGTCATTGTTCCTGCGCACACCCACATGTCGCGTTTGTGTGGTCGATTTTATGCGGGGCAATGCTACGAAGAACGAACCGTCCAGAGTATTTTCAGCGCGCTTGTGTCACTGAATAAAAATTATGCCGCCTGCGTGGCGGGAGCGCAACGTGCGGCTGAAATGCTGCGTAGGGAACATGGCGCGGCGCGGTATATTGATGCCTGCAGGGGCGGTTAGTCTGACGGGTTGCCTCGAGCAGGCAGTGAAGAATAAGTGATACCTCGTTGCTATCGTTTGCATTCGAGCACACTCGCTTCATTGGCTCTGTTATGCACTGGCAAGATATGCAGCATCGCGGGCGGTTTGCGCCGGCTAGTGCTAGCGATCAGTGCCTGGCCCCATTCCCGGCACACAAAAGCGGTGGCGATGTATTTCGTTTTCAAAGAGCCTATAGATAAGTTCAAGTGCTCTAGGGGCGTGCTCAAACATCCGCTCTGTCGTCGCATTTTTCGGTCTATATTGACCTTTGGCGGCAATGTGCGAAAAAGTGTTGGCCAAACCAAGTAGCGCGGGGTGCGAAACCTCTAGGGCTTCGATATCTGTCCGCAAATGATCATAGTTAATCATGACATCAATAACGTCTGCCCCTGCGATTTTATAAATCGCATGGTTGAAAAAGAGCCTTTTGGGGTTGGCGAGAATAAAAGCTTCGAAGCCGAGAGCCGCTCTCTGTTGAGCGGTTTTGACTTGCCAAAAGTAGGTGCTTACCGCCTGATCAAAGGGGTTCCGCATGATCGCAATTTTGGTGTAGCTACGCCACAGTGCGTCACCGAGTCGAGTTCTAGCCTCGGCAGCGGACATGTGGTTGTAAAATAATGGTTGACCGGCGACGCGTTTTTCCGGAGAGCCTAAATAGTGTTGCGGACCCCGATAGCCAAGTGCCTGTCTTATTCGCTCGTCATCAGCGGTTATTGGAGTGATGATTGAGCTGGGCGAGGCATAGTTGGACAGTGCGATTTCAAATGAAGTGCCGCCCACTTTCCTCGCCTTCAAGGCGATGATTTTTGGTTCGTGTAACACAATCACGGTGTTATGCTCGCCCTTGAAACACGCACGGCCAGACGTCCTTTGCCAATGTTGTGAGTAAATCGTTGAATTGTCGTAGACGGTAGATAACGACGCTTGCCACGCTCAGGTTCTAGATTCACAGTGGTTTAGGAGACGTCTTGTTGCTGTGCGGCATTTCTATAGCAAAATGATGAGGTATGTTAAGGAACTGACAAATAGTGGCAGTGCTCTTTTCCTCGGTCATATCGATAACCAGCAGTTTGTTCTGGGTGTTTGCAAAGTAGCGTTTGATTTCTGTATTCCTGTTTTCATAATGGTCGATATAGTAGTCCTTGTCGTACAGTTTTTCCCACAGCACCGTTCGCTGGCCACCTTGAAAGCTGCTCAGCAAGCGCCGTTTATTTTCATGAAGGTAGCCCGGGTACAAATAACCCACCTTGCTGAGCAAGTCTTGCTCGGTAAGGTCGGCAATATTGGCGAGCCTGTGGTTTTTTGCAAACGAGCTTGTTACGGATTGAAACCAGGCGTCGGGATCTCTTTCTGTGAGAATAAACTTGCTATTTGGGAATAACGCGTCGGCTGCCACATAGGTTAACCCTTGTGAAAACGGCAGATCTTGAAAGGCATCATAGCGGCTGCAAAAGTCCGCCATTTCAGCATAGTTAGTGTTGAACGTTTGTTTGTTCAATCGCACCTCTTGCGTCATTTGGTCTGGCAGGGCGTAACCATACAGCTCCAGCACCGTTGCTAGCGTTGTTGTTCCAGTCTTGTTCCAGCCAATGCCAAAGATTTTGTTAAAATCTTTGTTGGCTCGGGCAACAGCACTGACTTTTTTGGTAAACGTTTCGATTTCCATTCTGTCCTCAGCTCATAACACCCCTCGGGCCTTGAGCGGTCTGGGGCTTGGGTTTCGTGCAGGCTCGCTAGCTAAAACAGCGACTAAATGGCTGGCTCAATGGCATGAAAATCGGGTGCGCCAACCGTGCTTCACGCGTGACAGGGGCATATTAGCAGCGTGCACCGTGGTGAGGCCAGCGGCGAATACGCTGTTTTGGCGCCGGTGGCCGGCGCAATGGCAAAAAAAAACGGCACTTTTCACTGTTATTACGAAATACTGCCTTGCGGCCAAGAAAAATGTGGGCTATGGTTTTGCATTGGTGCGACAGCTGTTCGTGTGCTCGGTACTTTGCGGTCGACCTCCGTCCGTCTAAGTCGGTATCGGAGCGCAAAGGTTTGACACGCGGATAGTTACCAACAAAACGTTTTGTTACAGTATAAAAGAAGCTGACCTACTGACAGGTCATTTAGGAGTTACATTCATGGATTACACAGCACAACAAGCTGCTACTGCAGTCACAGAGCTCTATATCGGCCTGTACGGACGCGCCCCTGACCCTGCGGGCCTTGAATATTGGACTGACCAATTGATGTCAGGCGCGGTTTCAGAAGAGCAGATTCGTGCGAACTTTGTGAAGGAGCAGCCCGAGTGGAATGACGGGCTGGGCGCACTGACTAATTCGCAGCTCGTGGTCGAAATGTATAACTTCCTGTTTGATCGCGACCCCGAAACGGCGGGCTTAGAGTACTGGACAGCCGAGCTCAACTCGGGGGCCGTCAATGCCGACCAGTTGGTCTTTGCGCTGGTTAACGCCGCCACCGAGAACGGTGGTGTGGATCGCTTGACTCTGGATTATAAAGTCGAGGCGGCTATTTACTACGCTGAAAACTACGAAAACTCAGCGGGTAGCTGGACAAAAGAAACAGGTCGCGAGAGCGCGGCTGCAGCAATCGACGGCGTCAATGATCGAGAAAGCACTGACGCCTCCAAGGCAGCCACCGATGCTGGCAACCAATCGGTCGTTGTATTGACCCCCGACTCCGACACGGTCGTAGGCACTGAAAACGACGATACTGTGCAGGGCCAATGGGGCTACGACGACGACGCGATAGGCGCGCGCGAAACCTTTAGCGCCTTTGACGCCATCGACTTGGGTGGGGGTGACGATACCCTTAGTCTGGCAGTCGTTGGCGGCGTTGATGAATTGCCACCCGGTGTATCGGTAACGGGTGTTGAAAACCTCGAGATTGATGGCGCCTCCCGTTTTGCGGAACTTTCTCAGATCGACCTGGGTTTAATCGAGGGCCTTGAAACCGTTTCTATTGACGGTGTGGACTACGTTGACGTTGCCACATTGGCGACAGAGTCAGTCCGGGTGGGTAGTGAGAACAACCCTATCGATAGCAGTGTATATCTGAAGGCGGTTGCTGACGAAATCGACGTTACTGCCGACTATTTCGTCGAGATCGAAACAACCGCGACTATCAACGCGTGGCAACGGGCGGACGACGCCGATCGGGTTGCTGTGGGTGACATCACAGCAAGTTCGACTGAAGATAACGTAGACATTTACTCCAGCGACGCTGACTCTATTACGGCGACCGCAGGTACCGATGTCTACATTGACTCCGCAGGAGACGTAGGTTCAGTTGATGCGACCGCAGGTGACGATGTTCGCATTGATAGCGTCGGTTACCTGGGCGCAGTCGCTGCGACCGCAGGTGACCTTGTTAACATTGACGTCACTGGAGGCATGGGTTCGGTTGATGTGACCGCAGGTGGCGATGTTGACATTGACTCCGCAGGAGACGTAGGTTCGATTACGGCGGACGCGGGTGACGATATTTTTATTGATGTCACCGACGGGGCCAGCGCCGGCAGTATTACGGCGGTCGCGGGAACCGATTCATTTAACGATATTAATATTAATGTGTCAGACCGCGTCGACGAAGTTGATGCGACCGCGGGTGGCGACATTGACATTGACGCGTCGGATGCCGGCACTATTACCGCCGATGCAGGCTCCCGTGTGGACATTGACGCCGGCTCAGGCGGCATCGAGGTGGTTGTTGCGACGGCAGGTGAAGATGTCGACATTGACTCCGCAGGAGACGTAGGTTCAGTTGATGCGACCGCGAGTGACAATATTTTTATTGATGTCACCGACGGGGCCAGCGCTGGCAGTATTACGGCGGTCGCGGACGATAATATTAACATTAATGTGTCAGACAGCGTCGACGAAGTTGATGCGACCGCGGGTGGCTACATTGACATTGACGCGTCGGATGCCGGCACTATTACCGCCGATGCAGGCGGCTACGTGGACATTGACGCCGGCTCAGGCGGCATCGAGGTGGTTGTTGCGACCGCAGGTACCGATGTCTACATTGACTCCGCAGGAGACGTAGGTTCAGTTGATGCGACCGCGAGTGACGATATTTTCATTTCTGCGTTGTCTGCCGACACTATTGATGCGACCGCGGGTGACGACATTAACATTTCTGCGTCGGATGCCGGCACTATTACCGCCGATGCAGGCGGCTATGTGGGCATTGCCGTGGGTACTGTCGATGTGGTTGACGCCACGGGCGGTGGAGCCGTCATTGTGGGGGTCTCGGATGCCGGTAGTGTTACCGTCGAGGCAGAGGGTTATGCGGGAATTATAGGCTTCGCTGATGGCGATATCGATATAGTTGACGTCACGGGTGAGGACGTCTTTGTTTTGAATGTTGGGGGCGATCTGGGCAGTGTTACCGCGACAGCCTCCGACGGTTCGGTGATCATTCTTGCTACCGACGGCAGTATTGGCGACGTCACTGCCACTGCCGGGGGCGAGGGACTTTTTATCTGCGACGGCCCCTCTATTATAGGCGACGGATTTTTTATCGACAGCCCCTCTATTATAATTGGTGCAAGCGACAACATTGGGCAGGTCTCTGCGATAGCCTTGGATGATGTAGTCATTTTGGCCGGAGAGAATATTGCCGGCGTGGACGCGTTTTCGTCTGACGGGAGCGTTTCGGTTAGCTCCTTCGGCGGCAACATCGGTAACGTCACCGCCACTGTAGCGGACGGTGAGGATGTATCCGTTGCAGCCCCTGGCGGCACGATTGGCGATGTTGATGTCAGCATCCGAAATAGTATGGGCAATGGCGACGCAGGCCTCACTATTGCAGTGTTCGGTAGCGATGGTGTCGGTGCGGTGTCCTTAGACAAGGGCATCAACGACGGTAACCAGGACATTGACGTTCGAACCAACGCTGGCGGCGCGGTTGACGTCGCCGTGGCGGGTGCCCTGTCGGACGATGCAGGTACGGTGAGTATTACCGTAGCGAGCTGGACCTCTGACGCCGACGACGCCCCAGATACCTTGAACTTGACGTTGACTGGCGACACCAGTGACGCGGTTGATGTAACGATTGTGGGTAACCCAGCGGTATTGCTCGGTCCTAGCGATAGTGTGGTGGAGTTGGAGACGGTCAGCTTGGCGGGCGACTCTAATGCCAGCATTGGCCTTGAGGCCATCTCCAGCACGCTGTCCACGGTGGACGGCGAGACCGCTACCGGTGATCTAACGCTGTTGGCGCAAGTATTACCAACGAGCGACGGCGCTCCGGCGCCTGACCTGTCAATCACCACAGGGTCGGGTGATGATGCTATAGCGCTCGATTATGTGAATCCCACTAATGGCGAACAGGTACATGCGGCGTTAACCGTGTCAACTGGCGCCGGCGACGACGTCGTTGGATTGCAGCAAACAGACGACGTAAACCTGTTCGGTGACGTCACTGCCGACTTGGGTGAGGGTAATGACGTATTTATAATGGATGTCGTCGGTGCAACGGTAACTGTTGACGGCGGCGCGGGCAACGACGTTATCATCGTGTCATCAGACAGCAACAACGATGTGACAACCGCTAGTGCGGTCAGTGGGCTCCCCCTTGGGGATCTCAGCGACGGCGGCCTAACACTCACTATTGACGCAGGCGAAGGTGACGACCTAGTCGCTGTCAGCGCAGCTGACGCGGCCGCGGCCGGCAGCACTATTGATCTGGGTACGGGCACTAACACGCTGTACTACGGGTATGACGGTAGTCCTTCGGACAGTGCATTCAGTGACGCCGACACCAGTGCCTTTGACGTTACCCAAGGTGGCAACGTGACGGGCAGCCTCACCAACCTGTGGCTAGAAGCTGATATTCTTGTGAGCAGTGACGTTACGCTCGACATAGGGGGTCTAGGCGACATCAGTTACCTAGCGACTGCTGAAATTGAAATTACTGACAGTGCTGAGGGCTCAACTCTCACCATTGAGGGCGCGGCAAGCGATTTCACGTTAGATGTCAGCCAGTTTGACAACGAAGATGATCTGGGCAACTCGGATGACGAGGACGAGACTGATGAAGACATTCTACGCTTGGGCCTTAACGGCGTAGAGACCTTGACGGTCATTGCCTCCGACGAGGTGGGCGTGGTTTTAGACGTGGCTGACAACGCGGACCTAGTGGACATCACTGTCGACGCTGACAATGACGACGTTAACCTAGTGCTTATTGGTCTCGACAAGGGGGGTGATGTCACTACTTCTGGCGACGACGACCAGGGCGTTTGGCTCCTTGGTGGTGACTACGGCGATGTGTCGGTTACTTCTACAGGTAACCCCGACGACCCCACCGATGGAGAATATGTCGAGGTCACTATTTCAGCCGAGGTGCCAGACGCGGCGTTTGCCCACTCTGACGCCGATGGCGTGCTGAGCACAACAGTCGGCTCTATCACGTTAGTCGCCGATGACAACGATAGCGCTGAAAATGCGAACATCACCATTGACGGCAGTGCTGATGGCATCTACCAAGCGCTCGATGTGAGCATTGGCGCGGTGAACGTGACCGCAGGCGAGATGGATATTGAAATTAGCGACATTAGCGACGGGACGGTGAACATTGGGTCATTGACCGCCGTGTTAACGCAATCGGACGACGGTGCCGTCAGTGAGTTGAACATTGACGACCTTGTTGGCAGCACGGTGACCGTGGGCGATGTCATGGTGACCAGTACGACGAGCAGCACTGATGGAGATAGCGCAGATTTCGATCTCTACATTACAGACAGTAGCAACTCAACTGTTACCCTTGGCGATGTCACGGTAAACCTGGCTGCTGCTTCGGATGGTGAGAATGTACGGTTTAACGACGTTGACGTTGACGTTAGTTACCTCACCGACTCAGCGGTGGATATCGGCGCCCTCGCCCTGACAGTGGGAGGCTCTAGCAGCAAAATAGACGTCGAATTCGATGATCTGGACAGCACCAACGTGAGTGTCGCGGGTATGACGCTGTCAGCCGAAGACATCAATATTGACATCGAGGACAACAGCCTTCTGGCGAACGACGAGGTGGGTGACAGATCGAGCATGAGCCTCACCTTTGGCGACATTACCGCGTCGGACAATACGATCGGCGGCACTTCCGGTGTGTCTCTCGACATTGACGACAATGACGATGAAGGCGACCTTAGCTTTGATAATGGCGATAGCGTCAACATCCTCTCTATTGAGATCGGCGATGTCACCCTAAGCAGTGTTAGCGATGACGCCAGTCTTAGCATCGGGGATAACGACGGCATCTACGGCGGCGCAGACGCCTTCGGCAGTGAGCTAGCCGGGGTGCTTGGCGTACAAGTCGACGTTGGTAACGTCAATTTGACTGCGGGTAGTGATGGCCAGGCCTCTCTCGATATCGCCGACAACGTGTTTGTTGATGTGAACATTGGCACTGTGACGGCGGAAGGAGGGGACTGGGATGATGACATCATTTCCAACTGTGATTCTGCCATCACGCGCCTTGATACTATCGTTACCCTTATTGGTTCAGATGAATCCGTTTACGTAGAGGTTGAAAACAACACTGACGCTGACATAACACTCGGCGACTACACCGTGCTTGCAGCCGACTCCAGTGACACGTCCGTTGTGTTTTCCGTGACTGACAACGACGGCTCGACGGTCACCTTGGGTGACGTGAAGCTTGAGTCAACGAACTATGTCGACCTGTTCGTGTGTGACAACGATAACGCGACGATCACCCTAGGAGACGTAACGCTTGAGCAGCTATCCACCGGAGGCGACACCGATGAGTCCTACTGGTACATTAGAGAAAACACGGACTCGACGGTCACCCTGGGGGACGTGACGATCTTGAGCCAAGCAGGAGGTATCGACGTCGATGTTGAATACAACTGCGACTCGACGGTCACCATGGGTAACGTGACTCTGACTGCTGCCAGTGATGACGCCATAGATATCGACGTGTCGGAGAATACTGATGGTACCGTCACCATGGGGAACGTCACGGTGGTAACAGGCGATTACAGCGATTACATCGATTACAACGATCGTTCTACCATCACGCGCCTTGATACTACCGTTACCCTTATTGGTTCAGATGATTCCGCTTTCGTGACTGTGAACGGCAACACTGACGCTGACATAACACTCGGCGACTACACCGTGCTTGCAGCCGACTCCAGTGACACGTACGTTGACTTTTACGTGTGTGACAACGAAGGCGCGACGGTCACCTTGGGTGACGTGAAGCTTGAGTCAACGAACTATGTCGAGCTGTTGGTGTGTGACAACGAGTACGCGACGGTCACCCTGGGGGACGTAACGCTTGAGCAGCTATCCACTGGAGGCGTTACCGGTTCAATCGACATCGACCTTTCTGGCAACGACTACAGTGTCGTCGACATGGGCAATCTCACCGCCACTAACGCGGCTGGCGATGTCACGGTGTATGTGTACGACAACGACTCTTTCGCCAGCTCAGACGCTTCGGTCACCATGGGTAACGTGACCCTGACCGCCATGGGGGACGATAGCCTGGCTACCTTCGAGCTTGACGATAACGACGATACCGCCATCACGGTGGGTGACCTGACGTTGACTGCCGGTGG
>Ga0209425_10002956_pt1 | contig 18395 bp, 11 predicted proteins | sample COG_05_FD_184749 | JGI IMG/M metagenome (GOLD analysis project Ga0209425, IMG submission 184749) | Pelagic Microbial community sample from North Sea - COGITO 998_met_05 (SPAdes) (version 2) | ecosystem: Environmental > Aquatic > Marine > Neritic zone/Coastal water | place: Helgoland, sampling...
TTAAGCGCAATTTAAAGCCACGTAATCAACTCTTTCAAACTCTCAAACTCTCTCTTTGTTCCTCGACCGTGATTTCTTTCTTTCGACCGATCGAAGAAAGAGTTTTCGCGCCGCGTAGTGCGCTTCAAAACATCACGTCATGAGAACCGTTTGTTTGTCCATTGGAAAAAGTGCCTCCTCTTCATCCTTCTCTCGTTCGAGGAGAACAGACGAGAACGGGAGAAGATGGCGTCGCGGTGGCAACGACTGTAAACACAACAACAATAAAAGCGTTGCTGTTGTCGTGAAAGCGTCGTCGTCTCAGGAAAAGTTGTACACCCCTCCCAAGCCGTTACCGGAGGGGCCTTTGATTTCCCTGGAACGCCAGGCGAACAAACTCATCGTCGATTCCGCGGTATTCGTGATCGATAAGTTATACGAAGGGCGAGATTACCCTCGCTTTTACGCGCTCGAGACGATCGCTCGAGTGCCGTATTTCTCTTTCCTCTCGGTGCTGCACTTGTACGAATCGTTCGGGTGGTGGCGAAGGGCGGATTATCTCAAGGTGCACTTCGCGGAGACGATGAACGAGTACCATCACTTGTTGATCATGGAAGCTATGGGCGGGGCGGATTCGTTCAAGGATAGATTTTTCGCGCAGCACGTGGCCGTGGTGTACTTTTGGGTGGCGGTTTTGATTTACATGGTGAGCCCGAGGATGGCGTATAATTTGAGCGAACAAGTCGAAGAGCACGCGTACGCGACGTACGATGATTTTTTAAAGAGGAAGGAAGAGGAGTTGAAACAAACGCCGGCGTGTGGGGTAGCGGTGAGTTATTTTCAGCTCGGCGATTTATATCTGTTCGATGAGTTTCAAACGAACGTGTACGAAGGTTTGAACAAAGCGACGAACACCGGGGGGGAAATACGAAGGCCGAAGATTAAAAACATGTACGACGTGATTGAAAACGTACGAAACGACGAGTTGGAACACGTGAAAACGATGAGTTTTTGCCAGAAACCAGGAAATCTGTTGAGAGCGAATTCGAGCGTAAGAGCGCAGAAGAAAGCGCAGGAAATTTGCGACGGTATTGAAAATGATGAGAACACGACGAACGGAGAGAATAACGTCGACGATTCAGACGACGCGCAGGAGTGCGATTTGATCATCGCTTCGGGACAGGATTTGGAAGGCGAGAGATCGTGCGAAGGCGTTTTGGATTGCGTCGTGAAAGGCTTCGAAGAGAGAACGACGACGTCGACGTCGACGATCAGTAATAGCAGCAGTAATAGTAATAGCATGAATAAGATGGTATCAAACAGCGTCGTAGAAAAGAGAGAGGAGAAGGCGTAATAAAAGGAAGAGTTTTTTTTTAATGCACACACACGTACTATATAATTTTACACTTGGATGATGGTTCTTGTTGTTGTTGTTGTTGTTATTACTAATGATGATGATGATGACGATGATGATGATAACGACGATGATTACCCCATCAAAACGTCCTCGGGGACGCACATCGGCCCGGCGACTTCTTTTCGTTTCTCTTCGCCGCACAACTCCTTCACCAACTCCAGCGCAAACTCAATCGCCGTCCCTGGTCCTTGAGAGGTAATCACCACCCGACCGTTCGATGCTTTTGAATAACACACCCTCTTCTTCTTATCCTTCGCAAACGCTTCGCCTAAATCAAACGCCGGATGCGCCGTCGCCTCGCTCGCCTCTTCGAGTAAATTTTTCCCGAGCAACACCACCGCCGGCGCCGCGCACATCGCCGCGATCAGTTTCTTCTCTTCTTTCTGTCTCTTCAAAAGCGCGTCTAACGAAGCGTTCTCCGCTAACCGCTCCGCGCCTGGCATCCCGCCTGGGACCACGATCGCGTCGAAACTACTCCTACTGTTGTTCTTTTCCCCGTCGTCAACAACCACCTCTTGTATCAAACAATCCGCTCGAATGCAAACTTTTCTGGACATTTCGCACACCAACTCATCCTCGCACGATGCCACGGTCACGTGCACTCCCGCTCTTCTTAAAACGTCTATAATGATCGTCGCTTCCATTTCCTCCGACCCGTTCGCGATTGGAACCAGCGCTGTTTTTTCTTTCTCGTCTTCGGCAGCAGCGCTTCTCATCGTCATCACATCTCCAACCGCTTTTCTCCTAAATCTTCTTCTTTCTGTTAAAGGTGGTGTTGTTGTTGTTGTTCCGTTTCGCAAAAACCCGCACACACAGCCGGTGCTTTTTCGTTGTCCTCGTCTTCTTCTTTTCGCGCCGAACGAGGAAGAAGAAGTCGCGATGCAGCGGACGCCGACGATGCTGCTCCTGCCGCTCATAGTATTTGTGGAAAGATGCAATCTTTTTTCGTTCGCCGTGTGTTGTCTTTTATGTGCGAGAGAGGGAATCGAACGTACTCAGAAAAAACTGCATTTTTTTCACTCTTTTTTATATCACCAAAGTGGCACCGTCAGAGTCCGTTCCCCTCTCGAAACAGAAGCTCGAAACAGAAACTCATCGTCCGTGCATTCAAGAAAATCTGCAGAAATACACGCGTCGACTCGCACTCACACGCACACGCCTTAAAAACTTTTACATCCTCTCGTCCGAGGAAGAAGAAGAGAGAGAGAGAGAGAGAGAGGTACGTTTCATTCGCGCGCGCGTTCTTTTCTTTCAAGACGCGAAGTAGAGTTTCCTCCTCTATACATCTCTCGTGTCCTAAAAATCGGAACGTTGCTCGCCTCCCTTCCATTTCTTATCAAAAATCCCCCTCGACGTACACAGGTGACACAACGACGCAAGAACGCATCGACAAATACGCACATATTTAAGACAAGAATGGCGAAATACTATCCAGACATCGCGAAAGGCGCTAAAGGTACTCGCTTTCAAACCCGTTTTATTATGTTATTTTGTACCGTGTTTTGCTCTCTTTTCTGTGCAAACAAAAGCGCGATCTCTCGTCCTCCTCCGGAGAGGATCTCGACGTGGTGTCTCACCGTTCTTTCTCTCATCATTTTCTTCTAAAAAACAGATTTATTCACCGGCGCTTTGTCCTACGAAAACAAATTCTCCCTGGACGCGAAACCAATCTCCGGCGGGGTACGTTTTTTATCCTCGTCTCTCGTTTTTATCAGATCTCGAGAGAGACTCGCGGCTTTCTTTGCGTTCGAATCATCATCGGACGAGAGATCGAAACATCGAAAGATTTTTGCTCCGGTGCCTCTCGGTCGAAAAAGCCCTGATGAGGAAAAACGAACAAAACGAACGTTTTCTCACGCGCGCACTCTTTCTCTCTCTTTCAACCTGTGATGAACACACACACACACACATAAAAATATAACAGTCAATCTCGGCTTCGATCAAAAACGCGGACACTCCGACGGGCACGTTGACGACCTCGTACGTCGTGGACGCGATCACCGGCGAGGTGGAGCTCTCGAAATCTGGCTTCTCGAAAGGGACGGTGAAGTACAACGCGAAGGATTCGACGACGCAAGCGACGGTTTCTTCTTTGAGCAACCCGTTGGATGGCTTGAAGTTGTCCAACTCGACGTTGATTGGCCAAGTTGGCGTGAAGAGTGAAATCACGAAGCAATTGAAAGGGACGTTGTCCGCGTGCTACGTTTCCGGTCCGGGGGCCATGGGGGTTGAGACGGCGATTTCGAAAGCCGGCGGTATCGGCGCGACGTCGTTTGCCGCGCAGTGCAAGGTTGGCGATGTTATGTACTCCGCGAAGACGACGATGAAATTGGACGCGTATCAAGTTGCGGCGGTGAACGGTGTTGGCGCTGGGGAGACGGTTGGTGTCGCCGTCGATGGGAAGGCTGGGGGCGACGTCAAGGCGTCTTTGGCGTACGCGAAGAAGCTTGGCGGCGGGCACTCGGTGAAGTGCGTGGTGGTGAACCCGGTGAAGAAGAGCTTTGACCCGGTCGTTTCCGCGAACTTTGTCACTTCGGTCTTGCCGAAGACGACGACGACGGTTGCGGTGCAAGTAGATAAAGCGGTGCGTTCTTTTTTGTTCTCTCGTCTTTCTTTCTCGTTCGTATTTTGTCGATTTGAGTCTCTTTATTTCTCACTTATTAAAAGAGAGAGATTTCAAGAGAGATTTCAAGAGAGATTTCAAGGCTACGCTAGTCAAACAATCGCTGGGGGTAACGCTCTTCTCGGATGGTTGCCGCGCGTATCGCCGATAGTATTCTCCAGTGTCGCTCGAAGATTCGTTTGCGCGGGATTGATACCCCCAATGCTCGAGCGTCATAATAAGCGCCGCACACTAAAAACGGCGACTCTTCTTTCGTTGTCCTCGTCCTATTTGTCGCTCTTTTTTATTTTTCGTCGTATTCGAGATGAAAACGCCGCGAAAGTCGTAGTGTTATCATCGAATGATATTCCATCTGACCAAAATAACCTTCTCTCCTCCTCCGTTTTGCGCTCTTTCTCGCAACGACAACAACAACAGTTAAAATATAAGTACGGCGTACAGCTCGCGACCAAGGCGTAAAAATCTTACGAACTTTTTTCCTTCACGACGAGGCGTTTTGAGACGACGCAGTAGAGAGTTTTGAAAGGAAAGAAATAGAAAGAGAGAGAGAGAGAGGAAACTTAGAAAAAACAGAGAAAAAGAAGAAGAGTTAAGGAAGTGACGCGAAAGCGCGAGAGAGACGAGAAGAGACGAGAAGAGAGAGAGAGAGAGAACGGTAAACTCGCTCTGCTGCTGCGACTCCAACCAGTACACCACCACCCCTTGTTACTATATTATTTTACACACTTACTACCGACGGTAAAACCAGTTCTACTCTACTCCTTCTATTACCTCCTCCTGTTCGTTTTCGACGCAAGCTTTGCTTCCTAAACCCTACACCCTAAATTTTCAGCAGCTTCCTTTTCTCGTGAATTGAATTCCCTCACTGTTTTCTCGCGCGCGGACACACACAAACAACACACTTCATTAAAAGAAAAAGAAACCATGGCCATCGCCGCCGGGTACGGGAACAGCAAGTTCGTCGACGACGCGCAGGTACGTTATACTTTTTTTTAACACATAACACACAAACAAACGTTTCAGAAGAGTTTCTGTCGATCGAATTTTCTCTTCGTCCGCGTCTCCTCCAATTATCTCTCGCGTCTCCGGTGTAATCACGTTCCGGCTTCTGTGTCTTCTTCGTCTTCTTTGTCCTCCGCGAACTCACCCAAACTCGTCTCTCTCTCATTCTCTTTCGATTTTACGCGAAAATACGAACCTGAATGCAAAAACAACTGCAACAGATCGCGGAAGAAACGCGAGCGTTAAATGAAAAATTACGAGATTCCAACACACGGACGAAATTGGAAGGCTTGAAGCAACTCATCGCGATGATGTCGACCGGGCGAGACGTGTCACATTTTTTCCCCTCGGTCGTGGTAAACATCGTGACGGAGAGCTTTGAAGTGAAAGCTTTAGTGTATATGTTTTTAGTGCGAACGGCGGAGCAGAAACCGGACGAGGCGTTGTTATCGATTAACTCGTTTCAGAAGGATTTGGCGCACCAAAACGCACGAGTGCGAGCGGCGGCGCTGAGAGTGATGTCGAGCATTCGAGTGAAAGTGATCGTGCCGGTGGTGGTTTTGGCGATAAGGAAGTGCGCGGTGGACGTGTCGCCGCACGTGAGGAAGGCGGCGGCGCACGCGATTCCGAAGATTTTTCGGTTGGATCCGTCGAGAGCGGATGATTTCGTGGAGGTTATTGAAACTATGTTGAGAGATTCGACGCCGTTCGTTTTGTCGAGCGCGATTGCGGCGTTTCAAGAAGTGTGCCCGCACAGAATTGATTTATTGCACAGACACTACCGGAAGTTGGCGAGGATTTTGGTGGACATCGACGAGTGGGGACAGATGTTGACGTGCGAGCTTTTGTTGAGGTACGCGAGGACGCAGTTTTTACCGCCAGACGGGTTTAATCGCGAGTTAAACGTCGGTAAAGATAACGAAAGTAACGAGGAGATGTTGGATATTGCCGGTTTTAACGACGTGGATGGGAACGGTGGAGGTGCGTCAGGCTACGATCGACACGATACGGGCGGGACGAAGGGGATCTTGGCGCAAGCGGCTAACTTTTACGACGACGACGAGGAAGACTCCGACGACGATTCTTCGAGCAGTTCAGATTCGGACGATTCCAATTCCCGCAAAAAAAAGACGACGACGAAAGCGTCGAAGAAAAGAGGACCGGTGAATCAAGGACCGGAGTTTTTGGACGACGACCACAGGTTGTTGTTGAGGTGTACGCGACCTTTGCTTCAATCACAGAACGCCGGCGTCGTGTTGGCGGTGGCGTCGTTGCACTTTTACTTGGCGCCGATCGCGGACGTTCCCAGAGCGACGAGAGCGTTGGTGTTCGCGGCGAGAACGAAACCGGAGTGTCAACACGTGCTGTTGAAAAACGCCGTGGCGATGGCGGCGGTGCAACCTCGATGCTTCCGTTCGCACTTTGAAGCGTTCTTTGTGCACCCGGGCGATCACATGGACGTTCGCGCGCTAAAATTGGAAATGTTGACGTATATTGTCACCGCGGAGAACGCGCCGAGTTTGTTGAGAGAGTTGCAAGCGTATTTGCGTTCATCTTCGCAAGAGTTTGTCGCTTTGACGATTCGGGCGGTTGGTCGATGCGCGGCGATTATGCCGCAAATTGCTTCTATTTGTATCCGATCGCTGTTAGAGTTGTCTTTGCACCCGTCCGAAACGGTCGCCGGCGAAGCCGTGGTTGTCATTCGCGCGTTGGTGCAGAAAGCGCCGAAGGAACACGCCTCGGTCGTGGCGACGTTGGTGAGAAGATTGGACCATTTGCTCGCGCCGGCGGCGAGATCCGCGGTCGTTTGGCTCGCCGGCGGGGAGCTGTTTTTGGACCAACAACAAAAAGCGAGCAGTGTGGAAGCTGGGACGTCGTCGTCGGCCGTGACAGTCGTCGCGGACGGTGGTAAAGAATATAAAAAGCTCGGCCAAATGGACGCGAGTTGGAATCGAAACTTTTTCGACCTCGCCTTGGCGGTGGTCACCAAAGCGATGGCTCGATTCCCAGACGAGCACGAATCCACGCGTCAACAAATCTTACACGCCACGTGTAAGATGTACGTGAGATACCCGATCGAAACCGAACCGTTATTGAGACACTGCTTGAACATGGCGTCGAAAGATCCTTCGGTGGATATTCGCGACCGGGCGAGAATTTACGGCGCCATCTTCGCGAAAACCGATTCGTTAGACAACGAAAAGAAAGACGCGTATCCGAGATTGAAGAAACTCCTCTCCGAAAAGCTTTTGTTTTGCGATAAGCCAATCACGCGTTTACCATCGCCGGCGCCGCCGACGTGCCCGCACCAACTCGGTTCTTTGTCGCAGTTTGTGGAACACGTCGCCAACGGCTACGCCGGGTTACCGAAACATCCGAGAGAAGCGCCGCCATCGTCCGTGAGAGACCGAACGTACGACACCGGAGGTATCGGTGGTGGTACGACGACGTCCAAGTCGAAGAAGAGCAACCGCGGATTCTACTCGAGCTCGGACGAAGACTCCTCGAGCGACGAAGACTCGAGCGACGACGATTCCTCCGATGATGATTCCGACGATTCGGACGATTCCGATGACTCATCAGACTCGGACGATTCCGATGACTCAGACTCGGACGAAAGTTCGAGCTATGATTCCTCGTCGTCGTCTGAATCGACGGGTAGCGACGATGACGACGAAAAAGTAGAAAAAGAAGAGAAAAAGGAAGAAGAAGCCGTAGAAACAAAAAAAGAAGTAGCAGAAAAGAAAGAACCGGAAACGGCAACCACCATCGAGGAACCGCCAGCCGCGGAAAAAGAGGACGAAACGAAGAAGAGCGAGGAGATGGATTAATAGAAGTGAGCTGATGATGAAAAAAATTGTATTTTTAGTTTACATTTACGCGTCGTATTACACACATTCTTGCTAAAACGAACCGTGCTTTCTCTTTCTCTTTCATCACATCGCGTCTTCCATCAAGCTCAAATCCTTCCCTTGTCTCTCTAAATAGTCTCTCCTTTCCTCGTCCGTCTTCAAACCTCTGAACGTAAACACGGATTTATCCCCGATATCGTCCTTGACCGCTTGCGTATATTTTCGCCCGGCGAAAACTAAAAAGCCGAGCATCCAACTCGCGACGAAAAACGTCTCCACTTCGTCGCTGGCGAGGCCGGTTAAATGCCCCAGACACATGATAGGCGTCAGAAGAAACAACAGAAACGCCTCGGGTTTCCCGTAGCACGCCCCTTCCTTGAACGCTAAACCGGTAAACGAGGCAAACATCGGACCGATTACCCAAACCGCGCTCCGATGTTCCCGCACAAACTCCAACAAACTACTACTACTACCACCGTTTTGCGTATACGCGACGATACCGAGAGATCCTATCAACCCAACCGCATACAGCGCTTGCATCACCCGTTTTATCGGCGTCACGTACATGTGCACCAAAACCAACGCGACGCCGAACCCGCTCGCGCCTAAAAAGTAACTCGGGTTCACCATCGCCTCGTTCCCACTCACATCGCCGAAAACAACGCCAAGGGCGCCTACACACGCCAACGACAACGCGACTCGGTACGACCACACTTCCAACTCGTCTCGCGAGGTCACCGTCCACGTTCCGTAGAGGCCTTCGTAATACTCCTTTTGCTTCTCATTTTCATCATCATCTCTTCCTCTTCCTTCATCTGAATCGTTCTTCGTCGCGGAGCAGCTCGACGAGGTCGTAAAGCGTCGCGAACTCTTCGTCGTCTGAATCGTTTTGGTCGTCGTCGTCGCGAAAAAGGAGTTGCCGCCAACGGCAACGACACCGTTCGTCTTCTTCTTCTTTCGCGCACACGCAAGACCGGCAGACGCAAAATCCGTCGCGACTTTCGCGCGGATGATTCTCCTCCTGTTCCGGAACAAAGAAGACACGCTTCGAGTTCTCGTCAAAGAACGAGAGGAACACCCCTTTTGAGAGGAAGAAATCATCGTCCTCGTCCTCAAAGTCCTCGCGGGAAAGTTTACGAAGCAGTCGGGGAAACGATGATTGTGCGCCATTAATTGTGCAGCATTTGCGCGCAGACATCACTTCCTCGATGTACGCGCGAAGATGGATGAGTAAACGGACGACTTGAATTCTTTCTCGCGCGCGAGATTTCGAAACGGAAGAAGATGAACGAGGACCCCGAAACGATGGAACGCATCGCGGTGAACAAAGTCACCAACGCGTTGAGAAACTACCGAACGAGTTGCGAACGAGAAATCCAAAGACGGAAACGGAACCTGTTGAAAGCGACGGTACGAAGAAGAAGACAAAGAGACGAGGAGGAATCAACAGGTAAAGGAGAAGGAAAGAGAACAGTAAAGGTGTTCGATGGAAGAGGAGGAAAAGAGAAGGTGCTCGAGGAGGAGGACGTGATTCAGAGTAAGAGTGATGATGACCAACACGAGATGGTGAAGCGCCTCCTCCAAGAGGTGTACGAGAAAGGCGAACGGAAAAGTCGAGAGGCGGTGGAAAAGAATCAGCACTTTTTTGACTGCTTATTGGAGACGTTTTCATCGAACGATGCAGAGGGAGAAGATGCTGCGCATTTACCGGCGCATTTACGAGTGACGCGAGATTTCGAGACGGTTCCGGAGCGCGAGCGGCCGCCGCTTGTGCCCGGTTTCGAGGACGCCGAGAAGGCGAGGTACGTGTTGAAAAATTTAGCGAGAGATTGGTCCGAGGAAGGGAGAGAAGAGAGGGAGAAAAGCCACGACGTGTTGGTGAGACATTTGCGGGACGTGGTTTTTAAAGAGCAGTTATCGGAGATTGATTTGATGTGCGAACGAATGAACCCGGAGGATATCGCGCGACCTCGCGTTCTCGTTCCCGGCGCCGGATTGGGAAGGTTGGTGTATGAATTCGCCAAAGCAGGATTTGAAACCGAAGGGAACGAGTTTTCCTATTACATGCTGTTCGGTTCTTCTTTTCTCTTAAATTGTTGCTCAGAAAAGCGACCGTTTGAAATCGTTCCGTATTGGCACTCGCCTTTAAACCACCTCTCTCAGAAGGACCAGTATCGATCGATCGTCGTCCCGGACGAAAGCCCGTGCGACCACATGGACGCGTTCAAACCTGGAAGCTCCATGGCCATGTGCGCCGGAGATTTCTGCGAAGTCTACGGAAGCCCAGAGTACGAATCCCACTTCGACGCCGTGGCGTGTTGCTTCTTCCTGGATACCGCCAAAAATATCTTCGACTACTTGGAAACCATCCGGTTTTGCTTGAAAAAAGGAGGCACGCTCACCTCCATCGGGCCTTTACTTTGGCACTGGGTAGAACACAGCGATAATAACTTCGGTCGTCGTCTCGGCACTTCCGAAAATTACGACGTAAACGACGTAAACGACGACGAACAAGAAGAAGACCTCTCCGTCGAAGTCTCCTTGGAAGACCTCGTCGCTTTCTGCCGCGCGCTCGGCTTCCGACTCGACCAAAAATCACACCCGCTTTCTTGCCCGTACGCCACCGATCGATTGAGCATGCACCGAACCGTCTACGATTGCGCGTTTTTAAGCTTCACCTTGGTCGATACATAAGAAGAATTTTAGAAGAATAGTATGTTTACTTTTATTATTATTACAGCGAATAAAAAAAGGAGGCAAATGGTCTTTCCTCGTTCCTTTTCTAAAATTAGGGTTCAAAACCCTAAAGTGAGATCCGCCTAAAAATCCTCCCTTTTTAAGTTCCGCTTCATTAATCAATCCTTTCTCTCCACTGCAGAGAGAAGAAACACACACCACCACTAAGTACTAAAAAAATGGGCAAATGGAGAGACGAACCGATGCACACCGGCGGCACGATGAACGCCGGGCAAGCGCCGTACCAGAAAGCGGCCAACGACGAGTGCAGAATCTGCGGAGGTACGCACACAATTCTCTCGTTCTTTTTTTTCTTCGTTCACGAATGGATCGAAAATTCATCTTCACTCGCTGACTTTCAACGCGTTCTTCTTCTTATTCTTATTATTACGCGCACATCACAGGCATTGGTCACTGGTAAGAGGAGTTACATAGAGAGTTGTTGTTGTTGTTGTGTTTGTGTTTGTGTTTGTTGTCATTGCTTTTCTTCGGGCGTGAAAATAAAGAGAAAGAGAGAGAGAGAAGACACGTGAATTGTCGAATTTTGATCTACTGCGCTCGGAAAGAATTCGTTTTGTCGCGTGTCTGTCGAGCGCGAAACCGCGAGAAGAAGTTTTGTTCGTAATGTTGATGTTGCCCCTTTTCACCACCTATCGTCATCAAGCCTGTTATAAATCGATTTGAAAAGAGAGATTGAGATGGCGTTTGAGAGAGATTGAGATGGCGTTTGAGCGCCGAAGCGGAGAGGAAGGAGGAGAGAATGAGAGAGAGAATTTGGATCGCGAAGAAGAAAAGTCTTCGTCGGAAATTCCTTTAGTTCGTCTTCTTCATGATCATCATCATCTTACGACTCGGCGGCGTTTTTTGTCATCAATTTCGACGAAGGCTTCTTGATGAGAGCAGCGCGAACGAGCAGAAGAGAGCGACTTTTGGAGACGACGCGAGAGCGTGTGTTGCGGTAACTGACCTTTATATATTTTTTCTTTTCTCCCCAACTTTTTTCTCCCTTTTCCACTGTATATTTTGTGTGATTTTTACGATAAAACAGGGCGCGCGACTGTCCGGATAACAACCGAGGCGGCGCGGCTGGGTACGACAACGAAGGCGGTGGCGGCGGGTACGCGAGAGGCCCGTCCTCCAACGACAAGTGCAACAGATGCGGAAACTTTGGCCACTGGGCGAGAGACTGCGCGTTGCCGGATTCTCGAGCGCCACCGATGAACGATATGCGATGTAACCGATGCGGCGGGTTTGGCCACATGGCGAGGTTTTGCGCGTCGGCGGATACTCGCGGGTTTTCCGGCGGCGGCAGAGGCGGATTTTCCGGCGGCAGAGGCGGCGGCAGAGGCGACGACTCGTGTCGCATCTGCGGTCGATTCGGGCACTACGCGAGAGCGTGCCCGCAAAACCGCGGCGGCGGCAGAGGCGGCAGAGGCGGCAGAGGCCCGAGACAACCTCGCGAACGCCGCGCGGCTGGCCCGGAAGATGTCTGCAACCGCTGCGGCCAAGCCGGTCACTGGGCGAGAGATTGCGCCGAGCCGGACACGAGAACGGACGAGGAAAAAGCGCCGAGAGCGCCGAAACCCGGGGACAAGTGCAGAAACTGCAACGAGGAAGGTCACTTCGCTCGAGACTGCCCGCAACCGAAGGACACCAAGTGCCGCACGTGCGGCGAGGACGGTCACTACTCGAGAGACTGCCCGCAAAAAGGCGGCTCCGGGGTCACGCCGAAGTTGCAAGAAGCCGCGGAACAAGACGCCGCGCAACCGGCGACGATGGAGGACGCCGACGCCGACGCCGGGGCGACGGCGTAAAAAAGAACATCGCGGTGAGATTTCGGTCGCCCATAAAACGAACGAACGAAAGAGAGAAGAGAGAAGGAGAGAGAGAGAGAGAGGAGAGAGAGAATTGAAGCTATCAAGCTATCATTAAATCCATTTTTAACACACAACAGATATCGCCACATTATTGTTCACATTCACACGCCTGTAAACAAAATCAATACTAATGTCCACCAACACTGAGAATACCACGATCACCACGAACAATCGAACGTTCATCACCCAACTCGACGCGTCGACCGTCGCCTCTGTCGCTCTCGACGGTCACGTCTCCTTCAACGCGTCGCGGATTCGAAAAGTCGAGAAAAACGTCGTCGTCGTCAAAGAACAAAACGGGAAACAAAAAGTTGCCATCATCTCCGGCGGTGGCAGCGGCCACGAACCAGCCATGGCCGGTTTCGTCGGGGAAGGTTTTTTGCACGCCTCGGTGTGCGGCGACGTGTTCGCGTCGCCCTCGGTCGAGCAAATTATGGCGTGCATCGATGACGTTTTAGTACACGCTTCAGAGGAAAAGGAAGGCATCGACTCGATTTTACTCCTCGTGATGAACTACACCGGCGACGTGGTGAACTTCTCGATCGCGCGAGACCGAGCGAGAAAAGAGTACGCGAAATCGAAACTGAAAAACATCGAAGTGTTCGCGTTCGACGACGATTGTTCGATACCGGAGAATGAGCGAGGGAAAGGAGGCGCGAGAGGATTGTGCGGCACGTTGTTAGGATTGAAAGCGACGAGCGCTTCGGCGCGAAGAGGGGAGGGGTTTTCGGAGGTGCGAAAAGTCGCCGAGAGATTTCGGAAGAACACGAAGACGTACGGGTTTTCGTTGGGGAGGTGCGACGTGCCTGGACAGAGGAAACAAGGAGACGTGGAGGTACCGGACGGGATGGTAGAATTAGGATTGGGGATACACAACGAGCCCGGATTTAAGACGGTTCCGTTTGAAAGCGCGGAGAAGACTGTCGAAATCGCGTTGGACGCGATTGAGAAAGCGTTGGAGTTGGAAAGTGAAAAAGCGAAAAGGAATTCGGCGGTGAGCGGTGTCGGCATTATGGGTAAAATCGATCACATGCTCGGTTTAGACGCGGAAACGAAAATGAGCATCGGGTTAGTGAAGCCGATCGAATTGTGTTTAGTGGTGAACGGTTTAGGCGGGACGAGCAATCTCGAGCTCGGTTTACTCGCCAATCTCGCCAAACAGTCTTTGGAGAAAAGAGGCGGTAACGCGTGTAAGATTACGCACGCGATGTGTGGGAGCTTCATGACGAGTTTGAACATGAGAGGCGCGAGTTTAACCGTCAGCGTGTTGGAGGACGAAAACGACAGCGCGTTGTTGGACGAGCCGTGCGAAGTGAACGCCTGGCCCAGATTGATTAATTTATCAACGACAACGTCGGTAACGAGTGCGACGACGACGACGACGACGAACACCGCGAGAAAGTTGCAAGAACAAATGGACGTTTTACCAGTTCCTCCAAAAGACGCGACAGAAACGAAGAACGTCGACAAAAAGACATCTACGAAAGAAGAAACGCCCAAGAAATCAACAAACCAAAAGGAACGACAACAAAAGAAGAAGGAGAATAAATTGAGAACGCCAAAAGTTACAGTGACTGAGGAAGAAGCCGAAGCTCTCGCGGCTGCCATCCAACTCTCGTGCGCGACCATTTTATCCATGAGAGACGAACTGACGAGATTAGACGCCATCGCTGGCGACGGCGACTGCGGAGACACCTTAGCCGCCGGCGCTGCGGCCATCTTAGAAGACTCCGTCGATTATATCTACAAGCATCCAGACGTCGTTTGCGACCAACTCGCTAATTCGTGCGCGCGATCCATGGGCGGCACTTCGGGCGTTTTATACGACGTCTTTTTCCGCGCCGCCGGTGACACTCTAGACGAAACCGAAAGCGACTTTGACGAAGCCGAGTATGAGGATTACATGGACGATTCGTTTGAATATCGCGAAGCCTTGGCGCGAGGCATCTGCGCCATTCGCAAACACGGTAAAGCAACGGCTGGCGACCGGACCATGCTCGACGCGTTAATGCCAGCTTTGGGGCATTGGGGCATGTTAATGAACGACGATTTAAAAGAACAGTGCGATCGCATCGCCAAAGCGGCGAAAGACGGCGCGGAAGAAACGAGAAACATGACCGCTAACGCCGGCCGAGCGAGTTACGTGAACAAAGACAAACTGAAAGAACAAAAAGTGCCAGATCCAGGCGCGTTAGCCGTCGCTGCGTGGATTGGCGCCAGTTGCGAGGAAGTCACTCGTTTATTAGCGAACAAAAACGTCAAACCAAACGAGCGGCACTTATCGTTCATGAACAGAATAGACCCGAATTTCAAAGGCGATCGAGATGATCACGACGCGATCCCGGTGGAAGACCGCCTCGGCGAATTCGACGACACGCCGCACTCCGACGACGATTTACCGGAAGACCAAAAGATACGGTTCGTTTTGTAATATGAATTATTGAAAAATGACATTGAAAATATTAGACGCTCGCGATAGGCGGCGACGAGTAGACGAGTACTCTCATAACTCCTTACGCGTTCTTCAACGCCATCGCGTTCAAGTACGTGACGCCACCAACCATCGCGGCATTCACGGCCAACATCTCCGGTTTGAACTTCTTCGCGTTTACGGCCATGTGCCCCGCGCCCGCAGCCATCAACCCCGTCGCCATCAACAGCGACCCTTTGTCCGCTTTCCCGTCCACGCCGAGTTTCAGCATCGGCAAACCGGTCCCGAGCATGAACGCCCCGGCGAGAGACGACCACATCGGGGACGCGGTTGGTTGCTCGTCCTCTTTGAAGAACATCTTCATCATGTCGTCCGGGATGGCGATCGCTTGGACGCCGTACCCGAGCTATAGATTTAGATGAATTTGATGAAGAGAATATTCGTTAGGGAATGTTGCACACAATGCGAGTGAGAAAAAAACGCGCGTTTATTCTTCACGAATTTCGTTATTCGTTCGTTCGTTCGCGAGAGAGAGAGAGATAAAGCGAGTACTTAGAACGTTACCATCATGGCCCCGGAGAGTTTTAACGCGTCGTTACCAGAGAGAGACATAATAATAGCAAAGTGTGTTTTCTGTTATAAAAGTGAGGCATGCCAAAATGCTGACACAAGGAGGAGCTTCTTCATTTCTACCTTTTTTTCACTTTTTTTCGTATACGTTTTTTTTGTCCACATTTTCAAACCCTAAACACATTTGTCTCCTTCGTACGGGCTCCACGCTCTGTGCTGCACATATATTCTTTCGTTCCGTCTCTCTCTCTCGAGTCGCGCTGAAAATTCGGTGATCACCTCCATTGAAGAAGAAGAACAGTTTTTTTATCGATCGATCTTATAAGTGTGTGTGGTTCTTTTGCGTTTTGCGATTGGTAAAGAGTGCGCTAAAAACAGAACAATCACAAAAAGTCCTCTTTCCAAATTTATAAAGCCGCGGGAAGACGCTGATTCGTCTGTGATATAATCATCGTCGCATCATGTCGGTGTTTGAAGAACGCGCGCCTCTCTTGAAGGCGGCAGAGAAGAAGACGCGCAACAACAACAACAACTCGAACGACGAGTTTTCGGTTTTGAATAACGAGGAGGATGAAACGCTCATGCTCTCTTCGAAGAAGAAGAACAAAAAGTCTGGGGGTGGTTCCTCGAAAAGGCCCGGCGAGTGGAGGACCAAGTCGGTGATGATTGGGACCACGGCGTTGATTTTCGGCGCGGCTTTAGTGTCCACGACGAGGACGAACGAGGACGGGATGAACATCATGAGTAAAGGAGAAAGCGACGCCGGAAACAACAACATCGAAGGGAACTTAGGGGCGACCGAGGAGGCAAAATCATCGGCATCAAAATCGTCGGCGTCGGCGTCCGCCGCCGATATGGTGACGCTGACGTTAGGGTGCACCTCCTCCTCCACGCTCGGTTTGCTTCCGTTCCCGAATGGCGGTTTCGTCGGTAAGGTCGGCGCCAAGTTGTCCATGAAGTCCAAAGACCATAACTTTGCGTTCCAGCACGCGTTGGATATGACGGAAGTGGGATGCGGGACGTACGTAATTTCGCAAAAGTTGGAACAAGGCGAACAGTTTGGATTTTATCTGTACGACGTGAAAAACGAGACGAATTATTTGTCCGATATCGGCGCGCAAGCGATCGAGGGCGGACCGATTTCGGAGGCGGCGAGAAACGCCGCCGTGTGGGGCGCCGAAAGCGAGCTGTCCACGGAAGAAAACGCCAGCGATAAGAAGCGGTTAGAAGATGGCATTGATGCCGTCGCGAGCCAGCAGGCGGTGAAAACGAACGCCGCGGCGGTGGCGTACGCCGGGAGTCACGGGTTCATCGACGCGGACGGGAACTTTGTGACGCCGCCAACGACGGAAAACGCAAAGGCGTTTGAAGACGCGCAAACTCAAGGCTGGTGGCCAGAGTTTTCGAGCACCACGGACTCAGAGACCGGGGTGACGAGCATGAGCTACGTCGATTGGGGAGCTTGGTTGAAATGGTTAGTCCACGGTAACGAGTACACGTCGACGGACATTGAATGCGACGCCGCCGCGCAGACGTGCACGTTGCAAAAATGCGAAGGTTGGGAGTGCACGGATTACACGATGCCATGCACGGAAGGCGGGAGAGGATGTCAAACCGCGGAAGATTTTACGAGCGAGGTTGCGAGTTTAGGCGGAAAGGAAGTTTCCGTGCGGAAGTACGACAAGAGAAAAGAAGTTGCCAACGCAAACGCAAAATTAGGATCATCATCATCTTCAAACAAGAAGAAAGAATCATCAAAACGACACGGTACGAACAACAACAATAACAACGATAACAACGATATTCTCCAAAAGAGAAATTTGTTGTGGAAGCAAACGACTTCCTCGACGAGAGCGGTTCCCTCGCTCGGTCTCGGTAAGGCTTACCCGACGCGCGTTATCGTCAACATGGCGCAATGCACGAAGGAAAAGTCTTTCGGTAAAGACGAACTGAGCGGCGTTGAGTTTTACCCGAGAACGAAAGATGGATCCAACGCCGGTAACGTGTACTTGTTTGGTCAGTGCTACAACATGAGAGATACGAACACGTGCGAAGTGCCGACGGCTCACCATCCGGCCGGGTGCCCGGCGGCACCGGGCGCGGCGCCGAATACGGCGCCGAACGTGGCGCAGCAACACGCCAACGAGCACGTTTCCCCGACGACAGCGGCGAAAGCCGCGGCGGCTACTCCCACGTCTACCACCACCACGAGCGGCAACAACAACGCGGCTTCTGCTACTTCCGCGTCGACCAACGCGGCAGCAGCAACGCCGACGTCTACAACTACTACGCCCAAGAACCCGCTCACGGACAGTAACATCCACGCCGCCGTCGCGGCGTGTCTCGCCGTCGACCCGGTCGCCGGTAACTGCTTCGACGGAGAGTGGGGTAAAATAAACACCTGGGACACGAAGAAAGTCACCAACATGGACAAGTTATTCTACGACCCGCCTTTAGCGGACAGCAACGACCGACTTTCCTCGTTCAACGGCCTCATTGGCGAATGGGACGTTTCCTCGGTCACGTCCATGTCGCAAATGTTCAAAGACGCGGACGCGTTCACCGGTAAAAACTTTTACAAGTGGGACACGTCCAAAGTTCAAGATATGTCCGGCATGTTCGAACACGCGACGTTGTTCAACGCCAAAATCGGCGGTTGGGACGTCTCGAGCGTCAAGAAAATGAACACCATGTTCCAGAACGCTTTTTCTTTCAACCAAGACTTGTCCACCTGGGACGTCAGCTCTTGCACCGATTTCACCCGCATGTTCGCCGGCGTTTTAGACAAAGGCATGGACAACGACATCTCCATGTGGAACGTCCAAGACGGCGCTCGCGAGAACAACGTCACCTACGAGTCCTACGCCTTCCAAGCCAAATTCACGTGCGACTCCGTGGACGACGGACC
>Ga0209425_10002958_pt1 | contig 18385 bp, 21 predicted proteins | sample COG_05_FD_184749 | JGI IMG/M metagenome (GOLD analysis project Ga0209425, IMG submission 184749) | Pelagic Microbial community sample from North Sea - COGITO 998_met_05 (SPAdes) (version 2) | ecosystem: Environmental > Aquatic > Marine > Neritic zone/Coastal water | place: Helgoland, sampling...
GCGGAGTCACTACAAGCTATGCAGTGTCTTACTTCTTCATCTACCTATCGTCCACACTCTAATATCGGAGTTTCTGAGATGTCTCAAATATCTAATAGTGAACGTATTGCCGAAGGCAATAAAGTGAGGGCCTATGGCCCGAACGTAGTGTCGATTGCCGTAGGCAATAAAGTGAGAGCCGAAGGCTCGAACGGAGTACAAGCCCCGTTCACAGATGCAGTATGGTACAAGCCCGAGCATTGTGCTCAAGTGTTGCCTAACGGTAACATCGAGTACATGAGCGACTCGAAACTCATTCAGATGAGGGCTGGCAAGTACTTGATGAAGTACAGCGGCCACATCAGCATAGATGACGTGATGCCAATCATCACAGCAATCAAGAAACTCACCTACACCTTCGAAGTGCTGACTGGTGAAGACTTAGTTGAGGCTTACGAGACAGAACACTCGCAAGTTAAAGCCTGTATGTCAGGCAGGCTGAGTGATGAAGAAAAGTGGTCTCATTTGTACGATGTAACTGAGCATCCAGCTACTGTGTATGCCAACTCACCGGATTTGAAGCTGGCTGTGATGACATCGAAAGTTAGTGGTGACATCTGCGGTAGGGCTCTAGTATGGCCTGACAAAGGCTTATACGGGCAAACGTATACTAACGGCTGTAGGGATGAGTTTGTACTGCATCTAGCTGAGAACGGCTTCCGTGCGTGTGATGAGGATCATAATTTCACAGGCGCTAGACTGCCAAAGATGCCATTCAAGTTTAATGGCCAGAATCGCACACATCTTCTAATGCCCTACATAGACTGTACAGGAGGTATCAACAACTGTTGGCTGGACTCATCTACAGATGAAAAGCACTTCACTATTGTTAAATATGATCGAAGTTGTATGTATCATGCCAGTGCTGAATACTACTGCGCTGATACTACGTCAGGCTACATATCATCTGATGATGCAATTGTTGATGATGTGTTTGACTGCGAAGACTACGAAGAAGAGGATTGCTAATCATGCCTGACTCTGTAAACACAAAGCCAGAACCAGTCACTAGTGAAGATATACGCCGCTGGTGGCGTGATGAGTTACGCAGGTTTGAAAGGCGGGAGTATAACTACCCCCCGTGGAACAACACAAGCATAGGCAACGACCTACTGCACAAACACTTAGCCCGGATTGACCCGAGTAGGCCCGGCTACGTTACATTCTATGCGACACACGAAAAAGGTGTGCGTAACATAGTCACCCGAATGCGACCGGGCCGCTACCTAAAGCGGTACGCCAACGAGTATCTCTCTGAAGAGGATATTGAACGCTTCTCAAACCAGTGCAGAGAGGACTTGTTTGAGATACACTATGTCCACACTAACATTGAGGATGCGTTTGTATGCACACACAAAGCAGCTAGAAGCTGTATGTCTCACCCTATGTCTGATGATTACTTCTGTACAGATATTCACCCTACTAGCCTGTATGATTACACTGAACTTTCAGTAGCTTTACTAGTAGAGAAATCTACTGGTAGGCACAAAGGCCGCGCTGTAATCTGGCAGGACAAGAAACTGTATAACCGAGCATACGGTAATGCAGGTATGCTTGAAGGTATGCTTCACAATGAAGGCTACACTAGAGGCCAGTTTATAGGAATAGAATTTCCTATCATCTTTCACGGAAACAGGCGTGATTGTAGACTGGTGCTGCCTTTTGTGGACAGAGAGGTGCGCGGGGGGTGCTATGCTCGTATTAAAGACAAAAAGACTGTAGTCATATGCCCCCATACTGATGCGCAGTTTGAGCTGAACGGGCCTGAAGGTACAGTTGAAGTGCCTCTATATGCTTTAAGAGAGGTTGGCTTGCTGCCAAAGGCAATTGCCGAAGGCAATAGAGTGAGGGCCTATGGCCCGAACGTTGAACGTATGGGGTCTCCTCAAGTTTCTGAGACGTCTCAAAATCCGTTTATGCTGCCACACCCGAGTATAGCCCCTACGAGAGATATCAATGAACTGCATAGAGACCACAGAATCTATGGAGAGTTATTGGCTGGCAGACCCTACACTAGTATAGAAGCTGTTGGAGGCCCTCCAGAAGAGCCTTATCAATATCATATCTTCTGGCGTACTAATAGTACAGCAGAGGTGGTCCGACGTGAGACTACTAGCCGAGCCTACGAGTACATCAGAACACAGATTATGTCAGAAGAGGAGGCAGACACAGTAGGAGCACTTCTAAGCGAGCTATACGACGGCACCGCCCCAACCACAACCCAACCAGAAGCAACGGAGAACACAGATGACACGGAACAATAACGTGCATAAAGCACCAGTCAAGCCAGCAGTGCCAGTCAAGCCAGCAGTGCCAGTCAAAAGCTGGGCAGGCAACAAGCCTGTAGCTGTAGTGAGGCCAGAATGGCTCTCTACTCCACTCACATCAGACCAGAAACTAGAGCTTAGCTTTCAGCGTCTTATCTCTATGCACACTTTCATGAGGCCTGCACACAGCCTCACAGAAGAGGCATTTATCAACAAGTACATTGACTGTATTGTAGGTATGAGTAGTGACTCCTACGGCAATAGGTCTATGACTATTCTCAAGTCAGACGGTACTAAGCCTGAAACTGCCTTCATGTGTCATACTGACACTGTGCATCGCAAAGAGGGCGGGGCTAAGTTGTTCATCAACAGCGATGAATATCTCACTATCCGAGATAAAGCAGACACCAACGGACCTACTTGTCTCGGGGCTGATGATACTGTAGGGGTGTGGCTCATGCTTGAAATGATCCGTGCTAACATCCCCGCCCTTTATATCTTCCACCGAGCGGAGGAGATCGGAGGTCTCGGGTCAGCATACATTGCAGACAACACGCCTGAATTAGTAGAGGGTATTAAGTTTGCTATATCTCTAGATCGTAAGGGATACACTAGCATCATCACTGAGCAGTACTATGACACAGCTAGTGATGAGTTCGCTCTATCTCTAGCCTGTATGTTTGGGGATACTATACCGTTTGTGAAAGATACTTTCGGTACGTTCACAGACAGTGCCAACTACTCTCACTCTATCCCCGAATGTACAAACCTATCAGTCGGGTACTTCGATCAACATACAAAGAATGAGAAGTTAGACTTGCGCTTCGCAGTTATGCTTCGAGACCTACTGCTAGAAAAGTGGGATGAGTCTAAGCTGATTGTTAGCAGAGATCATACTAAGCCCTATGAGCCTGCACACCAGTACGGGAGCAGCTACGGGGCCTACGGCTACGGCTATGGCCACGCTACAGCTACTACAGGTGGGGCTAGAGGTGCCAGAAGCAAGCAACGCAAGAAAGCTGTAGACAGGCGCAACAAGAAGAAAGGCACAGAAAAGTCACAAGATGACTTTCGTGACTTTCTGGATGCTGATGATCATCTTACTCTCATCACTGCTATGGTACGCAACAACGCGGATGTAATAGCACAGATGCTAAGTAATCAGGGCTACGACTCCTATGATCTAGCGGAGGTTATATATGAAGAGACAGGCATTATGCCTAATGAGCTTCCAATACTCTAATTTTTGAGACATCTCAAGAAAGAAAGGCTACAAACATGTCAAGCTTAGTAAGAGTAAATATGATGGAACGGGATGACCTCCATCCCGTATTCATCTCAAATACAGCAGACGCTAAAGCAGTAGCAAATCGCTTTGCAGAGCTATGCTGGGATGCAGGTGTACTCCGCTCCCATACTGATCTTTTAGCACAAGATGTTAGCTTATTACAGGAAGCCCGAGTGGAGAGGTGGAACCTGCTTACCCGCAGTCATAGAGAGGGCTCTGAAAACTACCACTATGAAGTGCCCAGCTTCTTTGATGAAGACTGGTATCAAGCTATACATCCAACTGTGCTGGCTATACAGTGCCCCTCTATTGCAGGCGTCACTATACAGACTGTAGAGTATCAAAAAGACGCAGGTGGCACATTCAGACTATCCTCCCCTCAAACTCTCGGGCGGTTCTTAACACGTTGGGGCGTGCCTGCCGATGTAGTGGAACGGTACGTTATAAAATCTCAATCCGCAGGCATTGAGTCTGCTCTAGTTGAGAACAGTGAAGACATTGCAGCTGTGTATAGAGTTGAGAGCGGGCCTCTTCATAGCTGCATGTCTTATAAAATATCTCAGTACGCTACGAAAGGTGTATCTCCAGTACTTGTCTACGGGGATAAAAGTGACATCAAGCTGTTTGTAATCAAGCTTAAAGATACCGGCAAAGTAGTGGGCAGAGCACTTGTATGGCCTGACAAGATGATACACGGACGTATCTACGGTAGAGACAAAGCCTGTCAGCAAGCTCTTACAGATGCTGGCTATGTTAGAGGAGCCTTTCACGGAGCTAGACTGAATAAAATTCCTATCACTGGAGTGCCAGCGCCCACTGGCTGCCAGACCTTAGTATTGCCCTATATAGACGGGCATGATCGCCGTTATTCATATGTGATGGCTAGTAAAAACTGGCTACATGTAATAGATACTGGCGGTCCTCAGACAAATAGTGTGCTTAATGCTGTCAGGCAAGCTACACTCTCTATTGAGAGTATGTGCCCTGCTAACAATACCATCGGGATCGGGACTATGAAGGAGGTTGATTTTGATGACTCTAAAATTGAGGAGATACTGGCGGCATGACAAAGCCACATTGAGATGCTTGAAAGAGTTCTATTTCATAGCCCAATGCAGACGAGTAACCCGAGACAAAAGGACTTTCTATAATGCCTACGAAGAACCCCGACATATATGCAGCCCTACCAACAGTAAAAAATAAAGTCTGGCGGTGTAATGTTTACACTAAAGGGGTCAGACAAGTCTACTGTGGCTCTGCCAATACTGTCTTTACTGTGTGGTTTAACCACTTTAACTGCAACGATATCTTTGGAACACCCAACAGAGGTAAGAAGTGATGTACTACAGGATAAAGCTAAACAAGCGCCCGTTAGTTGCAACCTCACACTTTGAGGACTTCATAGAACGAACAGAGTACTCAGTAGCTAAAGTTATTAACTTGAGTAACTTTAGGCAGAGATACAACATCCTCCCCGAATTGCGGAAAACCTACCTCACAGGCCAAACAGGCATCGACATAGAGCCTCTAGTACATGCACCTTTATGGCATGTAAGTGAGCTGCATAAAGCTAAACTAGCAGAAGGGGAAGATGTACATGCAGTTACTATGGACATGCGTGAAAATGATGGAGGCCCTCAAATTGTAGATGCTGTGGTTGAAAAAGTGGTATTAGGGGCTGACAATCTGTTTATGGTTAGGCTGCCTATATGCGGCAGGTACATATATACAGGCATCTGCTGGGGCAACATTGAACATGCTAATATGCGCCCTCTCTCAGAGGGTCTTGTAAAACAGTCTGTAAACAGTAGCTATGCCCGAGACACACGGGAAGAAGCTAGAGCGTATGTTGCTCGATACTTTGCTGAAAGGGAGACTTTCTAATGAACAAGAGCGCACTAGTCTATAAAGGAGGCTTATGGGTCATGAACAACATTGTCAACATCAATCAAGCTGCTACGCAGGCTGCTGCTACGCCAGTTGCACCTGCTGCATCTCACGTAGTTCGGGCCGAAGGCCCTCACCCTATTGCCTCTGGCAATGTGCCAAAGACTTACACTCCAGCACCGCATAAGCCTTACGTTGCACCGGCTCCTTACGTCAAGCCTGACCCATTCGACACTATCCCTAAAGAGCTGTGCTTTGAAATAGGCTTTCAAGACACTCTGGTGGCCAGTAAGAAGTATGTAGTGGACACTACAGCTTGCAACACACTTGACGTTGTACGCAGCTCCTACACGCCTGTAAGCCACAAAGCATTCTTCGATCCTGTAGTAGCTGCAATCAAGAAACAGTTCACAGTTGCAAACCTATCAGACGCGAAAGTGGAATGGGGTACAGCTAAAGACTGCTGCTTTGCTATTGTGGATGTGAAGCTGCCCTCTATCAGTAGGGTTATCATGTCTAAGAAGAAACAGATTGAACTGTGTCAACGGGTAGTTGCTGCCCATAGTATTGACGATAGTTGCCCCGACTTGTTTATGCTCGGCGCTGTTGACACGCGATCTCAGCATAAGCAGTACGCTATACAACACAGCAAAGTGTGGCAACGCCATAAGAACTTTGCAGCTGAACATGTTACAGATCAGTTGAAAGTAGCTGAGTTGGAGTTTGATGCTCACTGTAACACTATTCAGGGTTGGGTATTGCATGATATTACTGCTTTCACTGCTAAGACTGTGATTGAGAATACTGTACAGACTTCTAAATTCTCAGAGAGGCTGTATGCTCAGTATCTACGAGAGGCTAACGCTATTGGCCACAACGTCTATGCACTATACCGCACTTTCACAGCTTATGCAAGTCTGCCTACTGCTCTTAATGGCTTTGAGGTTAAAGCATTAGGTAAGCTTAATGCAGCTGCTATAATGTTCCAGCGGGAGCTTAAGGTTATGGAGTGGGTGTCAGGCCAGCCTTTTGTGGAGCTTACGCAGTAGGCACTTGACAAGCCCCTTTGAAGCTGATATGTTGTCTTCAACAGGGGGGCGTAAGAGAAACAAGAGAGAGAAAACAAGAGATAACTAAACAAACATATAACTAGTATGTTAAACGTATGTTAAACATAAGCTAGATATATAAGATATATAATATGTTTGTTTAATATAGAATATGTAACATATGTAGGTATAGACATTTGTATCTATGTGTGTTATATGTGTAGAGTCAGCTGTAACTAGAGGAGTATGTGTCTTCTTTTAAGAACCCGTAGCTACCAACAAATCTGAGATATCTCAAAAACTAGCACATATGTGCAACACGCTTAAGAAAGCTAACACAAATGCAAGTATTCAACCCCGCCTTCACCACCCGTAATGCTAACAATGAGCTGGTAGTTGTTATTGGCCGTCAGGACGATCATATCAACCCTTTCAAAGGCTTCAAAGTTGGCAACGGTGGCAACATCATGAGCTGGAAAGCTAATGAGCTTAGTCAAGTAGCCCCTCTTAATGATATCTATCAGCTGGCAGAGTACTCCCCTCTTGTGCTTACTGATAACGCTACTGGTGCTTCTGTGCATCCAGTTACCGTCTTCGCTGGTGGTATCGATGTTAAGGATATGCAGAGCCGTGATGTCACAATGCATTTTCACGTACAGGGCGATGACCGCCCGTGGAAAGGTTGTGTCTCTAGTGTTAGCAGCCGTATGGTGTCATTCAAAGATATTGACATGCAAACTGTACCCTCACTGGCGCAGGGCACTGCTTATACAGTGACTGCGGAGACTGAAGTCGTGAATGTCTTCAATCCCCCGCGTGATGCTACTGTACGTCGTAGCGGTGCTCAGGTGCGTGTCTATCTAGAAGTGCCGTCTGCATCTAACCCATTCAAAGCTCTTAAATCGAATGGGAAGATGACTGGCTACACTGCATCTGAGCTTGTCTTTGCATCGTAAGCTATATGTCTGACGTGTAGTGGATTGGGGCGGCCTTCGGGCCGTCCCTTTCTTCTTCTAAAGATTGCCGAACCCTGTTAACTCAAGCGTCTACAAAGGCGTTAACTAGTAGCGAAAGGTACAGGCTGATGTCAAATAACAAACGAAGTGTTATACTAGAAGCTGTAGCTAACAAATATCTCAGACCCGAGCAGTCTATGCGTATGGACTGCCCTAACTGTAGTGGCAAGAACACATTATCTGTGTCTAACAAGCTCGGGACAATAGTGTGGTACTGCTTCAAAGCAAGCTGTGACCTCAAAGGTGCAAGCAAGAAAGATATTCCATCTGACTGGATTAAGAGCTTTCTCAGCAATCAGAAATCTGAGACGTCTCAAATCCGAGATCTGTCTGATGCCTATGGCATTCAAAATTCCTATCACTATTACGGCGAAGACTTAGCAGAGTACGTGCCGCCGTCATACTGTGTTCCGATTAAAAGTTTAAGTAAGACTTACCAACGCATAAGATCAGTTGATTTGTTGTCTAAATACGGAATACATGATTATGGCAATCTGAGAGTAGATGTGAAAGAAGACCGTTTAGTGTTTCCTGTAAGGTGCTACGGCAAGACTGTTGATGCAGTTGGGCGCTGGTTCGGGCTTAACCCTAACTACAAAGGGCCTAAGTGGAAACGCTATAATAGCTCGGGTCTGCCCTATGTTCACTGGAAGCCGCAAAACTTAACTAAACTTACGACCGTAGTCATAGTTGAAGATGCAATATCTGCAGCTGTAGTATCTGAGCATTTTAGAGATGCTATAGGACTAGCTCTTTTAGGCACTAACTTGACAGCCCCTACTAAGCAGTATATAACGCATCTTTGCAATACCTCAGACAATAGAAAGATCATTGTGGCTCTAGACCCCGATGCTAGTATGAAAACATTAAGTATGTCAAAAGAGCTGACTGGAGTAGCAGCAAAAGTTCACTGCCTATATCTGACAGATGATTTAAAATACCGTAAGCCTTTAGATGTGTTCAGGCTTCAAGATATGATAAACCTCACGTAAGGAGATGTTAATGGAGTTAGCTTTACTTAAGACACTGCTAGATAAAGGCTTCTATGATTCTCATAGAGGTGTTAAGTGCCCAGCTGAAATCTTCAGTGAAGACGGGCAGAAGATTAAAGGTTCAATTGATACAGCTATGGAGCGGTATGATCGCTCTCTGACAATGCAAGAGCTAGAGGCTCTCTTTCAATCAGACAACTCCACTATGACAACAGCAGCTAAAGATGTCTTTAGCTCTCTATTCCGCACTATGAACCAACAAGAGCCTCTCGGGGAGGATATCGCAAAAGATGTGCTCAGCTCTCTATTCCGCCGACATGTTGGGGAACGAGTGGCGAATATTGGATTTGATCTTGTCAACGGTAATCAATCTAGTCTGTTCTCTCTACAGCAGCTGCTAGACAATCACGGAGATAACTTCTTACCCGAGATCAATCTAGAGTTTGAGGATATGAGTGTGGAGACACTCTTAGCTAAGAACGCTCTAGAAGCCCGCTGGAAGTTCAACATCCCGTCTCTTGCTAGACGAGTAGAGGGAATCTCAGACGGCCATCTAGCGTTCATTGGAGCGCGTTCTAATACAGGTAAGACAAGCTTTCAGTGCAGCCTTATTGCAGGGCCTGACGGTTTCGCAGTGCAGGGCGCTAAGTGTCTTGTGTTGTGCAATGAAGAGGGCTCACATCGTGTAGGCTTCCGTATGCTCACTGCTGCTACTGGACGAGACGGCAACTGGATCAAGAATAACGTAGAAGAGACACGTAGCATCTACGCAGGTGTGAAAGATAACATCCACATCTTTGATGCTACTGGCAAGAACATGAGTTGGGTCGATAGCGTCTGCCGTACTTACAATCCAGACGTATTAGTCTGTGATGTTGGGGACAAGTTTGCAACTAAAGGTCCAGACGGCAATGAAACTGCCAGCTTGAAAGAGAACGCTATCTATGCTAGACAAATTGCTAAGAAACATAATCTTGCATTCCTATACAGCACACAGCTAAGTGCAGAAGCTGAAGGTAAGATTATACTCAATCAGAGCATGATGGAGGGTAGTAAGACTGGTAAGGCAGCAGAGGCTGACCTAACGCTTCTCATAGCTCGTAATCCGCCTATGGAAGGGCAGGACGAAGAAGACAGAGGTAGGCACGTGAATATAGCTAAGAACAAACTCACAGGCTGGCACGGTATTGTGCATTGCGAGCTTAATCCACAAACGGGAAGGTATAGTGTATAATGCCATTAGCAAAAGAGATGCCACCGCTAGAGTTTCTAAATGAGTGTTTTGAATTGAGAGATGAAGGTTTGTTGTTTTGGAAGGTTAGGCCTCGTGAACACTTCCAATCAGATAGCAGCTGGAAGTCATTTAATACCAGCTTCTCTAACACGGAAGCTGGTAGTACACCTTCGAGTGGCTACCGTCAGGTACGCATAGGCCCTTATAGGCTGGTAAAATCACATAGAATCATCTATAGCATATACTACGAGACTGCTCTTGACACAACACTATCTATAGATCATATTAACGGAATTAAAACTGACAACAGGCCCGAGAACCTACGACTAGTGTCTGATTTAGATAATAGGAGGAACGCCCGTATGTACACAAACAATACATCGGGTGTGAACGGTGCATGTTGGCACAAAAGACTTTGTAAGTGGGTAGTCACCATAAAACTAGAGGATAAACGCCTTCCTCTCGGAGTCTTCGATAATATCGAAGAGGCAGCAGCTGCACGTAAAGCCGCTGATATTAAGTATGGCTTCTCCGAGCGCCACGGGGAGCCTCTGTGATGGCGTGGACAGATGCACACTTCGATATCTTCGGAGATGACATACGGCACAAAGCGCCGTATCGTCATTGCACACCTCTAGCATATGACGGAGAGTTTAATGTATTAATATATATAGTAGGCCATCTGTTGAGCGTGGCTAAGAGTCACCTCTACGAAGACGAGAACACTGAGTTCAGTGTAGGCATTAGTGCCAGACAGTATTATAACTGTTGTAAATTACCTATCATGCCGAAAGAAAGCGAGACTGATGACTAACAAACTAAAAATCAAACTACTAATAATGGCAGCAGCTGTGATTATGTCACTAGCTGTATCACAATGCGGTGTTGATCCGGAGCTGCTCCGAGAGTTCATCGGTACTATTTCTGAGACAGGAGTGCAAGAAGCATCATAATGGCACAAGCCCCAACACGTCCTATAGCACAGCCAGCTGTGCCTAAGCTAATCAGCGCACTTGACGGCCCTAAACGTATAGTGCTATACACTAGTGGACCTAACGATACAGTATCTGCTGTAACAGTAGAGTATGTGATTAATATCACCCATCTAGCTTTCGGTGTTCAGTTTGAGAAGTCTAACGGCCTACCTATGTTCTTCTGCTGGTCTGTCTTGCGCTGCTATGAAGTGTTAGATTACAACACGGGTGATTAAACTATGAAATATCATACACTGCTACGAACTATTATAATCGGACCATTCGCAGCTATGAATTGGCTCGGTGATCTCTGCGGAGAAATTAGTATTGAGTTAGACAAAAGGCTAGCAAAACATTATGGCAAAGAAAATAAGTAAGTACTTTTCTGACACAGAATTTAAATGTAAGTGTGGTAATTGTGAGATGCCACCTATTAACTTCTATCTATTAGGCGTTCTTGATTTCGTTAGGTGGAAGACTGATCGTCCTATCTACATCACTAGTGGCTACCGTTGTCCAGACCACAACAAGCGTGTAGGTGGGAGTAGTAAGTCTCAGCATTTGTTGGGCCGAGCAGCAGATTTCTACTCTAAAGATGTAGGTGTAGAGCTGTTGTACGCTATGCTTGACAAATCTGCATTCAGCAACTCCATTGGCTTAGGCATTTACGATAGCTGGATACACGTAGATAGCAGAGGCATTTTCTCTAAAGTTCAACCACCCGCACGATGGGATGAAAGAACATAATGCCATATAACAAGCGAAAACCTATGCAAGTAGTGTTGCTTAACGGGCCACCTAAGAGCGGTAAAGATACTATTGCAGATGCACTAGTTCAAGCTGTAGGGCCTCTCTGGTCTGTCAATTACAAACTGTCTTCAGTGTTGAAGGCTACAGCTAGAGCTATGTTTAGCCTGTCTGACACACAGTATAATGCAGTAGAAAGGCCAGAGAACAAAGATAAGAAAGGATATGCAGGTTTAAGCAATAAAAGCTGGCGAGAGGTTCTCATATCTCTCTCTGAAGACTATATTAAACCAACATACGGAGAAGATTTCTTTGGTATAGCTGCTGCTAAAGCTATAAATACATTCTCTATTAGTGGTTACTCTCATGTCTTTATCTCTGACAGCGGCTTTAGAGAAGAGGCCGAGACACTTGTGACAATGTGTCCTACTTGCAATTTCACTCTAGCTAGACTATATAGAGTCGGTACAAACTTCAGTAACGACTCTAGAAGTCTCTGGCCTAATAACTCTCTTATGAATGAGATTTCTATAATGAACGAAGGTACTGTAGATCAAGCAGTAAGAGATATCCTATCACACCTACAGAAATTGGAAACACAATGAATCCCGATAACATGATCATCTTAGAGATTAGACCAATATCAGCAACAGCTAAATACACTGTGACTAGTATTAACGGTAAGGCACATACACCTCATGAGAAGTTCTACTCTATGGCTGAATTAAAGAGGCTATCAGCCTCCTACATTGATGCTGGTTGGGACACTCTAGAAGTGTGGCTTGAAAAGTAAGGAACACACCAATAATAGCGCCCGTAGCTCAGCAGGATAGAGCAACATGTAGTTTTTCATGTTCTTCTTTATGACAATTGGAGCATAGCAATATGCATTTAGATAGTTCAGCCTTTCTTCTCTTTTTACTAAATGCTCTTAACTTGCTCCAATTGTATTCCTTTATGGAAGGGTCTAAATGATGAAACTCCAACGCACTCATACAACGATTATAACCACAAACACTACACCCCCCTCCTGCAGCAGCCACTTCGTCAATCTTTATCTGCTTCCACCTACGTATACAGTAGGCGTTAAAACACTTTTTGCAGGAAGAATTCCACCGTAAGGGTCTCCCTTTCTCTATTAACGGATAGTAGTGGTCGAGCGGCTTTTCTACTTGACATGTAAAACAAATTCGCATATTATGTTCCTTAGAGGTTAAACCCCGCCGCCCCTGCACCGCTCTTCTAAAGCGGTCCTTAACGTAGGATGGACGGTCCGAGGTTCGATTCCTCCGGCGGGGTCCAGCTAGTTATACCCAAACGGATTAGAAAAGCAAATTCTAACCAATTTAAGAAAGTTATTAAGAATGCCACTAACTCAAACTGCGGTATTAAATGCCTATACACAAAGGCTAAACGCTAAGCCCGGAGAGACGCTAGAGGATGATATAGCCTACTACGCTCGGGTGTCTAACCCTACCTCACAAGCTAATGCACAAAACAACACTAGATTAAACGCCTACTTAATTAGACATGCACACTGGTCGCCTTTCGACATGTGTAACATTGTGCTTGATGTTACTACATCCCGTGACATAGGCAGGCAGACTCTCAGACACCACAGCTTCAGGTTTCAAGAGTTTTCACAGCGCTACTCAGCTACAGAGACACTTGCTACGCAGCGTGAGCTTCGTATGCAGGACCACAATAACAGACAGAACAGCCTGCCTACAGATGATGAAGACTTAAAGAAGTGGTGGGCTGAAGCTCAGAAAGAGGTAGCCCGCTTCACATTTGAAATGTATGACAGTGCATTGAAAAAAGATGTTGCAAAAGAAGTGGCGCGTGTTATACTGCCGGAAGGGCTAACACACACACGGTATTTTCAGAACGGTACAGTGAGGAGTTGGATACATTATATTATGACACGTACACATGAGTCTAGCCAAAAGGAGCATAGAGAATTAGCACTAGCATGTGCTAACGCTATCAAACCAATCTTCCCTTCAATTACAACCTTTTACACAGACTAATAGAAAGTGAACATTAACAATGACTGACATTATTAAAGGTCCCCTTACAGCTACAGCTAACATAGCACTAGATACAGAGGTTACACTGAATGATGATGGTGATCTAGAGGTACAGCTGTACCTCTCAGGCTCAGACACTCTACTAGCTACTAAGAGTTTCTCTATTGGGGAGATTATTGAAGAGTATGTAGAGGCAAACACCTGTACGATGTTTGGCCGAGAGTTTATTAACGACCCCGATGCAGTGAAAGTTTTGAGTTGTCTCAAAAAATTGTCTGGTGGTCTTATTGCGGCATTGAAAGCCAATATCAAGAACGTCAACGACTTGTGGGTGGAGAAATAGTATGACTGATACACCTGTAGAGATACCCCAAAAAGATGTGCCTTTTCTACTAGAGGCTTTATCCCGTTTTACTCTTGACTCTTTAGATGAAGAACTGATATATTCACAAGAAGATACAGAGCTATTGTGGGAGGCTCACCAGAATTTAGATATCTTCTGGCGTATCGTGCAGGATGGTACGCCCAATAAACTTTCATGAGGCTAGTAAATGCATGTTGTACTTGATGTAGAGAACACAGTCACAGAGCGTAACGGTAAGACTCACTTCGACCCGTTTGAGCCTACTAACGAGTTAGTTCAAGTAGGCACGCTCTATGGCAGAGTAGAAAACATTTTCACATACAATCATTCGTGTGGTATTAAGGACACACCCGAACGTCTACAAAACATACTAGATAAGACTACTCTTCTCATAGGCCACAATATCGTACATGATCTCATGTGGTTGTGGGAGTGTGGCTTCAAGTATGACGGGCCTGTGTATGACACTATGGTAGCTGAGAGTGTGCTACATAGAGGCATCAAAGTCCCGCTATCGTTAGGTGATTGTGCTGAGCGTAACGAGCTGGAGAGTCAGAAAGGTGACACTCTCCACAACTACTTAGCTTTAGGCTACTCAGTACGAGACATTCCTCATGATGAATTAAGTTTCTATCTTAGTGGAGACTTGCATACTACTAAAGCCCTAAGATGCCATCAGCTTGCTAGATTAGCTACAGATGAACTCTCACAGCTAACTAGCACTGTTGATCTCTGTAACAGAGTCACTAGAACTCTAGCTAGATTGAGCCGCAACGGTATCAAAGTAGATAAAGCCGTACTAGATTTAGTTAAGCAAGAGTATATTGAAGAGAAACAAGCTCTTAAAGACGAGCTAGATGCGTTATCTACTAAGTTTATGGGTGACGTACCTATTAATCTTAACAGTCCCGAGCAAGTGTCTACAGTAATATATTCTCGTAAGCCTATAGACAAATCAAAGTGGCCCGAGTTATTTGAGGGTAGATTATCTAAAGCTGAATATAGAAACATAGCTACCTCTAACACAGTACAAGTATATAAGAAGAGAGCCGTTAAATGTGATGTATGTAGAGGCTCTGGACGAGTCTGGAAGACTAAGAAAGATGGCTCGCCTTTTAAGAAGCCTAACAGGTGTCAGAAGTGTGATGCTGTGGGGTGTCTGTTTATAGACACGCCTGAAGTTGCAGGCTTAAAATTCTTTCCTCTATCTAAGGATTGGGTTACAGCTAACGGCTTTGCAACTGGAAAGGATCACATTAGTCTACTAGCTGATATAGCTAGAGGTCACGGGATGGTTGACGCTGAGAACTATCTTAGAAAGCTTCAGAGGCTTAATGCTGTAGAGTCATATTTGTCTACGTATGTTGCAGGTATCGAAAATTACGCTAAGCATGACGGTCTCTTGCATGTTCAACTTACTCAAGTTATTACGTCAACAGGCAGGTTTAGTGGGCGAAGCCCTAACATGCAGAACATGCCCAGAGGTGGTACTTTTCCAGTTAAGCGTTGCTTTGTATCTAGATTTGAGGGAGGTGAGTTGTTAGAAGCTGACTTTGCTCAGCTAGAGTTCCGTGTCGCAGCGTTTCTATCTCAAGATGCAACAGCTATGCAAGAGATTGAGGAAGGCTTTGACGTTCATAGCTACACTGCTAAAGTTATAACTGATGCTGGAGAGTCTACAAGTAGGCAAGATGCTAAGGCTCATACGTTTGCGCCTTTATACGGGGCTACGGGCTACGGTAGGACGCCACCACAGGCACGATACTATGAACAGTTCATTGAGAAGTATGCTGGTATTGCAGCTTATCATAAGCAGCTTACTAGAGATGTTCTTACTACAGGTTACATTACACTACCGTCTAAGCGACAATATGACTTCTCTCATTCAGTCAGGAGAAAAGACGGTACACCTACACACTTCACACAGATTAAGAATTATCCAGTACAGGGCTTTGCTACTGGAGACATAGTGCCACTGATTTTAACAGTGTTTGACAACATGCTAGAGGGTATGCTATCTTGCATTGTGAACTCAGTACACGACTCAATTGTTATTGACATCCACCCCGAAGAGAAGGAAGCTGTGCTTGACATAGTACAATACATTAATACCAATCTTAAAAAGATAATTGACACTGAGTGGGGTATTGACATAAATGTACCCCTACTATTAGAAGCAAAGACAGGCCCAAACTGGCTTGACATGAAAGAAGTAGCGTGATATAACTGCTTCTCTTCAAAAAACAGAAAGGCTTTAATAAGCACATGAGCAACGAAGTATCTACACTAAAGACCTCTAATTTCGCTATGCAAGCTGCTGCTAGCGGTGTTGACACTACTAACCTGAGCGACGCTACTAGCGTTGATATGTATCGTCTTAAAGTCTCTCAAAGTCCAGTTATGGGCATTGAAGAGATTAAGAATAAGAAAGTTAAAGTTGAGATTGTGCCTGCTGGTGCAATGACATTGCAGCACTTTAACGGTGGTGAAGTCTTCTTGTCTGAAGATGTAACTATCCGCCCATACATGCAGCGGCTTTCCTATCAGCGGTACGTCCCCCCTACGAGTGCTGGAGGTAGAATGATTAAGACTTTTATGGCTCTTAATCTTAAGGGTGACTTGAAAGACACTGACGGTGGTTTCAACTGTGGGCGGCCTTCAGGCTACATTGAAGACTGGAACGCTCTGCCTGCTGACATCCGAGAAATCTACAAAGCAGTACGGCGAGTGCGTACTGTGTTGGGCACTGTCTCTATGCGTAATGTTATTACAGATGCTGGCAAAGAGGTTGATGATATCATTGATTTGCCTTTCTCGTTTGACATCACTGCACGAGATACATTCAAAGCTATGCAAGCGCCCTTTGAAGATGCAGTGCGTAAGCAACATCTTCCTCTAGAGCACAGCTTCGGTGTAACTGTTCAAGAGCAAGCTATGAACAACGGAGATGTGTTTTATTTTGCTCTGCCTACCCCACTCTCGGATGAGGTGCTGCCTATTGATACCGAAGTAGAGGCTACTTTCGGGTCTTTTGTAGAGTATGTAGGCCGTCATAACGACTATGTTTCGCAGAAGTGGACTGAAGCTAATGCAGCAGATGAAGCAGAAGACTCATATGATGAGGATGCTGCTGAGCTAGTTGATGACATTGTTGAGGTAGGCTAATGAATCACCCCGCTGAACTAGCACTCACTTCTCTAATCCGCAGACTAGAGAACGGTGATGTTACAATCTCTGATGACACAAAAGAGCAAGTTTATAAAGAAGTCAAAGTTGCTCTTGACAGAGAGTTCAGCGGGGCTGATCGGGCTAAGCGGGGGTTTACCCTCCGCATGTCCAACATAGGTCGGCCCTACTGTCAGCTCTGGTTCCAGAAGAATAAGCCTGAAGCAGCACGAGAGCCTGAGAGTGGCTTTGCTATTAAAATGATGATTGGAGATATTGTTGAAGCAGCATTCAAAGGCTTTCTAAAAGAAGCTGGCGTAGAATACACAGACACTAAGAAAGTAGTGTGGACTACCTCTAGTGGCAAAGAGATTGTAGGACACTATGATCTAGAGATGAATGGGGCTGTAGATGACGTTAAGTCTGCATCTCCGTATGCCTTTGATCGTAAGTTTGAATCCTTTGAAACTCTAGCTGCTGATGACTCTTTCGGGTATGTAGCCCAGCTAGCTGCTTACGCTAGAGGTAGTGGCCTCAAAGTAGGTGGCTGGTGGGTCATCAACAAGACTACAGGTCAATTTAAGTACACCCCAGCTGACGGTATGGACGTTGACGCAGTGTTAGCTGATATCGAAGCTAAGATTGCGGAGCTAGATGCCAATGAGTTTAGGCGTTGCTTTGAACCTGTAGAGGAGACTTTCAGAAGTAAGCTAACAGGCAATACAAAGCTAAGTAGCTCTTGTGGCTTCTGTGACTTCAAAGAGTCTTGTTGGGATATCATCCGAGCGCCAGAGACTAACTCAACAGCCAGAAACCCGAAGGAAGTAGAGTACATCTACATTGCGCCTGAGAATATGGTTACTAACTCATGAGCAATCATTATAAAGGAGTTTCATGAGATCAAAACGACGTAAGGCTGCACTGAAACACGGCTATGCTTCCGGTCTGGAAGATAAATTAGCTGCTGTTTTAACAGAGAGAGGTATCAACTTTCTATATGAGAAAGTGAAAATTGAATGGGAGGATTTGACTTACAGGACATACACGCCTGACTTCATCCTCCCAAACAATATCATAGTTGAGACTAAAGGTAGATTTGTAACTGCTGACAGACTGAAACACTTAAAGATCAGAAAACAGCATCCTGAACTAGACATTAGATTTGTATTTGACAACAGTAGACAGAAGTTGTATAAAGGCTCTAAGACCACATACGCTATGTGGTGCATCAAACATGACTTCCGCTACTACGATAAAACTATACCAGACGATTGGCTAAAAGAGCCACCCCTACATGAATTACAAGACTTTATAAGTTTCCCCGAAAGGAAAA
>Ga0209425_10002965_pt1 | contig 18374 bp, 18 predicted proteins | sample COG_05_FD_184749 | JGI IMG/M metagenome (GOLD analysis project Ga0209425, IMG submission 184749) | Pelagic Microbial community sample from North Sea - COGITO 998_met_05 (SPAdes) (version 2) | ecosystem: Environmental > Aquatic > Marine > Neritic zone/Coastal water | place: Helgoland, sampling...
ATCAACGGAATATACCTTTACATCATACTTAGCAGAGAAACTATCCGGTAGACCTAAACTCGGTTTCAAGCTATTAATAAAATCTTTTGACAGAACCCCTTTACTTACATAATTAACGATTTTTCCTTGCTCAGCCTCTTTACAAGCTTCTTCCACAGCATCATCGCAAGCAACAAAGAGAGCTGAAAAGATAATTAAAAACATTTTAATTGATTTGAAGTGCTGTATTCTCATTTTTATCCTTTTGATGTGATTCAAAATCTAATACAGTATTTACAATTGGTTAATTAATAATTTAAGTGTGAAAGCTTAGCTGCCAGCAAAAGGCGAATTAAAAATACCGACCGCAAGTTCTGCCCAAAGCAGTAAAAATAGTAATCCCAATACTAGCATTAACAATGATTTTTTCACGCCATTCAAGCTATTAGGTGCAAAATTTATAGTAAGCATATAAACTGTCAACATGCACCCCATGATTATAAAATCACCATACGTCCATTGAACATTATCAGTGAATTGCATTGCCACAAAAGGAATAAAAAGTAATGATAAAACAATTAATACTATTTTGACAAAACGTTGGTATATAGCTCAATTTATATAAGTAAATTTTTATATACAATTTTTAAAGCTTATCACGTCAAGATGGTAAAAATAAATAAATTTAATAATGTCTAGCTGTCCAAATATTGGTGGAGATCAAGTAAGATACCGAAAAGTTTCTGGCTATATAAGCCTAGCATCTATTTTGATCTTTATGCCTTTTATTTTCATTTTTGATATTGGTATTTGGAAGATTTTAATTTTCTTTCCAACCATAGTTATGACAATTTCTTTATTTGAGGCATCAAATAAAACATGCATTGTATACTCGTCTATCGGAATAAAACATATGGGCGAAAAGTATGAAAGAGAAAGAAATATTGAATTTTTAAAAAATCAAAGAATTCAATCATTTAAAATAGTGCTCAGCGGGCTAGCTATTTCGCTTTTACTAACTTTTCTAGTATACCTCATACCTTAAATCAAATAAATACATTTTAAGTATCTACTCTAAATAAAAGGCAAATAATGAAAAAAGTTCTATACATTTTAATACTCACTATCTTCTTTGGGTGCACACCCATATTGAAACCGGTAATGCTTGAAAATCTTAATAAGGAAAGCACAACTCTTGATAACTTAGTTGAATATCTTCAAAAAAATAATATGAAGGTCATAAATGAATTTGAACCGGAGATTGAAGAAAGAAGTACGCCAATAGGAACAATAACCCTTGTTACCCTTGAAACAGATTGGCATGATACAGGGATTTTCCTAGAGGATCTAAATAGCAATGGATTTGTAAAATATAAGGTGCGGTTTGGCATAGATATGCCAGATGCTATGCCAGGGGGATTAGGAATAAATCCTAAATTTGGTTACAAAGATAATGGTGAAATAGTGCAAAAAGACAAGGCCCCAAAAGAGGTTTTTGAACATATAAATAAGTTTACTCAAAAAATAGGTAAAGATTTCAAATAGAATAAATGAAAAACATTTATCTATTATTTTTTTTTATAACCTCATGCTTTAGTGATTTTGAAAAAATACCTGAAATAGGCAATGAAAGTCGATTTCCACGCCTCTCATCCAACGAGGATGGTGAGGTTTTCCTAAGCTGGTTTGAGAAAGTTGATAGTGCAGAATGGTCAATTAAGTCATCTATTTTTTCTAACAAAAAATGGACCACTCCAAAAGTAATCTCAAAAAGTAAGTCTTACTTTATTAATTGGGCAGATTTTCCTTCAGTAAATAATATTAATCAAGATACGCTTGTAGCGCATTGGTTGGAAAAATCAGGATCAGGCACTTACGATTACGATGTTCACCTCTCTTTTTCTTATGACAGGGGATCTTCGTGGGGTCCATCTGTAATTCCACACGCAACTGTGGTAAAAGGAGAACACGGTTTTTCATCCTTTGCCATTGGTAATAATGTTCACGATGTAGTTTGGCTAGATGGCAGAGAGATGACTATGGGGCACGGTAAAAGTGATTACGGTCAAATGAATCTTTACCATACAACTTTTTCGACAAACGGTGTTCTTGGGGAAGAACACCTCATTGATGCTAAGGTTTGTGAATGCTGCCCTACTTCCTCAGTTCGTTATAAAGAGAATTTAGTAATTGCCTACAGGAATAGAGATTCTAATGAGGTCAGAGATATTTTTATTGCAAGAAAAATTGGGGATGAATGGAAGAAGCCCTATCCGGCACACAATGATAATTGGAAAATTGCCGGATGTCCTGTAAACGGGCCAATGTTAGCTATTAACAAATCAAACATTGCGCTTGCATGGTACACAGCAGCAAATGATTCCGCTCAAGTCAAAGTCGCTTTCTCTAAAGACATTGGAAAAACATTTTCTAGCCCAGTAGTAATCGATCAATCAATGCCAATTGGGCGCGTAGACATAGAGTGGATTGATGGTGAAAGTGTAATTGTTAGCTGGATTAAAAGTACTCAAAAATCTTCAGATATTCTTGCAAGAGTGGTAAATATAAATAACGATCTAGGAAAAGAATTCTTTGTGAAATCAATTCCACAGGGTCGAATTTCTGGATATCCTCAAATGGAGGTGATCGGAGAAAAAATTCTATTTGCTTGGACTGAAATCAATAAAAAAACTTTTGTTGCTACTAAATGGCTTTCTATAAATGAGCTGCAATAGCTAATCTAGCTCGGAAGCAATAACACTCTCTTTAGTAGACAATCTGTCCTTTATTCTCTCAATCAATAAATATGCAGATGGAATAAACACTAGTGTAATCAAAGTTGCGAATAAAACACCAAAAGCCAAAGAAATCGCCATTGGAACTAAAAATTTAGCTTGAACGCTTTTCTCAACTAATAAAGGTAAGAGCCCAAAAAAGGTCGTTAAAGAGGTTAAAAGAATTGGTCTAAACCTTCTGGGACCTGCCTCCAAAATTGCCTCTTTTGTCGTATGACCATCTAACCTATAACGATTAATAAAATCAACAAGAACAAGTGCATCATTTACTACTACACCAGCCAATGCAACAATTCCAATAAGTGATAAAATTGTCAGATTTTGTCCCATAATTATGTGACCAATAACTGCCCCTGTTAAGCCAAAAGGTATGGCGCCCATTACTATTAACGGCTGCAGGTATGATCTAAAAGGAATTGCAAGTAGCGTGTAGACAACAATCATTGCTAAAAAAAAGTTTTTAAAAATTGAACCCAGACTTTCATTCTGCTCTTTCTGTTCGCCTTCAAGGGTATATTTTACACTTGGGTACTCTTCTAAAATTTGCGGTAAATCTGTTTGCTGCATTGAGCTTAATACTTCATTAGATGTTATCTTTGAAATATCAACGTTAGCAGTAACGTTTATTGCTCTATTTCTATCCACCCTTCTTATGCTTGAAAATCCCTTAGAAAATTCGAGTGAAGCAAGTTGCCTAAGTGGAATCTCAGAACCATTTTGAGTACGAATATACATCGATTCTAAATTTTCGATAGTTTTTCTTTCATTGGCTGGATACCGGACGAATACTTTGACCTCATCTCTACCTCGCTGAAAATTTTGCACTTCAAGACCGTAAAAAGCTTGACGTACCTGGGAAGCTATATCAATCATCGTTATACCATAATTTGCAGAACTTGGCAACGCTCGGATCGATATCTCCTCTTTACCAACAGAAAAGGAATCTTTGATATCTATAACACCAGGATACATTGATAGTCTTTCCTTTACTAGCGAGCTTACGGTATTTAAATCTTTCAAGCTTCTACTAGTTAATTGAAGATTGATCGCATCTCCAGCAGAGAAAAGGTCGGTGGTAAAAACCAGCTCCTTTGCTCCAAATATTGGGTCTGTTAATTTTCGCCATCGTTGTGCAATTTCTACTGCACTGATCGGACGTACCTCTCCAGGAGAAAGCTCGATTGCGTATTCCGCTAAATGTGATCCATTTGAAGTGGATCCCGATCCACCTGGTCCAGAATCTTGCGCAGCTTCCTTTTTAATAGGCTGATCCCCAGCAGTTGAAATCACATTTGCAAAAATAGCTTCATTTGGATATTCATCGGCAAGTTCAGCGCGTAATTTTTCAGCAGATTTATGAAGGATATTCACAGCTTCTTGCGATTGCGATATCGGGGAACCTTCAGGAAAAGCTACAGTAGCATTAACTAAATCTGCTTCAAGGGCTGGAAAGAAAATAAACTTCATCCAACCTCCCGCTAATAGTCCTATGGTTAAAACAAATAATCCAACTGCGGATGCTAACGTCACTTTGTAGTGCTTGATAGTTTTTTCTAAAAATGGTTTATAACGATTGAGAACAAATGAATTGAGTGCGTTTTTAACTTTATCTTGAAAACGCTCCCATCTACTACCAAGGCTATTAACCCATGAAAATCTACTTTTTTTATCTAATGAAATATGTCCTAAATGAGCAGGAAGTATGGTCAATGACTCTATTAATGAAAATATTAAAACAATAATAGTAACTAAGGGTATAATTCTCCATATCTGTCCTATATTTCCGCTTACAGATAACATTGGCGAAAAAGTAGCCATTGTTGTCAGTACGGCAAATGTTACCGGTACTGCTACCTGGCTTGCTCCTTTGATGGCAGCATCTTTAGGTGATAATCCTCTTTCTCTCCATAAAAAAACATTCTCTCCAACAATAATAGCATCATCAACAACAATACCAAGAACAAGAATAAAGGTAAATAGTGACAGCATATTAATAGAAACATCGACCGCAGGCATTAATAGAAATCCCCCCATAAACGATATTGGAATTCCAAGCGAAACCCAGAATGCAAGTTTTGGTTTAAGAAAAATTGCTAGAATTAACACCACTAATACCAAGCCTAAATAGGCGTTTTTTGTTAAAAGATCTATTCTTCCTTTTAAAAGAACAGATTCATCACTAAAGGTACCAATCTCTACACCTTCAGGAAGTGCGGTTGCGGTTTTTTTAACATATGATTTAACTGCGCTAGCTACCTCAAGCGCATTTTGATCACCCACTCTAAACACTCTAACTAAGATAGCGGGCTTACCATTAAAGTTTTGAAAAAGATCTACATCTGCAAATCCATCCGATATTTTTGCGATATCACCAAGTAATAGCTTCGAACCATCTGAGCGCGAAACAATCGGAATAGATGCAAATCCATCTACATTGTATTCTTGTCCCTTTGATCGAATAAGAATTTCCCCGTACCCTGTTTCAATAGCACCACCAGGAATATCCATTGAGTTTTGATTAATAGATTGCGCAATTTGCTGAAAGGTAATTCTATGTTTTTGCAAGGACTCTTCGGAAATCTCTATTGAAATCTCTCTCGGTTTTTTACCAATGAGCTGCGTAAGCGATATTTGAGGCAATGCATCAATCTCATCTTTTATTCTATCTGAAATTGATACAAGACTTTCCTCGTCAATGTCACCCGAAACAGCAACAGTTATAACGTCAGATGTTTGAGTAATGCTTTGAATAATAGGTTTTTCAGCGTCACCTGGAAAATTGTCTATTGCATCAATACGAGATTTAATTTTATCCTGTATTTGATTGACATCTTCTCCTGGCAAAAATTCAACAGTTGTCACTCCCAAGTTCTCTGCCGCTAATGACGTAATGCGTTTTACCCCTTTTAGACCTTGCAGATTTTCTTCAATTAGAAAGCATATACCTTCCTCAACATCGCTTGGCGAGGATCCGGGGTACGGCACTGTAATTGTAACAGCGTCTATATCAATGTCAGGAAATACCTCCATCTTTAAGCGCGGGAGTGTGAGTGTTCCCGCAACTAATATAATAAACATGAGCATGTTTGCAGCTACGGTATTCGAAATAAACCATTTAATAATTCGTTCCATTATTTTGACTGGTCTTTCTTTTCAAGCTTCATACCTTCTACTAGAACGTCTAGCCGAGTGAGTAAAACCTTATCTCCTTTTTCAAACCCATCAGATATCAATGCTTTATCTTTTTCATAGCGAAGAACACTGACATTTCTTTTACTTAAAATACCTTCATTGTTTAAAACCCATACTTCTCCATCTCGAACCTTCTCTCTAGGAATTACATAAATATCATTAAAAGATTTCCCTTCAATAGTAGCATTAACAAACATCCCAACTTTAATTGGAATACTTGATTTTTTTGAGGAATTAACCGACACCTGCCCAATAACCGAAAGCATTCTAGTTTTGGAATCAATCTCTGCAGCTGATCTAAGAATCTTACCTCTCCAGGCTTGTGATAAACCAGCAAACGTTGATGTGAGTACCATGCTTGGTTGCTCTGAGACTGAAACTACTCTTCCATCAAGTGGAATCGAAAGAAACTTAATATCGCTCTCAGCGATAGGTAGAGTAACTTCTATCATATCGATTGCATAAATTTGAGCCAGTGGAATTCCTGGAGATACAACCATTCCAATATCTACATATTCATTTCGAACTCGACCTTTAAATGGTGCGCGAATGAATGTACGCTCAACATTAAGAAGCGCTCTTTGGTAATTAGCTTCAGCAGCAGCTAAAGCTGCTTTTGCTTGATCTAATTGGGGTTTTCTTAATGCAAGACTAGAGGCTTTACCGCCATTTATATTGCTCCACTCTTTTTTAGCAACTTCAGATTCAGCAACTTCCCTTTCATAAACAACTTGAGCTTGGTACATAGATGATTGCGCTGCTATTAGAGCCAGCTCAAAATCTCTCTGATCAAGTATCAGCAACGTGTCTCCCTTATCAAAACTAGATCCGCTTTGAATTTGAGGAGAAACAAAATCAATCTTTCCAGGTATTTCGGAAGTGAGCGTTATCTCAGTTCGCGGGACGACTGTACCTTGTGAATTTATACGAACTTTGAATGATTGCGGTATAGCGTTCATTGTTTCTACTACAGGTGGCACAAACTTATTTTGCACTGGTTTTGGAGATGGTTTTGCAAAAATCATTATCATTGTTAGTGCGAAACTGGCTACGATGATTGATGTTGCAGTGTATTTTTTTATAATTTTTTTCATAATATTCTCAAATGTTAAAATTTTCCTCCGAGCGCGAGCAGAAGGCTAGTGTAAGAGTTCACATGCAAATTTTGAATTGAAATTTTTATAGATTGCGAATTGCGCCATTGATTTTGGCTATTTAAAACGGTGACAAGATCTACCAAGCCTTTTTGGTAGCGATCGAAGGCTAAATCGTATGCGGCTTTGGCCTGTTCTTCCGCTGTCTTAACCGCATCTAGTTGAGCAATTATTTGATGCTGAATAAATAATGCCTGCTCTACTTCTGAAAATGCACGAATCATAATTTTGAGAGCATCTAGTTCGGCTAAGTTGAATTGTGCCTCTTTGAGATAAACATTATTTTTTAATCGGTTTCCTTGAAAAATTGGGGCAGAAATATTTGCTCCTAAATTCCAAACTGAATAATCACCATTCAAAACATCTTTCAACTCCGACGCTGAAGTTCCACCGGAAGCAGTCAACGAAAAGGATGGAAAAAGATTTCTTTTGGATTGGGCATGCTCATAGCTCGCAGCTTCTATCTTATTTATTGCAGCAATTACATCAGGTCTTCTTTTGACAAGTTCAGAAGGAATTCCTGCAGAAATAGATGGAATTGAAACAGGAAGCTCTTTACTTACTTTAATTGTTGCCGAAGGATACTTCCCTAAAAGTGATTCAAGATTACGTAAGGTTCTATTTTTTTGGATTGAGCGATCTACAAGCTGAAGCTTACTATTGGCAAGTGATGACTCAGCAAGTCGGAGGTCAAGACTTGAAGTTAGTCCGCGACCATAGCGCTCAGACACCACATCTCTTACCCCTTTGAGTGAAGCAGTAATTTCCTCTGCTAGGCTAAACTGCATTTCAGACTCAACAGCGGAATAGTATGATGTTGCAAATTGCATACTAAGTGAAAAGCGTAGATAGGCTAATTCATTGTTAGTAGCCTCATAATTTTTGAAAGCTGCTTTACGCTGATTCCTTAATTTTCCCCATATGTCAATTTCCCATTGCATTGCTAGGGTTGAATTATAATTGTCAGATGTGAAACTAACCACCTGATCAGAGCTAGAACTATCAGGGCTTTCACCTCCTAACCCTAACGAGCTTAACGAAAAACCAAAAGCAGATAGGTTCTGCAGTCTGCTACTTCCTCCAGTAGATACGGATACATTTGGAGTAAGTGTAGCACCATTTATTTTTGCTAATAAGTTTGATGATTCTACCTGCTGGGATATAGAAAGTAGATCGGGATTGCTGTCAGTAAATTGATTGAAGAACTGATTAAACAATGAATCGCTAAATACTTCCCACCATTTGCCGGTAAATGATTCTTGATTGGGCAATGGTGAATTCCAAGCTTCAGGAACCTCGTCAGCGAATTTTAAATTAGGGGATAAATTTCCTGAACAGCCTAAAAGAGCAAAAGTAAGTATAAATAAAGGATATTTTTTCATATTAAAAGAGCGATTTGAACGTTTTTAAGTTGGCTATATTAAACCATTTTTATGAATTAACAAATTCATAACTTTTTAGGAAATAATTAGGCTGATAGTACGTTATTTTTGTTTGAATATTTAACATAAGTAAATATTGATACTAATTTAAACGGATATAAAACGACTTTGTTTCACCAATATTAAGAAGGTTATCGTTTTCTATTTCTGCAACAAGTAATAAGCCTTTATATTCGAGTTCGATCTTACATCTTCGTCCATTGTCATAAATATTCTTTACTTGGCATATAAATTCAGGTAACGAGGTTGATTTTTTACCATGATCTAATATTATTTGATGAGGGCGAACAGAAATCACATCTTGACCGGTAGAAGATTGATTAAAAAAGTAATTACTGTCGGGTAATAACTTTAAGGGTATAATATTCGTCATGCCAAATAAATTCGCTGCATATTCACTATTTGGATATTTATATACATTTTTAGGTGTATCGAATTGCTCTAGCGTGCCTTGATTTAGAACTACAGTTTTGTCTGACATGGTTAATGCGTCTTCAGCGTCGTGCGTAACAATAAGGACCGTTATCTCTAAGGTCTTTAATATTGAGATTAGTTCACCTCTAACGCTTTCTTTTAATGCGCTATCTAGATGACTAAGGGGCTCATCCATTAAAAGAAGGGACGGTTTATTTGCAAGAGCCCTTACCAGCGCAACCCTTTGCTGTTGGCCTCCTGAAATTTGATGCGGGTAGCGTGATAAAATATCAGATATGTGCGTCAATGAAATCAGTTCACCAATCATTGATTTATTATCAGGCGCATTTTTACCAAAATAAATATTATCGTTAATAGTCATGTTTGGAAATAGAGAAAAATCCTGAAAGACTAAATCACAATTACGGTTTTCAGGTTGAACAAATATTGATTCACCATTTACGACATTATCATTTAAAATAATTTGACCGCTATCAGGTATCTCAAGGCCTGCTATTAGTTTTAGTAAGGTTGATTTACCGCTTCCGCTACTACCTACAACAGAAACAATTTCACCCTTAACACATTCAAAGCTAAGCTTACTTAAAGCATGTATATTATTTTTCTTATACGCTTTCGAAATATTTGAAACAGTAAGTATGGTGCTCATCTTCCCTCTCCAATGCGTCGGTTAAGATAGATTATTGGAATTACCGTTAAGAAAATAATAAATAATGAAGGTATTGAGGATTCAATAATTTGAGCTTGATTTGATAGGTCAAAAGTTGCTGTAGCTAAAGTTTCATAATTAAACGGCCTCAAAATTAGGGTGAGTGGTAATTCTTTTGTTGCATCTATAAATACGAGTAGGCCCGCTGCGATTAAAGTGTTTTTAATCAAAGGCAAATTGATCTTTACTAATGAATAAACTGGGGAAACACCCAGAGTTTTAGATGCGTCATTTAATTCATCGCAGTTTTTCTCAAATCCAGATATGATTGGTTGGTATGCAACAGCAAGAAATCGCACAATGTATGCAAAAATTAAAAGGAGCATTGTACCGCTTATAATAATATTAAACGCACTAGATACGTATCCCACCAAAATCAAGGCCCCCATAGCAATTACAGCGCCTGGCGTTGAATACCCTAAAGATGCAAATCGATTTGATGATTGAACTATTGAGCTTTTAAAATATTTTGAAGAAAAGCCAAGCAGTATTGATAAAACTACGGTTGATATGCTTGCCAACAATGCAATTGTTAGCGTATTAAATGTCAATTGAAATATATTTAATTCAATCAGGTAATTTTTACTTAACCATGCCCAATAAAGCATTCTTGATACAGGTATTATGAAGCCAAACGTAAAAGGTAAAATGCACACTGTTAGTGCAAAAATATATTTTTTACCTTTGAGATAATTCCTTTTATACGATAGTGACTTTGTTGACTTGTCGCCGTATCTAGCTCCCGACCGAATTTTTTTTTCTAAGTACAATATCGATAAAGTAAAACCCAATAAAATAACTGCCAAGCGTAGAGCGCTGGTTAAATCTCCCATCCCAAGCCATGTTCTAAATATGCCATATGTAAATGTTTGAATTCCAAAATGCTTCACGGCTCCATAATCGCTTAATGTTTCCATTGCTACTAAACTTATTCCTGCCACAATTGCTGGTCTCGACAACGGCAAAACAACTTTCCAAAAAATTGATTTTCCCGAATGCCCCAATGATCGCCCAACATTGATAAAATGACCGCCTTGTGATTCAAAAGAAGCTCGCGCTAATAGGTACACATATGGATATAACACAGAACCCATAATAAGCGCAGTCATTAAGTATACAAGCATATCATTGGCAAGTTGCATCGTATTAAGACCAAAAGACGATCGAAGCCAAATAAGAAATGGATTGAAAAGATCTAATATATCAAAGTAGGCATATGCTGCAATGTATGTGGGTATTGCCAATGGAAGAACCAGTGCCCACCGAAATATTTTATGTCCTGGAAATTTATAATTAGTTACAACCCATGCTGACGAAATACCAAATACACATGAAAATAAGACCGTGGCTAAAACTAGAACGATTGAGTTAATTGAATACGTAATAAGTACAGTATCCGTAATGTGTCTCCAATTTGCAGTAAAACTGCCAATATGTAGTATAACAAGCCCTATTGGGAGAAAAATAAGAAAGCCGATGAAAAGTGAAGAGATTGTCCAGCGGTTTAATTTAAATAAGATTTCCTTATATAAATATTTGCGAAATAGTTTTGATTTTAGCGCTAATAATTCCAAGAGAAGGTATGTTTACTCCCACCCAGCTTTATCGAAAAGTTTTACAGCATCACCATTTCGTTTTCCTAAAATAGATAAATTCAACTTATCAGACTTAAAGGGTCCCCAACTGTTAAGCAAATCTGATTTGTTATTCTCAATTTTAACAGGATACTCGTAATTAACGCTTCCAAATACATCCTGCGCTTCTGAGCTAGATAAGTATTCAATAAATTTTATGGCATTTTCTTTATTTTTAGAACTTTTTGTAACTCCAGCTCCACTTATGTTGATATGGGTACCTCTCCCCTTTTGGTTTGGAAAAAATACTCCCACTTTTTCAACAACCTTGTGGTCTTTTGAATCGCTTGAGCTAGCCAGCTTACCAATGTAGTAGGTATTCATTATAGCAACATCAGCAATACCGGCAGCTACCGCTCTAGCTTGATCGCGATCACTCCCTCTCGGAGCTCTAGCCATGTTCTTTCTAACCGCTTTAGCCCACTCCAATGCTTTTCTTTTTCCATTTGCGTCAATCAAAGAAGCCATCAATGATTGATTATAAATATTACTTGAAGAGCGAACAGCGATACGTCCTTTCCATTTTGAACTAGCAAGATCTTCGTATGTTGAAAGGTCGTTTGGGTTTACTCTTTCCTTTGAGTATACGATTACTCTAGCTCTCACGGTTAAAGCGAACCACTGATTATCAGGATCTCGTAAGGATGTTGGTATATTTTTATATAGGGTTTTTGATCGAATAGGCTGAAGAACACCTGCCGACTTAGCTCGGTGTAATCTACCAGCATCAACAGTCAAAAGTAAATCTGCTGGTGAATTCTCACCTTCACTGATCAGTCTTTGAATTAATTGATCAGCACTTCCCTTAACGACATTGATTTCAATCCCTGTCTTATCCGTAAAATTTTTGAACAAAATCTTATCGGAATCATAATGCCTATGAGAATAAATATTGAGTTGGGCTTGAAGGCTGGTGGGCAATGCCAAACAATAAACTAATAAAATTATTTTGCTAAATAAGTGTTTGATAGCGATTTCTCCTTTTACCTATTAGAAATTACACCATATATGGTTTTTAATTTAACTAACAGATAATATTTTTTATTTTTAATATAACGTTTAAATCAAATGTAAATTATTATTTAATGATAATGAGTCTCAATATATAAAATTAATTTTTAACTGAAAATGAAATTGATTATTTATTATAGTGCTTTAATAATTATGCTATTTACGCTTATGGCCTATATAAAATATTTTATTGATTTGCTTTAATTTTAAAAAAATATAAATAAAAAATGGATTGGGTAAAAAAAATTTAGGTTGGGTTGCTTTTTTAATATGGATGACAGGAACAATAATAGTTTTAGTGGGTCATTTTAGGTTTGGTAAAGATTATAGTCTTATTGGAATAATATCTTTTATAGTTTTTGGAGCTCTAGAGTTCGTTCATGAATTATTAAATAAAACTCCACCAGTGAGACCTTGGAAGATCTATGCGGTACTCGGTATTACGGGTACTTTTATACTAACATTATTAGTGTAATTTTTAACAAACAAACAATTACAATCTGGCATCAGGATAATCCGCAAGAAACTTTTCTAATTCATTGGTACCCATTAACATTCCGCCAATAACCGCTATGACCTCTCGTGTCAAAATAATAACGTCTTTACTAGAATTAGACAGAACAAATTTTGAGCCATCCATAGAAAATAATTCATTACTATTTGCTGACAGGTAAATGTTTGTGTAAAAATAAAATCTTAAAATATATCCACAACTAATTTCAGTGCCTGGAAAAATTGTTTCAAATAAAAGAGAATCATTTATTAATGTATAATAATTTCGAGTTTTATTTTTAAAACCAACATCAGACCGTTCGCGCAAAGCGTCTAATATTACTTTAGGTTCATTGATATAATTGTCGGGTTCAGATGAATTTGTACATCCTATATTCATAAATAAAATGAGCCAGATGTGCTTCATGATTTATATTTTACAAATGTTTTATGTAAAATATCAAGGCCATCAAATAAGCTGGCTGGTCCTGGCTGCAAAATAATTTCTGATTTAATTTCAAAGACGTAATCATTTTTTATAGCATTGATTTTATCCCATTCTTCCCTAGACGTTATTTTATCTTTTTTAAATTTCTTTCCACACCACGAAACAAGTATAATGTCAGGCTGTAGCTCTATAATAGTTTTGGGGTTCGAAATGATACGGTCCTTTGCAAGCGAGTTATGAGATTGTTTTTTGAAAATATCTTCGCCTCCAGCAAGTTCAATTAATTCACTAACCCAAGCTATCCCGCTAATAATTGGATCATCCCATTCTTCAAAATATATGCGTGGTTTTTTTAACCAATGATCTGTTGTCTTCTTTATTTTAGCAACTTTGCTATCAAATTTTTCAACTAAAGCAATTGACTCATCGTAAGAGCCAACCAGGCTACCCATTTGCACAATGAATGATTTAATTTCTGCAATGCTTCTTTGATTATTGATCCAAACATTAATTCCTTTTTGAATTAATTGTTTTGCAATATCAGATTGAATATCTGAAAACCCTACAACCAAATCTGGTTTTAAATTAAGAATCTTTTCAATATTCGCATCGACGAATGCAGATACAATCGGTTTCTCTTGTCGCGCTTGCTTAGGGCGTTTTGTAAAACCTGAGATTCCGACTATTCTATCTTCCTGTCCTAGTAGATATAGTAATTCTGTGGTTTCTTCGGTTAGACAAATAATTCTTTCAGGATAATATGACATTAAAAATTCCTTGTTAACCCATTATATTTAAACTTAAAAGCATCTCTTAAAAATAACGCACCCAGGTTTGATTGCTTTGTTTTTTAAACTTAGCAAAAGCTTTAGTGGGAAAATAAAGAACAAACGACATAACTATAGACATCACCCATACCCAGCCAAACTCATTAACGCCAAATAAATTTCCTTGGTTAACGCCAAAAATAGCGATTAAAACCCAATAAACTATCAACAGAGTATAGAGGTGAACAATATAAAAAAACATTGGGGCGGCGCCATAAGTCTTTAATATCTGTATAGCTTTTCTATCACTATCTATCCTTTCAAACCAGGCCATCAATAAAAAAGAAATACCAAGGTTTATCAATAAAAAGTTCAACGATGGAAGGTATTTTGTGAAATTAAAAAATGACATAAAAGTATAAATAGTGCTTTCACCATATTCCCATGGCAAGGTTTCACCGTAGATATTAAAACCTCTCAGCACAAGCATTAATGCGAGGCATCCAAGTCCTAACTTAACCAGGAAGTTCACTCGAAAGTTTGATTCTATATTCTTATTATAGAGCTGACCTGTAAAATAGCCTAACAAAATGACGCCTATCCAAGGCAATACAGGATAGGAGGCTCTGACCCTCAAAACTCCATCAGAAATCAAATAAGCCCTATCGTGCAATATTGTCCACAAGTAGAAACCTGTTTCTCCAGGTTCAAAATTAATTGGCGTTAATAAATTATGGCCAAAAACAATAATGAAGCCCACGGCGGCAATTAACCACATAGGTAATTTTACCATAAACGCTAGCACAATCATACTGATCCCAATAGCCCACATCACCTGCAACCAAAGAGTATGGTATTCACCCATCCAAGAAAAGTTAATTAATGTCACTTCCATTGCTATAAGAAATATGCCGCGCTTAAATAGGAAATTGCTAGACGATCGCACTTCTCCTGAAGATTGGTGCGAATATAGCCAAGCAGATAGTCCTGTTAAAAAAACAAATACAGGGGCACATAAATGAGCCAACATTCGAGTAAAAAATAAGTCAATCGATGTGCTTTCGATATCCATTGGATCGGCAACCTGCATATGTAGATAAATCCTTTCCCGCACATGATCTATCAACATAAACAACATTACTAGGCCCCGCATTGAATCAATTGAGCTAATTCTAGGTCTCATAATTTGCACCTTATAATTGTAATTGCACTTTTAAACTTTTCAATAAAATGCCTAAGATCTTTTTTGGAGGTTTTAAACTATCTACTTGATGGAAATAGATTTAGCATGATTTGTGAATCTGGGATACTTATAATTTTCTCTACATAATTTTTATATAGCTTATGCCCTAGAGGTAGTTTTGAAGAAATCTCGTTCGGAGTTCCAATGATAAATTCTTCATTACCTGATATACCGTCCATTTTTTTTCTAGCTGTTATAAAATAATTCCATTCTGCTAAAATCAACCAGTAAGCATATTCTTGCGTTAAAATTTTATTGTATGCATCTTTATCATTCTTCAAATCACTATAATCAGAAATATCATATATCCCTTTCTCTACAGCCTCTTGCATAGCGAGGTAAAGAGCTGAAGAAGAATTATTATAATCCCATTCATCAGGATACGCTAGGTATAAAATCACAGTTGTAACGGTATGCAAAAGATGCTCAACTACCTCCCCAAGCTGTTCTTCAGGTTCATCTTCGAGCTCCCATATATAATCAGTTACATTATGATCGTATGGTTTTGGCGGGGTTCCTGGATCAAAGTTTGGATCATCTTCTGAAAAAACACCTACTCTTTGATAAGCGTATTTATCTTTTGTGGTGGTTAAATAATGGGACCGCATCATCGGATCAATATTTTCACCATCGCTAAACATCAGCTCGTAAGAAGTACCAACGTTGTTTAAAAAAGATTCGCTAACACCGCTCTTTGCAAAGATTCGTAAATTTTTAGAATCTATATAAGAACTAAAATCACTTGAGCTGTTGGTGTTGTCTTTATTGGTATTATTTTCATCGCTACAAGAAAATCCAAGTAACAGTAAAAGTAAGCTAGTAATCACGCACTTCATTAAAGAGCCTCTGATTTAATTTGAAATTTAAAAACATTAATAACTACGCGTCTTCTTTTTGAGTCTTTTTTCTGCTTTTTTCTCTTTTGCGGTTTTGGCGGGTTCTTTTTTAATCGCTTTTTTTGAGTCTTTTCCTTTGCCCATTTGTCGCTCCTTTTATTAAACTAAAATTAATTATTTTTTTTTATTGATTTAAAAAACTTACCGTATGAATGAACGTAAGCATTTGGATTGGGGTGCTTACTCCAAACCTTTTCCCATTCTGGATCATTTCCCATACTGTTGAATAAATCGTCTCTTTCTTTTTTGGATTTAAATTTTGCAATATATGTGATATTTGGTTGACCGTTAGGATATTCCAGGGGGCTTGAGCCTTCTACTTCAGAACCTATACCATCATCAGCTAAAAACTCTATAATCTCTATTTTTTTTTGAGCAAAAGGAATGAAGTAATTTTTTGCCCATAGTATGTATTTTTCAAGCCATTGGTCTTCAATTATATACTCTCTTATTTCATAAATCACAATATCTTCCTTAAAATCTTAACATTGAAGAATTATAATCTACCCATCAAATTATTAACAAAAAAGGGTCACGCTAGGTGTGATTTTTTTAACTAACTTTATAAACATTTGATATATATCCACATAACTATTTTTAGACTATACATGTTTTAATCGATATTGTTTTTGGTTATTTTTTGTGGATATAATTTTGTTAATAAAAAAATAAATAAAAGGTAAAAAATGAGTTTATTAAAAAAATGGGCAGAAGCTATTGATGATAGAAATATAAGTGCAATGGGCGAATTGCTTCATGATGATTATGAATTTACATTGCATTCAGCAGGTAGAACTCTTAATAAACAGGATGTCATTGATTGGGTAGCAAGCGATGATATCGTTACTACTAATAATAGAATATTATACGAAAATAATGAAGTTGGCGTAAATCATGCTGTTGTCACTTTTAAATCTGATGGCAATGTGCAAGGCGTTTTAGCTTTCTTAAGATTTAAAGATGGAAAAATATGGAGACAAGAAACTGGTGCTTCCAATCTTCCAAAATAAATAAAAAGTCTGACAAATTTATTTTTCTCCAACAAGCTTTCGTTTTTACTAGCATTGTATTTATCTGCTCCAAATGCAAGCCCTACGAGAATGAAGAAAAAGATCAATTTTTAGTTAATGGTGAATTTGAGAACAAAGAAAAAAAAATTGATTCAAATATCTTTATCAGTTTGTTTGGAACCATTTTTAAAAAAAATGAGATAGAGAATATTAACTTTAGTTCAAATAACAGTTTTACTTTTAATTTGAGTAAAAAATTTAAAATAAGTAATTTTGATATGAAATCAAAAGTTAATTTGAATAGTTTAACTTATAAAAAAGATTTATCAAATATTAAAAAATATTTTCCAGGTTATAAAGACACACTTAAAATTGAAAATCACGAAATCTATATAAATTATAAAAAAAACAAACTAGATATAAAAGGTAAAGGAAAAGTTTTCTTAGAAAATAAAGCAGATTATATAAGCTATGAATTTAAAAGAAAGAATGACGATTATAATTTTAAAACGTTAACAAATATTGATAAAAGTTCTATTTACTTAGAAATTCTTAATTATAAAAAAGAAAAAAATTTAAATTCCACCTTAAAGATTAATGGCTCATTTAAAAAAAATAAAGATATTAAATTTCAATTAATATCTTTGGAAGACAATGATAATAATTTTTTTGAAATTAAAAATTTAGAAATGAATGAAAAATTTAAGATTAAAACTTTTGATAAATTAAACTTTACTTTTGCTAATGATAATAAAGTTAAAAATCAAGTTTCTTTAACAAGAAATAAGAAAAAATATGAAGTTACTGGCAAAAGTTTTGATGTGTCTAAATTATTAGATCAAATGTTAAATACGGATAATGATAAACAATCTTCGTCTTTATTCAGCAAACTTGATAATATATTCAAAGTTAATATTGATAAACTATATCTAGATAAAATCACTTATTTGAATAACTTTGCTGGTGATATAAAGTTTGTTAATAATAAATTGGATAGTTTAAAATTTGATTCTTCTTTTTTTAATCAAAAAAAACTAACTTTGACTGTTAAAACAAATGATAAAAAAGAAAAAATTACAACTTTATTTTCTGGTTATCCTAAACCACTTCTTGAACATTATAAATTTATAAAAGGTTTTGAAGAAGGTGTTCTAGATTTTTATTCTA
>Ga0209425_10002967_pt1 | contig 18360 bp, 19 predicted proteins | sample COG_05_FD_184749 | JGI IMG/M metagenome (GOLD analysis project Ga0209425, IMG submission 184749) | Pelagic Microbial community sample from North Sea - COGITO 998_met_05 (SPAdes) (version 2) | ecosystem: Environmental > Aquatic > Marine > Neritic zone/Coastal water | place: Helgoland, sampling...
GGCTAACTCTGCCAGATCTGTTTCACGCAAAACTGCTCCAAAGGCGCCACCTGCACCAGTAATCAGAATTATTAAGCCAGCTTTTTTTAACGCTTCTTCGAGCCATATATGCTGTATTTTTTTGCCTTTACGAACCATTAAGAAAGACAGTGATGCGCCAATAAGAAGAGCAATAATAGGGTCTCCAATGAAAACGAAAAAAGAGAACAGCTGAGCCTCACCCAAGGGCATTGAAGGAAATTGGACGATCGATTTAAGTGCAATTAACAAGATGGGTAATAGGATCGGCAATATTGCCAGTGAGAAAGAGGGAGGAGTTTGTCCAGCTAGAGTGTCTGCCTCACTAAGTTCGTAGTTAATGACATAATGGCTGCAGCCTTTAGTTGCCCATAGTATGGCAACCAACATAACTGGAATAGATACCAGTAAACCGAGTATCAAGACCCAACCTATATCTGCACCGAGCGTGGCAGCAGCGGCTAATGGCCCAGGAGTTGGTGGCACAAAAACATGAGTCGCATATAAGCCAGAAGCCAGGGAAACAGCCAGTACAGCCAGTGAAATATTGGCACGCTTAGCGATGGCTTTGTTAAGTGCTGAAAGGACGATAAAACCAGAATCACAAAATACAGGAATGGATACAATATACCCGGTCATTCCTATGGCTAATGGTGCATGTTTCTCTCCGACACTATCCAGAATTTTATTGGCTAAGACTTTGGCGCCTCCACTTCTATCGAGGTACTCGCCAATAATGGCTCCTGCTGCTATAACGATACCAATACTTCTCAAAGTGGCACCAAAACCATCTGCTAATGAATTCATTAAAATACTAGGCGCTAGGCCACCAACAGAGCCAATAAATAAAGCTCCAAACAAAAGACCAAGAAAAGGATGCAATTGAAACTTTATAGTTAGCCAAACAATGATGGCGACAGTAACGATTAGCCAAAGAAAGATAGTCATTTTAAAGGTCCTTTTTTGGTAGCACTTTATTATTCTGCATTACTTTACAAGATTCTATCTAACGAGACATGGAATGAATCAATAAAAATAAAAAGAAATATTTCCCCGAAATGGATTAATTAATTAAGTCACCAGCAAAATAAAAAAACTGCTGGTTACCACTGAAAGCATAGCTGTAATAACCACTGCTGAGGCTATCTGACTTTCACAGGCTCTATATTTTAGTGAAAAAACATAAGGACCAATGCCCGTTGGCATAGAAGACAATAGTACAGCTGTTCCTGCCCATAAGGGATTAACCTGGTAAACATGAAAGAGGAATATGTAAACCATTGTTGGAAGTAATATTAGTTTCATTATGACAATAGTCAGTGTTTTGTGCATATCACCCGTAATTTTATAGCGTGTTAGTGCCCCACCAAGCGCAAATAATGCCATTGGTGAAGCCGCTTGCGCGATTAGATCGAGAGTGTTGAGAAGTGCGATATGAAGCGGAATGTTCAACAAATTTACAATTACCCCGGCAAGCAAGCTCCCAGTGATAGGGTGAGTTATCAAATCTTTAACAACAAAAACCAGATGTCGCATGATTGATGTTGAAGACTCTTTTTTGGCTTCTGCGATAATAGTGCCGAATGTAAATAAAAGAATATTATGAGTAGAAATTATAATAAAAAGAGGTAGAAAAGCTTCGTTACCAAAAACTTAAATGCAAAATGGAATGCCAATAACGGTGACGTTTGAGTAAGCACCGCCCATCCCAAAAACACTGCATTCAATGTTGTTGTATGAGAAAAACAGTTTGCCTATAAGAATTCCAAGTAGATAAACAAAAAAGATTGAAATATAAAATCTGCCTAGTAGATTCCAATCTATAAATTCTGGAAATATTGTTGTGGCGGTGCCATTAAAAAGCAAACATGGAATTAAAAAATTAAAAGCCACTTTTTCGATAGCCACGCCATCGCCATCAGATAAAAATTTTCTCTGACGTACAAAGTAACCTATTAATGCAATAGCAATAACAGGAAAAATTGTTCCCAAAAGTGCCATAAAATATTATTTTCAGGTAAAGACCTGTTAAGAATTTAAAATTTAAATAAGCTGTTTTAACTTACACCAAGTAGTGGCATTGCTACCCAATAAACCATAAAGCTAATCACAATGGCGCCGAGAACATTTAGCCATATACCAGCTTTTACCATTTCGCCAATTGTAAACCGTTCGGTAGAGAAAATAATGGCATTGGGTGGAGTGGATACGGGCAGCATAAAGGCACAACTCGCACCAAAACCAGCGGGAATAACTAACCATAAAGGATCTAAATCTAATGCTGGAGCCAAGGCGGCTAAGATAGGAATAAGAGTGGCTGCAGTTGCGGTATTGGATGTTAATTCTGACAACAGCATCATCATTACCAAGACAGACACAATTATAACGACTTGAGGTAGTCCATCCATACCGATAGCAAGAGAGCCTATATAGCTGCTTACACCATATTGATCCATCATGGCGGCCAGGCTCAATCCTCCTCCATATAATATTAGTAAGCCCCAAGGCAGCTTGGTGGCGTTCTCCCAGTTAACCATTGCTTGTCTTTGATCATCACCTGCGGGAATAACGAACAAGCTCAATGCGGCAATTATGGCAATACCGGCATCAGTGAGTCCGGAAAAAAGTTGCAAGCCGGCAATTTCCAAATCGGTTATTAATGGACGCGTTATCCAAAGCGTCGCCATGATGAGAAAGACCCAGAAAACTCGCCATTCTTGAGTAGACATTGGCCCTAAACTTTTTTGTTCTTTTTCAATTAGCTCGGTAATACCTTCTAAAGGCTTCTCGCCAACCGGTAAAATCCAACGGGTAAGCAGTAGCCAGCCAAGCGGCGCAAAAACTACGACTAGTGGAACACCAAAGGTCATCCAGCGAGCAAAACTAATTTCGATACCCAGTTGATTTTGTAGGTAGGAAACAACAAATACATTCGGTGGGGTGCCGATAATAGTGCCCATTCCGCCAATGGTTGCGCCATAAGCGGTGCCTAGCAGTAGCGCGGTTGACAGGTTATGGTTTGATTCATGTGAAGATAGGTCATCTTTTTCAGCAACTAATGAAATAACACTAAGCAAAACGGGCAACAACATCATGGTGGTAGCAGTATTGCTTATCCACATGCTGCCGATAGCTGCAATTGCCATGAAGGTGCCGATAATTTGTCGTGGAGTAGTACCAGAAAAACGTAGTGCAGAATAGGCTACACGCTTATGTAGTTGCCAGCGCTGCATTGTCAGCGCAACAATGAAACCACCTAGATATAAATAAATAACTTCATTGGAATAAGGAGCAGCGACAGCTCGAATGCTTAAACCGCCTAAAGCGGGTAAAACAGCTAAAGGAAGTAAAGCTGTTGCATAAACTGGAATGGCCTCAGATATCCACCAAACTGCCATCCAGCCAACCATAGCTGCTATGGTCCTGGTGGCATGATCAATCTCTAGAGTTTCGCCATTAATACTTGCGTACTGATCTGGCATTATCAGGAAAATTATTAGGGCAACAAGAGGCCCAGCAACAAGACCAATACGACGTAGATTTCTGGTTGATTCAGCTAAACTCAATTTTGTGCCTCATATATTTCTTGAATAAAAAAACAAATATAAAAAATGGGATAGTACAGAGCTTGATTATAAAAGCTAGTGTGAAAATGGAACGGGTAGCCAAACCTAGATACCGCAATAATAAAACATCATGCTACGCCACAAATTAATATGGCTGAGCCTTGCAAGTTGATATTATTATCCGGAAACTTTTCGTGAATTTTTCTAAAGACTTCATGTTTAATCTGATCGCGCATTTGAGCGTCTGCTTGACTCATTGCAGCTACAATTGGCGCGCCAACTTCAGTAATCATTTCCCAGTAAGTTTCAGCATCCATTTTTAAACCTGTGCCAACCTCATGCTCAGTGACATTACTAAAACCAGCTTTCTCAAATTGTTCAGTCATAAAGCCTGGTGAGGCACAGCGAAACATTCCTGGAGCGTCGGCAGGAGGAGGGGGTAGATTCATTAGTTGGTTGATGGTTCTCATTGTGACGGTTACCCAAAAATTTTGCTGTGGTGAGCCCCAAACTGATGCAGCAAGTCGACCTCCGGATTTTAGAACGCGGCGCATTTCTTGTAGGGTACTTTGGATGTCTGGGAAAAACATAAAACCCATACGACAGCTAATAGCATTAAAGGTTTTATCGAGAAAAGGAAGTTTACTGACATCTCCGATTTCGGTTTGATAATTACTTATGCCTCTAATTTCGGCGCGCTCTTTGGCGGTTTCTAACATGCCCTCCGAAAGATCCATGCCTACAACTTTACCGGCACTCACAATCTCAGCTATTGATAAACCCGGCTCACCTGTTCCACTGGCAACGTCGAGAACAATATCATTATTTTTTAACCTTAGTTGCTGAATAATACCTTCACCAACAGGCTTTAGAAATTCCATATTAACGCTATCCCATTTTTTCCAGCCAGACGAAAAACTGTTCCAAGAATCACGTTGTTGATTAATAATTTCTTTTAGTTCATTAGACATGGAAAGAGCACCTAAATTTAGATTAAATTTTCTTCAAATAAGGCAGCGGTAATATCCGCAGCCAATCTTTCAAGGTATTGAATATCGTCGTACTTGAATAATGGGTTAGAATTTAGAGAGCTAAAATTAATAGTTCCCCATATTTTACTATCATAAAGGATGGGTGCAGAAATATAAGCTTGCAGTGGTAAATTTGGATGTAAAGGATGATCTTGTATTTTACGCTCATCATTTTCCATGGGAATAGAAACTGAAGCGCCTTTGTTCCATACTTCGCGGCAATAAGTGTCGCCGATTGAAAAATATTCACCAGCCGTGAATGTATTACTTGAATCTCTTACAGCCACAAGATGATAAATTTCATTTTCAATGTGACTCACTATGCCTAAGTCTAAATTAAATTTATCCAGACCTTTATCAAGTTTTTTGTAGCAATGTTTTAAAAAAGATTCTGAATGCATGATGGGTTATTTTCTTATTCTTAATATTTAAGAATTAATCATTATAATTTTCATTAATGTATTGTGCAAAAGCCATGCTGTAGCTTTCTAAAAATCCATCGGCTGTCTTTATTATAAAGTACACAGCAATATTATTGTTATTTGCTAATGCCATTGCTTGTTCAATACCCATAACATTGAAAGCGGTTGCCAGAGCATCGGCTATGGCGGTAGTTTCTGCGATCACGGTTACTGAGGCAAGGTTATGATTGATGGGGCTTCCGCTGCTTGGATCAATAGTATGTGAATAATGAATATCGTCAACTTCAAAAAAGTTTCTGTAATCTCCAGAGCTGGCAAGGCTTAGGCCACTTATTCCGATAATCTGAAATGGCTCACGATTTTGTGCAGATCGCAGTGGCGCCTCTATAGCTATTTGCCATAAATCTCCTTCGGCATTCCGGCCTCTACCGCTTATTTCGCCTCCAATTTCCACTAGGTAATTTGAAATATTATTTTCTTCCAGCAACTCTGCCAGCACATCAACTGCATAGCCTTTTGCCACCGCCGATAAATCTAAACGAATCATCTCTCTTTTAAGCACAGCTTCTCGGTCTTCAGCAATTATCAGATATTCAAAACCTATATTTCGTAATAGCTCTTCTATGGCTTCTGTATTTGGCAGTGTGTCATTCTTGTGTTTCTCAGGTCCAAAACCCCATAAATTGACTAAAGGGGAAACTGTAATATCGAAGGCGCCATTGCTGAGCACGCTAATTTCTTCGCTAATTAGCAAGACTTCATATAAAGCTGGGGAGACATTTATCCAGGTATTAATGGGAGCCTCATTTAGTTGCATTAATTCTGATTCCAAACGGTAGGTCGACATAGCGCTTTCGATATCTTCCAGAGCGGAATTAATAAGCTCATGGTTAACAAGGTTTTCTCCAACAATAGTAATGTTGTAAGTAGTTCCCATGGTACTGCCACTTAATTGGTAAGCATTTGGGTTTTGCTGATTACTGCAAGCTATTGGCGTTAATGTAAAAATTAAAATGAATAAAAACTTTCGCCGCATTTGCATATGGAGAATTAAGTATCCGCTTATGGCAGTTTTACAATTATCACTTAACATAAATATTTGTTTATGAGTTCATTACCATCATCAGGAAGCCTGAGAATGCTGCATTGCTTGGAGTCAGACTGCTATCTATGAGATCTTTCATCTCCAGAATGGTCTCTCGATAACGGTGATAAAATTCCCAGCTAGGTTGGGGCTTATAAATTAGCCTTTCCAATTCAAAAGTAGCAATAACACCTTTGGTAGTTGTGGGCTTTACAAAGACTTCATGTGTTGGGTGGTAATAATTAGGAATGATGGTCATCAACGACCATTTCGCCAGCTTACCAGAACGTAAAATTTCCAGCATGTTGTTAAAGCCTTTTTCCTGATTGCCATGCAAGAAATTTTTTAGCCCATTACTCAATTGTTTTTTTTGTTTTTCATTTAAAATTTTTAATAGATCTCTAAATTTTGGTTTTTCGAACAATGAGATCATTGACGATGCGTTGACAACTTTTGTCATATTTGAACAAATCTCTTCAGGATCACGGAATTTATTTTTCGCAAAAAACGCCTGTGCTTGCGTGATCCGTTTGCTCATTCGATGCTTTTTACCAATAATCTGTATATCCGGATTATCGAAGCCGCCGGGATATTTATGCAAAAAGGCTGATTCGGCTTCTTTTAATTTATCCAGATTCATTTTTTTCGGGATATTCTTTGGTGTGAGATTGTGATCTTATTTAGTTTGAGCAGTCAGGTCGTGCACGCTCTAGTTCTGCGAATAAACGATTTCGTAAATTATCTTTTCTAACATCCAGCACATGGTTTTGATCACTTTCCACATTGAAATCGATGTTAAAACCATCTCTTTGTAGATCTTGAAACTGGTTTTGCATTGCAGAACGCCAGGCGGAATCTCGATCACCGACGTGCATATAAATACATAACGGACGTAGAGCTTCAAGCCTGTCATTAGAAGCGCCATTAAGTAAACCTGGATAGCCAGTGACAGAAATAAAATAATCCGGGTACAAAGAAGCAACATGAAATGCGCTTAATCCCCCGTTGGATATGCCGGTAACATGCAGTTTATTATTTGCTACAGGGAAAGTTGCAAGAATGTATTCGAGGAATTCCGGGAAAACTCTATCTCCTCCCTGAAAAAATAACTGGCCATTTGGGGCAGCAGGGCTGATGACAATATAACCATCGCTTTCTGCTTTTTCTCGCCAGTCTGCATCGGTACTGCCAATTACAATATTCCAGGTCTGGGAGCCGCCAGGAAATTGTAGAATTGTTGGATAAGTTTGGGAGGGGTCGAAGTTATTAGGCAGAATCACACGAAATCTGACATCCAGACCGCCAAACTCCCTAGTATCTTCACTCACTTCAGCATTCGCACTGCAGGCCATTAACGCAAACAGTAGAACCGTCAGTAATTGATAGATTAAGCGCATGACAATAACCTCCTTCATAATTGGTGCTTGGATTATTTCCGTCCCTCTGACATATATCAAGTGATTTCTGGCCGCAGGATGTAATGTTGAAATAATTAGTGTTCAACATTTAAATAAATTTTGGAGGCATTTTGAAAAATTTAGTTAACCGCTATAGTTTTGTTGTTGGTCTTTTTTTGCTCATGTTCACTACTTCGAGTCAGGCTATCCCAGCCTTTGCAGAGCGAGAAAATATTAATTGTAATTCCTGTCATTCAGCAGTTCCTGCCTTAAATGGCATTGGCAGGAACTACAAATTACAGGGTTATGTGATGCCAGGGCAGCAGAGACCAGCTCGACCCAACCCTCGTGGGAATTCAAATGTACTCGAAAGTATACTGCCTATAAGCGCAGGAATTATCGCCAGACCTTTCGATAAGAAAGATAGCGGTGAAACCAAAGTACGAGCAATTCATGAAATAGAACTTATGGTGGCAGGTCAGATTGCGCAGGGGTTTTCCGGTTTTATAGAGTTGGAGGCAGAAGATGAAGATGACTTTGATGTCAAAGCCAGCATAATTCAGGGCACTTTTAGCCTGAATTCTGCACTTAACTTTCAGGTTTCCAGAGCTCCAAGTTTCTATTTTGATCCTTATAATTCTTATACTAATTCTCGACGAGTCACCATAAACAGAAATTCTGTTATCGATCAGAGTTTTGGTGGTGCTGATAATGATTCAAGTCTACGACGTTTGCGCCAGAATCTGACTGTATTTGGCAAGGCCAATAATTTCTTTTATGGCTTAAGTTTCAGCGGAGTCGCTAATGACAATGAGGGTGAAGATGCAAGTACGGTAATTAGTCGAGTTGCGTACGAATTTAACCCGAATTTTATTTTAGGGGGCATGTACATAAATGGCAGTTGTTCTATGCAGAGTGCGGGGGGAAAAAATATTGGAGATCCCTGCTTCCTTGCAGATCGAGATTATTCTCGGGCGGCGCTTGATGTGGAGTGGGTAAGCCTAAATAATCTGATTATTAATGCTGTGTTTATGCGGTCAAATGATGATTTGATCGGTGGTAATGGTGAGGAAGCAAATGATTCTTTTTATATACAGGGTTTTTATAACTTGCAAAGGGAAGGAAGAACTCTTGTGACGCCAATAGCACGTTATGATTCTTATGAAATTAGTAATGGACTGTATCAAATAGATGCAATCACTCTCGGCGTATCACATTACATTCGTCAAAATATTAACCTGAGAGGTGAATTTTCAGATTTATCTGGAGAAGGTCCGATAGCTGACGATAATCGTTTTACTATTCAGGTTGATGCTTTCTTTTAAGGACGCTTGCTGTCAATAAAATGTGACATAAACAAAAGTAGGAATATCTCAAGGCCAGCAATACGATTATTGCTGGTCGAGAATACCTTCAATTCTATCCATTAAAGAATTCATACGGCGAATCACAGGCTCATAGGCCTCTGCTTGAGTCATATCTAAACCAGCCTCATTTAACAGAATGTTGTGAGGGTAATCAGAGCCGCCTGCACTAAGGACATTCAAAAAGTTATCGCGCACCTGCACGTCACCGGCTAGAAATTTTTCGGCAAACCAGGCAGCACCAGTAATGCTGGTAGCATACTGAAACACATAAAAGTCGTAGTAAAAGTGAGGAATGTAGGCCCATTCAACGCTATAGGCGTCATCAATTGTTAGTACACCTTCATCATGTCCGTGATAGCGTTTCAACAGATCGCCATAGGTTTCACTCAAGACTGTGCCGTTAAGGGGCTCTCCATTTTCTGCCATCTGATGAATAGCCAACTCAAATTCTGCAAACATAGTTTGGCGAAAAAAAGTGCCCCGAATGCTTTCCAAGGCATTGCCCAGATAAAACAGTCTCTCTTCATCTGTTGCAGCATTAGCAATCATATATTCCTCTAGCAAAATCTCATTAATGGTTGAGGCCATTTCTGCAATAAAGGTTGAGTAATCAGCAGTTTCCCAGGGGTTGTTAGCATTGGCTAGAAGGGAATGCACAGCATGTCCCCACTCATGAGCAAATGTTGATAGGGCGTTATAGTCATCATTATGATTTAGTAGGATATAAGGGTGTACATCATAGGCAGACCCGCTCATATAAGCACCGGACGTTTTGCCGGGTTGCGGATGGCTGTGCATCCAATCTTGGGAAAGACCCTCAGCCAGTAAATTGAGATAGGTTTCACCGAAAGGTTGCAGTGCTTCGAAGGTGATTTCTTTCGAGCGTTCAATGTCGAAAACCCCAGTATCCAATTCAAGCAGTGGCGGGTAGATATCGTAATAGCGTAGATCTTCAATACCCAGCATGCGCCCGCGCAAACTCAAATATCGGTGGAAGATAGGTAGTGAGTTGTTCACCTGGGTGACTAGCTGAGTATATGTCTCAGGTGGCAGGCCATCCTGAAACAGATTTTGTTGCAGGACTGAATCATAAGACCTGGCTCGAGCAGAAAACAAATTAGCTTGGACCTCTGAGCTGAGTGTTGCGCCCATACCGTCTGCATATTGCTGCCAAGCACCCCAAAAGGTATCAAACACCAGCTTTCTGTCTTCACGATTTTCAACGCCGCGGTAAAAGCTGTAGGCCGCTTGTGTAAGCTGGACCTCTTCGCCATCGCTTAAATTTACGGTAGGCCAGGGAATATCGGCATTGGCATACATTTGATAGATTTGTTCAGGTGAAGCCAATAGTAGTGAAGCCTGCGCCAATATGGCTTCAGTTTGCTCATCTAAGGTATAAGGAGCCATACGTAGAGTGTCTTCTAACATGAATGTAAAATTTCCCAGTTCCGGTTCTTCATCAAGAAATCGATGGATAGTTTCTGTCCCGACAGACAAGATTTCCGGATTCATCCAAGATGTTGCTTCTCCCCAATCATTGTAAAGCTGCATAGCTCTTCCAAAGCGAGTTTGTTCAGCGGGGTCTCGCTGGTCAGCATCTCGGCGCAGGCTTGTATAGATATAGACCCGGGTTAGTTCTTTGTAGGCATTTGAAATAGTAGTAAGAGCTTCAGCCATTGCTTCAGCGCTATTCCCTAAAGTGCCGCGGTAGCGATTTACGTTCTGTAAGCGGTTTTCAAGATCAGTGTAAGCGGCTTCCCAATCATCTTGACTGGCATAGAGATCTGTCAGATCCCAGACATATTGCTCTGGTTCCTGAGCTGAGGCTGATAGGCAAGTAAATCCAAGAATTATAGAAAATAGCAGAGTAGATAGCCGAGTTGAGACATTCATCAAATTTGATCCTCGTTAAACTGAGTAGTATTGTTCAATTAAAGCATAAGTAAAAAGATTTGTTGAAGAGTGTATAGCACTTAAGCATACTCAATAACCATGAATAAACAACGCCTAAGTTTTGCTGCTTTTCTAGTGATCTGTGTATACGGACTTTGGTATCTGCAAAAGCAGCTGACACCTGAAAGGCCTGATGTAATACCCTATGCGGCGCGTCCAGAATTAATGGATGATGCCCCGGCCTTGGTCACTGGAATCGAAACTTCAGCTGAAGAGTCACAGTTAGCTATTGATGTGGCGGCTTTAAGGCAAACAGCTCAACAACGTATGGAAGCTGCCTCAATACAAGAAATTATGGAAGCAGGGCCTGACTTTTCTTGCAATATGGCGCCAATCAGGGAGGTTACTGAAAGCAGCTCTAATCAAATTTACCAATGGCGGGATGAAAACGGTCTATTGCATTTCAGTGATTCGCCACCAGCGGGCTTAGAAACAGATATTTTTGACGCTAGGCAGGGAACTACATTTGAATACTTTCAACTGGATATAGATTTTAGGGGAGCTAACGCAGTTCCATTTTTTAGAAATCAGATTCAAGCGCAAGCAACCAGCATGTATGAGATTTTGGCTGGTATGGTAGGGCAAGCACGCTTAAAGCAGGTGGATTTGAATGTGGTTATTTTTCCTGATTGGAGCAGTTATCTAGAATATGCAATTTCAGTTGCTGGCGAGGGGATGGTAAATTCTGGTGGTTTTTATACGAATGCTACCAATGAAGCGGTCACTTATAGTTATGAAGATGATGAGCAGACCCTAACAGTTACACGGCATGAAGCAGCCCATGTAATTCTAAACGGTATGTTGGCTGCTGGGCCGCTTTGGCTACATGAAGGTCTGGCGGAATATTTTGAATTATTAGGCATGCGCCAGCAGTATTCCCAGGTTTCACCGAACCTTGAATGGTTAAACCTCGCTAGATCAAGTATTGCGAATGGTTATCCTGCTTCTCTGGCAGATTTTCTAGATGTTCCACCTGAAGGTTGGCGAGGCGAGGCGCAAGCAGTACATTATGCCTTGGGCTGGAGTTTGGTTTATTTCATGTTAGATAATGAAAATGGAAAAGGCGCTTTGACCGCACTGTTACAAAAACTAGCTGATGATTATTGCACACCAACAAATAGCACGGTGCAGTTAAACTTGAGTTATCCAGGGGGTATTCCAGCGTTACAAGAAGATTTTTACGCTTGGCTTAATAATGAAGCCGATAAGCGTGTGCATACTTACTAGATAGTTAACTGCTTAGTTAAAGCTCATGACTCGTTTTACCTGAGTCTTATTTAAATTCTACCCCTTTGCTATTTCCTTAGTTAAATTCAGGTTTCTCTTTAAAAAGCATATTTTTTTTATTAATTAGTAAACCTATTTTCCGTTTGAGCGTTTTAATCAGTACAAATTCAAAAATAATCTATTGTTAAAAACGGAGAATGAAGATGAATAAATTCAAGGTAATACTAGGCGCCACGGTAATAGTAAGTGCTGCTGCTTTTGGTGTTGGCGGTGTTCTTGCACAAGACTCTGAAGCGACTGATGCTGAGCGTCGAGCTGCTTTTGAGGAGCGCAGAGAAGAACGTCGGGGTGAAATGGAGGCCAGGCGCGAAGATAGGTGGGTTGAAATTTCTGAAGAAAATCCGGAATTAGCTGCTGAAATTGAAGCTTTACGGGCTCAGCGTGCGGCTGAACGTGAACAAGCGCGAGCTGAATTTGCAGAGCAGTACCCTAATATTGCTGAAGCTTTAGAAGATGGCCGTATCAACAGAGCAATGCTTACGGATAGGCCGGGCTTTGAGAGAGGCCAAGGGCCTAATCGGAATCGAAGAGGGCCTGAGCAAGGTGGCCCCCGAGGGCGTTAATAAAGAATCTTATGAGTTCTCTTCTTGCCAGCAGTTATGACAGCCTTTTTGCTCTGGGCTATGATGTTCAGACGGATAGAGTCAATCTGAGGGAAAAATCTCTGGACAAGTCTCAAGCAATGGCTAAATTTTTTTCGTCTATCGAGAAGAGAGCTTTCCGTCGAGCCCAAATCGCGACAGGAAATACTGATGACGCCTTAGATATTGTCCAGGATGCGATGGTTTCATTGATTAATAAATATTCAAATAAGGAAGTTCAGGATTGGGAGTTATTATTTCATAAAATATTAAGTAACCGCATTATGGACTGGCATCGAAGAACGGCAATAATGAAGCGTTTTGGTACCTGGATCTCATCAAATGACAAAGGAAGTTTTAAGGATAGCTCTAAGGACGGCACTACGGATATAGGAGAACCAGAATTCGAAGACGAGAAAATGCCTAGCCCCGAAAGCTTGGTGCAAACTGGCCAATCTATCGCTATGCTGGAGGAGGCCTTGCAGGAACTGCCTCTCAAGCAGCAGCAGGTATTTTTACTTCGAGCATGGGAAGGCTTAAGTGAAAAGGAAACTGCGGTGGCAATGTCTTGTTCTGTAGGAACGATAAAATCACATTACTCAAGAGCTCGTACTTTTTTAAAAAACAAACTGGAATCGGTAAGGTTATGAACCAGAAAAAGTCAGACCAACGATTTACCCAAGAGATTAAACAAGAGCTCGATAGTAGCTGTGATCGGCTGGATGCACAGACGTTATCGCGCCTTACTCACATTCGCCACCAGGCACTTGAAGGAAAACTCGAAGGAAAAAATTCATTTTTTTATCAGCGGCTTTTTAATCAAAACCCCTTGCTATCAAGTAGTGCTATAGCGGCTTGCATGTTGGTCTTAGGTATCGGTTTTTATTTCAATATGGGAGTCGGAGCATCAGATATTACTTTATCTGAATTAGAAGATATTGAAATACTCAGCGCTGATGATAGTTTTGAACTCTATGATGATATTGAGTTCTACCAATGGTTGAGCATGAATGATGATTTCTAAAATTAAATTTAAAAAGAGCATCTTAAGTTTATTGTTTAGCATAGTTGTTTGTTTTTTCTCTGCGCAGATATCCGCTCAGCCAACAGCGCTGCCTAAGATGAGTTGGGAGAATTTAAATACAGAGCAGCAACAAATGTTATCTCGATTCGAAGACTCTTGGGATAATTTAGAAGCGACGCAACAGCAGCGTATGCTTAGTAGAATTGAACGTTGGCGATCTATGCCGCCAGAGCAAAGAGATAGAGTTAGGCGTCGAAGAAGAGAGCTTTCTGAGCTTGTGCAGGAAAGGCGAGAACGTATTAGAAATAATTTTGAAGCCTTTGAGAACATGTCTGAGGAAGAGAAAGCGGCGGTAAGACAAAGCTATCGGCGCTACCGAGAGCTTTCCGAAAGGCGTCGGCAGGAATTAGCTGAAGAATTTGAACGGCAGCATCCCCGTCGAAGCCGTCGTGGCGGAACGGAAACTCCTCCAAATATAGAAGAATAGGCAGACTAATTCGTTAAAGTAAAAAATTTTATAGTTGAATTTCAGTAGCTTTGCCTTATCATCTACGAAGGATGATTAAATTGAGTAAACAAAAGCTGTTAGTTTGGTTCCTGGCCTTTACGCTGCTTGGTGTTCAAGCTGTTCAGAATTCACCTATACATGATCATATTGAGCACCAAATTGATTGTGTGCTTTGTCATTTTGATTCCCATGATCAAGGCATTGTCACTCAAACTTCTACCAAGCCCTTCGAAGCGAAATTAATTTACTTTAGTGTATTTGCTGAGCAAGGTTATTTTTCTTCTCATTACCCCTCCTATCAAGGTCGATCACCCCCACATTTTTACTCTTAACACTGCGCTAGTCTGACTGCTCGCTTATGAGCGGTTATGTTTCAATGTTTGAAACAGTGAGAATCATGAAATCAAAACTTTTGTATTTATTGCCTTTGCTGGCAATGACAGATCTAAATGCTCAAGAAGCTGACTTTGAATTAGTTATTGAAGGTGTGCATGTCAGGAATTCTGAAACAGCATTGCCTGTCACTATAATCACTGGAGGCGAATTAATAAGTAAAGTGAAAGCCACGGTTGGCGATACATTGGCAACTCAGCCAGGTATTAATAATGCATCCTTCGGCCCGGCAGTTGGGCAACCTGTTATTAGAGGTCAGCAAGGCAGGCGAGTGATGAATTTAAGTAATGGAATGATCAATGCTGATGCTGCAGGCAACTCAGCTGATCATGCCAACACGATTGAACCTATGCTGGCCGATAGCATTGAAGTTATGCGAGGACCTTCTACTTTACTTTATGGTGGTGGAGCGATTGGGGGTGTCGTCAATATAGTGGACAGCCGCATCGCTGAGTCATTATTGCCTGCGTCTGCTGAGTTTGAATTCCGTCATAACACAGCAAGTGATATGGATACTTTTGTGGGAGAATTAGAATTTCCTGTAGGCCCGGTTGCGATACATTTGGATCTTACTAATAGAGATTGGAATGATCTGGAAGTGCCTGGTTTAGCCATCGATCCGAGATGGATGGATGATCCAGATGAAGAAAACTTCAATGGCTTTATTGCCAATACCGGAGGTCGTTCAACTTCAGCTACAGTTGGCTTATCCTATATTTTCAATAATGGTTATATCGGTTTTGCAATAAATGAGATGGAAACATTTTATGGCTTGCCTGCTGGAATTCACGCTCATGAACATGAAGAAGTTCCCGCTGAGGCAGAAGAAGCAGATTTCACAAGTATAGATTTGGAACGTACACGCTATGATTTGAGAGGCGAATGGAATGATTTTAATAGCTTTATTGAGAACATCTCTTATCGTATGAGCTTAACAAATTACCAACATGTGGAGCTGGAAGGAGATGGTGCAATAGGTACACGTTTTAGTAACGATTCTGTTTCACAGCGTTTACAACTATCACATTATGAAATAAATAATTGGCACGGCATTCTGGGTTTGCAAATCAATAGTGAATTATTTGGCGCGGTTGGAGAAGAGAGTTTTATTCCTGAAACTGATACAGATTCATTTGGTTTATATCTGGTAGAAGCTTTGCATATTAACCCCTTTACATTTGAATTTGGCGCTAGAATAAATCGTGATGAATTTTCCACTAAAAATAATGTGGCACCTAGAAAAAGTTTTTCTACATTCAGTTATTCAGGATCAGTTTTATATGATTTGAATGCATATTTTACAATTGGTTTAGCCACTTCACATTCAGAAAGATCTCCATGGACTGAAGAGTTATATTCAAATTTTAGTCTAACGAATATAAATGATTGTGTTGTGCACTTTGCGTCAGCAGCATGTGAAATAGGCAATACTGCCTTGCAGGAAGAAAAAGCGAATAACAGTGATTTAAGTGTATATTTTGATTACGGAGATCTGGATTCAACATTAACATTTTTTTATAACCGCTTTTCAGATTATATATTTCTTGAGACTACAGGCGCTGAAATAAATGAGATACCTGTTAGAAGATACCAGCAAGAAGATGCAAAATTTTATGGCTTGGAGATTGATTTAAATTACCTTATAAATAATGAGTGGGCGACCAGGTTATTCGCGGATAGCATTATAGGAAAACTTGATACTGTCGGAGATGTTCCTAGAATGCCACCATATAGAATTGGTTCTGAAATAAATTATGATAATGGTAACTTGTCATCATCTTTATCTATGCTACATGCCTTTTCTCAAAATAATCCTGGAGCAAATGAATTCCCAACAGGAAGTTATACGCGATTGGATGCCGAATTAAATTACACAATAAATAATGTGAGTAATGGCGAATTGATATTATTTTCAAAGCTGCGCAATATCACAGATGAAGAAATCAGGTTGTCGACATCATTTTTGAGAGGTTTTGCGCCGGAAAGCGGGCGATCTTTAGAATTAGGCGCCAGGTATCGTTTCTAATAATTTATAATTTTATCTTTGTTAATATGAGTAAATATTAAACAAAGTTTAAATATATTCCATTTTTTAAATTATCTGTTTGACAAGCTCTTGCTTTCCTGACAACAATGCCTCTCATTTTATATTTTTATAAATTAAATTAATTTATTGTGTAGTAGATTTTAAAAATAAGTCATGCAAAAAAATAAAAATAGTAAAGCATGGGACGAATATATAACTAAGACATCTATAGAGTCTTGGGACGTCGGTCAGGTTGTTATAGGTGGCGAAAATATTGTCCCTTATTTCCAACCTATTATTGGCTTAACTAGCGGCCAAATTGTCGGGTATGAATGTCTTGCTAGAGCTTTAAATAATACTACCAATGCTAAAAGCAGCCCTCGAAGTTTTGGGCATTTTTTTTCTAATCCTAAAATTAGTACTTCTTACCAACTTGAAGTTGATCGCGCACTGCGTTTCCAGGCCTTGGAGTATTTCTCTAAGCATTCCGATGCTGGCTATATTACCTTAAATATTTCACCGCACTGAATAGAAAATATTTTAGCTTCACAGACCATACCTACGCTGGAAATGATTAAGCAAACTGGAATAGATCCTAAGCGAGTGGTTATCGAAATTACTGAAACTAAAGGTGACATGAATAGCCTAAAAGAAATTGTAGACATTTACCACCAAGCAGGATTAATGGTTGCAGTCGATGACTTTGGTGCTGGTGCTTCTCAAATGGATCGCATAGAAGCTTTAGAGCCAGATATCGTTAAACTTGATATGCGCTTATTTAAACAAGCAGCTCGAGGAGGGAAGAGTGCAGATGTAGCTCTTTCTGTTTCTAGCATTGCTAATAGAGTTGGCTGTCATATCGTTTGTGAAGGTGTTGAAGCAGAAGAAGAATTTCATTTTGGCATTGAATGCGGCAGCAATCATGTGCAGGGTCATATTTTCCATAAAGCTCTTGCTGATACATTAAATGCTGATTCGACTGTTGAGAAAGTAAGAAACCTCCAAAAAAGTTATTTAAAAGAAAAATCAATTAAGCTGGTCAGAGCATCTGAACAAAGAGAAAAAAGTAAATTTGTAGTAACTGCAATTAAGGAAAATTATCTTAATGGTCAGCCTAAAAAAGCTGACAGTAATATTATTCAATCGGATATTTTTCGTTATTATATTTGCGATGAAAAAGGAAATAAAATTTCACCTGATTATGAAATATCGACTGATGGTTTCCATGAGAATATAGAAACTATGGGAATGAACTTATCTCATCGACCTTACTTTCCTGCCTTTATTGCAGCCAGGAACATTTCAAATAAAATATTTACCGTTTCTGAAGTATACAGAGATATTAAATCCCGCCAACTTTGCCGCACTTATGCAATAAATGTTGATGTAAATAAAGTTTTATTAGTTGATGCCTTAGTTGAAGATGAAATAATCTATGCGAAATAATAGGCTATCATTTAAAATCGCAATTTAAAAATATTAACCATATAGATTATTTCTTTTTGGAAATATCTATTATACTTTTGGCTACTTTTTAAGCATTTCTTATTTTGTAAATATAATCGGTAAGCCTGCTTTATCCATTAAAGAAATGAATATTTAGTCATTGCTATGGAAATATATTGCTTATAACAGGGGTGATAAAGAACTATGAATGATGTAATGAAACTTATGCAAGAACACAGTTCTGTGCGTTCCTATAG
>Ga0209425_10002972_pt1 | contig 18345 bp, 5 predicted proteins | sample COG_05_FD_184749 | JGI IMG/M metagenome (GOLD analysis project Ga0209425, IMG submission 184749) | Pelagic Microbial community sample from North Sea - COGITO 998_met_05 (SPAdes) (version 2) | ecosystem: Environmental > Aquatic > Marine > Neritic zone/Coastal water | place: Helgoland, sampling...
CGCAGTCCAACAACTTCAAGGACCACGCGGAGGACGCCGACGAGGAGGTGGACTGGGTCGTGGACTCGCTGGTGCGAAACACGGAGGATCACTTCAAGGCTTTGGACGAGGAGACGAGGGCGTACGCGGAACGACGGGAACACCTGCCCCGGGGTGCGACGATGTCGCCGGAAGAGGAGGCGGAGGAGGAGAGGAAGCGAACGCTGCTGCACTTCGACTCGCGCACCTCAAGGCTGAACGTCGCGGGTTGGGACATCAAATTTGGGAATTCCGAGAGGGTGGAAGAAGGGGATGAGGACGAGGCGCTCAAAGAGGAGAACGCTCCAGAGGAAACGATGTCGCGATCCCACTCCGAGCGACCGGCACGACGGCACGACCGCGATCCCGTGGAGGAACTCAAGGGAATAGCCACCGGCGTGGGCAGCCTCGCGGCGAGTCTCTTTGGCGGCATGCTCAAGGTTGGCGGCGCGCTGGCGAGTGAGATTGCGTCGCAGCACAACGCGCATCAGGAGAAGTTGCGTTTGGTGCGGGAGCGGGAGGAGGCCGAGGCACGGGAGAGGGGTGAGATCGCGCCGCCGGCTGGGGTGGTCATCGAGGAGATAGCCGATTGAGTGTCCGTCCAGATGGGCGAAGGTAGATGCTTTAGACACGTAGGTAGCGACTGACAAAAAGAAGTTGTTCTCAGCTGTTGTTGACTCTTGGCTTCGCCGTTTTCCACGTTTGTTTTTTACAAAGTCCGAGGCCGTCTTCACCGGGGTTCACTTCGACCGAGCGGGGTCGTATCGGCGGACGAAGGCGCTCGAGGCTACGAGTGGTGTGTGTAGACCGAGATCCCCGGCAGTGCGCGCGTGCACCCGGCCGCGTCCTGAGCGTAGGGCGGGTCCCCCCGGGAATAGGGTTGAGAAATAGTGTTAATCTAACATTCCCGCTGTAGTCCGCCATGGAGCTCTTCCGCTCGGAGTCCATGCAGCTGGTGCAGCTCATCGTCCCGGCGGAGGCGGCGCACGACACCGTGCTCACCCTCGGGGAGATCGGTCTGGTGCAGTTCAAGGACATGAACCCCGGCAAGAGCGGCTTCCAGCGCACCTACTACAAGCAAGTGAAGCGGTGCGAGGAGATGCTCCGCAGGCTCCGCTACTTCGGCGAGCAGATGGGCAAGGCCGGCCTCATTCCCATGGCCCGACCCGCCCCTGACCAGGCGTGGACCCTGGACGAGCTCGAGACCAAGCTCGAGGACCTCGAGAACGAGATTCGGCAGATCACCAACAACACCGAGAAGCTCCGCCGGGGTCACAGCGAGCTCGTGGAGCTCCAGATCGTGCTGGAAAAGGCGAGCGGATTCTTCGAGTCGGGCGGTCGGTCGGGATCGGTGAGCATGTCCGACGGTATCGGCATGCTCGGCGGCGCGAGCGGCGGATCGCTCGCGCGGGACGAGGAGACCGGGGAGGGATCAAGCGGAATCAACGCCGCGCTCCTGGGCACTCCCGCGCGGGGCATGGGCGGCGACAACTACTACGAGATGCGCCAGGACCCGGAGAGCGTCCGCCTGGGGTTCATCTGCGGCGTCCTCCCCACGCAGAAGACGCCGGGGTTCGAGCGTATCCTCTTCCGGGCGACGCGCGGGAACATGTACCTGAAGCACTCCGCCATCGAGGGTAAGATACAGGACCCGGCGAGCGGTGAGATGGTGGAGAAGACGGTGTACGTCGTGTTCTTCGCTGGTGAGCGCACCAGGGCTAAGATTTTGAAAATCTGCGAGGGCTTCGGCGCGAACAGGTACCCTTTCCCGGAGGACTTCTCCAGGCAGCGGCAGATGAACGCGGAGGTTACCGCGAGGCTTGGTGAGCTGCAGGAGACTTTGGACGCGTCTATTCGGCACAGGAACGCGGCGCTGTCGTCCATCGGACACCACCACGAGCTGTGGACGACGCTGATCAGACGGGAAAAGGCAATTTACCACACGCTCAACATGTTCAGCATCGACGTCACGCGCAAGTGCCTGGTGGCGGAGGGATGGTGCCCGGTGGTGGCCAAACCACGGATCCAGGACGCCCTGTTCCGCGCCAATCGCGCGTCCTCGGCGCAGATGGGGACGGTGTTTCAGCCAATCGCCACGGACCAGGCGCCGCCAACCTACTTCCCCACGAACAAGGTCACCGCCGTGTTCCAAGGCATCGTCGACGCGTACGGCATCGGGCGGTACCGCGAGGTGAACCCCACGGTGTTCACCATCGTCACGTTCCCGTTCCTGTTCGCGGTGATGTTCGGGGACTTTGGCCACGGCGTTTTGATGTTGCTGGCGGCGACGTACCTGGTCCGCAACGAGAAGAAATTGGGCGAAAAGCCGCTCCAGGAGATTATGCAGATGATGTTCGACGGCAGGTACTGCATCCTGCTCATGTCGATATTCAGCATCTACACCGGCTTGCTATACAACGAGTGCTTCTCGGTGCCCATGAACTGGTTCGGGACATCGAAGTGGACGGGTTGCGACGCCAAGAACACCAGCGCCGGTGACCAGGAGTGCGTCTACGGCGGCGTGTACGCCGCCGGCGTGGACCCGATCTGGCACGGCTCGAAGACCGAGCTGCCGTTCCTGAACTCGTTGAAGATGAAGATGTCGATCATCATGGGCGTGACGCAGATGATGCTGGGGATCTTCATGAGTTTGCTCAACTTTTTGTACACCAGGGATTTCCTCAGCATCGTGTGCGAGTTCATTCCGCAGGTGATCTTCCTCGGCGCCCTCTTCGGCTACCTGGTCATCCTCATGATCATGAAGTGGACCACGCCCGGGTCGACGGCGGACCTGTACCACGTCATGATCTACATGTTCCTCTCCCCGGGTAACGCGGACTGCGCCGGCGAGGGCGCGAACGGCGCGGCGGGCTGCCCCGAGAACGTCATGTTCTGGGGCCAGGGCGGGTTCCAGGTTTTCCTCGTGCTTATCGCGCTGGCGTCGGTGCCCGTCATGCTGTTTCCCAAGCCCCTCATCCTGAAGTGGCGGTGGGAGGCGAGGCAAAGGGGCGAGGGTTACACGCCGCTCGACGACACGCTCAACGTGGACGGGAGCCTGGACGACCACGTGCACGGCGAAGACGGGTTTGACTTTAGCGAGACGCTGGTGCACCAGATGATCCACACCATCGAGTTCGTGCTCGGCGCGGTGAGCAACACGGCGTCGTACCTGCGTCTGTGGGCGCTATCGTTGGCGCACGCGCAGCTCTCGGCGGTGTTCTGGGACCGCGTGTTCATGGCGTCGGTGGCGACGCAGAACCCGGCGGCGATGGTGGTGGGGTTCGCGGTGTGGGCGGTGGCCACCGTGGGGGTGCTGATGCTGATGGAGAGTCTCAGCGCGTTTCTGCATGCGCTGAGGCTGCACTGGGTGGAGTACCAGAACAAATTCTACCGCGGCGACGGGTACAAGTTCGCGCCGTTCGCCTTTGCCGAGATCTTAAAGGCTGAGGTTGAGTAATGTAGACAACGTAGAGTTGCACCGCGCGAACGAGGCAACGACGACTGTAAGACGACTGTAACGAAACGAAACGTTAAACGTTATTATTTGAAAGGGTATGAAAAGGTAGCAATTAGGCCATGTTCTGCGTCTTGGGCGCCTTGGTGGGTGTCTTTCCTTGATCGCCGCCGATCACCTCCGGGAACAGCTTGGCGTACTTGGGGTTGTCCTCGATGCGGTAGGATCGGAGGCCTGAGAGCTTGTTGTTGAGCGCACCCTCGGGCACGGGATCCTCGTATCCAATCTGGCCAGGCATGATGAGCTGGTCGAACGGCGGCACCTCGTCAACCTTCTCGGGTCCCTTATGGCCAAACATGGCGCTGCATATGGGCTTGAGGAGTGTGTTCACGAGATTGGCCAGGAACAGCGACACGGTCACGACGACGAAGAACAGGAAGGGGACGAGCGCGTTGAGGCGCTTGATGCGGGCCATAAAGTCAAACTGCGCGGGCGCGCCGGTGTAGTCCACGTTGGAGTCGTCGGCGTTTGCATCCTGGTTCATCGCGCCGGCGTCCATGCCGGTGCCCGCGATGGAAGGGAGGCCGATGGTGTACGAGGGGATCTCGTAGTAGCCAAAGGCCCACGTCGCGATGGCGAGGTGGAACCACGCGGCGTAGGGCGCCATGTTGAGGAACATCTCGTTGAGCTTGTGGTCGTACATCGGGGGCCTCTTGCTGAACTTGAGCAAAATCATCTTGTCCACGTAGAAGATGATGATGAAGAGGAAGAACGCCGCGACGAGGAGGGGCGGCGCGCAGGAGCTCAAGATGATGGTGTAGTACAGCGCGCACAAAGCCTGGCCGTAACGTTTGGCGAGGGAGAAGTCGGCGGGCTGGTACATCTCGTTGAGCACCTTCTGGGAGTGGGCCATGCACCCGGTGAGCTTGCGCTTGATCCAGGCGACGATGTTGGGCGCCGCGGCGCCGACGGGGAACGCGATGATGTTCGTCACCGCGGTGCCCAGGATCATCACCATCACCTTGTTGTACCACTCCGCCTCAAAGTCGCCAAAGGTTCCCTGGAACAGCACCGGGAAACCCTCGAGGAACTCGATGAAGGAGTAGATGATGATGGGAACGACCATCTGGTTGACGATGAGCGCGCCGAAGGTGTAAGTGGCGGCCATAGCCTCCGTGGCGGACAAGGTCTTATGCCTCTCAAACTCGGAGAAGAAGGCGGCGCTGTTCATCAGCACCATGTTCGTGATTGTGGTCATGGCGATGGTGCCGATCATCACGCTCGCCTCCTGGAAGATCTGGTCGAAGATTGGCTTGCAGAACGCCTTCTCCGCGGCGCCGGAGTCAAAGTACGCGTTCATGAGCTCGCCGAGGTTGGAGAGGGACACCACGGTGGTGCAGTAGCACTGCTTGCAGGTGAGCGCGGCGCATTCATCCGCCTGGGATTTGCTCAGGAACCCACCGTCCCACACGCTGCCGGTCGCGGGCGTGTTGTACGAGCCGTACGCGCTGGGGTCCATCGGCCTGGCCCAGTCAGCCTTGACGATGAAGTCGCCGCAGTCTTCGTAGGATACGATATTGTTGATGAACATGTCCACCGATCTTCTCGCCTCGGACGTCGCGTTGTTGATGGCGTCCTCGGCGGCGAGGTCCCAGATAGCCTTGCATTCGAGCATGGGATCCGGGTTGGTGGTGGCGTCCTTCACGGTGTTGGGGCAGGCCACCGCGGGCGGGGACTTGCTGAGGGTGTCCTTGGCGTAGACGATGACGCCGATGGCGGCGATGAGGAGGATGAAGATCATGAGCATGGAGGTGGCCTTGCGCAACGCCTTGGTGGCAAAGTTGGGGCGAAGGACGTTCTCCCAGATGATGTCGCTCGACTCGGGCGCAGCCTTGACCTTCACCATGTGCTTGCCGCGGAGCTTGAGCTCCTCTTTGGGGCAGCACGACCAGCCCGGGCTGGCGTAATCGTCGACGCACGCGGCGCGAGACTCGGGGTTGTTGAAGGTGATGAAGGCGCACACGGAGGTGAACCCCTCGTTGAGCTTCTCGTCAATCTTCTTGGTCTGCTTGAGAATCTTCTCCTTCTGCTTCGCGATGGACTTCTGCTGGCTCTCAATCTTGTAGCCCTTGTTGACCCTGCCGCTGCACTGGATCTTCATGGTGATGAGGGTGTTGATCAGCTTGGCGCGGGTGATCCTCGCGCCCATGACCTTGCCGATGTCCTTGACCACGACGCAGTCCCAGATCTCTCCGTACTTGGAGAAGTGTTCCTTGACCTCCGCCTCGGTGGTGTCCGTGGGGATGCCCCAAACCTGAACCGCGTAGTCGGGGAGGGAGGTCACGGCGTCGTCGTTCTTCTCGACGTACTCATCCTGCTTGCGCTTGAGGTGCGCCACCATGATCAGGAAGCAGAGCATGGAGAGGGAGTCGAGGGAGACGACCGCGAGCATCACATCGCGAACGTCCCAACCGCCGATGGTGTCGTCCTGGCTGGTGGACGCCGTCACGCCGGTGGTGACCCGCGCGAGCGCATCCATGGACTCGTCGTCGAGGTCAGAGTCGGGGTTGTAGTAGAGGTACATGTAGTGCGCGATGACGCATCCGACCGGGATGGACATGAGGAAGAAGTAGAGCGCGAAGTTGCGGAGCATGCGGAAGTAGAGACCCATGCCGGGTCCGAGCATCTCGATGTCGCCCAAGAACCGCTTCCTGGACGACCAGAACGGGATGTACTCGCCGTTGTTGTCCGTCACCGCGGACTCCTTCCACAACGCCTTCGCTTCGTCGTAGTCGAGGGTCTTGGACACGACCGGGAGCTCGTCGCCCATGGCCTTGTCGTACTCATTGGCGTCGATGGTCATGTCGTTGTCGCTGAGGCGGCTAACGTTGCCGCCGGCGAAGAACCCCGCGTTGGCGGGATCGGAGGCGAGGATCGGGCCGTCCGTGGAGCCCCGGCGCGCGGCGGGAGCCTTCTCGTCCTCGGACTGGACGGACTCGTCCTCGGACATGGAAGCCGCGGAGGACTCGCCAGCGGACTCCGCCTCGGAGGCGGAGTCATCGTCCTTCTCGTTTTTCGGAGGAGTCTCGCTCATGGCTCACACGCAGCCTGCGACGTGGACGGCGGGTCAATCAGATAATTACGGTTGTTGGGTAGAATTACGGTTGTTGCGATCGACGTTCGACAAACCGATAGATCCCACGTCGGGTGGCCGTGCGGCGATGTGCGAGGGTTCACGCGCGGAAATCGTCGTTCGAGGGCTCACCTTGACGATCGGAGGGATCCTCTTGGCAAACGTACTGACGCGGCGCGGGTGGTCAGCGCCCGGTCGAATGCCCCTTTGGGCCTTCGATCCTCGATTCGGAAGCTCTCGGTTTTGTTGGCGACGCCGCCCCGAAATCGACACAGGTTTGAAACATACACAAACACACTGGTAATCCTATTTAAATAGGTAAATAGAATTCTACAAACAATAGTCATACAATATCTCTTCGTAATTCATTACTGAAAAACTCTGAGAAGAACCTTTTCCGCAGAGAGACACGGAGGCAGTCACAACAACAGCGCGGCGCCGGAGGAGGGGCGCGCACTCTAGCCACCGGTCAGGCACCGCCCGCTGACCGCGATGGGTCACGGCGGCGATGGCGTATCGGGGACATCGCGACCAGGATCGACCAGACCGGCGCCCAGGCTCTCGGGGCTGCTTCGATCGCGACTGGGCGGTGCCGACGCGAACGTGGATGTCGACGCGTTGTTCGTGGCTCGACGCGGCGCGCTCGAGGCGTCGATGGCGTCCGGAAGCGCGAACAAGGGTAAGGGGGTCAAGGGTAAGGGGAGGTACCACGCGACTTCTTCGCTGGCGAGGGCGATATGCCCGGCATCGCCGGACTCGCCCCCGCCGGAGGTGCGCGTCGCGCTGGAGAGGTTCCTGCAAGCGGTGGTGAGAATCACCGGTGGGGACACGCTCTTACCCGACGCGCTGGCTGATGCGTCGCTCCTCGCGTTCCGCACGGTCGCACAGCTGGTGCGCGATGCGAACGTCGCGGCGGCGAAATGGGCGGAGGAGGCGCAGTACGGGCGGGACCCGGACCTCGCCAAGAAGAGGGGCCAAGCCGAGGCGAGGGATTTCATCAAGAGGAAAAAAGCCGCGCTGGAGCGAGAACTCGGGCCGGTGTCCGACCAGCACCTGAACGAGTTCGACGCCGCGTGCAACGAACTCGTGACGCTGCAGGACGTCCACGACCCAGCGGGCACGCACAGCTGTGTACACACGGATACAGGCACGGACGGTGGGTGGGAGTTCGGCTCGGACGTTCCGTTCGCGCCCCCCGGCCGAGGTCGAGCGCCGAAACTTTCCGCCGGGACGTCGCCGGAAGGTCCCTCCACAACGCCGGGTTCGAACGTCCAACCCGTGAGCAGCAGCGCCGCGAGGATGGCGGATCAGATGAAGGCGAGACTACGCGCCGCGTCGGTATCGGACGCCGATCGTGCACGCGCGGAGCGAACCGCGTACGCGACCGGGTCTTCGCCGTTGGACTCCGTTCCGGCAACTTCCGGAGGCGACTTTGCGATACCCGCGGCGGAGGCTTCGGCGACGACGCAGCTCAACTGGCTCAAGGAACGGTGCGTGGAGATCAGCGGCGTTGAAGGGTGGGAGGAGACGGCGACGCAGCTCGCGCGCGCGTTGCTCGCGGGTGATACCAAGACTGACGACGAGGTTGCCGCCGATTTATTCGACCTTCTCGGCGACGGCGGCGTCGAGGTGATCATGGGCGCGATCGAACGACGCGCCGCGATCGATGCGGCGCTGCGACGGAGGATATCGACGCTGCGCGAGACTTTGGGCGGTGGCGACGACGACGAGAGCAGGGGCGGCGCGAGGAAGGACGCGCCCGCGGCGCAGGTGACGATTCAGTCGAGTTCGGACATAAAGATGGAGAAACTTCGAAGGAAGGAGACACGAAAGGTCGGGCGACGGATCGCGCAGGGGCAGGGCGAGCCGTTGCTCGAGTGGCTCGCGAGCTCCGGCGTCGGGTTCGCGGCGTTGTGCGAGGGTGACTGGGACACGGCCGCGAAGGTACAGAGCACGGAGGACGACATCTGGGCAGGACTCTACGGCCTCGGCGGCGGCGGCGGCGGCGGCGGAAAGAAGGCCCTCCCCGCGGGGACCACGCGCAAGGTTTACAAGGGGTACGAGGAGGTGTACGTACCCGCGGGTGATCGCGCGCCCATCGGCGAGCACGAGCGGCTCGTTCCCATCGAGGAGCTCGACGATTGGGCGCAACCGGCGTTTGCGGGGATGAAATCTCTGAACCGAATACAGAGCCGCATCTACCCGGCCGCGTACCACTCAAACGAAAACCTGCTGGTGTGCGCGCCGACGGGCGCCGGTAAGACCAACATCGCGATGATGGCCGTGCTCCACGAGATCGCCGCGCATATCGAGTTTGGGGAGTTGGCGTACGGCTCCGACTTTAAGATTGTTTACGTGGCTCCGATGAAGGCGCTCGCCGCGGAGGTGACTGGCGCGTTTGGCCGCCGGTTGGCACCGCTGGGTATCCAGGTGAGGGAGCTGACCGGGGACACGCAGCTGACGAAGAAGGAGATGGAGGAGACGCACATGATCGTGACGACGCCGGAGAAGTGGGACGTGATCACGCGCAAGGGCGGGGAGGTGAGCGTGGCGTCGTCGCTGAGGCTGCTCATCATAGACGAGGTGCACCTGCTGAACGACGAGCGCGGCCCGGTGATTGAGACGCTCGTAGCGCGCACGCACAGGCAGGTGGAGACCACGCAGAGCATGATCCGAATCGTCGGGCTCTCCGCCACCCTCCCTAACCCCGCGGACGTGGCCAAATTCCTCGGCGTGTCGGACGCCGGCCTCTTCGTCTTTGACCAGAGCTTCAGGCCGATTCCGCTGACGCAGATGTTCGTGGGCGTCACGGAGGGTAACGCGATGAAACGGCAGATGCTCATGGCGCAGATCGCGTACGATAAGTGCACCGCCGCGCTGAGGACCGGGAAGCAGGCGATGGTCTTCGTGCACAGCCGCAAGGACACCGTCAAGACGGCGAAGCAACTCGGAGAAATCGCGGCAAACGACCAGTCGCAGGGCGGGCTCGAGCTGTTCGCCCCCGAGAACCACCCGGACTTCACCTCCTGGAAGAAGGAGGTGGAGCGCAGCAGGAATAACGAGGTGAAAGAGCTCTTCCACCGCGGCTTCGGCTGCCACAACGCGGGCATGCTTCGATCGGACAGAACCCTCGTGGAGCGCCTCTTCGCCGCGGGGGTGGTGAAAGTTTTGTGCTGTACCGCAACCTTGGCGTGGGGGGTTAACCTTCCCGCGCACACCGTCGTCATCAAGGGCACGCAGCTGTACGACCCGTCCAAGGGTGGGTTCAGGGACCTCGGCGTCCTGGACGTTCAGCAGATCTTCGGTCGCGCGGGCCGGCCCGGGTTTGACACGAGCGGCGAGGGCGTCATCGTCACCGAACATAAAAAACTGGCGCACTACCTCGCGCTGCTGACGCACTCGACGCCGATCGAGTCGCAGTTCGTGTCGTGCCTGGCGGATAACCTGAACGCGGAGCTGGTGCTCGGCACGGTGTGCAGCGTGAAGGAGGGTGCGCAGTGGCTGGGTTACTCCTACTTGCACACGCGCATGGAGAAGAACCCCTTGGCGTACGGTTTAACTTGGGACGACGTGAAGATGGACCCCGGGCTTGTTCGGCACAGGCGGAAGCTGGTGACGGAGGCTGCGAGGACCTTACACCGCGCGAAGATGGTCAAATTCGACGAGAAGAGCGGGTTCATATACCAGACCGAGGCTGGTCGCATCGCGTCGCATTTTTACATCAAGCAGGCGTCGATGGAACTCTTCGACGAGCACCTCCAGCGGCACATGTCCATGCCCGAGGTGTTCCACATGGTGGCGCAGGCGACGGAGTTTGAGAACATCGCACCGAGGGAGGATGAGATGCCGGAGCTGGAGAAGCTGCGGCGGGACCGCAAGCGCGCGTGCCCGCTGGAGATCAAGGCTACGCTCGGCGACAGGGCCGGTAAGGTGAACCTGCTGATGCAGGTGTACATATCGCGAGCCCGCATGGAGGCGTTCTCGCTCGTCGCGGACAGCTCTTACATCTCCCAGAACGCGTCGCGAATATGCCGTGCGCTGTTCGAGCTGTGCCTCCGTCGCGGCTGGCCGTCCTTAGCCGAGGAGCTGCTCACGCTGTCCAAAGCCGTGGATCTACGAATCTGGCCCCACCAGCACGCGCTGCGACAGTTTGAGCAGACGCTATCCGCGGAGACGATCTACAAACTCGAGGAGAGGCAGGCGACGGTGGAGCGACTGTTTGACATGAGCGCGCAGGAGATCGGCAGTATGCTTCGGCTCAACACGTCCATCGGGCAGAAGGTTCGGGGGTGCCTGGAGTCGTTGCCGCACCTCACGATGGAGGCGACGGTGCAACCCATAACCCGAAGCGTCCTGAGGGTAACCGTCGCGCTCACCCCGGAGTTCAGATGGAGGGACGCCGTGCACGGCGGGCTTCAGCGGTGGCTCGTGTGGGTCGAGGATCCCGTCAACGAGCACATTTACCACAACGAAACATTCATGCTGAGCAAAAAGCTGCACGGCGAAGGGAAGCAACACCTCGCGTTTACGATTCCAATCTTCGAGCCGGTCCCGCCGCAGTACTTCCTCCGCGCGACGTCGGAGTCGTGGCACGGGTGTGAGACGTTTCTTGAGCTGAACTTCAACGACTTGGTGTTACCCGACAAGGGACCCGCGCACACTGAGCTCCTGGACCTGCCACCGGTGCCCAGACAGGCGCTGTTCCCGCCGGAGAACCCCACGCTCGGCCGCGAGGAATTCTTCAAGCTGTACGAGGGCAAGTTTGAGTTTTTCAACAAGGTCCAGACGCAGGCGTTCGACACGCTCTTTCACTCCGAATCGAACGTGCTCCTCGGCGCGCCCACGGGCTCGGGTAAGACTATCAGCGCGGAGCTCGCGATGCTGGCGGCGTTCAGGGACCACCCCGGCGGGAAGGTGATTTACATCGCGCCGCTCAAGGCGCTCGTCCGCGAACGCATCGAGGATTGGAAACATAAACTGTGCGTGGTGTTGAACAAGAAGCTGGTGGAGCTGACGGGCGACTACACGCCGGACATGCGCGCGCTTCAGGGTGCGGACATCATCGTGTGCACGCCCGAGAAGTGGGACGGCATCTCGCGTAATTGGCAGGCTAGGTCGTACGTCACCAAGGTTTCGTTGGTGGTCATCGACGAGATCCACCTTCTCGGCGCCGACCGCGGTCCGATCCTCGAGGTGATCGTGAGCCGCATGAGGTTCATATCCACGCGCACTGAGCGCCCGGTGCGAATCGTCGGGCTGTCCACGGCGCTGGCCAACGCGAACGACCTCGCGGACTGGCTCGGCATAGAGAAGCAGGAGGGACCGAAGAGCGGCCTCTTCAACTTCAAACCCTCGGTGCGACCGGTGCCGCTCGAGTGTCACATCCAGGGGTACCCGGGCAAGTTCTACTGCCCCCGGATGGCGACGATGAACAAGCCGACGTACGCGGCGATCCGCACGCATTCCCCGGAGAAACCCGCGCTGGTGTTTGTGTCGTCCAGGCGGCAGACCAGACTGACGGCCATAGACCTCATAGCGTACGCCGCCGCGGATGAGCGCCCGGATACTTTTGTGCACATGGACCCGTACGAGATGGAGACGCACCTGGCCAAGGTCAAGTCACCCGAGCTGCGGCACACGCTGCAGTTCGGGGTCGGGCTGCACCACGCGGGTTTGGCCCCCGAGGACAGGGCGCTCTGCGAGGAGCTCTTTTTCAAGTGCAAGATTCAGGTGCTGGTGTGCACGTCGACGCTGGCGTGGGGCGTGAACCTCCCCGCGCACCTCGTGGTCATCAAGGGCACGGAATTTTACGACGGCAAGACCCGTCGGTACGTGGATTTTCCAATCACGGACGTGCTCCAGATGATGGGCCGAGCGGGTCGGCCCCAGTTCGACACCAGCGCCGTCGCCGTGATCATGGTGCACGAGCCCAAAAAGGCTTTTTACAAAAAGTTTTTGTACGAGCCCTTTCCGGTGGAGTCGTCCCTCGCGGACCAGCTCCCGGACCATTTCAACGCCGAGGTGGTCGCGGGTACCATTCGTTCCAAGCAGGACGCGGTGGACTACCTGACGTGGACCTATCTCTTCCGCAGGTTGGTCAAGAACCCGTCCTATTACGACCTGGAGTCGGTGGAGCACGACGCTTTGAACGCGTTTTTATCGCGGCTGGTGGAGAACGCGTTGACGCAGCTGGAGGACGCGCAGTGCCTCACGATCGGCGAGGACGACAGCCTGGAACCCGCGACGCTCGGTCGCATCGCGAGCTTCTACTACCTGCAGCACCCGTCCGTCGCGCTCTTCGCGTCCAGCTTGGGACCGGACAACTCCTTGGAGCAGCTCCTGGGCGTCCTCTGCGGCGTCGCCGAGTACGACGAGCTCCCCGTGCGTCACAACGAGGACAAGGTGAACGCCGAGCTGGCGCGGCAGATCGAGGACGCGGGTGGGTTCAAGGTGGACGCGCGGCTCGCGGACGACCCGCACACCAAGGCCAACTTACTGTTCCAGGCGCACTTTCTCCGAATGCAGTTGCCGATGAGCGACTACGTGACGGACGCCAAGGGCGTCCTGGATCAGGCGGTGCGGATCCTTCAGGCCATCATCGACGTCTGCGCCGAGTCCGGGTGGCTCGCGACGTGCATGCACGCCATGAATCTGATGCAGATGGTCATGCAAGGACGGTTCATATCCGACCCCAGCGTGATGTCCGTGCCCGGCGTCGACGAGCAAAAAGCAGCGGCGCTGTCGAGGTCGGGGTTCGACGCCCTGCCGCAGCTCGTGGACGCGTGCCTCGTCAGGGAGGGCGCCGCGCGGAAGGCACTTTCAAACGCGGGGTTAAAGAACAGGCAGGTGGACGAGGCTGTGAAACACTGCCAGCGCATGCCGCTCATCGACGTCGACGCGAAGCTGACCAAAAACGGGACCGAGGTTGAGGTCAAGCTGCGCCGCGTCGCAAAGTCGACGAGTAAATCGGCGGGTAAAGGCGGCGGCGGGCGGGGATCCGCGCCGCGCGCCATCTTACCCAAGTACCCCAAGGTCAAGGAGGAGGGATGGTGGCTCATCTTGGGCGACAGGAACAACCGCGAGCTCCTTTCGCTAAAACGTCTCGGGTTTGGACACGCCGCGAGTGCAAAGTTGGCGGTGGACAGGTCCGCAAACGCCGCGTTCGAACCGGACCTGTTCGTGTACCTCATCAGCGACTGCTACGTGGGACTGGACCAGGAGATTGAGGTATCGATCCCGGGAAGTGATCGCGGCACCGTGGCGGCCCTCGGGAACGACCAAACGGATGCGACGGAGGGATTCTGGCTCTCGGCTGAGGAGGTGGCGGCGAGACTTTCGAAACGAGCCGCTGAGAAGGATTCCGACTCGGACGAGGACTTTTGGGAGATGCCAGCCGCCGCCGCGCCCGAGGGGGAGAGGTACTCGGCGGTGATGGCGGCTGAGATGCCCGTGGAGGAGGATCCCTTCTTCTGGGAGAACGAGCGCCAGTACCTCGACGCGAAGTAGCGAAACCGATCTTTGAGATTTAGAAAAATCAATCGTAGAAAAATCAATCGTAGCGCGGCCCGCCTTGGATCATCTCCTCGCACGCGGTGACCATACCGCCGCACTCGACGTTCAGATCCTCCCGCCGCGTCTCCTCCGACTGGAGGAGGGACTCGAGCACCAGCTTCGCACCTCTCGGCAGCTGGTCCACCTCGGTCGCGACGATGTCCACCTCCGGGTCTTTATCGGGGCCCCTACCGGGGTGCAGCTTGGCCCACGGCTTGGCGGGTCGCCAAGTGGACCCGGTTTCCATGAAGCACATCGCCTGTAAACTGTCCTCCATGCCGAACCTGTCGCAGTCCTCGACGAACAGCCGGATGCCCTTGCAGTTCGACGGGTTCATCCCCGGGATCTCCGCGTGCCTGTTGTCCTGTATCTCGCCCTTCTTGTACTGCGTCTCGTTCATAGTGGGCTGGCGCTTGACGAGGCAGATCATGAGAACGTTGTAGGGCTCGTCGGTGCCGACGCGGGTCTCGCGGTCGAGGGACCACGCGGTCTCCTCGGGGATGAAACAGTCGGGGTCGCGCGGGTGCTTGCGCTTGTCGCTCGGGTCCCTCGCGGGGCGGAAGAACGTGCGCTTGAGGTTGTCAATCTCGTTCGGCACTTCCACGCGTAGCCCGTACTTGTCCACGTGCACGCGGCAGTCGGATCCCTCGATCCAAAAAGGCAGCTCGACCTCCACCACGGCTTCCGTGTTGGACTCCTGCACCGCGTACGGCTGCTGCAGGCACCTGGCGTACATCGGGTCACCCTCGAACAGCCGCGTCCACGTCTCACCGGGCGTCGCCTTGGTCAGCGTGATGAGCATCTTGGTCCGCATCTGCGTCTGCATCGTGTCAACCGGGCAGTTCTGATCGACGGGAAACGCGAATCGTCGCTCGACGACGGGCGCGGAATCCTCCGCCTGGATCCGCAGTATGCCGAAGTGCCCGCCGCCGATCTCCATGTGGACCTTCTTATCTTGAAACCCGGTTGGTACGTGCACGGCGATGTGCACCTTGCGTTCGGTCTGCGCCCAGGCGTAGTACTTGCCCAGGCGGTGGTCGTATCGCTTTACGTGGTGCGGGACGTCGCCGCTTCCGTTGACGTCGCAGGGCTTGGCGCCGAGGCCGTAGATCTCCGCGGCAGCCTCCTTGAACGCGCGTGCCTCCGCGAGCTCGAGGTCGTTGCGGTAGTTCGGGTCCTCGATCATGCGCGCGCGCCCGTCTTCCAAGGTTTTGGACTCGAGTTCCTTCTCCGCGATCTTGCGCGCCATCGATCCCGGCGCGTTGTGCACGGGGTAGTGCAGCCCGTGCGGGCCTTTCCAGTGCATCTTCCGCGTGCAAAAGTCGCAGAAGCGGCAGTCGCACACGTAGCACGTCTTGTTGCTCGGCCGCCCGCACACCTCGCACAGCACCACGAGCTGCCGCCCCGGGTCGAGGTCCAGTCCGAGCCGCTCGAGATCGTCCAAGATGAGGTCTTCGCCCCCCCTGGCTCTCACGGTGACGCCCGGGATGTACCGGTACTCGAACTCGCGCGCGAGGAGGTCGTAGGTCGATCTGCGCCCCGGATCCGACAGCGTCTCGAACGCGAGCTGGAGCTTCGCGAAGGTTCGCGCGTCGCCGCCCTTGTCCGGATGGCACACGCGCGCCTTGGCGCGATACGCCGAGCGGATCTCGTGCGCCGTCGCGTCCCTCTCCACGCCGAGGGCGACGTAGTGCGCGTCGCCGGTGATGTCGTCGACGCGCGACCAAGGGTCGTCGCGCTTCCGGGCCCTGTCGTTCGCGCGGTCCATCTCGATCCTCTCTCTGACTGAACGCTGAACGTGGAGGCGCGCGCGGGGATGTGCGGCACCGGCGCGGGCGATCCTCCACCTCGGGGCGTCCGAAAGAGCCAAACTCGAGCCGCGTCGTCCGTTTTTTGTCACCGAAAACGCTCGCTCGAAAAATAGATTGGCAAGATTGTCCGGCCGTTATCACATGAGACCAGCCGAAACAGACCCACAACCTTGATATAAATATCGCCTTTTCGCGTGCCAGCGTGGAGACATGAAATCTTGATTTTGGAAACTTCTCACTTTTTCCGGAATATTCTTTTGGAAATCGTATGGCGCTCGAGTCTCTCGTTTTGTCACCCATATCTCACAGATTTTTATCGATTTGCCCGGTCTCAAAAGGCCAAACTCGATCCGAAGTGGCACACGAAGCGCCTCTCACCGGGCTCCACCTGGCTCGACTGACGTGTTCAGTCGGTCGGTTACTTGAAGTCCGGCCTTTAAAAACTTTTTCTTCGTATGAGCAATTAGTATGAAGCCTTGTTTTTTTAGTCATTTTCGGTTTTTCGGTCCGCCGCTCCCGGCGTAACGGAACGAGGCGGTAAAAAGCGATGGAATGCCGGCACCTCCGGCAGAGCACCGCGCGCGGTGCGTGCGAGTCCGGCGGGGGTTTTGGAAGACCGGCGTTTGGTCCTCCGGAACCTCAGGAAGCACCATGGGACCGAACCACCTCAAGATGGGCGGTCAGTGGGGCGTCGGCACCGGCCTGGCGCGAGTCTCGGAGGAGGGCGAGCTCACCGAACCTTCAGTCGAGGAGGCCGATTGCCTGACGTGCGACGAGGCGAGCCTGTGCGAGCCGGCGTGCTCGCGCGGGAGCGACGCCCCCGGGGCGCTGGGTGTGCGCTCGCCCATCTCCGCGCCCGACAGGGAGTCCATCCACGTCGTCGAACCGGCCGTGCGGGTCGATCTCTCGCCCGCCGCGCCGCGTTTCCGCGACGCCCCAGTCGCGGAATCGACCGGGGTTGTTGCACCAACTGTAAACGCGGCAACTGACAAACCCGAAAGTCTCGGGTTTCGGTCCAAGACCTTCAAGTTTCGCAGCAGCTCGGTGGACACTGGTCTGAACATGCTGGAGAACCGCGCGACGCACGTCGCGTCGGGGTACGCCATGCTCATGCCCCTGACCTTGCGGGTCATGGAGAAGCTCAGGTGAGTGGCCGATTCGCGATTCCCCCGTCGCGATTCACCCGGCGCGCGTTCTACGGCCCGCGGCCCGGATTTTCCATCGCGGCAAATCGCGCGGCAAAAGCACAGAGGCGTCGAGATTTTTTTTTCTCCAGTCTTCGCATTTCTCGGACTTACCGCCCCTCCCCTCCCCGCTCCCACCCCGCCCTCCAGGCTCGACGGGTGGCGGTGCATGCCGAAGGTCGACTCCGACCTGTGGTGGCGCGCGCACTCGCACCCCATGGCGCCCGCCGGCCCGCCCCCGCCCGTCACCACGGATCTCATGCGCGTCGGGCGGCAGCTGCTCATCCAAGATGTACGCCCGGGGAAACGGCCCGCGACTGGTAGCGAGAGTTCACCCACGAGCTCGAGGCAAGGGACGGTGCACGACGTGATCCGCGCGGCGGTGGCGCGCGCGCAGAGCTTCGCGCCCGCGAGGGTCGAGGCGTTCGGCCGCGTCCTCGCCGAGGCTAACTGGCAGACCATCGACCGGCTCTCCGAATCGTCGCAGGTGAGCCCCGTTCCGTTCCCCCCCGCGCGCGCGCACCCACCGCTCGCGATCGCGGCACCTTTTTCTTTCGCCTTTTCGCGCCTTTTCCCTGGACGGCCCTGGACGCGCGCCGATCGCCCCGTGATGACACCCGCTGACGATCGCGTCCACGCCACTCGCCCACACCAAACGCAGGGAACGATGGTGATATGGAGCCCCGACGACGACGATCTGTCACCCGAGGGGATCCCGGTGACCCCGGCCGAGGCTGCGGCCAAGATGCTTTTCGGCGCGGACGAGGCTCCGCGGATGGTATCCGCGCTCACCGCGGGTCTCGCGGCGACGGAGCAGAAACACGCGCACGGTCACACCAACCACGCCCATGTCGCCACCCCGTCCAAGAACCGACGCCGAACGTCACTCGACGGGGACGATCGTCCGGCGCCCCCGCGGCTCGCCAGGCACGCGAGCTTCACCTCGTGGGACTGGAACGGAAGCGGCGGAGCGGCGTCCCAATCCGAGGGTTGCGTCGAGTCCAGCGCGGCGGTCGATCGGGGCGCACCTGATCATGGTGCGCTGGGCCTGCCCCGTCGCGGGAGGAGGCAGCACGGCGCGTCCGCGCTGCCCACCATTCAGGCATCCCCGGGCGCCGTGGCCAAGAGGCGGAGGGTGTCCGAGGGTGAGGTTGCGGAAAACGACAGTCCGCGAGCGGCGGCGCCCGTCGTCGC
>Ga0209425_10002973_pt1 | contig 18345 bp, 19 predicted proteins | sample COG_05_FD_184749 | JGI IMG/M metagenome (GOLD analysis project Ga0209425, IMG submission 184749) | Pelagic Microbial community sample from North Sea - COGITO 998_met_05 (SPAdes) (version 2) | ecosystem: Environmental > Aquatic > Marine > Neritic zone/Coastal water | place: Helgoland, sampling...
ATTTTCACAAGTAAAACCGTCTTCCCCTAACCATTCTTCATTCCCATGTCTCCAATCTGATGTGTCTATAACGGTATAGTATATGTATTCGTAATTGGTTTCAATTCCCATAGAAAATAAAATGTTATATAATGTATGTTGGTAATATAAAGTATTCAAATTTAATAAAAAATAAAAAAAGGGTAGAAGCCTATTTTTAGTTTTTGTTTTTGTTTTTATTTTTTAGATTTTGTTTTTTTTGGCTTTTTATATATTTTGCATTTTTCTTATCGTGCATGGAATGGGCTTGCTATCGCCTTTAACCACCGCACTTCCGACCACTATATACCCAATCTACTACGTTTTGATATATAATGGAGGATGAACACTCACCCCCAAAGAGTATGCCATAAAGAGGAATTGAACCTCAACTTTGTCCCCGCAATTAGGACTACTAACACCTGTTATGGCTATGTAAAAAAGTTTTAAGTCGTATTTAGGACTACCGTTTAACGTCGTAGGATTGACGTAGCAGTTTTCATATCTTACTAAGGACCATATACTCGATGTGGGGTTCGAACCCACGACCTTCGGCTCATAAGACCGATGCTCTACCAACTGAGCTAAACGAGTTTGTAGAAAATTTAATTTCTCTATTAATAAATATTGCAATTGATTATTCTCCTATGTAATATGCCCCACCATCGCTATATTACTGTGATTAACATCTTGACTCCCATAATCCCCATTTTCACAGACCAATTCCCCTGGAATCTTCTATAATTATTAGTCTTATCCCCCGTACTCCTGGTCTTATCCCCTATACTCCTTTTACGATTTACTGATGCGACAATTCTCCTATCGAAGGTCTTAAAGCAACCCTTGCGCATTTTTCAGCTAGCTATCCCCCGTACTCCTGGTCTTATCCCCTATACTCCTTTTACGATTTACAGATGCGACAATTCTCCTATCGAAGGTCTTAAAGCAACCCTTTCGCATTTTTCAGCTAGCTATCCAATTCCCCTGGAATCTTCTATATTGCAGTTTAAGGTCATGCTTAAGGGACCGACGAGCTCTTAACGCCTCTTACTATATTGGACGAATCTGGAACGGCACTGCCAAACGCTCAAGCGCAGTTTAAGGTCATGCTTAAGGGACCGAGTAGTTTAAAGTCTTACCTGGGACTACGCCGTTGAATGGTGTGTTATAATTAGTAGTATGTTGTAGTAGTGTAGAAATTATCATCGCCGTCAGGTTGAAACGACCTATCATATTTCATAGCTACTTGTCGCGTCAAACCCCCGGGTGGTCTCAACTCAGCATCATACTGCTCGTTATATATTGTATGATGACCGCCTCGCTGGTTACTGACAAATGCTATACCGCCCTTGCGGGTCCATTGGCGTCGCAACCTCTTGCCATTTCCAATGCTAATGCTCCATTGGCTGTTGACGTCACCATAAATGCGGACATCATCTTCCCATCGGGCTTCACCCCTTGCCCGGTTGTTGAAACTTTGTTCTGGAAAACTCATAATTGCGGATGTGTTTGATTTGTTTGATTGCTTGATTAACGTGTTACTCATTTGATTGTTAATAATATACAAGACATATTATCCAATTCAATTTTTTATCAACAAGAAAGAAAATTAATTTAAAATTATAATTCCATTTGTGAAATGGCTCTTAATTTTGCTTTTTTAATTTTTTTATCGTCATTGCATTCACGATAATCGTGTAACGCGTCTTTCATTTTCATTATATTATCGGTTTGTGTTTCAGGGTCTATCCAAGGTTCATATTTATTAAACGGGTCCATAATATATTTAATAAAGTTATTTGTATCCATAATATCAATAGGTTCTTTATAACAACAATTGCTACATAGTCTTCTTCTTTCTTTTTCCGCAGAGGCAATTTCAGCTTGAAATATTTGGTCGATAATTGAAAAAGCAGATTTTAATAATAATATGGTTGATAAAGCGGAAGATTTGGAATCGAAACAAATCTTTATTTTTTGTTTTTTGACTTCTATAGCTTTGGGACACACTAATTCATTGCATTCGGTTTTTAAATGTATAATTCTATTTGTTATATCTCTAATTTTGGTTATATAATCGCGTTTACAATTTTCGATTTTTTTAATAATTGAAAATACATTTAAATTGTATATAGTTGGATATGCGTAACGTATTTGTCGCGGAATGACAAATTGGTTAGTGGCCTTTATTTCTTTAATTTTAGCTTCTATTTCTGTGATTCTTTCTTTAATTTCATCGACGCTATTATTATCTAATCCAAATAATAAAAAATATCCAGATGAAAATTCGCAACTTGATTGTAACTTATCATATTGATGGGCGGAAGTTTTATGTGCTTCAGCTTGAGCATCTAATTTCATATAACTTACAATTGCCAAGAGAAAAGATATGAAAGCGTTTAATCCGGACATGGTAATACTTCCCCAAGAGTATCCATCTAAACCAACGGAAGCAACGGCGGCCAACGAGGAAAGAAATATTGCGGGTAACATGAGATAATTTAGATTAGTTTCACAATGATATTTGGATTCCATATATATCAATTTTTGTCCTCGTATATAACTACCCAATATATCCATAGCCGATGAATAATATTCTTTTGGTGCCGCGTACAACTTTTCTAAACTTTTTTCAACTTTTTCATATGATACTTTACTTGACATATCACCTGTTCCAGTAATAGTATCAATATTATCAAAATCGTAATTATCCAATGATTTAATTATACCCAATTTTACATTGATTATGGCGTCTTCTATATTCAATGGTATTTTTTTCCCACCAACCTTATGATTTTGGAATATATGATGTGGTATTTCACGCATTATATCTTCGATACTCATGGAAATACCGCTCAAGTCAGATTGTATTTCGATTTTTATGTCGGAAGCATCCTTAATATATTTATTTTCTAAAGGTTTATGGTTCATATAATATAAAATTATTTTTTTGTATTATATTTAATTGGTGATCGCATCATCGTCTTTCATTGCGTCTTGTATTCTTACCATCCTCGCAACTCGCTTCTTTACATCTTGTATTTGTTTTGCAAATTTCTTTTTATCACCGTATCCTTCCAATATTCCGTGTATTATTTCATTATATTCATCCTGTAGTTTTGGTTTATCGGCAAAAGATGGATTAGCATCTTCCCATTCTTTCATTACCATTATACTCTTATTTTTAATTTCGGTTCTTATATCCTTAGCTGCTTTATCTCCAGTATCCTTCTCCCACTTATTATCCTCTTTGACATAAAATTGCATCCTTTTGGAATCAGTACAATGAATTGGTCTATCTGTTGGGTGTAGATTTTCCAATTGTTTTTGTAATATATTCTGTATTCCTGCTGAAGCACCGAAGTCTTTTTGATACATAACATCTTCTAGTTGAACTTGTATTTGGTTGACAAAATCTGTCAAATTCATTGCGTTCTTGCAATTATCATTCAAGAATACGTTTATGGATATATTTTGGGTATTATTAATATTATTGGTATTATATGTATCGCCGGCGGTCTTGGCTTGTTTCTTATATATATCTATAATTTTATCCTTATGTTCTAGTTCTTTTTTCAACGAGTTGATATCTTTATATTCTAGTTCAGTTTTTAAAGCTTTTACTTCCTCTTTTAAATTTGCTATTTCTTCTTCCTCTTCTTGTTTTTCAATTAATTTACTTATATTTGTATCTTTCCCCATTGTCGGTTTTGATTGTGTTACCAACATCATATTTTCGCCATTAGAATTTTTAGTTTTCATATATGTGGGAGACATTTTTACCATTTGTGTCGTTTTGTCGTATTTTTCAACAAGTGTCCCGTCGTTTTTCTTACAACTTTTTGAATGACGACAAACTGTCGATTGATGGCGAAATTTTTTTCCACAATAATTACATTTAAATTCAACACATTCGTTAGCATCGGCGACTTTTTTATGTTTTAAATGTTTTCTTCGTTTTAAATGTTTATCCCAATCGGACTTTTTAGACGTAGTATAGTCACATAATTTACAGTAAAATTTTTTTTTATTTTTTTCTTTATTTTTAGCATTTTTTAGCATTTATATATAATGCTAACAAAAAAGTCTCTAAATACTTCCCATATTAAATTTATTAAAAAAATATTATCGTAACAAATATATTTGGTTATTATCAAACACCTTGCTAGATAAGTGTAGCAGATATGGAAATGCGTGCAATTTGGCCGCCGATTCTTTTACCTATATATACGTTTTGGACATTTCTATAATTTCGAAAATTGTCCAAAATGAGATAGCGAACGAATGGATTTTAGGATATATTGGTCAAAACTATAAATTTACTATATTTAAAAAATTAATTTAACACTGCTTATGGTAATAACCAAAAATTACACAAATGAAAAGTCCCTACAAGACAGTCATACGTTTTGAAAATCGACCAAAACGTTATGATATATGGTAAGGAGATGTTTTGGCAACAAAAGTTATGCAGCGGTCAGTCACGATTTTGGAAAATTTCCGATTTTCTGATGATAAATGGTAATAAATTGCTAAAAAAAATCCTTAAAAAGTGTCTTCAGTCACAAAAACGGAAAAAACGGGAGCTTGAGACGATAATATCGTAAGGAAGGTGTTTATAGAAGGTTGAAAAATCGTTGTCAGTCACAAAGGACATGTTACCAAACAAAAATTAAACATTTGGGAGAGAAAAACATTTAAATAAATAAAAACAATTATATTAAATGAATAATGAAGAAAACAATAAATATGAACTGATGAACAAACAAGAAAAATCTATATACGATTTTCTCCATGATTGCAATATAGTTTTTAAAGATTTTAATCATTTAGATGGAATGTTAATTCCCAGGGAAATGTTATTGGATCAAAAAAAATATGAAACCGTAAAAGAACATATATCGAGTTTAAAAGAAGTATTTAGTTCATCATCACTAACATCATTGCAAAAAGATGCGAAAACAAAACAAAAATGGCCTTTATTAAATTTAGTAAGACAAATTTTAAAAACAAATGATTACGGCATGGAACCAAAAAGGAAAAGCAATGGCTATGATGATGATGGGAAAAAAAAATATTTGAGATTTTTTATAATATATAAAAAGAAATCTTTACCAGAAAATTTAAATATTGATTTAGAAGATAAATCCATATAAAAACAAAATATTGATAATATATAAATGGAAAATCAAAAGACGTGGATTGCGATAGGAGTCACCTCGGTCGCTGGATTAATTGGGTATTTAGGATGGAATGTATATAGCAATGGCAGCTTTGACAGTGAAACGGCTCGAGTGGTTACTTTCGTTAATGAGGTTGGATTACCAGATGATAAAATAGAATTGAACGCTGTAAAATCTTTAAAGATGTCAACACCAACATTTTTAAGCTCGTTTTGGAATTCGGAATTCAAAAAACACACGGTAGAAGCAATGGAAACCGAATAATTAATTAAAATAAAGTATTTAAATAATAACTTATTTTAATATAAAATGACAGAAATAACACCTTTTTGGGGAAACGAAGACAGCAGTATAACTTTTTGTGAAACAAATTATAATACCTCGCCATATATAGCAGAATATTATAACACATTAAGTGGTCTGATATATTCATTTGTAGGGTTATACTTTTTAAATACGAATATAAAACCAAGTGCTTATGCTATGATTGTATTAGGACTATCGACATCTTTTTTTCATGGAACAATGAGATATTACGGGCAGTGGTGCGATGAAATGTCGATGTTATATTTAAGTTTTATGTTGATAAAGGAAATACATCCAAACATTCCATATATATATTTATTTGGTATGTTTGGATTATATGGAATGTATTGGCAAGAATTTGCTATGTTTTTCTATATGTTTATGCTAATGCAGACTTACGTATATTTATTGTCAATGGAATTTCGGAAAATAAAAGAGAATAATTATTATTTTGTAATTAAAGAAATTAGTATATATTTTGCGATGGGATTTTGGTTGTTAGATATGTTTTTGTGTAATTATGGTGGAGAATATTTTCATGCGGGATGGCATATATTTACCGGAATAAGTTTATGGAGTGGCGGCAAATTAATATCAAATTATAAAAAACATGAATTAATGGAAATCAAAGTTTTAAAATCTGAATAACTATATATATGTGGCAATTAATGGTAGGATTCAGTATGGGAATATATGTAGGGACATTATATGATTGTAAACCGACAGTAACGTATGTAAGTAATTTTATAAAAAATAATATACCTGAAGAAGCGAAACCGAAAAAAAAAGAATAAATAAATAATTATTATATTATTTATTTATTTATGTTGTAATAAAGTTGGAATATCATATTTACCGTCAGTTCCTTTGCTATAACGAGCGATTATTTTGGGATTATCTTTATTATTCACAATATCGTGATGGTCGTATATGTTATTACTATTATCAATATAATAAGAGATTCCACGAATTTCTTGAATCCAAACCTGAATTTTTTTATGAGTTTTCATTGGAGGATTATCTTTGATTTCACCGTTAGGAGTTCCTTTGACATGTGTTCCACAAAATTTATCTTCACCTTTGCGTCTTCGGGTACATTGTTCGCCATTTGCTCTAAGAGCACAACATTGGTCGCATAAGGGAACCATATTTTTAACACGCTTTCGTTTAGCTAAATCTTCTTTTGTAATAACAATTGATTCATATCCATTTACATATTCAGCGAGTTCTCGTTGTAATTGGAGGTCCTTTACATTTGATTGAATCATAGTACATATATCATTCTTGAAAGTACATCTCCAAGTATCGATCTTTTTATTAATACGCTTTTCCATTATAAATAAATAACTAATAATATATTAAAATCAATTTTTTATATCATAAAAAAATAGATTTAAAAAGGAGTAACATTTTTGGGCAATAAAAATATAAATAACCAAACTGCTAAAATCCATGCTTGATAGGGTAATACAATTCTAGGTAAAAAAATATCAGGTAAAGTGGTTGTTAGAAGATGTGTTATAATTAAAACAAAAGCTAATAAAATAGAAATTATCCATTTTAAAGAAAGACCAAACATATATATTATTCAATATAATATTTCGTGAAAAAAGGGTCCCAATTGCTTTTTAAAGTAGAAAAATCAAGAGAATGTGTGGAAATAGGATAAAAACTATTAAAATCTTTAACGACAAGTTGCGGATTAATATTTATTTTACCTTTAAGATTTTTGTATTCGACGTGAGACATCATAAGAGAATCATATTTTTCAGCCCACTTGCCTTTAGCACTTTTATATTTATTATAATATTTAAGATTATAAATGTCGGAGTCAAGATACTTAAAAAACCAGAAAAAAGGGTCGGTTTTTCTATATAAAATAATACGGCATTTTCCTAAAAATACAGCATAACGGATAATGCCTCCGTCGAAAATTTTACCATTTTCATTTGTGGCGCTTTTGTCAAAATAACACATACGACGATTATTTGGACTCCAACCAGCATTTCTAACGGAATTGTTATAAGAACCTAAATAATAATATGAACCGAAAATTTTATTAGCGTTTGCGCGAATACCAAGTGATGCGGCATATGGAATGATTTTATTAGCAGCGCCGAAAAAAGAAACAACGGGGATTTCAATATTGACAGTATTATCTTTTAAATAAATTAGAACCGGATTAGAATAAAATATATTATAAACAGACCGATGAACCTCGAAGTTAATAACTTTTTGATGATTACAAATTTCATCTATTAAACACCACCATAATTCTTGTTTTCGCGGAACGTTATTTAAAGTAATATATGTATCTAAATATTCATAAAAAAAATAATGTCCGTTAGAATTAGATATAAAAGCTTTAAATGAATTTATTTTTACACCTGAAATTTTAGAAGCAAATTCATTCGCAACAACGGATGGATTAGATTTTCCTTTGAAAAGAGTAAATGGGAAAGAAAGGCACTCCTTATCACCTTTGGGATATTTATAAAGCAAATATTGAAGGAAAGGTTTTTTAATGGATTGATATTTGGCATTTGAAATAATCTTATAAAAACAAATAAAAATTTTATCATTATTTCTAAAATTATTAATGTTAATATCATTATTAATTTTATCCAGAGGATAATTGAAAGTCATTGATATATAATAGTTATTTTTTTTTCTGAATTCTTTCAACGACTTTTACTTTACGAGTATCCATAATATGCGAGCTAATACTTTTGACCATTTCTTGGTCTTCTTTGAAATATAAAAGTAAAGATTCGACAAGGTGTCTTTTGCTTAAAGGAGCTTTAACTCTGTTAGAAGTTCTAACCAGTCTACCATCGGGTATATTCATAACGTCGATGTCATTAGTTTTCATAGTATCAATTAGCCGATTAGTAATATCTTTTTTCATGGTTCTTCTTCTTTTGATTTCTTTTTGCAGTTGTTTGATTTCAATATCTATTTGTAACCAATTTTTTACACTATCTCGTAGATCGGTTGTGTTTTCCATATATATATAAATTAATAATAATTTTTAAGTTATTTACTATCAAATAGTAACAAATGCTTGCGGTGGTATATTTGTGGTAATATTAGTAATTACAGTATTAAGTTGAGCGGTGTAATGAGCTTTACAAAAGAGTGCGGGTGGGCGTGAATTTTTGCCACAGCATTGTCCTTTTCTAGGACCTCTTTTTAAAACGTGATTACATGGTGTTTTCTTGATAGAAGTTTGATTTTTCTTTTTATTTTGGCGTCTTTCCATTATTTTAGCGTGTGATTTACAATATTCTCCGGAACAACCTCTATTACAAGATACATTTTTTTTTAAACCAGACGCGAAAATATATTTGCATTTATCAAGAAAGATACATTTTGACAAAGGATAATTAACATATAATAAAACGGGACCATTATCGTCTGAATTAGGAGGTAAAAGTCCATTATATTTTTTTCTACAATAAGGACACTTAAATTGATATTTATTAAGTCTATCACTTTCATAATAATTAGATGTTTTAGAATTGGGTATAAAACTGCCTTTTTGTTTTTTAACTTCATTGAAAAGTGGAATATAGTTAAATGAATGACTGCATTCTAATTTAATAGAATCCTTTAGCAATTGTTCGCCTGTAATTAAACATAAATTTTCTTGGTCGTGGTCGCTGTCGTCATCTAATATCTGATATAAATTATCGAAAAAATTTTCAGTAATATTCATTATAATGAATAAAATTTTATCTCTATATCTATTATTATATAAATATGGCGAAAAATTCAGGAAAAGCAAGGTGGTCTATCCCAACTTGGTATTTGTTTCACGGTTTGGCAGAGAAAATAAATCCAGCATTTTTTAAAAAAGAAAGGCAGAAGATATTGGATTTATATATATTAATTTGCAGTAATTTACCTTGTCCGATATGCCAACAACACGCGAGCAGTTATTTGAAAAGAGAAAAATTTATATATAAAGTTCAGACACAGGAAGATTTGATTAACTTTTTATATACAATGCATAATTGGGTTAATAAACGATTAAAAAAAGCGGAATACAACAAATCCGCGATGGAAATGTACAAAAGAATAGATATATATAAATGTATAAAATTATGGATTAATAGATTTTTTCAAACGTATTACGTTCATAATAATTTTAACTCTTGGAGAAGGAATGGGATAATGAAGAATATACAGACTTTTTTTTTAACGAAATATTCAGTTCCAATTTTTTAATATAATAAAATAAGTATTATATTAAATTACTTGCGTTTTTTGATTTTAGTGCATCTAAATTGTTGTTTTTTATTCAATTTGCATTTTTTAGAATTAGTTTCTTGGGCGTAAAATACATTTTGTTTGCCGAAAGAGGACGTGTGATAAAATAAAGACCATAAGCCATAAGCACAAAGGCCGCCTACAACCATGCCCCACATAATATCGGGTGGTGCCGAACAATTACTCTTCCACCTAAATACCATATCTAATATACCATATATAAGTTGGAAAATAATAAATCCAGTGCCAGGATGATTTGGATTTTGAAGATTACCTAAAAGTAAATAAACAAAAGTAAAAGTATGGAATACAGCGTGAGGTCCAGGAGCGGAATATAGTTCGCCCCCGCCAATACCACTGAAAGGGTCGGCAAAAGGCTCGCAAAAATCGTGTGCTTGTTGTTTATCACCGGGTTTGTTTTTATTTAAAATCCACGGTCTTTTTCTACCGATTAAAGGTCTAAAAAGGGCGGCAAGGATTTGAGTAAGTAATAAGAAACCAAGATAGAAGAATGCCCTACCATTATAATTGAAAAAGGAATCTAATACGAAATACATTGAAATAAAAATGGGAGATAAAGCAGTAAAAAAAATCATAATATTATCAAAGGACATATTAATAGCCATATTTTGTTATATATATTTATAAAATATTAAATAAAAACGATTTTCAAAACATCGTCTATGTTATTAACGGGGATAAATTGAATACCTTCCAAAAAATCAAGATTTTTTTGTTTATCTTTAAATTTCTCAAAATCTTCTTTATTATTTTCAGGGAAAATGAAAGTTTTAACACCAGCACGAATACCTCCTAAAATTTTTAAATCAAGTCCGCCAATTTCAGTTACTTTGCCTTGTAAATTAATTTCACCAGTTATTGCTATATCGTGTTTGATTTTTTTATTGTTTAGAATGCTATAAATACAAACAGTAATAGCAGTGCCAGCGGAAGGTCCGTCTTTTGGGACGGCGCCTTCGGGGCAATGGACGTGAATACCTTGTAATTTAGATTTTTTAACGGTTTTAATAAATTTAGTTTTGTTTGCGGGAGGAGTAAGTTTCCAAGATAAAGTTTTACTGACATTCATGCTTTCTTTCATAACATCTCCTTGAAGACCAGTAAGTTTGAAATCGAGTAAATTATTAGAAGGGAATAAATTACATTCAATTGGAATAATGCCACCCATACCCAAAGAATTTGCCCATAAACCATTGATAATACCGGGTTGAGGTGAGTCATGAATTGTTTTTACACGAATACGACATTTATCTTTAAGGTATTTATTAGTAATAATGTCTTTATCAATGATAGGCATATTATCAATATCGTTTTTAAGAATTTCAAGATTGATTTCACTGATGATTTCAAAAATGATTTCTTTTAATTTACGAACACCGGATTCATTTGTATAGTTTTCGATAATATATGTAAGAACTTCGTTTGAAAAATTAAGGTCTTTCATATTAAATTTTTCATAAAATTCAGGAAGAATGTATTTATGTGAGATTTCTAATTTATCATCCAACGTTAGATGGTCGAATTTAATACGATGAATACGGTCGAGTAAAATTCGGTCAAGACAAGAGACGTCGTTATAAGAGAATATGAATAATGCTTTACTTAAATCTAAATCAACGCCATTAAAATATTTATCTTGAAATTGTTCGTTTTGAGTTCTATCAATAAGGTGAGTAAGAATACCGATAATCTCTTTTCCATTTTCGGTTTTACTAATTTTATCCAATTCATCGATAAATATAATGGGGTTCATACACTTAGTATCCATGAGAATGTCAACAATTTTTCCCCAAGTAGAACCGACATATGTATAATTATGACCGGCAAGAGTAGAACCGTTACTGGCACCACCCATAGCAATAAATGCGAGTGGTCTGGATTTGTCATTATTATCTTTTAAACAATTGGCCAGACCTTTTCTTGCTAGAGAAGTTTTTCCAACACCGGGAGGTCCTTCGAAGCCAAAACAATATCCATCTTGATCGCCTGAGATCCATTGTCCGATGATGCGTTCGATATGTCTTTTTGCGTTTGAATGTCCGTGAACGGCGGAATCCAATATATCTTTAACATTAGACATATAATCGGAAATTTCGGATTTTTTATCATCAATAGTTTTGATGTCTTGGAATATTTTATCAATATTAATTTTTGATACATCGAACATAGTATATATATTTTCGAATATCACGGGGTCGTTTTGGAAAGAAGTAATAAAATGGATGATTTTTTGTTTCATAAAAGAGATTTTTTTACCGGAATGAGATATGCGTGGAAACTTCAAGGTGAATGTTTTGATAAGAGAATTGATTTGCGATATGATATTAACAAGTTGTATTCTATTATTATTAGTAGCTTTATTAATTATATTTAAAACGAATTTATCATTATATTCATCAACGAAGTTGTTGATGTATTTAATAGCATTATTAATTTCGACGGACGTATACATTGATTTTGATTCAAAATTAAATAAGTGGTCTTTATCATTGTTTTTAATATAAGAAATAATATCGTTTAAAAGGAGGGTGTAGTCTGGAATAGTATCTAAAATTTTTTCTTTACGGTAATAACCAAAAGGTATTTTTAATAAACCTTCGAGATAATGTCTAGCTTTAGAACCGGAGTCTTCGGATTTGGCTTTAACTTCTTTAAGTTTTATCATTGCTTTTTCTTTGACGGTTCTGGAAGCTTTCATTAAACATATTTGTTGTTCTAATGGTATTTTTGAAGTTTCAAAATCGACAAAACTATTGGTATAATTGATAGTATTTTTCATGGCGCTTTTGAAGTATTTTTTAATATTCCAAGGAAGACTGTCGAATAGGACGGTTTGTTCTTGAGTATCGATATTATTGGTGTCGTTTTCACTTGATAAAAGGTCGTATAATAAATAAGCCAAGTATTGGAATTCGGGGTCATCGGCTTTGATTAATAATTGGATTAAAACACGTCTTTGGTCGAATAATTCAGAAGAAAGGAAATCCTTGACATTATCCTGGATAGTTTTTTGTTTAATTTGATTATTATGGACGCAAAATCCATTATATTTATGGTATAATTCGATTTCATTATAAATAAGGAGTTCTTTTAAAGTAAGACTATTAATAAAACGGTCGAAATCATTAGAAAAGAAATTGGTGTCCTTGGGCTTATTGATATTAATCAATCTTAATTGGTCATAAATAAATTTTTCAGAGCAACATTGTAGGATTATTTCATCTGAAATGCCACAAATAATAAGAGTTTTACCATTAGCATAATTCTGGAAACAAATTTTGACACCATAAACTTTAGTTTGGAAAACATTGGAGGTTCTAGCAAGATCGAAACAATCGAGTGATTTGGCAGTTTCAACAATCATAAAATCTTCGACAATTTTATTTCTAGCAATTCTAGTTTTATCGGATTTATCATTGTTTGAATTTGGTTTCCAGTCAAGAACTTTATAACTAACTGGATGGATGAATTTTTTAATTAAAGAGAACCTACTATCATCGAAATGACTATTTTCGATATAAGAAGGTCCGAATACAACATTGAGAACATCGGCAATATTTTTTGTGCCATAACTTCTAAATATAAAGGAAAGCTCGTTGTTAATATTTTGTAATTTATCGAGAATTTCATCTTTATTTTTAAAATTTTTGTTTGTTTTAGTATAATCAAGCAAAACCATTAATGACGAATTGACGTCGAGCAATTTTTGAATTGCTTCATTAAGCTTGCTCGAATTAAGAATATCCAAAACTTTGTATTTTTGTACGTAGATAATGGTATTTTCAACTATTTCAATGTAATAATTAATTTTGGTTTTGATTAACTTTGAAATAGCATTTTTTTTAGCAATCTTTGATTTTGCTTTTTTTTTAATGTTAATTTTTTTGTTCTCAGGCATTTCCGATACAATATAAATATATTATATAATATTTTCACGAAAAAAACATCGCCCACTAAAATAATACATTAATATTAGCTATTTAAAAAGATGACTACATATTAAATTAACGAAAATGGGTATTCCTAGCTTTTTCTCTTACATAGTCAAAAATCATGGCAGTATAATTAAAAAAATATCAAAATCACAAAAGATTGATAATTTATATTTGGATAGTAATTCAATAATATACGATAGTTTTCATTCTATAAAAAAAGAATATAATGGAAATGATGAATATTTTGAAAAATTATTAATACAAAAAGTATGCGAAAAAATAGAATATTACATAAATGAAATAAATCCAATAAATAGAGTGATAATTGCGTATGATGGGGTTGCGCCAGTTGCAAAGATGGAGCAGCAAAGAACGAGAAGATATAAATCGATGTTGGAAAGAACATTAAAAAAAGTAATTTATCCAACAAAATCGGATAAAGAAGAATGGAAAACGACTGCCATAACACCGGGAACAAATTTTATGGAAAAATTAAATAAATTAACAAAAGAATATTTCAAAAACAACGAAAAGCGGTATGGGTTGAATGAGATAATAATAAGCGGTTCGGATAAAGTAGGAGAAGGAGAACATAAAATATTTGAATATATAAGAAATAAAAAAAGTCATAAAGATGAGTGTAGCTTTATATATGGATTAGATGCGGATTTAATAATGCTTGGATTAAATCATTTGCCTGTTTCAAAACATATATATCTGTATAGAGAAACACCGGAATTTATAAAAAGTATAAATAGTGATTTGAATCCAAACGAAAGTTATGTATTAGACATACCACTTTTATCACAAGCAATAATATCGACGATGAATAATGGGAGAATTGTAAATAATAAACAACAATCAAACCGATTATATGATTATATATTTTTGTGTTTTTTCTTAGGAAATGATTTTATGCCACATTTTCCAGCAATAAATATAAGAACGAAAGGAATTGAAGTAATGATAAACGCATATAAAAAAATACTAGGAAATACAAATAATAATTTGACAAATGGAACAAAAATTTATTGGAACAATGTATACGATTTAATTTCTGAACTTGCAGATAATGAATGGAATAATATAGTTCATACATATAAAGTAAGAGATAGGCAATCAAAAAGGCAATTTAAAGAAGCAGAAGAAAGATATTTGAACGCGCCATTGATAGATAGAGAAGAGGAAATATATATAGCACCATTTATACCGAATTGGGAAGATAGATATTATAAAACATTATTTGATTCGGAAGGAACGCCTGATTATATAAAGAAGGTAAGTATAAATTATCTTGAAGGGTTGGAATGGGTGATGAAATATTATACAACTGGATGTTGTGATTGGAATTGGCATTATAAATATCCATATCCGCCGTTATTAAAAGATTTAATAAAATATGTCCCGAAATGGCAGATTGAATTTATAACTGAGAACGAACATAAACCAGTTACGCCATATACACAATTAGCATATGTATTGCCAAAGGACAGTTTGAAATTTCTACCAACCAAAATCTATAATCAATTAATTTATAAAAAAGGGAAAAATTATCCAGAAAATTGTAAATTAAAATGGGCGTATTGTAAGTATATATGGGAAGCACACGTTGATTTACCAGAAATAGATATAAATGAATTACAAGATTTTATACTAAAAATAGATTTAAAAATAAAATAATGTATAAAATTATAATGGGAGGAGAAATAGTAAATATGACAGATAGGGAGACTTTTAAAAAATATGTAAAAGAACACAGATATAACATAGTAAAAGTATCGGCAAGTTGGTGTGGTCCTTGTCAAAATATAAAACCATGGTTTATGGATAGATTTAAAGTAATGTCAAATAAAGTGAATTTAATTCTGGTAGATGCGGATGAAGGAGACTTGGCGGCATATTTAAAAGTAAAAACAATACCACATATACAGAATGTAATAGAGGAATTAACATATGAAATATACCCAACATCGAATCAGGAAACATTAGAAAAGTTTTTCCAAATAACAGAAAAAAGATCCAGAATATGAATATGAAAGTTATTAAAGTTATGAAATCAATTAATTGAATTAAATTAATTGATTTATATGGAATTAAATAGAATATGAGTAAATCACAATCACAATCACAATCACAAGCACAAAGAATGGGCGAAGCAGATAAAAAAACCTGCGATAAACTGAAACATTTGTTTCATATGGCTATGGAATTAGACTTTATTCACTGTTTGATGGAACGTGAAGCTATGATGGATTACTTAAATAAAAGAGGCGACCCAGATTGGACGGCTGGTTATATATGGGGTTTAGCTGATAGTAATAAAATTGATTGGGTTAAAGGTTCAAGTGACCCAATGGAATATGAAACTTATAAAGCAAAAATGAACCAGGCATTAGCAAAATATGTATGTCCCGAATAATAAATTAACGACGTTTGCGAGTTCTTCTTGTATGAACGCTTACAATTTCCCAATCACCATAAAATCTCCTAGTTTTTTTTTTCGTTTTACCACCCTTCATTACAAAGTTTGTTTTTTGTAATTTTTCAATGTCGGAATATAGTTTGGTATTACCCTCAAATTCATCGTGGTATTTTTTAATTTTGGTTTTTTTAATTATTTTAGTAAAAAAATTACTAATAGTCCGATGTCGTTTTTTAATTTGCTCAGCATAATCGATTGCTTTTTTTAAATGGTCCTTTTTAAAAATGCCTTTATTTTTTTTCTGTAATTCAAACATGTCTCCGCCCAATATTTTTTGAAAGGCAGTTCTATATAGTAATTCGTCGTCGGCGGTGTAATTATCAAGGTCAATGAGGAAGTTATCCATCCTGGTGTCAAACATATCGTGCGTTGGATATATATCTTCGCCGATTTCAACAAAAATGATTATGGCGACGATAAATATAAATGAGATGCCGTATTTAAAAATGTTATATATCAATTTTTCAAGAACTTCTGGAGATGATTCCCTGAATACAGTGCCGCCACACGTTAATAATCCGATTTTTAGATATACACCGGAAATTGACTCGAAAATTATATGTTTAAATTTCTTTCTTTGAAGACGCTTGATGGTTTTCCAAGGTTTATGAAAAAGGTCATAAACAACGGTACTATCGTTGCCCTTAGAATAGTCTTGAAAAAGTTTATAGAATATGGCAATATATTTGGAGTCTAATCGTTTGTCGTAACTTGGCAATATGGTTGATAAACAATATCCGTATTGTTTAAATAAAATATAAGAAACGACGAATGAATTTATGGGGTCATCTTGTTTATCGAATTCATCGGTAAATCGTAGTATGTGGGAAATCAATATCAACATTCCTTGTTGATAAATAGTTGTTTTCTTTTTATGACCGCCAAATTCGGTATTTTTGAAATTTTCTAAAAATTGTTCGTCTTCTACTAATAAAAAGAAAATAGTTTGTGCGATCTTAAAAATATTATTTCTCCTGGTTGAGTGGCTCTCATCACCAGTGAGGCCCAATACGCGATTGCGGTCCTTATAAACTTGGTTTAGTGTTGTAGTTAATAATTCATCTTCAGCATTAGACGTAAAAATGGAAGTTCCATTTAATGGTGTATTCCACCATGTCTCACCGTATTCTTGAACTAGATTATTGGTTCGACTTTGTATGTTTTTGAATTGACTTGATAAATGGTCGAATAAAGTTTGTTTAACGCCGATTTCGGTTAGGAAAGGGTGTATATCAGGACCATTTGCCATTATACGTTGTTCATATTCATCGGGGCTTTCAAAATATCCTTCTTTTGTAGAAAAATCATATGAAATTAAGTAATCGGTAGATTTTGTCATAAGATATATAAAGTATAGATAAATATATAAATAGGTATTAATATATATATTTAATGGAAGATTTAGATTTGAATATAGAGAATTATGGTTTAAGGGAATTGTTAAATTTGTTCAAATTGAAAGCAACATATAATGGCGATGATTTGAAACAAGCTAAATTAATTGCTTTGAAAACACATCCAGATAAATCGAATTTAGATCCGAAAATATTTATATTTTTTACGTCAGCATATAATAGGATAAAGAATATATATGATTTTCGTATGAAAAAGGAACAAAATATGTATAATACGGATTATACGGAATCATTGGGGAATATAACAACACCGGGTGAGAAGAAATTGCTTGCGAATATACACGGTAAATCGGTTAAAGATTTTAATAACTGGTTTAATGAAATGTTTGATAGTCATGTGAAAGTGAGTAATAATGAGACAAGCAATGGTTATGATGAATGGTTTAAATCGGATGAAGATTTACCAGAAAATAAAAAAGTATCATTGAATGAGTTTGGTAGTTTTTTTAATGAAAGGAAAAAAAGGCAAAAGGCAGTTACGTTATATAAAGGAGTTCAAGAAGTGGATGAATCGAGGGGAGGATATAATTTGAATAGACAGGAACCGGGGAGTTATAGTTCGGGCATGTTTAGTAAATTACAATACGAAGATTTGAAAGTGGCGCACACGGAAACAGTTGTTCCAGTAACACATGAAGATTTTGAAAAGAAAAAAAAATACAGGAACGTGGAAGAATTGAATAGGTTTCGAAAGCAGCAGCATATAAAGGCAT
>Ga0209425_10002976_pt1 | contig 18330 bp, 20 predicted proteins | sample COG_05_FD_184749 | JGI IMG/M metagenome (GOLD analysis project Ga0209425, IMG submission 184749) | Pelagic Microbial community sample from North Sea - COGITO 998_met_05 (SPAdes) (version 2) | ecosystem: Environmental > Aquatic > Marine > Neritic zone/Coastal water | place: Helgoland, sampling...
CTGATATATGAGGCGTTCTAGACGCAAAGGCATAATAGATCGATACAATGACACCAGAAACTGTGACACCTACTCCAAGTTCAACGAGCCAAATGCCCCAATGCTGGCCATGAGTAGGATGCTCAGGATCAAAAACTGTGTAGTCTAAAAAAGGATATCCATAAAATAATGAAACTAAGCCCGTACCAGCATAAATCAAAACCCCTAACGCCATCAATTTATGTGCTAACCAAACAGGAAAAACTTGCTTTACCTTCGATAAGCCAAAAACGACACCATAAAGAATAAAAGCTACCGCCATTATAACTCCAGCCTGAAAACCCCCACCTGGCGAGAAATCGCCATGAAACTGGACATAAAAAGCAAACAAAATAATAGTACCAACCACTATTTTTGTTACAACTCTTAAGATCAAATGATGTTCGTGCATCATAACTCTTCTTTATCCTCACGCCTTCTACGAGCTAACCCACTTAGTAATACGAGAACGCCTACACCAGCTGTAAATACTACCGCTACTTCTCCCAAGGTATCAAATCCACGATAGCTTGCCAGAATCCCAGTCACCATATTTGGCACACCAATATCAGTAGCACTATTATTAACATAATAAGCTGCTACATGCGTATTTGCTGCACTGTTTAAGTCTCCAAAATTTGGCATATCCATTGTACCGTAAATCAATGCAACACCAATAATAATTATTATCAATACAGGCATTAATTGGAATTTTGGTGATTTTTTTTGTGTTCTTGCAGTCAATGCTATCGTACCCAACATCAATACAGTCGTTATACCTGCACCTACTGCTGCTTCAGTAAATGCAACATCTACCGCATCCATAACAATAAAAAGAAGGGCTGATAGAAAACTAAAAACGCCAGATAGCATAACGACGGCAAATAACTTATCCATTCGAATTATGGCCAATGCCGTCACAACCAGCATTATAAACAAAATTATATTTATTGCAGTTTCAATCATAAACTGTCCTGAGGCTCTTTTAAGTCTGACTTAGGCTTCATGCCTGAAACTAAAGCAGCGCTTGCGACCGCATGAGTTGCTGTTGGGCCAGTTAAGAACAAAAAAACAATCAATAAAATGAGCTTAACCGTTATCAACGATAAGCCAGATTGTATGCAAAGTCCGGAAATCAGGAGTATCATGCCAGCACTTTCCACAACAGAAGCAGCATGTAACCGCGACCAAAATTCAGGCAGTTTTAGAACACCCAGTGCACCTATGAGTACAAAAAAACAACCTAAGCCAATTAAACACCAGCTTAAAATATCGTAAAACATATCTAAAGCCATTATTCAGACTCCTGATTGTGCACCGGAATATCACCAATGGATCTATATCTAAAAAATTTTAATACTGCGATTGTGCCCACAAAATTTATTAGTGCGTAAAGTAAGGCAATATCTAGAAAATCAGGTCGGCCAGATAAAAATCCAACCACTCCAATAAATAAAACGGTCTGCGTTCCAAAAACATTTGAAGCAAGGACTCTATCATACAAGGTTGGACCAAAATACAATCGCAATAGCACAAGTATCATTGAAATGATCAAAACTATGGCTGCAATTAGCAGCATCAAACTGCTCTTTCTATATTCGAGACTCTTAAATCCATATAAGCTAAGGCATCCAAATCTTCTTCAGAATATGACAAAGCGTGTACCCAAATTTTATCACCTTCATGTTCAACTGAAATTGTTCCGGGCGTTAAAGTAATAGAATTGGCAAAGGTAGTTTTACCAACCTCTGTTTCCTGGGTACAAGGAGTCTTAAAAAAATGCTGCTTAATATTTGGATGCAATCCTATAATTGTTTTGGTCACAGCCCAATTTGACTTGGCAATCTCTATAAGAAGCCAACAGAAATAACCAAAAGTCTTTACGATATTTAATCTAATCTCTAATCGATCTGAATCAGCAGCATCGTCCATTCGACGAACTACAAAAACTGACAATGCTGCTGCCAACAAGCCAGTGCCAATCATAAAGCCTTGATTCATACCAGACATCAATAACCATAGGCAAAAAAGTACAATTATAGTTATTATTGTTCTAATCAACAGCAACCCACCTTCCTGCGAGCAATCAACAAATCCACATTGGGAACTTCTCTTACACAAGATGTGGACATTTTATCGCTGTTTTTCAAGAGAATAAGAACTTATTGCATTCGAAAATGTGAATTATGCACTGAAATACAACAATTCATGAATTTTTTATTAATATTAGGCAATGAGTCGATTTTAAACAATCGTTCCTGAAGAGCTAATACGTAATTAAATTTGTATTTAATTATCAACACGAGTATATACGAGTTTAGAATTAAGGGGCTACAGATACAATGAGTTTTGAAATTGGACATCTTAAAATCGGTAATGATTTACCATTAAATATTATTGCAGGTCCCTGTCAGTTGGAAAGCACTGACCATTCTATAATGATTGCACAATTCATGTCAGACGCATGTGCCGAAGTTGGTGCAGGATTCATTTTCAAAGGATCATTTGATAAAGCCAATAGAACTTCTGTTTCTGGGAAACGTGGCGTGGGGATCTTTGAAGGTTTAAAAATCATGGAAATGGTTAAAAAATCAGTAGGCTGTCCTGTGCTTACTGATGTTCACGACCCCAATCAATGCGCTGAAGTTGCATCTGTTGTGGATGTCTTGCAAATTCCAGCATTTTTATGCCGACAGACTGATTTACTAGTTGCTGCAGCAAAAACAGGTGCCGCAATTAATGCCAAAAAGGGGCAGTTTCTTGCTCCATGGGAAATGCCTAACGTTGCTGAAAAACTAGCCTCAACTGGCAACAAGAGAATAATGTTGTGTGAACGAGGGACAAGCTTTGGTTACAACACTCTGGTTACAGATATGCGAGGCATCCCTGAAATGATGAAAACTGGCTATCCAATTATAATGGACGCTACACATTCGGTTCAGCAGCCAGGTGGAAAAGGAAAATCATCTGGCGGACAACGAGAATTTGCACCATTAATGGCACGAATGGCGACAAGCATCGGAATTTCTGGTGTATTTATTGAAACGCATGAAAATCCAGATAACGCTCCATCAGACGGGCCTAACATGATTAAAATAAACCAAATGCCAGATATTCTTAAAAACCTAATGAAGTTTGACCAACTTGCTAAGGAAAATCCATTTCGGCTAAATGATTAAGATTGATTGCAACCCAATAAACATATCTTAAAAAAATATTCACCAACTTTTGTATAGAAAAGTTTTATTAATGAAAAAATATGATTACATAATTATTGGCGCAGGCTCTGCAGGATGCGTGCTTGCAAATAAACTTGGAGAAGATACAAAAAATAATATCTTAATTTTGGAAGCAGGTCCGATGGATCGTAATCTCATGATCCATATACCAGCTGGTGTTTATAGTGCTTACCGTAATCCTAAAATTAATTGGAACTATTCAACAGAAGATGAGCCAGAGCTTTTTAATCGTAATGTTTCAATGCCACGTGGCAAAGTTGTTGGTGGTTCTTCATCAATCAACTCAATGGTGTACATGAGAGGCCATCCTTTGGATTATGATCGTTGGCAATCAGAATGTGGATTAAAAGATTGGTCGTACGATCAATGTTTACCGTATTTCAAAGCTGGCGAAAATTCTGATCGCGGGGAAAATCAATGGCGGGGAGGAGCCGGTTATCTTGGTGTAACAAGAGGCTCATTTCAAAATCCATTATTTGACGCTCTTGAAGAAGCTGGCACACAATCAGGGCAAGGTCACTCGGAAGACCTAAATGGCTTTAACCCAGAGGGAACAGCAAGACTTGACGCAACCCGAAAAAATGGAAGGCGATGTAGCGCTGCTGTTGCACATTTAAGACCAGCACTTGCTCGTGGAAATATAACTTTAATTACAAGAGCGCAGGTCGAGAAAATTGTTATAAATGGAAATTCAGCGACTGGAATTTCGTATAGGCATAAAGATAAGACTCACTCAGTTGAAGCCAATAAAGAAATAATATTATCAGGTGGAGCAATCAATTCTCCACACCTGTTAATGTTATCAGGAATAGGTCCAAAAGATCATTTAAAAGAACATGGAATAGAGACTAAAGTTGATCTCCCAGGAGTTGGACAAAACCTACAAGACCACGCAACTGTAATACTTCAGTATGCATGTAAAAAAAGCTTTCCAATACACAAGGTAGACCAACCTCACCGCAAATTAGCAACTGGTATACAATGGGTGTTTACACGCAAAGGGATGGCAACCTCGAACATCTGGGAAGCAGGTGGATTAATCAAAAGTGAGGCAAATGCTGAATATCCCGATATTCAATATCACTTTGGACCAGTCGGTTTTGAATTTAACGGGACCAAAATCTCATTGCTACAAGCGTTTGCTATTCACGTAGATCAACTGCGTCCTCGCAGTAGAGGGCAAGTATTACTAAAATCAAGCAATCCTTTTGATAAACCTTTAATGGCATTTAATTATCTGCAAGATCCACAAGATTTAAAAGAAATCGTAAATGGCTTCAAAAAAGCGCGCCAGCTAATATCACAACCTGCTTTTGATGAATTTAGAGGAGTAGAGCTTAAACCGGGCCCAGATGTTAAATCAGATGCAGAAATTGAGCACTGGGTCAGAAATGTTGCAGAGACAGACTATCATCCAAGCTGCACCTGCTCTATGGGCCAAGGTAAAATGGCAGTGGTGGATGATCAGCTCAAAGTTCATGGAATTGAAAAACTACGCGTAATAGATGCCTCAGTTATGCCTCAAATAGTGTCTGGAAATTTAAACGCTCCAACCCAAATGATTGCTTCTCGCGCAGCCGATATGATTTTAGGTAAACCTCAACTCAACCCTATAAAAGCAAAATTTGCGTTTGAGAATTAATCTATTAAACTGCGTACAGCATTTAAAAACTCAGATACTTCCTCAATATTATTATAGTGGCACATGGAAACCCTAGTGCAACTCTCCAAATTTAAAGGCCTTAATATATTTCCAGAGTAGTGATCAGATTTACGCGCATGAACTCTTATACCTTTCTTACGCAAACTGCTAACAACCTGCTCTGCAGTCATCCCTTTCACCGTCATCGATACAAGTCCTTCACGACGTGCATTTTCTGCACCACCTAAAATTCCAATACCTGGTAGATTGGCCAATCCAGTTAGATTACCCACTCCGCCAATCATTGCGTTTGTCAAAGTCTTCTCTTGTTGATGTATTGCTCTACCCGCAGCCAAAATTCGATCACGCTTCGTGTTTTTACTTGAAACCTGAGAACCCAACCAATCAAAATAATTAACGACATCGCTAAAAGCAGCATAAGATCCCGTATCACGCGTTCCAAGCTCCCAGTTATGAGCGGGTCCACCAATTAAATTCTCATGTGGTAAATCGCGCAACCTATCTGAAAGCCAACCAATGCCATAACCATGTCGCGAAAAAACTTTGTAGGGCGAAACAGCATAACCATCAATCTTATAACTCTCTAAATCCAAACCACCATGGGCGGCGTGTTGAATGCCATCAACAATTATAAAGCAATTAGGAGAAATTGAGCGTACTGCACTTACAATCTTTGTAACGTCAACACTCATACCGGTTACAGGCGATGTGTGAATGATAGTCGCCACTCGCACATCAGGAGTCATAGCTTTGAGATATGCTGAAGGATCAATTGACCCATTTTCATTATCATGCTCAACGCTAATATAGGTCTTATTACCCAGCTCAGACCATTTCATGCATGCACTCACTGATGCTGGGTGCTCTAACGTACTACCAAGAACTAATCCACCAGGCTTAGAGCCCAAAATTGCAGTACGTATTAGCCGAAATAAAATTTCTGTACCACTTTCACCAACAAAAAATGTGCCACTATTAATTCCAAAAAAAGCAGACATATCTTCTTTTGATTGATTTATAATGTCTACTAATGCATTACTTGCCTTGTTATCACGCCCTTGGTTATCAGGTATTGCAGCAAATTTTGCAGATGTTTCAACTACCGACTTAAGTGTTAAGGCTCCACCAGCATTCTCAAAGAAAATACGCTTTCCCTCAAAGGGACATTCATCAATATGTGCAAAGCGGTCTCGCACCTCAGTAATAAGTTGCGCGTTATTATGAAGCATTAGATTTCAACCATCAAGTTTTGTGTTAGCACAAGTTCATTCAATAAATATTTACTAATGGCCCAAGATCTGACTTAAAAATAATTTCGTTCTATCAGACTTTGGATTATCGAAAAATTCCTTTGGCTCATTTTCTTCCACAATTTGACCGTCATCCATAAATATTACTCGATTAGCGACCTGCCTCGCAAAGCCCATTTCGTGGGTAACGCATACCATTGTCATTCCTTCTTCTGCAAGCTCAATCATCGTGTCCAACACTTCCTTAATCATTTCCGGATCAAGAGAGGAAGTCGGTTCATCAAAGAGCATTATTTGAGGTTTCATACAAAGCGATCTTGCAATCGCAACTCTTTGTTGTTGACCACCAGACAACTGGCCTGGATATTTATCAGCTTGCTCAGGTATTTTAACCTTTTCAAGATAATGCATAGCTGTTTGTTCAGCTTCTTTTCTCGGCATTTTTCGTACCCAGATCGGTGCTAGCGTGCAATTCTCCAATATCGTAAGATGTGGAAATAAATTAAAATGCTGGAAACACATTCCAACTTCTGACCGAATTTTATCTATATTTTTAAGATCAGAAGATAATTCAGTTCCATCAACAATTATTTTTCCTTGTTGATGCTCCTCAAGTCTATTTATGCACCTGATAAGAGTAGACTTTCCAGAACCAGAAGGACCACAAACAACAATTCTCTCCCCTCTTCTGACCTCCAAATTAATATCTCTCAAAACATGAAAATTTCCAAACCACTTATTCATATCAGAGATATGTATCGCAATTTCATCAGACACTTCCATTTTGGAGCGATCAATTGCTCGTTCTGTACCTACATCAGACATTTAATACTCCTTAACTGTTATCAGTTTTTAATTTTCGTTCTAAATATTGCGAATACTGTGACATTCCAAAACAACAAACAAAGAACATTAAACCAATCGCTACATATAATTCCCAGTAAATTCCGTTCCATTTGTGATCAGCTCTTATTAGCGATGCTAGTCCAACTGGGTCTAAAAGACTAATAATAGAAACCAAGGTCGTATCTTTAAATAACCCAATAAAAGTATTTACGATACCAGGAATAGATATTTTTAGTGCTTGTGGCATAATTATTAATCTTTGTGATTGCCAGTAGCTCAAACCAAGCGCTGCTGAGGCCTCATGTTGACCAACTGGTAGTGCCGCAAGTCCTCCACGTATGACCTCAGCCATGTATGCAGCCGAAAATATAGTCACCATTATAATGACTCGCACAATAATATCAAACGAGGTGCCCGGGGGTAGAAAATAATTTAATAAAACTGAAGCTACGAATAATAATGTTATAAGTGGGACACCTCTTATGAACTCGATAAAGCCAACGCATATCATTTTTACTAATGGTAAGTCTGACCGGCGCCCCAGCGCCAGAAGTATCCCAATGGGAAAAGATGCTCCAATGCCAGAAAATCCTATAATCATAGACAATAAAAACCCACCAAATTGCATTGATTCGATTGCTACCAAATTTATTGGAATAATATATTTAAAGAATGAAATAACAGGACTAACAATAAAAAAGTAATATATAATTAGTGATAAAGCTGCGATTGTAAGGCTCACACCAGTGGACCACCTGAATTGCATTCTTGCTAAATAAAATCCTAATCCACTTAATACAAATGCCAGGTACACTGAAAAAACTGGCCAAATGGAACCACCCCATAACAGCCAGACTGCTAACCCGGGGTAAATTAACGAAATCCAATAATGCTTTGCAAAGCGTTGGGATAATATTGGCATTATCGATACAAACAATAACACGAAAGTTAATATTGGCCTCCAATATTCCTCTGAAGGATAAAACCCAAACAATAACTGCCTCCACCGCGCTCCAATTACAGAGAAACATGCAACGTCAGGATTAGTATCAAGACACTCTCTAAGTGAACCAGCAGACCAATTGCCTCCGTAGGCCCAAGGAATAAAATCTTTTAGGCAGACATAGATAAAATATACTGAAAGAATAGTTAAAACTGAACTGATCCAACTAGAAAATAAATTCTTTCTAAGCCAACCGATTATATTACTTTCTGAAATAGGGGGTGGTGCTTGAGGAAGTGTCTTTTCTCTTACAAAACTGACGTTCACCATATTACAGACCCTTTATTTGGAAAGAGCGGTTAAAATAATTAATGACTGCTGATACAAGTAAAGACACGCACAAATAAAACCCCATTAAAAGCAGCATAGACTCTAATTCTCGTCCAGTTTGATTTAAAGTTATGCCACCAAGTGTTCCCCGAACATCCATATATCCTACTGCAATTGCTAGGGAGGAGTTTTTGGTTAGGTTAAGATAATTTGAAATCATAGGTGGAACAATCACTCGCAAAGCTTGTGGTAAAATAATTAGGTTCATTATTCTGCCTGGCCGCAGTCCAAGAGAAGATGCTGCTTCCGTTTGTCCCTTTGATATTGCCAGTATTCCAGAACGTACAATTTCAGCGATAAAAGCCGCCGTATAGAGCGAAAGTGCCAATGTCAAAGCTATGAATGAGTTTCGCACATAAATACCATCTTTAAAATTAAAACCCTTTAAATACGGATACTCCAACGAAACTGGAGAACCTAACATAAAATAAAATAAAATTGAAGGTATTAGCAAAAGACTTAAACTAATCCAAAATTTTGGCAAATTTTGGCCCGTCTCTTCTTGAAGGCTTCGAGCGTATCTTCGAAAGAAAAAAATTGCAATCAAGCTGATCAAGAATACTATTATTAAATATATAGATCCATCACCCCACACAGGGTTTGGAAAGTATGTGCCACGATTGGTAACAGCAGTACTTTCGAATAATATCATTGAAGCTTCTGGATTAGCTCCCCGAAAAGCCTTTGGAGCAGGAGTAAACTCTGTCAATAAAGCAAATATCATAACTATCCATAGTAATATTGGGATATTTCTAAACCCCTCAATGTATACAGACATCAATTTCGCCACAATCCAGTTTTTTGAAAGCCTTAATATTCCGACAAAAACACCAATGATAGTCGCTATTATACAGCCGATAAATGCTACTAGTAACGTATTTAAAATACCAACTAATGCTGCGCGTCCATGTGTGCTATCATTTGTATATGGAATTAATCTTTGATTTATATCATAGCCAGCGCGCATCCAAAGATAAGAAAAATCCACATCTTTTCCTAAAAGCGCTAGATTTTTGACTGTATTGTCTACCAACCAGAAGGCGACTGAAACAAAAATGATAAAGGCGATAACCTGCACCGTAGTAGATCTATAGCGCGTATCACCTAATAACATTCCCAGTCTAAATTTTTCGACAGGAAGCTTAACTGAACTCATAAAAAATCAATCTATAAAAAGAAAAAGGGTGCACAATTAAGGTGCACCCTTCATATTTATTTCTTATCTAAATGGAGGAGAATATAGAATTCCACCATTGGTCCAAGAATTGTTCACACCACGTTCGATGTTTATACCACTTGACGCTCCAAGATTTCTCTCAAAGATTTCGCCATAGTTACCAACGTGTTTAATGGCATTATACATACCATCTTTTGGCATGCCCATCATCGCCATCATATCATCATCTCCAGTACCTAGAAGACGGTGAATTTCAGCGTCCTTGGTATCAGAAAAACTATCGATATTTGCAGATGTAATACCTTTTTCTTCGGCAATTACCAACGCGTTCAGTACCCAACGACCAACGTCAGCCCATTCATCATCTCCGTGACGAACAAGAGGGCCTAATGGCTCTTTTGAAACGATCTCTGGAAGCACAATATGATCACTTGGGTTTTCCATATTGATTCTTGTTCCATGAAGAGCAGATGCGTCTGTTGTATAAGCATCACATGCACCAGCTAAATACTGCTGCTTTGACTCAGCGTTATCTGAAGTTGGTAAAGGCTCATAGCTCATACCATTAGCTTTAAAATAATCAGCTAAGTTTAACTCAGTTGTTGTCCCAACTTGGATACAAATAGTCGCGCCATCTAGTTCTAAAGTTGAACTAACACCCAATGATGTTTTAGCCATAAAGCCTTGTCCATCATAATAAGTTACGCCTAAGAAAGTTTGTTTTAGATCTGTGTCACGACTGTAAGTCCAAGTTGTATTTCTTGCCAAAATATCAACTTCACCAGACGCCAGAGCAGTAAAACGTACTGAAGACGATAATGGTGTAAATTTCACAGCCATTGGATCATTAAAAATAGCTGCAGCAAGAGCACGACAGTAATCTACGTCAAACCCAACATTTTTACCAGAATCATCAACCCCAGAAAAGCCTGGAGAACCAGTAGAAACACCACATTTAACATGGCCTCGTGCAATCGTATCATCTAAAGTTCCTGCAGCTGCAACTCCGGCAGTTAAGCCTACAATCGCCGCTACACTAAGAAATAGTGATTTTTTCATAATTACCTCTTTATAAAACCCCTCCCAACAGCGGGCGGGTGTTCCAACCATTATAGTTAGAATCATTTGAATAGAAGAGCTGTAAAGCTCTCTGAACGCCCACAATGAACGTTTCAGACCCCTTGCGTCAAGTCCGAAGGATAAATTTAACCAGATAATAAGGAAAATAGTGGTATTTTTTATCAATATTTAAATAAAATACTGTATTTTTTTTATTAAACATCAAGATAGCATCGCTGATATTTCTATAGCTTTTAGAAATTCTAACTTTTTTAACTCAATATTTTTTTTCTGTTCTACATCCTCACCCCAAATACTTGCCTGCCAATTTTCATCAAGTATTGCCGCATTCCATATACTTTCTGCAGACATAGTATTTTCCAGTGCAGCTAAGCCTAAAATATAGGATCCTGAAATAGTGACCAACTTATTAAAAACAGTTAACTGGAAACTGCTCATTTGTGTCATTTGTGAAACCAATGATTCAATAGATTTGGGATGTTGTCGTATTGGGATTACGCCAGTAGTAATATTTAATTTAATATAAAACCTGTTTTCAGCCCAACTTATAAACGGATCCCAAATTAAAATCTGCTCATCTATTAACTCTTGAGGTTTTTCTGCTCGATAAAAAAGTAAATCAGTATCAGCATATTCTTCTAGTATTTTTTTTGTCTCAAAAATCTGATTTCGAGTTTGATCGATGGCTGCGTTTGCCAATCTATTTGCAGGCATCTTAGTGAAATCAATTTCATCTTTTTGCTGTTTTAACTCGTCAACCAACAAGTTGGCTAACTTATAATTTGGCAATTTAAGTACAGTTTTTTTTGGTGTCTTAAGCAAGTGATTATCTAAATAAATGCAATATTCAGAAGCATCTTGCTTAATAGTTACCAAATTCCAAAAAACTTTTTTAATTGAAAGTGACATCTCTCAATCCATCCTTTTTAAACGGATCATCAATCTCCATATTTACGTTCCAATCCAGGAAGTCCCAAGTCTTAATCATGTGCTCAGGCAAAGGAGCAGAAAAGCTAACAACTTCGTTTGTAAAAGGATGCATAAAAGACAAGCTCTTTGAATGTAAATGAAGTTTTCTGCTAATTTCGCCTCCTAGCTGAGCCCCCCAGCCATCACCCTCATTAATTTGTCTATTAGTCCCATACTTACCATCACCAATAATTGGATGCCCTAATTCTGAAATATGTGCCCTTAATTGATGGGTTCTACCAGTTATAGGAACCATGATTAACCAAGAGACTCGTTGCCCAGCATTTTCAATAATGGCATAATCTGTTGTTGCTCTCTTCGCATTAGCTGTCTCTTTGACATCGTCTGGGTGGACACAAATCATTTTTTCACCAGCACCGTTTGGACCATGGCCAGGCATTTTGACTAAACCATAATTTATTGTTCCAGTCTTAACTGTTGGAGCACCTGCAACAGCAGCCCAATAAACCTTACGCGTTTCTCTATGCCTAAAAGCCGCCGTTAAGTGTTTAGCAGCTTTACCAGTTCTGGCCATAAGCAATATTCCACTCGTATCTTTGTCCAACCTATGAACAAGTCGCGGCTTTTCCTCATACCCAAATTTCAACACAGTTGATAAACCATCTATGTGTCTTGGTTGCCCAGTACCACCTTGTACGGGAATACCCGATGGCTTGTTGATTACCAATAAGTGCTCATCTTTATAAATAACGCTTTCTTGCAGCATTATTTTATCCTCTTTTGAAATTGGCCTTAAGTTCTTAGAAAAATTGTTATCAGGCTTCTCTATAAATGGTGGAACTCTTACAATCTGACCAGCTTCTATACGAGTGGATGGTTTGGCTTTTTTGCCATCAATTCTTATGTCTCCCTTTCGGCATATCTTTTCAATATGAGATTGCTTCAAGTAAGAAAATCGTTTTTTTAACCACCTATCAAGTCGCTGATCTTCATCATTTCCCGTAATAGCAATTTTTTGAACCTTATTCATGCAAACACTTCTCGAGCTACAACCATACCAATAATTAAAGCTATCAGTGACAAAAATACTGAGGCAAAAACATATATTCCAGCCATCATTAATCGCCCATCTTCGTATAATTTAAAAGTATCCAAAGAAAAGGCTGAGAAAGTCGTAAACCCTCCTAAAAGCCCAATCAATAAAAATGGCTGCCAACGATCCAAGCCCTTTTGGTTTAAATAAATAAACAACAAGCCCATCAGAAAGCTTCCAACGATATTGACAGTTAAAGTTCCATAAGGATATCCAACAATTAAACTGACAGCATAACGGGTAATTGCTCCAAATGCTCCACCTAAAGCAATCCAAATGATAGAGGATGATATCATAACTGCCTATGAACCTTTATTTTGTGTAAAGTCAAGTTATTCGCGCTTCTTCACCCTCAGGGATTCAAAGTATTCTATCCTTTTTTTTAATTCTTTTTCAAATCCTCGTTCTACAGGCTGATAAAATCGTTCCTTTGCCATATCTGTGGGAAAAAAATCTTGTCCTGAAAAGCCTTCTTTGTGATTATGATCATATTCATAATCAATGCCATAGCCTTCTTTTTTCATAAGATCGGTAGGAGCATTTAAAATATGCTTTGGTGGAGATAATGAACCTGTTTTAACTGCCGCTGTCCGAGCCTTATTATACCCAACATAAATTGCATTAGATTTTGGTGCTAACGCTAAATAAACTACAGCTTGAGCCAACGCCAGTTCTCCTTCAGGGGACCCCAACCTGTCGAAAGTTTCCCAAGATTTTAAACAATGTATCTGTGCTGTCGGATCAGCCAACCCAACATCTTCAACTGACATTCGTACAAGTCGTCTTGCAAGATACTTAGGGTCTTCTCCTCCTTCTAGCATTCGGGAAAACCAATATAAAGCAGCATCAGGATCCGAACCTCGCACTGATTTGTGTAATGCAGATATTAGATTGTAATGATACTCTCCAGACTTATCATACAAACTTGGTCTTTTATTTAAGCTAGTTTGTAAGGATGTAATATCTAATTTTTCTTTTACTCCCCACGAGTATATCTGCTCAATTAAATTTAAAACTACTCTTGCATCTCCATCTGCCATTTCCAGTAAATATTTGTAAGCAGATTCATCTAAAGGTAAGTCTTTTTTTTGTTCCAACTGCGCCCTTTTAACAATCAAATCCAAATCGTCTAAACTTAAACGATTAAGCACCAGAACCTGTGCTCTACTTAATAAGGCCGAGTTTAACTCAAAAGATGGGTTTTCTGTAGTAGCCCCTACCAAAAATATTGTCCCATTTTCCATTAACGGCAGAAAACTATCTTGTTGTGCCTTATTAAATCGATGGATTTCATCAACAAATAGCATTGTTGCCAAGCCATTCTTATGTCGGATCTTAGCTGCTTCAAATATTTTCTTTAAATCAGCAACCCCTGTAAATATTGCACTAATTGAGACAAAATATAGATTTTTTTCACCGGCTAAAAGCCTAGCTATAGTAGTTTTACCTACTCCCGGTGGACCCCAAAATATAATTGACTGAAATGAATTTCCCGCCAGCAGTCTTGTCAAAGACCCGTGCGGACCCAAGATCTCCCGCTGCCCAATTACATCGCTTAATTTTAACGGTCTGAGCCTCTCAGCCAGAGGTTTAAAGACTTCGTTAATCTTTTCTGCAGCATTGTGGTTGTCAAAAAGATCACTCATTCAACATTCTTATTTTATAAAACTGTTAAACAAAAGTCCTCAAATTTTATAATTATCAGAAAGTAAATTGAAAAATTGCCTTGTGAAGGCATTAGGTATTTTTAACACATCAAGTATCAGATGTCTCAATTTCCAAATCTCTCGCCTTATCTGCTGAGCCTTTTGCGTCTGGGTCTCTATCAACAAACTCAATAATCGCCATTGGGGCCATATCGCCATAGCGAAATCCTGCCTTCAATACGCGAGTATATCCACCTTTTCGTTCTTTGTATCTTTCACCAAGAACATCAAAGAGTTTTGATACATGCATATCTTGCTTTAATCTGCTTGCTGCCAAACGTCGAGAATGAAGGTCTCCACGTTTTGCTAAAGTTATTAATTTTTCAATTATTGGTCTTAGTTCCTTGGCTTTGGGCAATGTGGTTTTTATCTGCTCATGCTCAATTAATGATCCAGACATATTCGCAAAAAGCGCCTTGCGATGTTCATGTGTACGATTTAATCGGCGGTAACCTCGTTTATGTCGCATTCTAATCTTCCTTAATCATTTATACTTTGTCCGACAGCAGTTAATTTTACTGTTCACCTTGGAGCTATCGCTCATTTTTCCCGAGTATTCTCGGCATTTTTAACAATAAGAAATTACAACTAATTTTTATTAGAAGTGATCTTCATATTTTTTTGCAAGGTCCTCAATATTTTCAGGTGGCCAATCTGCTACATCCATTCCTAGATGCAAGCCCATTCCAGTGAGAACTTCTTTTATTTCATTGAGAGATTTACGTCCAAAATTAGGAGTTCGTAACATTTCTGCTTCAGTCTTTTGGATTAAATCACCGATGTAAACTATGTTATCATTTTTCAGACAATTAGCCGATCTTACAGATAGCTCCAGCTCGTCTACTTTCTTCAATAATAACGGATTAAATTCTAAATCATCCTCATCATCTTCTTTACCAGTACTTTCTGGCTCATCAAAGTTAACAAATATTGATAATTGATCTTGGAGAATGCGCGCTGCAAAAGCTATTGCATCTTCAGAAGTTAAAGACCCATCTGTTTCAACTTTCATCGTCAGCTTGTCATAGTCGAGAACTTGCCCTTCACGTGTCGGTTGGACATCATAGGAAACTTTTCTAACAGGCGAGTATATGGCATCAATTGGTATCAAACCAATTGGACCATCTTCTGGACGGTTTTTATCTGAAGAAACATAACCCTTACCAGTATCCACATTTAACTCCATTGATAATGTGGCTCCATCATCAAGATGACAGATTATATGTTCTTTATTCAGAATTTCTATATCTGATGCTTCTGAAATATCTCCAGCAGTAACAACCTTTGGCCCAGTGGCATTAATCGACAGACGTTTTGGTCCCTCGACATCCATTCTGATTGCTACTCCTTTTAGATTTAAAACAATATCTGTTACATCTTCTCTAACCCCGGCGACGGAAGAAAACTCGTGAAGTACATTGTCAATTTGAACCGAGGTTATTGCGGCACCCTGCAAGGATGATAACAATATTCTTCTAAGTGCGTTTCCTAAAGTTAGACCAAATCCACGCTCAAGAGGTTCTGCTACTAAAGTCGCCATTCTCATAGGGTCTGAACCCGGTATTATTTCCAACTGTGTTGGTTTTATTAGCTCTTGCCAGTTCTTAAGGATCATATGTTTCCTCCATTCTTGTCTTCCAACCTAGATCCACTGGTGGAGACGCTCGAGGTTTTAGGGATTATACAAATATTACACCTCTCGTAATATCTATGGTAATTTATACTCTACGACGCTTTGGTGGACGGCACCCATTGTGTGCTATTGGTGTAACGTCTCTTATTGCAGTTATATTAAGGCCTAAGGCAGCCAAAGCCCGTAACGCACTTTCTCGGCCAGTACCAGGTCCTTGGACCTCCACTTCAAGTGTTCTCATGCCGTGTTCTTGCGCTTTTTTTCCAGCGTCTTCTGCCGCCATTTGGGCGGCATAAGGTGTGGACTTTCTAGAACCTTTAAATCCCATTGTGCCAGCAGATGACCATGCAATTGCATTTCCCTGAACATCGGAAATTAGGATTTTTGTATTATTGAAAGAAGAATTTACATGAGCCACACCAGTGGCTATATTTTTTCTTTCTTTACGTTTTGTTCGAGTTTTTTCTCTTGCCATAATACTCTCCCTTACTTCTTCTTGCCAGCTATGGCTCGAGCGGGGCCTTTGCGAGTTCTAGCATTTGTATGTGTTCTTTGACCACGCACAGGAAGATTTCTCCTATGGCGCAATCCTCTGTAACAACCAAGGTCCATTAGGCGCTTTATGTTCATCTGAGTATCTCTTCTTAAGTCACCTTCTACACTAAAATTAGCGTCGATATTTTCTCTTATCGAAAGCACCTCAGCATCAGATAATTCATTTATCCGTCGAGTAGGATCTATTCCCACTGATTCACAAATTCTTTTTGCCGAATTATTACCAATTCCAGTAATATAAGTTAATGCGATTGGGACCCTTTTATGAGTAGGTATATTAACGCCAGCTATACGCGCCATGCGATTTCCTTTCGTTGCGGTCTCCGTAATTCCGGAGCCTTTTTTCACAACGGCACTTAGAACTATAAATGCCGAATAACTTAAAATAAACTTATTGTATAACCAATAACAATATTAGTAAGTTACATTCAGAAACAGGCAGATACGGTGTTTAAGTGCTGTCGTCAAGTACCGTTATAAAGAATTTCTGCTGTTTAAGATTAATCTTATTTCTTCAGCTACCACATTTATATCTTTAAGCCCATCAATTGAATTTAATTTGCCTTTTGCGTGATAATAACCAATTAAAGGCGATGTATCTCGATAATACGCCAACAGACGGGTCTTTAGAGATATTTCATTATCATCTGCTCGTCTAACAAAACTCTCTGAACCACAATTAGTGCATGTAGGTGGCTGAGGCCTGGTCACGTCATGATAGACGTCCCCGCATCCAACACACGTAGACCGGCCTACGATTCTGGAAACCAATGCTTCATCATCCACTTTCATCTCGACAACAAAATTAAGTTCCTTATCTATTTTAGCAAGAAGGCTTCCCAATGCATCAGCTTGAGCCAATGTTCGTGGAAATCCATCAAAAATAAATCCAGTTGAATTAGTTATCGATAGCTGCTCTTCAATTAAACCTATAACGATATCATCTGTTACTAAGTTACCCGCATCCATCACAGCTGCTACTCGTTTACCCATGTCAGTATTGCTGGTCCTAGCTTCTCTTAACATATCTCCAGTGCTTAACTGCTTCATACCAAGCTCTTGAACCAAACGTCTGGCTTGTGTCCCCTTACCTGCTCCAGGAGGACCAAGTAAAATTATATTCATCTTCTTGCTGATCCTTTTTTGCGATTTTTACCTCGCAACTTAGATTTTTCTATCAAGCCTTCATATTGATGTGCCAACATATGCGATTGTACCTGATTTATTGTATCCATTGTAACCGAAACAACAATTAGAACTGATGTTCCTCCAAAATAAAAAGGGATTGCAAATTGAGAACGTAATATTTCTGGTAGCAGACATACAGCTGCCAAATAGCCAGCACCAACTACCAAAATTCTATTTACAACATAATCCAAATATTCAGCTGTTTTTTGCCCAGGCCTAATACCAGGTATAAATCCATTTTGGTTTTTAAGGTTGTCTGCAACATCTTCAGTTTTAAAAGCTACGTTTGCTGTGTAGAAATAGGAAAAGAATACAATCATAGCTACAAAGAATAATAAGTACAGTGGCTGTCCTGGACCAAAGTATGCAAGCAAGGTCGACATGAAAGGACTTGTTTGATTGCCACTGAAAGTACTAACGGTAGTCGGTAATAACAATAATGAGGAAGCAAAAATTGGAGGAATCACTCCAGAGGGGTTCAACTTGACCGGTAAATTACTATTCCCTCCATCATAGGTTTTCATACCAACCTGCCGCCTCGGATACTGGATATGAATTTTTCTGAGTGCCCGTTCCATAAAAACAACGAAACCAATCACCGCTACTACCATTACAATAA
>Ga0209425_10002977_pt1 | contig 18330 bp, 15 predicted proteins | sample COG_05_FD_184749 | JGI IMG/M metagenome (GOLD analysis project Ga0209425, IMG submission 184749) | Pelagic Microbial community sample from North Sea - COGITO 998_met_05 (SPAdes) (version 2) | ecosystem: Environmental > Aquatic > Marine > Neritic zone/Coastal water | place: Helgoland, sampling...
AGATGGCAAAGGGTACGATATGGCAGTCTTGGTGACTGCCCACAAAGCATGTGTTGAGATTGACTGGGGGGGATTGCTCGAGCGTATGAATTCCCCACTTCTCTTTGACGGTCGCAGGGTACTTGACCTTGCACATCTTGAGAAAATCGGTTGGCAAACTTTTGCAGTAGGAAGGCCCAACTGAAATTCTAAATCTGGTGGTAATATGGCATCAAATAACGCCACATCAAGTACATTAGGAGGCCTTTTGTCTTCCTTTGGAGCTCTTTTTGTGACCTACCTCGTTTTCTCTGGAGTGGTTGTTCCAGATCTTGTGAACAAAGGCCTGGTTGAAGGCAATGCCATCAAAAGTGGTCGATACGCTGTGACGTTTCCCGGCATTGAAACCATCGCTGAACAAGACTCTGATGCCATTGTCACAATAGGCTCTTCGATTCTTCAATATGCAACGGATGGAGAATGCATCACTAACCGCCTCACAACAAGTAACACCAAGGTGTATAATTTAGCCATTTCTGGCGGAAACCCCTACACGGAAATGATACAAATCCCTGCTCTCGTAAAGGCCCAACCCAAGATGGTGTTGCTTGATCTTGGACCCAATTCTTTGTGGAATTTCTATGAATCCGAAAGCCTTGATGAATACATTCAGTTCCGATTCACAATCTTGAGCATCACCTCAGACTTACAATCCGTTGATGAATGGAAACATCTTCTCCGACCTCAAGATAAAAACTACACCGCCCATTCCATTCATGACCGTTCAATTCTAACAAAATCCTACTCTCAAATTGCCATAGACAACCTCATTTTGAAATATTCACATGAATATTTTCCATTCTCGTATTACAATCGAAATATGCCAGAGATTGGTAGCGAGGCGTGGGAAGAATATTTGCAAACGCCCACATTCATGCCTCCAAAATTTGAAACTTGGAATCAATCAGAGGTTGATACTTGGTTTGAAGAAAACATGGCCCAGAAAACACGAGCGGGAGTTTACAACCCCTTACCAAACGGAACCCTGAACCATCAGGCACTGGACTACACCATTCAGGCATTCACCGAGGCCGGAATTCAAGTGGTGATGGTGGCTGCCCCTCACCACCCCTTGGTTTACGACTATCTTCAGCCGGGGCAAATAGACGGACACAATGCGACACTCGAATATTTTGAGGAAACGTATGGGGCGTCAACAATTAATTGGTATTGGGAGACTTGGGAACAGGATATGTTCCGGGATCGCAATCATTTGGGCGATAACGGCCGTGAGTATTATTGTGAAAGAATGGCGGCTGAATTGAATCAAATGTTGGAGGTCTGATTGGATGGATTTCATCACATCAAACTACTATCTCTACTTTTTACCTGTGGTGGTTTTTCTCACCATCGGCCTTGCATCTCGACGCAGGAGAATGCAAATCCTCATTTTACTCTCAATGAGTTATGTCTTCTTTTGGCTTGCTTCAGGATGGCATCTAATCTTGTTGTTAATTTCAACATGCATTGATTGGACTGCAGGGAAAAAGATGCATGGAAGTCAAGAAACATCCTACAGAAAACGCTGGCTCCGCATCAGTATAGTCACTAATTTGACCCTTCTTGGAATTTTCAAATACCTCGATCTCCTCATTGAAACCTGGAATCTAGCAACCCTACGGTTCAGCGGGGCTCTTGAAGCAGACGCATTAGGCTTGGCATTGCCTGTCGGGATATCATTTTACACCTTCCAAACCATGTCTTACACGATTGATATTTACATGAAGAAACAGAAGCCATACGATTCCTTCTTGGATTTCGCCTGCTATGCAGCTTTCTTTCCTCAATTGGTCGCAGGACCAATTGTTCGAGCGGACCATTTTAGAAAGGAAATTGAAAAGCCCCTTGCGACGAATCCATACCGTTTCCGTCTTGGATTGACCCTCATCATTTACGGTGTTGCGAAAAAATTGGTGATTGCCGATAACGTTGCCCTCCATGCGAATACGATTTTTGTTGAGGGGGAACATCTGGCCAACATTGGTTTGATTTGGTGGGCCACGCTTTGTTTTGGTATCCAAATATATTGTGACTTTTCTGCCTATACAGACATCGCCATTGGATCTGCCCATCTCGTCGGGGTCGAGTTACCTGAGAATTTCAAAACGCCGTATGCTGCAACTTCGCCTCAGGATTTCTGGCGCCGATGGCACATTTCTCTCTCGACATGGTTGCGGGATTATCTGTACATCCCACTAGGGGGCTCGCGCAATGGAAGAAATCGGATGATTTTTGCCTTGATGATGACCATGTTACTCGGTGGTTTGTGGCATGGGGCTTCTTGGAATTTCGTCCTTTGGGGTTTCGTTCATGGATTATTGCTCATCGTCCATCGTTTTGGAAGCAAGATTGGCTTCATTGAACAGTTCTTCTCCATGGCGGGCCGTTCGGGGGTGCTTCTTTCTTGGTTCGTGACCCAATTTTTCGTGTTCTTCACTTGGTTGATTTTCAGAGTAGAAGATACATCTGTCTTGATCCCTTCCATGAAAACCTTTGTTGGCATTGGAGGGCATTTCGATTTGCATGAAATGTACGATATGTTGCCAGAAATCAAATTTTTAACCTTCATCATCGCTGCTTGTTTCATCCTTCTTCATGGCGTGAGCGGGAAACTTGGTGGAGGGAAAGAATGGCTTTCTCGCCGACATCCTGTGATATGGGGGAGTGTTTGCGGATTAATGCTCTGTCTGGCATTTTACCTCCGGCCCGCTGAAACGGTAGATTTCATCTATTTCCGGTTTTGATTCTTCAGTGCTTGAATCATCCCTCGTTTATGTTTAGTTAGCAAAGGGTTAAGGCAAGACCTCTCGGCGTTCCAATCGTCACAACTTCATCTTTGGTGCCTCAAATGAAATATCAGCTAAAATGCCTCAAAACAGGCGATTATATCGACGACGATTATACCCTCCACTATACGGAGAACGCTCTCCTACAAGCAGTGTATAACGAACCGTTTGAACTACAAAACCGCCAAGGCGTGTGGAAATACCTCTCTTGGCTTCCTGTTTCCAAGGCTAACGAATATGTTGCAGGGACTGTGACCTACAAAGCCGAAGCCTTGGGTGATACGATGGGGTGTTCCGACCTTTGGGTGACCTTCCACGGCTATTGGCCAGAAAAAAAAGCCATGTGCCCTACTGGGAGTTTCAAAGACATGGAAGCGGTTCCCACAATTCAACGCTTGAAAGACCATAATGAACAAGGCATCATTTGCGCTAGTGCAGGTAATACTGCACGTGCTTTTGCCCATTTCTGTGGGCTCGACAATACTCCTCTTTTGGTTGTAGTCGGCAAGGATCATGCTCAACGTCTGTGGGTGCCCGAAGGCCACCCTACCGATTCAGTACACTTAGTGGTCGTTGAAGACGGGGATTATTATGATGCCAAATTGGTTGCTAAAGGAGTTGCTAAACACCTTGACGGATGGCAGCTCGAAGGCGGTGTACACAATGTCGCTCGCCGTGATGGCATTGGATCACTCATCATTGATGCAGCCCAAACCATCGGCCACCTCCCCGATCACTATTTCCAAGGCATTGGAGGTGGACCTGGTCCAATCGGTGTCCATGAAATGGCTGAACGTTTGATCAAAGAAGGGTTGTTTGAAGGCCCAGTGCCACGACAACATGTATCACAAAACGTTGAGCACCGCCCCATTCACAATGCTTGGAAAGCGGGTCGTAATCATCTGATTGATGATGACTTCCCTACAATGGATGTTGAGGTGTATTCAGATTATCTCATGAACAAAAGCCCAGCCTATGGTCTGGTAGGGGGGGTTCATGATATTCTCAAGGCATCCAATGGTCAAACTTACGTGGTTGAAGAACAAGCCGCAGTGGCTGCAAAAGCGATGATAGAATCCATTGAAGGCATTGACATCATGACGCCAGGAGCGGTGGCAGCAGCGAGTCTACAACAGGCTTTAGATTCCGGTGAAGTCAATCCTAAGGATTGCATTGTGCTCAACATTAGCGGGGGTGGCGTCCAGCGGCTCAAACGCGAAGTGACCACGGTTGCGGTTGAGCCCTGGCTCAGAGTTTCAAAGGAGACAGGGGTTGCTCAGATTCTCAAATCCTTGGATGCTTGACGATTCTACTGTGATGAATTCATCTCAAGAACGACCTTGGAAGGGTTTGTTTGTTAAATGAGCGGCCCGTGGCAAGTGTGTTCTCATGTCGGAAAAGAAGGACTCCTCCCTGTTTCGAAAGTGGGCTATGCGCCAATATTGGCGCATGCAACAATCCCAAGCCGTGGTCGGGTTGTTACTCTGGGGGACCACAATCACACTCCTGGTCTGGCCTTACGTTCGCTGGCGATTTGATGGGTCATGCAGTGATGCGTTGTGCCTTTCGACCTCTTACCTTGGCATCCCCGCAACATACATCGGCCTGATTACAATCTTCATGACCGTGATGTTTGGAGTTCTCACCATCGGATACCTCTACGATCAGGTCTTTTCCTTGTGGACAGAATGGCGCAGTGTTGACATGGAGCGCAACCCCTTCGTAACCTACGCACTTTCGCCCAATTGGGCCATGCTTCTCGCGTTGCAAGCTGAAAATCTTCGCCGTCAGGCAAATGGTGATGAAGATATGATTGCCCAAGCCGATTGGTTTTTGAAATGGTGTGAGCGCTACACAGAAGGAGAAATGTTTGCTCGTGCTGTTCAACAATGGGACAAAGACATGGGCCCAACTCCGACTTTTTGGTTCACCAGTGACGAGGCTATGGAACGTGCCCGTTCGTTGAAACTTGACGATGAAGACTAAACAAGGCTTCAAACACCGTAGCCACTAATATTTCCCATGGGACGACCATCACGCTGGAGTCCAGCACTTCAAGCCACTCGAGAACAATCAGAATGGGTGGTTCGCTGGATCAAGGACCACGGTCCAGTCAACACGCCCAAGATTGTTGAGGCTCTCACCGAAGCCAGAATTGAAATCCGAGCCCACGTCTTACAACGAGCCTTACGGAACTCACCTTTCATCGTACGAATTGCGACCGAACAAGGCCCCCGAGGTGAAGTGAGTGTATGGGCTTGGTCAAGCGAAGATACGTATTGAGGAAACAATCTCTTCTCGTTGAGTGAAAGATACAATCGGAACACGCTGTTTTTTCGAATAATTCAACTCATCAGTACTGATTCCAACAATTAAACGTGAATCAGGAAATTCATCTTTAATTCGTTTGAAGATATTTAGATGACCGATATGAAAACAATCAAAGGTACCAAAAGTAATGATGTTCATCTTTTCACCTCAAATTTTTCTTCGGGTCGGACTTCAAATATACGATGACGGCCTTCTTCATTGACGGCCAGCGTCAAACATTTCCTTCAGGCTTCCATCTTGGAGCATTTCCAAAGCGATGTCAGACCCGCCAATGAGTTCACCTTGAACGAACACTTGCGGCATGGTAGGGAAGTCCGACCAAGCACAAACGGAAGGAATGGCGCGTGGGTCGGTGAGAATGTTCACCGCAGCAAACGGCTCGCCCATTTGCTGCAATACTTGTGCGGCACGGTTTGAGAACCCGCATTGAGGTTCGTTTGGTGTTCCTTTCATGAACAGCACCAACGCGTGTTCATCAACGATAGCTTGCAATTCATCCGGTGTCCAGTCCATTGTTTTCACTCCTGTTTGTTTCGATTGATTCGGCGAATGTGGACGCCTTGTCCTCCCCCGTGGGGATCGAATGCTGTATCGCCAGCCACTTCGGCTTGGGCGGGTGTCATGCACTTCAAATCCAGTGCGTGAACAGGGTGAGGGATGTGTTCTTTCATCACGGCGAGGACCAGTTTTTGGCGTTGGAGTGGACGCATGCCATCAAATTCATCGGAAATAACACGAACGTGAAAATGGTCACCAGACCCATGAAGGTCCACCACTTCAACCAAGGCGTTTGGCACGGCTTTCAGAACTTCTTCTTCAACCCATGACGATGAAACCATACCTGCCCCTCATCTCTGCCTATCGTTGAATGGTTTTGAACCTGCGGTTTTGGTCGTCATGCTTGAAAGCCCACAGGGAAACCACACGGCATGGCCGCAGCAGGGACCATCTCCGCCCGCACCCCCTCAAGCGGGCGGGATGCAGGTTGGTTGGTTTCAGCCGACCTTTTGGCAGTAGGCTTGGCCTTTCTCGGCCAAATCCTTCTCACCCACGCTCTTTTGGCGGAACACTATGGTTGGATGGTGCTTGCTATTGACCTCTATGCGTCCATCTTTTTGGTCATTGACCTTGGTTTGCCGACTTTGCTGGCAAGGGACGGGAGTCATGCGCCGCACATGGTGCGTCCAGCAGTGGGGAGGATATACCGTTGGCAATTCATGGTGAGTATGCCTTTCATCGCTTTGGCTTTCTTCATACAACCCCAATCGCTGATCGATTTGACGGCGGCTTCGACCTTGCTCTTCATCGCAGCTTGTATCGCATTGGTTCACGTTGCAGCCTACGCTCCCCGCTCCGGCCTAAGAGCGATTGGTGAAGCGCGTTTTGAAGCCCTTTCAAAATTGTTGGAGCGGTTGTTGACAGTCCTTGGATATGCAGTTCTCTACATTGGGGGGAGCACGAATGTTGAGGCCTACGCCCTTGTCTTCTTGTTAGGTGCAACGGTAGGGACAGGATCCTCGCTCCTCTTTTTGGGACGCATTACGAGGACGATGAACGGAACGGATGCATGGAGCGAACTTGATCCCGTATGGTCAAATTCCCGTACGTTGCTTTGGACGGCTCTTCCGTTTGCGATCACGTTGGGCGTGCTGCCTTATGTGATACGCATTGAGAAATTCATTGTAGCAGGGACAGCGGGAGCACAAGCCGCTGCTGTCTTTCACGTCGCTCAATTGGCATGGCTGGCAGGCTTGGTGGTCCCTTCAGCCATGCGAGCCGCGTTACTTCCAGTTTTGGGAGCAAATCGTCATCACCCCTATCTGCGCCGAAATGACATGGATACATCGCTGAGCATGTGCTTCGGCTTACTCCCCATTGGCCTATTTGGAGGCGCCTTAATCGTCAAATTCCTTGCCCCAGTAGCCTTTCCAGACGAGTATCTTGATGGCACCCATGGAGCTTCAGCTGTGACATTGTTCAACATCTTACTCTTCGGCTGGGCGTGCACTCTCTTGGCCACACCCACCTACACGGCTTTGATGGCTGGAAACCGACCTTGGAAGTTCACTCAATTCATCCTTATCGTTGTACTCTGCGCAGTGCTGCTGGGCTGGTTGCTGATTGGGATCTTGCCAGAATCAGATATGGGACGTCTACATGCTGCGAGCATTGCAAGCAGTTTGAGTGCTTTCTTCCTCTTGGTAACTTCTTGGTCGATGAGTGACCACTTTAGCTCAATTTGGCGACGCCGAGATGAATGGGCTCTCGCAGGCCTTGGCACCTGTTTTGTCGTATTGGGTTTGGTTTCTCAAACCGGTTGGTGGGTGCTCGGATTGCCTTTGTTCACCTTTCTTCCGCAAGGTTGGCGAGCAGCTCGTTCCACGCTTTCATGACGGTGTTGGGCGAACAAAACTCCATCAAACCTTCCACGCTTTCCGTAGTTGGCCAGCCGGACATCAGGGCTTCTTCCATCCCGTCAGCAAGGGCTTCGGGCGTTGGTTCTGAAATCCATGCGCCGGGAAGAAAATCTCTGACTTCTCCAACTTCCACACTGACGACGGGCGTGCCACAAAGCAACGATTCTCGCGCCACTAAAGGTCCTGCTTCTCGCTTTGAAGTGATGAGGGATACATCAGCAACCAACATTCTGTCATGGACGATGTTTCGGGGTTGAAGGCGCAACGTCGTCACCCCTACAATCCAACCTCTGCGTTCCATTTCTTCACCGGCTTGAAGAGCGAGGAGGTGATTTTTTTCAGGTCTCCGAGGGTCTGCAGGGAAGAGAATGTCAATTGAATCCTTTCGCCATCGCCCCTTCCATCGTTTCATTGGGCGAGCCCAATCTGCTCCAATAGCGGTTACACAGGGGATGGTCATCAAACTCTTTGGGGGGTGCTTCCATTCCTTCGCGATGTTGGACAATCTATCGGTAACACATACTAGGGCATCACAGGAACTGGCTGCTTTGGTAATCAATGGTTCAAGTCCTGATTGTTGTAGGCCTATATCAAAATCATGACCGTGTACCACGCCGATCCAAGGTACTCCCCACCGCTCTGATAATCGCTGGGCCAAGGTTGCCACGGGCCACAATGTATGGCAGATAATGGCATCAGGACGCCAATCTCCCAAGTTCCGTTCAACCGCTCGCATCCTAGATGCAATACTCATTCGGGTAATCGATGGAAATGGATGGCCGGGAAATGCGGTGAATCGAGGAATGATGATTTCAGTGCCCTGGTGATTCCAGCGTTTTGGAGCGCGAGCCACACCCGTGAGCGTTGACCGACGCGACTCAAGGTAGCGCATCATTCGAGGCAGTGGGTTCACCACACGAACATCATGCCCTGCCTCTTTCATCAGGTTCACATGGTCTTCAACAAAGACACCGCGACTGATGTTATTCGGAATTGGATAAAGCAGGCTCACGAACAACAGCTTGATGGCCATCCCTCCGCATCACTCTTGCAAGGCTTGTTGAATGATCTCTAAGTTTTCACTAACCGTTGCTCGGTCATTGAATAAGCCAGAACCGACCACACAATTGGTGACTCCCCAGGAGCGCAACATAGCAATGTTGTGGGCTTTCACACCGCCATCCACTTGAATTTGTACCGGCCTCCCACCCGTTGCAACTTGCTCTTCAATCGCATGTGCGAGCCGTCGGATTTTGTTCTCAACATGAGGAATGAACGATTGTCCACCAAAACCTGGATTGACACTCATGATGAGGACGAGGTCAATTTCGGGGAGGACTTCCAAGGCCGCCTCTACCGAAGTTCCAGGGTTCAACACAACACCAACACTGGCGCCTCCTTCTCGTATTGCAGTCACGGCTCGATGAAGATGTTTGACCGCTTCGACATGGACCGAAATGTGATTGCAACCAGCGTCAATGTAATCCTGGTAACAAGACTCTGCATTCTCAACCATCAAGTGGGCGTCAAAAACGGGCCCTGGCCCGAGCGCCTCACGCAGGCTGCGAATGACGGGCGGGCCAAAGGTGAGGTTGGGCACAAAGTTCCCATCCATCACGTCGAGATGGAGCCAATCAAGGCCTGCATCCAGCGCTTCTTGGCAATCTTGGGCAAGGCCGGAAAGGTTGGCCGTTAGGACACTCGGTGCGATGATCATGCAAGCCCTCGTGCCAATGCAACACGGCGGGTTTCATGAGGCTTGTCCAAAGACGAACCCATCCTTTTGAGCGAAAAGACTCATAATCGGTATAGTAAACGGACAGACGGTGAATCCATGGGCGAAGTACGAGCAGTGACCGATAGCGAATACGAAAGTGCAATCAATGATAGCGAATGGGTAATTGTTGATTTTTGGGCACCCTGGTGCAGTCCGTGCAAAGCCATCGCGCCGGTCCTTCAAGCAGTATCAGAAGAGCGTGAAGTCCTCATCGCTAAGGTTGACACCGATGCAAACCCGAGCGTGGCAGGGCGTCTTGGCGTGAGAAGCATTCCTGCATTGTTCATGTATCGAAACGGGACTGTCGTCAGTCAAAAAACTGGAGCTATGCCAAAAGCTGCTCTTTTGAAGTGGATCGACGAAGTCATGTCCGCCGACGATTTCTGAATCAATCAAGTTTGGCGGCGCGCTTAGCCCGTTTTTCCCCGACCTCTCGCAACAACCGCTCCCTCAGCGCTTCATGCAACCACATGCCCTGTTCGAGTTCGAGCAGAAGCCCATGCTGAATCAAATTTTGAGGTGGTACTCCATTCCAACCAACGGCGCGTGCCAACTCATCCCAAGCCAGCGGCTTATCGGCCAAAGCCAAGGTGGAGAGCAATTCCATTTCATCCACCGGAAGGCGGGTCAGAATTTCCTCATCGAGGAAACGCAACCAGTCAGTATGGGTGGGTTGGCCGTACAATTCCAAGAGTTCCAAAGCCAATGGATGGCCGCCCGTGGCGGCATGCACATCCGGAATCGATGCCTCTTCGGTCATGCCGATTGAATTGATCCATGCACTGGTCGCTTCAAGGGACAATCCACTCAGTGGTAATTCTCTGACGACATCACGTGTATGGACGTCACGGCGGTCGTAAACATCCAACGTTGTTCGTGACACAAAGAGCAGCCTTAATGGGGCCCTTGTTGCAATCTGAAGCAAGGCTCCGAGCAGATGTTTTGACTGTTTAGCGACATGATGAATGTCATCTAACACAATGAGCCAATAGGGTGGTGGGCCCCCCGCTTCGTCTTTGAATCGCTCACGAATGGTGTGGGCGTCAGTCAGGTAAGAAAGCAAACGTCTTCGCCAGGCATCAACGTTCATTTCAGCACCAGGCGTGAGAGGTAATGTCTCAATCAAATGGTAGGGGTCGTGACTTTCATCAATGCCAAATCGATGCAAAAGACTGGTTGCTAAGCCCAGGGATTGATCCCAGGGTTGACACGGATACCAGCAGACCGACAAATAGGGGTTCGTTTCCATATGCTGAGCGAGCCAATGGGCGACAAGGGTTGATTTCCCAATGCCTGCAATTCCGTGGACGACCATGCATGGGCGTCGGTCTGCGAACCAATCATGCAAGGCCGTTAATTCTTCATCCCTGCCGTAAACGGGTCGAGTTTCAGGGGGTGTGTTGGCATAGGTAGCATGAGCCCCGACCAATGGCATCAACCTGCCCGGGGCAGGGCCCACATGTTCATCATCGGGTTTCCGAATAGCTCCAAAGCGGATGTCTCCGTAGGTGAGAACGCCTTCGTGTTGGGCGTGCAGAAGCACCTGGAGAAGAGGCAATTCTGTTTCGAGATGTTCAACGGATTCAGAAGCTTTCACTTCCAACAATTCCCCTTCTTTGTTACGAATCAGTACCTTCGTTGAACGTAGGGCTTTGATGCGTTCTTGGGCGAGTGAGCGACCCGTATCTGTGAGTTGCCACGTTTTTTGTCGTCGTTCGTCACCTTGTACACTGCGCGTGTGTTCTTCCACCATGGCTTCTTTCAGAAGATTCCGCATAGTACGGCTCACATTTGGAGGGTGCTGGGCACATGCTTCCGCGATTCCAGGCCGAGTCAACGCTGGTGAAACCATGTATTTGTCCGCCCATGAATCAAAGGCATGAAGGTGGAGTAAAATCCGGTCTTGAGCGGCCACATTGACCTTTGGAATGTCTCCGCCCATGATGCTGTGAAAGGGCATGATTGTTCAAAACTTCCTCATCATCATGCAATCACTCTTTTATTGGGAATTATATGTTTGAGCAATTACACAATAAAACTTTTATATTGAAATGTCTCCCATATTTATGGCAATCAAGAATAGGACCATCGTGGCCAGAAAAAATCACGCTATTTTTCTGTCTCTTTTCTTTGTAACGGCCCTCTTCTTGCCGACCGCTTTCGCAGCAGATTCTGATGGGGATGGTGTTGAAGATAGCCTCGATGATTGCCCTTGGGCATCTGGCAATTCAACGGTTGATCGAGACGGATGTCCCGACAGAGATGGTGATGGGACTTCCGATTTGAACGACGACTGGAGCATCGACAGCCCAAATTTCCAAAACGAATTCACCACAAGTTCTAGCGATGACTACAATGCGGTTGATTATTCTCCTAGCGGTGAATTTATCGTAACGGGTTCGGAAAACAGTTTCGTCCGAATTTGGAATGCAAGCACATGGACCAATGTGCGTTCGGTGAACACCGGGACCGATGTGAACGGTGTTGCTTACTCTCCCGATGGGCAATACGTGGCTTCAGCACGCGATGACGATAGCATCGACATCTATTACAGCAGCAACCTCACTTCCATTCACGGCAGTATTAGCGTTGATGTCGGAGGTGGCGACCAAGTGAACAGCGTTGAATTTTCACCCGATAGTTCCAGTGTTGCCGTTGCGATCGGACGGTCGGGCAACGGTGGCACAAATGGCGAAGTCGCCGTTATTGATGTCCTTACTGGATCGGAGCTTTTCGCGGTGAATCCAAATGGCGAAGACCGATTCTATGACGCCACATTTTCTCCTGATGGAAACTACATCGCCATGGCAGGAAACAGCGACATCTACATCGTCAACACCTCTTCGCAAGCAACCACTTGGACCTTCACCAACCCGCCAGGTGCCGTCAATGCCATCGATTGGTCTTCCGATGGCAATTACATCTCAATGTGTGGTGGTTGGGAAGGTAGCGGAGCCAGTTTTGATATGTACAAATACAGCAATGGCTTTTGGACAAGAATTTGGGAAAAATCCACCACGACTTCCTGTTACGCAACCGATTTCTCTGCCGATAGCAGTCAGGTCGGGGCAGCCATGGGTTGGTACGGGGGAGACGGTGCAACTGCACGAATCTTTAGCACAGACTCTGGCGTTCAAATCGACTCCTTTGGCGGGCCACGCCCCGGTGGTTGTTCTTCAGGTCAAAACAACCAATGCGGCCAAATCGAAGGTATAACTTGGAGCCCAGACAGCACTCATATCGTAACCGCGCACGGACGAAATGATGAGGGAGTCTACTATTGGTATGCCGCTATTGATGCGGATCAAGATGGCTATAACACAACTGACCAAGGCGACGGAGTTATCGATGCATTCCCTGATGATGGGACACAATGGAATGACACCGATAATGACGGATATGGAGACAATCAGGCCCCTGCCTTCCAACCAGACGCTTGCATAACGGTCGCTGGAACATCCACTGAAGACCGATTTGGCTGCCCTGATGGCGATAGTGATGGCTGGTCCGACCAAGGGGATTGGGACCCAAACGATGAGAAGCAGTGGTCCGATGCAGATGGTGACGGTTACGGCGACAATTATTACTTTGACCTCAACGATTATCAGATTCACCTCAACCAGAGCGGAGATGCTTTCCCCAACGATGCAACACAGTGGAACGACACCGACGGAGATGGTTATGGAGACAACTACGTCAATGCATCATGGGACGACGTGCGCCCATCCGAATGGCCAGGTTTGCTCGTTTCAACCGCCAACAGCATCGACGCATTCCCTCTTGACCGCACCCAATGGATGGACTCTGATGGGGACTGGGTTGGAGATAACGAGAACAGTGACCGTCCAGACGGATGCCCCAATACCTGGGGCGATTCAATCTTTGACAGACTTGGTTGCGCTGATTCAGACGGAGACGGATATTCGGACCCGACTCCAGGCTGGCCAGCCACCACTGATTGTTACGGTGCTGATGCATTCCCTAACGAACCAACTCAATGGTGCGATGAAGATAACGACGGTTATGGGAGTAATCAAAGCGGCAACGAGGCCGACGTTTGCCCAAATCAAGCTGGAACATCCACTATTGATCGTATTGGGTGCTCGGACCGAGACGGTGATGGCTATTCCGATGCTGGCGACCCATTCCCTGATGATGCCACTCAATGGGCCGACCGCGATGGAGACAATCGTGGCGACAATGCTGACGGCAACAATCCCGACGCATTCCCTGATGATACAAGTCAATGGAAGGACACAGATGGCGACGGTTACGGTGATAATCCCGGCGGAAATAACGGCGATTTGTTCTGGAGCGACCCGACTCAATGGTCTGACGAGGACGAAGACGGATTTGGCGATAATACGAATGGTACCAACGGAGACGTTTGTCCACTTGAATTCGGAGAATCGACCATTGCAGAGACACGAGGTTGCCCCGACACCGACATGGACGGTTACACCGATCCTATTGACGCGTTCCCGAACGATGTCTTCCAATGGAGCGACACCGATGGTGACGGCTATGGAGACAATACCAATGTCCCCAACGGTGACGATTGCGTCGATGTCTTTGGAAAGTCAAAGGAGTTAGGCCGACTGGGATGCCCTGACGAAGACCTTGATGGTTACGCCGATGTTGACGATGCCTTCCCCATAGACACTGAACAATGGTCTGACAGCGATGGTGATGGTTATGGTGACAACTATTTCTACGAAAACATCACAGTTGCGGATGAAGAAAATGAGGGCATGTTCCTCATTCTACGTGAACAGCGCGGTGACGCTTTCCCCGACATCATTAGTCAATGGTCAGACATCGATGGCGATGGATGGGGGGACAATCAGTCCAGTTTCAACCGGCCCGACAACTTCCCATTGCGGGCCTCCCAATGGAACGATTTCGATGGCGATGGCTACGGTGACAACACCTTCTACACGCCAGTCGATACGCCTGACTTGGAATCTCCCTTGCCTTCATACCAGCCCGATGAATGTACAAAACAACCAGGTACTTCCAATGTTGATGTTTTCGGGTGCCTTGATTCGGATAGTGATGGTGTTTCTGACCTCAACGACCCCTGCATCTGGGACCCTGAAATCTTCGAAGGAGCACGTGGTTTGGTGAAGTGCAGCATTACGGCGGACCCAACCATTACAGCCAATGACGAAAAGGAGGAATCAATTCTCTCTAGCAATCTCGACACATTGCAAGTGATGGGGGGGGCGATAATTTTCCTGCTCACACTCATTCTTGTTGCTCAAATGGCACGTACTGCCGGTAAGCGTAAGGCCATGAGGGTGAAGATGGATGAGCGTTTGGTGGATGAGGCCTTCGGTGAAGAAGAAGAACGCCGACAAGCATGGATTCAACATTACCTCTCGGAAGGTAATTTCGCTGAAGCTCGATCTCTTGGTTGGTCCGGTGATGAGAATCTGCCGGAATGGAAGAAACTCGAAGTTCAACAAGAAGCCGCTCATCAAGCAGCAATCCCCCAAATGCCAAATTTGGATGATATGTTGTGATCTTACTACACATCGTTCGTACCGTTGCCCTTTCAAGGGAGAAACCCCACTCCTCGCGCATGCGAGAGGGGGTTTCAGCACGCGTGGCCTTGCTGACAACTCTCCTGCTTGTCTCACTCTTGGTCGGCTTTTCATCGGCTCAAACGTCACAAGTTCGTCTTGAAGCATCTTTTTCAGAGCCTTCTTCAACACCTTGGTTTGAACCAGACCAGCCTTTGACTATCACACCCTCGCTGGTCAATGATGGGCCCGTAACATCCGTTGAAAATGACCCTTCATGTGACGTTGTCCTGATGGTCTACAACGCAACGGATGTGTTGGTGAATGATGGAACCGAATCGTGTCGAGGCGTAACTCGAGGCATGGACTTGTTCGAAGGCGAAACTCGTACGATGGACCAACGCGTTTGGGACATGAAAGACTCCGAAGGAAACTGGTTACCCAGTGGAGAATACACCATCCAAGCCTACCACCCAACCTCAGGACTTTCCGTCTCGACCATGGCGATTGCTCAAACTCCCGTTGATACCCCAGAGGTCTTGTCGTTTCATGTAGAGCGGGCAGAACGTGTCGAGGGAGTACAAGGTCCCGAAGTTCTTCTGGTGAATGTTCACAACCCTACGTCTCGTTCAGTGGATCTTTCTGATGTTCCTGTCTGTTTCATGGAATTCTCTCACAATGAAGTAGCACAACTGGCCATGCCATGTTTCGGGGGCGTCACTTCGATGATGCCCAATGAAATGCTTTACCTCGGCCATATTCTTCTCGATGGACAAGACGATAGCATTGTTTCATTGACAACCCCAGGGGATGGATTTTCTTATGTTGAAGAATTTACCGCTTCTCCAACTCCCACGGCTGATATGCCCATGAACGTGGCAATGGATGCAACATCCAAAAACGTCGAGAAATATGCAAATGGTGACGTTCTTGCACCCTCCTTGATGCTATCCAGCACTTCAACCGAACCCTCAACTCTTGAATTCACATCCTCATGTAAAGCTGAGTATTGGGTGATCAACGATTTAGGAGATGTTGTGTTTGACAGCCGAGCAAACAATCCATGCCAATCAATTGACCTTGAGATGGAATTAACTCCTAGTACCCCACTAGAATTTCCTTTACCTCAATGGAGTTTCCTTCAAACCAACGGTTGTTCAATCGCTCCTGGCGCCTATACCATGGTCGCTGAATTACCTGAATTTGGATTGAGCACCAGCATGGCATTTGAATACGGGGCGCCATTCGAAACTCTTTGTTTGGAAGAATCTGAACTTTCGTTGACAAGCACTTCCCATCAAGAAACTGAATCGACCCTCCTCGTGAATCTTACTTTGGAGGGAAGTGTATTCGCCGAAACATTACGAATGGCTGAGCCGTGTGCCGTCGTTATGAAATTTTACGATGAAAACGCCCTCCCCGTTCACCAATTCCGAACCCTATGCAACGATTATGATGGAAGAAAATTGATGATTGGATTGGACGATGAATCTGCAGCCCTCACCTTCCCGACCGTTCAGTTCTCCGTTCAAGAAAACGGAGTGGACGTGTTGCCAGAGGGGCAATATCGCGTTGATGTATCGCTTGCAACCGTCCAAGACGTGGAAACCTCATTCAGTTTGCAATGGCCGTTCGAGCAGGAAGAAATAACTGCTGAAATTGAAGAGGAGGTTTTGGACATCGAGACCTTTGAGATCGCAGGTCAATGGGTGGGCCTACTCACCGATTCAGGAACTTGTTGGGTGATGGAGACACAAGGCACGCAATACATGCTTCATGATGCACGAACATTGGGAAGTTGGACTCCAACCTCAGAGGTCAATGGAATCTACACCGTTTATCTTACAGAAAGCTCCTCTGAATGTAGTGGCTTTTCTGCCCCGTCCGTTACAATCACAAAAGTCATCATGGAGCAGTCGCTTGAGGCTGTAGTTGCAGACCCAGAACCCACAGAACCAACAACATTTGAATTCGAAGAAGAAGAAACACCTCCCGTTGTCCAAGCTGCAGCAGCCGTTGCTACTGCCTCCATCCTTTCCATCTTGTTACTGGTGATGGTCAATAACGAAAGTCTTCGAATCCCAACCACCGTTGCTGGGCTCTGGTTCCTCGGCTTGATGGGGAAGACGCACGAAACAACCGATGGGCGATACCAACGCGGTCGTTTAATGGGATATCTTACAGCAAATCCTGGATGCCATTTCCGAGCACTCATGGCTGCACTAGACATGAGCAACGGCCAGATCACCCATCACCTTCGCATTCTTGAAGCAGAAGAAAACATCTGGCGAAAGAAGGATGGACGCTTGGTACGATATTATCCAATCACCAATCAATTGCACCCCAGCATGCCCGATGAAGCCCTACCAGTCCCCCCACTCTCACCCGACCCGAACAGTTTGCAAGGCAAGATTCTCAATCTTTTGGACTCCGATGGTCAATTGGGAGACTTCCCCACTCAAGCAGAGTTAGCAAAACGTTTGGAGAAGAGTCAACAATTGATATCACATCACCTCCGAACACTGCAAAAATACGGCTTGGTTGAACGCAGAAAGATGGGTGTGAAGAACCGTTACAAATTGACAAGAGAGGCCATTTTCCTCTTGGAATCTAACGATGACTTTTCCCAAGACCCCGTTGACGCATGAATAGGTGTTGTTGAATCAAGCCCTTCTTTGCACTAAGTTTGGGCGTGGATTTCATAGCGTGTTGGCGGCTGGGTTGAGCATTCCCGGGTGGTGAACGCGTCATGACGGATGAGATTGCACCAGTGGATGAAGTTGCTTGGCAACGAAAATGGGACGAGGCCGGACTCTTTACCAGCAAGATTTCTGATGGAAAACCATCTTTTTATTGCCTTGAGATGTATCCTTACCCCTCCGGTAAAATGCACATGGGGCACGTGAGAAATTATTCAATCGGAGATGCAGTGGCCCGATTCAAGCGTTTAATGGGCTTTGACGTTCTTTATCCAATAGGCTTTGATTCCTTTGGAATGCCCGCCGAAAACGCTGCAATTTCCGAAGGGGGTCATCCTCACGAAATCACTGAACGAAACATGGCTTCCATCACTCAGCAAATCAAACGCATGGGGTTCTCATACGATTGGAATCGAAGTTTGAAAAGCCATGACCCGAATTACTACAAATGGAATCAATGGTTTTTCATTCAATTCATGAAGATGGGGCTTGCAAAGCAAGAATTTGCGCCTGTGAATTGGTGCAATGACTGCGAGACCGTACTCGCTAACGAACAGGTCAAGGCCGGCCGTTGTTGGAGGTGTAATGGTCCAGTTGAACAACACACCATGAATCAGTGGTTCCTCGATATTCCATCGTATTGTCAGGAATTGCACGATGGATTGGATACCATTCGATTCCCTGAACATGTCAAATCCCTTCAACGAGATTGGCTTGGCCGTTCAGAAGGAGCAAATATCTTGTTCAAAGTTCAAG
>Ga0209425_10002986_pt1 | contig 18302 bp, 17 predicted proteins | sample COG_05_FD_184749 | JGI IMG/M metagenome (GOLD analysis project Ga0209425, IMG submission 184749) | Pelagic Microbial community sample from North Sea - COGITO 998_met_05 (SPAdes) (version 2) | ecosystem: Environmental > Aquatic > Marine > Neritic zone/Coastal water | place: Helgoland, sampling...
CAAACGAAGGGAATTGAATTCCCTCACTTTTCAAACACACTTAAGCTTCACGCTTTACACACACACACACAACAAAAAAACACTTTAAATCATGTCCCAATCTATGCAAGCTACTGGCAGAGTGCGTTTTTCTTTTCGTTTTCTTTTCGCTTCGCATCGTGACACTGACTGGAACGCGACGCGCGAATTTTGTTCTTGGAAAAAATGGGTATAATTATTGCTGCGTGTGTCGGCGATGATTGCATCAAAATCGATCGATTCAAAAAAAAGAGAAATCTTAACCCGCACTCGACGACGTTATATCTTTCGAAACGCGTTCAAAACCGATCGAAACGCATTCCTCGAAGTGTTTTTCGCACGTTTCGCATGGATTTACTCGGAATACGATTTCGCGCGACGCAATACGCGCGCGGAAAAGACGGGATCGTTCGCAAGCGTCGTTTTTTTGTTTTTCGAGAATGCAATCCTCGTCAGCATTTGGAGGCACGTTTGGACACGTTTTTTCAAAAAAAAGAAAAAAAGAACTGACCCCTTTACCTCCTCTTTCTCTCACACAAAAAATATTATCTATGACTCATAACAACAACAGGTTGTCCTCAGAGGTAACGGCGCGATCGCCGAGGAGGAATTAAACATCAACGTCTCCCAAGACATCTGCAACGGTTCCGGTCGAGTTTCTTTGAACTTGACCCCGGGGTGGATGCCGCGCGCCAACTTGGACAAGAACTTCGACAACAACTGCTCGCCGGCGGATTTGGCGTCGCAAGCGTCCAACGTCGCGAGCGACTGGGAAGTTTCCGTCTCTAAAGACGTGACCATCTTGGATCAAGCGATGAAGGTTGTCGCGGACTTGCCGTTGAACAAGAAGGCGGCGAGAGTTGCGGTGACGACGAACGTCGACAAGCTCGGCGACGTTACCTTGAACTTGGTCCAAAGAGGCAACACGAACCACTTGAGAGACAACCAAGCGGTCAACTCGAACGTCTGCTCGGTCGCTTTTGCGTTGCCGTTGAAGGAAGTCATCGATAACGACTCCATCTCTGCGGATGTTTCGTACGACGTCTTGTCCAACGACGCCAAGGTGAGAGCGTACTACAACAACGGCGACGTCAACGTCAAGTTGCAATCGGTGTACAACACCAAGAGCAACTCCGCCAACTCCATGGCGGTGTTGACGTACACCACGGACGACATCAAGGCGTCCGTCTCCGCCGATCCGGACATGAACGGTGAACTTCGCGTGTCCAAGGACAGATATTCCGTTCGATGCCCGTACAACAAGTCTGGCGTCAACACCGACGACATCCAACTCCGCGTCGACTGGTCGCAAGACTTGTAAACTTTTCGACGTCGTCGTCAAGTACTCTTCCCTAATAATCGAGTGTATGTAGTCGAGAGAGAGGAGACTGAAAAACCAGCGAGAGAGATACTCACGCGAGAGTGATAATAAATTTGTTGTATATAGGAATATCATTGATAAAAAATCGTAAATAATACCAAAACCACTCTAAAGCGCTTCTTTCTTGCTTCACTTTCGCACACATGTCTTTCTCGCACAACGGCATCTCCCTCCGCGCGTTAACTCGAAACTGCGAACCGAAAAGACAACTACAAAAACGACGAGAAAACAACGTCGCACTTTCACCTCTCGCGTTAGCTTTATCTCGAACAAACGCACTCGTCTACGGCGCCCCGCATTGTCTCAAATGCAGAGCCGCGAAGGCGTTGCTCCATTTTCTCTTCGGCAACTCTGAATGGCAGTCGCACCACGTGGACGTTTCGTTGGCGAAAAATTGCCTCCAATCTGTTGGAGTTAAAACAGTTCCCACGTGGGAAATCAACGGGAAAAGGTTCGGCGGGATTTTTGACGCGAATCGAGCGAGCGTGACGACGGGGGCGCACGTCGGGGAACTCGTCGGATGGACCGTTTTGCAAAGGAAAGTTGGCTCGGAAAGAGAAGCGGAGAAGATGGTATTCGACGCGAGGAGGAGGAATACGAATACGAATAGCAGTACTAGCAGTAATAGCGACGAGAATAGCAGTAACAACAGTAAGAAAGGCGTAGACGTGACTTATTTGGGCGGGGCGAGTTTAGGCGACGTCGCGAGAGGGGCGTGGAAAACCCCCGGGAGGCGAAGAACGCGCACGCGAACGCGACGACGAAGCGGATGGTGTAAACGGGTCGCCGTACGTTTAGCCATGCGAGGCGAGGGGAAGTTTTGGTGCGAGTTCGGGGAGTTAAGAAGCGAAAAGAGCGAGAAAAGAGCGAGGAATGCACACAACGTCGCTTTAGAGCCGATGTGACGACAAACGTAACTATTAGAGATTTTTTAAAGAATACAGGTATAAAATAGTATGTATACACAACGCGAGCGCGGTGGGGGTTTAACGACCTCGCATCAAATCCGCCATATCCAACAAATCCATCTCCTTATCCCCTTCCCACGGTACCACCCCTTTCACTTCCGGCACGTAATGCATCAACATATTCTCAATCCCGCTCTTCAAAGTCACCGTCGAACTCGGACACCCGTCGCAGGCGCCTCTCAACTCCACGTACACCAACCCGTCCTGCTCGTCGAACTTCTTAAACGCGATATCCCCGCCATCCTCCGCCACGGCTGGTTTAATCCTCGTTTCCAACAACTCTTTAATCATCGCCACCGTTTCCGAGTCCGTATCTAAAATCCTATTCGGATCGTCCGCCTCTTCGACCTCCCCGTTTTCCTCTTTCACCACCGCCTCGCCGCTCGCGTAAAAGTCCATGATCTTCGCGAACACTTCCGGCTTTAACATCTCCCAATCGAACGCCTCTGATTTGGTCACCGTCACAAAATCTGCGCCGAAAAATACCCCGGTCACGCCGTCGATGGTGAATAGAGATTTCGCGAGTGGTGATCGCATGGATTCCCGCGCGGACGAAAAGTTCATCGAAGAAGAGTCTTCCAGGACCGGTTTCCCAGGCAGAAACATCAGAGAGGAGGGATTGGGCGTCGATTGCGTTTGGATGAATATCGACCGTTTTTGTTGCATTTGTTGTCCTAAAAACCGATGATGAGTGCGATGATGACGATGATGAATGGTTTGATGCGCTTCTCTCGCCGCCGCAGCCGCAGTCGTCGTCGTAAACATTTTTCCAGACGATGACGACGACGACGACGATTTGACTTCGAAACGCCCCCCTCGTTCTTCCCGTGAAGAAGAAGAAGACAAAGAGGACAAAGAAATCGCTTTTTGACGACACGCGGTCGAAAAGCTCAAAGAGGAGGAGGATAAAGAGGATCTCCTCCCGAAGAGAGAGGCTTTCGCGAGTTTTCGAGAGATGAACATCTTCTGCGTGTTCTCGCAAAGCGTGTTGTTCTCTCTTGCGTTTGTGGGTTTTACGACTGAGGGAAAAATTCGATTCTCTTCTTCAGAAGTTTTAAAGAACGCTTACGAGTTTCGCGCGCTCGCGGGGCACACACACACTCGAGAGAGAGAGAAGAGGCACACAAATGAATCCAGAGGAGGAGGATACAGAGGAGGAGGATGATTACGAACCGGCGTTCGTGGACGCTTCGGCGGCGGACGTCACCGTGCACTTGGACCTGAACGAAACCGACGAACCACCTCCTCCTGATGATGATGATGATGATTTAGACGAGGAGGAGGAGGAAGATTTGGAAGAAGAAGACGGCGTGATGATGGAAGAAGACGTTGCGGTCGAAGACCGAGACGCCGCCGACGAGAGCGTGTTGCGCCCGGAAAAAGACGAGTGCGAGATGAAGATGGAAGAGAGGAAAGGGTCGATTTTTGCCGTCGCGTGGGCGACAACGACGAAGAGAGATGATGGGGAGGGTGGGTCTGTTGAGCGAGAGGTGATGTGCGCGGGAGGTTCGGACGATCGGGCGGTGTTGACGAGTACGAGCGGCGGCGGCGGGGTAACGACGACGACGTTGGAGAATACCGGGAAGGATAGCGTTTCGGCGGTGAAGTTTTCGAGGCATAGTAATGGTAGTAATAATAGCGAGGTACTTCTGGCTACGGCAAATTTAGACGGCACGGTTTCCGTGCACGACGCCGACGGGCGGTATTTGAGGCAACTCGAAGGTCCGGAAACCGGCGTCGAGTGGTTGGAGTGGCACCCGAACGGGCCGATTGTTTTAGCCGGGTGCGAGGATTTTTGCGCGTGGATGTGGAACGCGAGCGATGGAAATTTGATGCAAGTGTTCGCGGGACATTCAGGGTCGGTTTCGTGCGGCCAGTTTTCGAAAGACGGGAAGGTTGTGTTCACGGGATCGTTCGACGGTAGTTTTCGCGCCTGGAATCCGAGAAGCGGGATGGCTATCGCCGCGTTCCAAAAAGGAGGGTTGTTTCACGACGGACCGGTGACGTGCATGGACTCTAAAGTAGACGATAATGGTAATTATTTAGTGTTGACTGGATCCGAAGATTGCACGTTGAAACTTTCGACGGTACACGCAAACGCGGCGGACGTCGGCGCCGGAGGAAGTAAAGTTTTGGGCAACTTTTTCGCGCACGAAAAGTGCATCGAGTGTGTGGAATTTTGCGACGGAACGGTTGGGAATTACGCGGCGAGTGGAAGCGTGGATGCGACGATTCGTGTCTGGGATTTACCGACGCAAAAAGTGCGCGGCGTGCTCGGACACGGGAAAGCCGTGAGTCAGTTGAAATGGGTGCCAAACTCGGCGATGTTATACAGGTGCGCGCGTTTTCGTTTCTCAAAAGTAGTTTGCGCGCTTGCATCTTTTTTTTCTTCTTCTTCTAAACTCCTCTCTCGTTTCTTTCTGTTTGCAACAAAAGGGCCCGGCGCGACGAGCTGATTGATACCCAGCTCTGTGTTTCATCGGGTGGACATGTTCTGTTTGCTACATCAAAAGTATACATTCGGAGGCTATCGGAGGTTCCAACTTTTTTCCGTGTTGATAACCTGTGAGCAACCTCCGAGACATTTTTTACGTCACATTACGCGTATTTTTATCTCGCCGCCGCCGCATATTTTGACACTGACTGCAAAATGTTTCTCTATTCTTTCCATTCTTCGCGCAACAGCACGTCTATTGACGGCATCGTGAGACTTTGGGACGCGCGTACTTCTCAGTGCGTCCGCGAACAGCAAGGCCACACCAAAGCCATATTAGATTTTGCGCTCTCCCCGGATTACGCGCGCGTGCTCACCGCCTCCGACGATGGCACTTCGCGCGTCTTCAACTTTCAATAAGAATAGTACTGTAATAAAGACAACACCGATGACAGCGAGCAGAACAACCGCAACCGCAACATCTCTCTCACGGCCCTCGTTCGACGAACCTCAACGTCTCCAACGCTTTCGCCAACACCTCTCTCTCTCCCGCGCTCTCCTCTACACCAACCTGCGCTCTCACGCATTCCACGAAACTCTCGAACCCTTTCTCTTCGTCTTCAAATTCCGCGTTTACCAATCGTTTCGCGACGTTTTCGTTCCACCCGTTTGGGTCGCCGGTTTCGTGTCCTTCTCGTTGCATCAACAGCGCTAACACGAGTTTCAACTCCTCTCGGTCGTGCCGGTCTCGAATCGTAAAGTGTTCCAGGAACAACGCTCTCGCCTGCTCGACGTAAAACTTCGTTCGGCAAACTTTCGCGCACTCGTGCGCCGTGCCAACGGGAGATCCCCAGTTCCATCTCGCTTTCGCTCGCCACGTTTCCTCGTTCGGAACGTATTCGAATTTCGCGTATCTCGTCGCCTCTTCGTCTCCGCCCGTCACGTCGTCCAACGCGGAATACAACCCCGGGTTTTCGTCCCGAGTATTCGAAGACGTTCTCATCGTTTTGCTCCTTCGCCTCTTTTTGCTGCCGCTACTGCGGGTGGTTGTGGTGCGAGTGATGCGTGCAAGACTCGATGATGTGCGCATGTGTGTGCGTGTACTCTTTGACTGTGCTGCCGATTGGACTTTTCCCCAGAAGTTTTCTCATCCACGAGTGCGATGACGCGCGACACCATTCATCCCGTTTGGTATTCAAAAGCCCCCCCCGTTGAAACGCTGACGTAAAAAAGGACGTCGCGCTGCTTTGCGAGAGAACACTCGTTGTGTTTTTTGCATCGAAATGATGAGAAAAAAGAAGAAGGCGAGAGTGATGAACGCGCACGTGCGCTTGCGCCAACGGGAAACGACGAACGCATCGCACAAAAACACGAAACAAGTGTACGCGCAAATCCCGATTCGATTGCAAGCGCCCATCGAACGGATCGTCGACCGAGAGAGAAAGCTTTTAAAAGTCGTCGTGCTCGGTTTTACCGCGAACGGGAACCATCTCGTCGCGCACGACTCTCGAGGAGGCCCGAGTGGGTTGGACCACTCGATACAGTTTTGGACGTTTGACGTGCACGGAAAACGAGCGTCGAAGTTGGTGAGAGAAGTTCCCGTCTTGCGCGAACGGGATGGAAGTTCCATGCGAGAGGTGAAGAACGCGCGAGCGGTGGCGGTGTCGTTCGCGCAAAGTCCGTGCGAAGAGGTGTTCTTTTGCAACTTTCAACTGCTGAGGAAAAGAGAAGATAGCGGGGAAGAGACGAGACCAGAGCAGAGCGCGTATTTTTGCTTCTTTCCGAACCCGATGAGGATGAGAAACGAGTCAAACGAGATCGACGTAGACGACGCGTTTCCGAGAAAGATTTTCGAAGAGGACGTCTCGATGACGGCAGAAGCGGCGAGGGTGTTGGTGAAAGGAGAGCAGTACGTGTCGAGCGCGATCGTTCCGTACGGAGGCTCGATTTGGAGCGGGATGGTGAGAGGCGAATCTTCGCCGGCGTCGAAGTCGATTCCCGGGAGATATTCAATGTTTTTAAATCTCGGCGACGGAGTTTTAGAGGCGATATACCAGCCGTTGGCGAATCTGAAGAGACCAGATCGAGCGTCGAGCGATTTGTTTGTGACAAAATTTGACGCGAGAAGAGACGTGTTCAACGTCGCCGCGAATAAGTTCGAGATGCTCAGCGAGATTGAAAACGCGAGGTTTCAATGCAGAGATTACGAGTTGATGCCGCTGAAAACAGTCGGTAAAACGTTAGCGGCGAGAATGCATTGCGTCATGGAAAATGTACAGACGATGAAGACGCGGATGATTGTGATTACGTTTGCGATTGAAGCATCCTCTCCCCACGGGTTTAACTTACCGGGCGTGGACATTGTAGACGTCTCCGAAACGAACGTACCTTTGTCGATGCCTGCGACGATGAGTGGAAAACAAGGAAGCGTGCAATCCGTCCGGGAACGTTTGCGAACCTATAAACTCCTTTTGGACGCCGCGCAAAGCGAGGCCATCGAACTGAGAAAATCGAGCGGTTTGAGCAGAATGAAGTGCAATCGAAGGTATCGCAACTCATCAGAAGGCGATAACGCGAATTTAGTGTACAAAAAATCATCTCTGAACCTCATCGTACACGATACGTTACCGTTGTGTCTCGTCGGCTACGGGGTTGTCTTTTCCGAGAGGAAGAATTTAATGCCGAATAGAAATCAGAGGATGTATCCTCAGCCGTAAACAAGTACTTACTTGTGATGAGAATAGAAATTGCTAGGCGCTGTAATATACTACTACCGTGTACTATTAACTAAAATATGCTACTTCTTCTTACTCATCGACGACCAACTTTGGAATCCACAAACGAACGATACCTTCCACTTGTTGGACTTTGTTTACGTTCGGTTTAATATTTCCGCTTCTTCTCCGGCGATTATCGTCTCGGTCGTTCTCCTCCATCGACGCTCCTCCTCGGCCACCAGCATTACCCCTCTCTTCCTCTTCCATACGTGATGCCTTCGCGTCCAAATCTTCGTCTAAATTCAAAGCCTCTCTCTTTCGTTTATTTAAATCTTCCTGATCTCCCGCGTAGGCCAACGCGTGCGTCTTCGGATGCCACGCCAGCGCGTTCATCGGCGCTCGGACAAATATAGGTTCACACACCCTCTTCGAACTCACTGGATCGCAGATATCTATAAAATCATCTTCCGACGCGCTCGCTAAGAAATTCCCGTCGTGACTAAACGCTACCGTTCTCACCGGCGTCTCGTGTCTCGCCACCGTTCGCAAACACATGTATCCAACCGGAATATTCCAAATCGATACCAACGAATCCGCGCTACCAATCGCAAAGTGCGTCTTCTTCTCGCTCGGATCGAACGCTATCGTGTAACACCCACCAGTATGCGCGACAAATTCGTGCACGTTCTTAATCGTGTGCTTCGTCTCGTCCCATACGTTACACTGCACCTTTCCGTCTCCGGTCAAAACGAAAAACTTCTCCGACTCCTTCTCTCGATCCCACGCGAACTCGTTCACTTCCGTCTCCTTGAACACTTTCCGACTGATTGGTTTTCGATGTCTCACCTCCACTTCTTTCCCAGATGCGGTTTTCACCGCTCTCATCGTCGTGCAATCGATAAATGTCAACGTATCGTTCTTATCCCCGACGCACACCGTCTTCCCGTTTGGCGACCACGCGACGTTGATATTCTCGCCGTGCGTCGGTATCGATTGCACTTCTTTCTTCTGCCGAACGTCCCAAAATTTCACCGTCTTATCCGAGGACACCGACACGAGCTCGTCTGTGTGTACGGGACTAAACCGGAGTTGCTCCACCGAATCTCGATGGCCAAGCAAGCGTCCGTTTGGAATGTTGTTGTTGTTGTTGTTCGTAGTAGGAGTACTCCTACTCCGACTCGCGTTGTTGGTGTTCCCACCACCACTTAACGCCCTCTCCGCGTCCCACACGCGTATCGTTTGGTCCACGCTCCCGGACGCTAAATACTCTCCGCTTAAATTAAAATCCAGCGAGTTTACTTTCCGTTCGTGCGCTAAGAGCTCGACCGTTCTCTGTTTGATTGTTTACACGTCAAAAGTGTGTGTGAGTACAATTGAATTCGCGCGATTGGAAATGTGTAAGCGGGGTTGTTGAATGAGATGACGACGACGACGTACACGACGAGGACAAAAGAGAGACGAAAGAGAAAAAGAGAGGAGGAAAAACAAAACGCACCGCGTCTTCGAGTCGTCGTCGCTTTGAAATCGACGATGTCATTTTCGCGAAAAGGAAGGATGTTTTGGGCGGTACGTATTACGCGCGTACAGTGTACGAGTCTCTCGTGTGACGCATTTCTCTTCAATTAAGTTTCCAATTCACAACCCAGCGCTCCCCCCGCCGTATTTATCCACCAACTCCTTCGCCGCTCTCAGGGCGACGTCTCCGTCCTCGCTCGTCATCAGTTTCGTCGTGTACACTTTTTCGATCAAACCGCTCGATTTTACGATTTGCTCGAACGTGTGCACGTCGTGGTTCTTCGGGAACGAGTAGATGACCAATCCGTCGTATTCTCCCGTGGTGGCTTTGTAATACGATTTCATGTGGCCGCCGATTTGGGCGAGCATTTTCGCGCACTCTTTCTCACCGGATATGCCGCTTTTATTATTATCGCTGCTGCTGCTCGAAGATGATGCCTCGCTCATTTGTTTCTTGATGAACGCGGAGTTGTATAAAAATTGCGACATGAATATCGGGTCCGAAGGCGCGAACAGTTGGTTGTGTTTCGGGGATTTGTTCGGCGCGAACGCGAGCTCCTCGGCTTCCGCCCCGAGTAGGTCGTTCGTCGTTTGACGCGAAAGGGTTCCTGCGCTCACTCCGCGAATGGTGGTGGCGACGAACGAACGACGAGAGGATGAAGAACAAACGCTGAGAGGAGAGGAAGAGGAGGAGGACAAGGCTCTGCGAGCAGCGAACGAGGCGAACATGATGGTGTGCGCGCGCACGAGGAGAGATAAAATGAAGAAAGTGCGGCACAAATTTCACCCCGAAAACGGCGTCAATTCGTATCATCATTCACACACAAAAAAGAGACCCTGCGCGCGCATAGCATCGCGTAAACGAGAAAAGATGGGACTCACGACCATGGACTCACTCTGGTGGGGTTCCGTGTTCGTCTTCGGCGGCGGGTGCGTGGCCGCGGTGCGAACAGGGGCGAGCAAAGATTCCGCCTACGGGAAATGGAAACAAAAAAGAGAGGAAAAAGAAGCGCTGAAAGCGTTGGAGGAGAAGAAGAAGAAGAAGGGCGGGAAGAAATAGAGAGAGAGATGAAGAGAGAGAAAGAGCGTCGTCTCGATGATGCGCTCTCGTCTCTCGAAAGAAGAAGACGAAGAAGAAGAACTTTCAAGCGGTGATGATGTTTTTAGAAAATGTTGGATAACCTCCTTAAACTCCTCCTCCTCCTCCTCCTGATGAGCGTTTGCGCGTTTATTATATTATGTGATACGAAACGCGAGTACACACATCCTTTGATATTTACACGCGTCGCACGATAAAACCTAGGGTTATCTCTCTCTCTCTCTCTCTTTCTTTCTCTTGCTAACGCGAAAGCTCTTTAATATAGTATTTCGCGAAAATACATAAGTCGTCGGTTTCTAATGTTGTTCTTATTGGTAGGAAGCAAGCGCTCGGCAAGAGTTTGATTCTTCGGCGCCGCTCTCCTTCTCTCTCTCTCTTTCTCTCTAATTAAGTCTTTCTTCTTACATTGTCAATTCCATGATTGCGCTCACGATATCCCCATCGCTCGCTTTCAACGCCGCCGCTGCTTTCCCTTTGCTCACGTTCGCCTGCGTCGCGACTAAATCGACATCCTTCTCTTCCAAACCCTCCATGTCGACTTCGCCTTCGTCGACTTCCTCCGTAATCGAGGCAATCTTCGCCGCCCCTGGCGCCCCACCAGCCCCTGCTGCCGCAGCCGCGGCACCATTTGCCGCCTCGGCTTGAAACGCTTTCGCTTGCGCGGCCGCTTTTGCCGCCATGTCTTCCGCTTTCGCTTCGCCAAAGACGACGTACGTGTCCGAATTCGGCGCCTTGAAGCAATCCGGGTTCGAGATGACGTACAACAAGTTTCGGCCTCGTCGTAAGGTGACTCTGTCCACGTTTTCAACTTTTTCCATGCCTAACTTGGACATCGCTTTTCTCGCTTTCTTTTCCGCTCGCGAGATGGAACCTGTGTTATATATTTGGAGAGGAGTAGTAAAAATCGTAAAGTCAGCGAAAGACGACGTACTAAACGACGCAAAAGCCAAACGCGACGACAAAACAGACGACGGGACCGAGTTGAATCACGTTCAATGCAATAGCTTTTCCATCGATGATTCCTAAATCAGACGCGACGGAAAATCCTAACGCAAACCCTTCTGGAGAGAAAGAGAGGTTTTCCAAAATCAAAATCTCTCTCTCTCTCTCTTTCTTCTCCTACTTCTCTCGCAGACGACGAAAGAACAGACGAGAACGAAACATAATTTAAACGTACCATCTTCGTGCTCCTCTTCCTCCTCTTCCTCCTCGGAGTGTTCTTCCTGCGTATCATTTAATCGTGAATAGATTGATACGATGATGATGATGATGATGATGAGAGGAGTTTGTGTTAGAACCGAGAGAGCAAAACGAGAGAAAAAAACGTAAATTCGCGCGCGAACATCGAACACGGAGCACGGCGCAGCGCGCGACATTCTCCGCGTACCGCTCGAATCAAACATCTATCCCTAAATATATCTTTCACGAAAAGCGTACCTCCTCGTCCTCGATTTCTTCTTCTTTCTCGTTATCTGCTGCCATGGTTTCGTCGTAGAAGTTTCCTTTCTTTGCGCGTAACTCAATGCGGGGTTTTGCTTCTTTTCGGGGAGCAAAAAATACAAAAAATACGACACTTAAAACGCACTTTATATTTAATAATAAAGCTTTTCGTCCGTCCTCTTTTCGCGCGCGCGAACACGTTACTATACACACACACACATAAGATGATCTTGGATTTCACGAAAAGCGGGGATAAACCCACCGCCAAAGCGATCACGTTGGCGTGCGTTTTTTAGTTTCTCCTCCTCCTCTGAGCAAGTTTTCTCTCTCTTTTTTTTAAAGCAATTCTGTATTTCGAGCGTTACTGACTTTTTTTCTCTGATCTCTGAAAACGATACAGGGACGTCCAAGAGACGTGCTTAAAGCACGGATTTCTGTACGAACGAAGCACGTCGAGCGATCCAACAGCTCGGCGCGCCGACGTCGTGGCGTTGTTCCGAGTTTTAGGGTGCACGTAAGTTTTGAGTAGTTTTTTTTTCTTTTGTGTTGGTTTGTTGTCCTCGTGCGATCGAAAATACTGTGAGAATAGACCACCAGCGCGCCGCTCTCTCTCTCTCTCTCTCTCTCTCTTTCTCTCTCACTCACTTCGGTTCTCTTTCGCAGATCGCTCTCGACGTTTAAATCCGCCTGGGCGAGCGAAAAGCTCCCCTTGCCAAAACCAGGGATGACGCCGCATATTTTGGAGAAGGACAAGGAGCAAAAAGAAGAAGTCACGTGGCGAACCTACGACGTGGCGGAATACGATCGCCTCTCGGCGTCGTACGAGGACCCGAAGACGATGAAATGGAAACTCCTCCCGAAACCCGGGGGCCAAGCGGTGAAGCCGGAGGATTATTACACGTTAAAAGCGTGCATTAAACAAGTCGAAGAAGGCGACCCGCCGAAAGAACAGCCGATGTGGACCGAGAACGGCGCCGTCGATTACAACGGTCGCGCGTTGTTCCAAGAGTGGAACAAGTTGAAAGGGAAAACCAAAGACGAAGCGAAACAGGCGTTTTGTTACGCCTACGGGAAAGCGTTGAGCGAGCAAAGATTTTCGCTCAATTTTCGCAAGTATTAATCAAAAATCATCATCGTTTACTCGTAACAAGCCTGTTCTTCACATTTTCGCCTCCTCAGTTGAACACGAAAAATGGGTTCCCGTCACCTTTCCAACGCGATGATTCTCCCCGCTTCTTCCTCCTCCCGAGTAGGACGACAACGGCGAGGACAACACCACCGTAATAAAAACCAATCCTCCTCATCCGTCGTCGTCTCTTCTTCTTCTGTCGAGGACTTTGACGTCGCACACGACGACGAGGATGCAAAAAACACACTCGAAGACGACGACGAAACGCATCGACGACGACGGACGAGAACGACGTTTAGCAGACGGAACTCTCTCAAAGCCGGCGTGCTGACAGCTGCCGCAGGACTCGGGGTTTTTACCACGCTCTCCTCGTCGAACGTTTTCGGGGTTCAGGTTCCCACGTCGTCGTTTCTATCGTCCTCGATGGCGATGGCTGCCACGTCAGACGAGGACTTGACGTTTGCGTACTTCGGGAACGGGTGCTTCTGGGGAAGACAACACGAGTTCGTCTCCTTGGAAAAAGATATCTTGAACAGAGAAGACGTACAGGTGAAATCGTTGGCAGGGTACGCGGGAGGGAAACGAGGCGCGGGTGGGAAGAATAAAGACACCGTGTGTTATTACTACGGCGCCGCGGATACCGTGTACGAGCGGTTAGGCCACGCGGAAGTGGTACAAATAGCGTATAAAGACGAAGACGAGTTTAAGAAGTTTTGCGAGGTATATTTTAAGAACTTTAACAAGACGCCGTTTGGGATGCAAAGAGTGGACCCGCAAGATAGCGGGCCGGGATACAGGAACGTGGTCGGTATCCCGGGAGGGATCGAGAACGAGAAATTAATGAAACAGATGGAATCGGCAAACGCGAACGGAATGAAACTCGTTCGAGGCGAAGGCAACGATTTCGACAATCGAGGCAAACCGACCGAAAACGATCAGATTAATCTCGTCTGGATCGTAGATTCGGACAAATTGCCGTTTTACCCGGCGGAAAGGTATCACCAGTTCCACGACGGGTTAGGGTATAAGTTCCCGGAGTCGTACACCGTGGGTCTGAAACGCGCCGCGGAGAAAGCCGGCGCGATCGGAAAAGTCCCGGGATGTCCCGAAATGCGCGAAAAAGCGTTCGCAGATTTTGAAAGTTTAGAGGGATAACGGTGATGTGTATATTTTCTGTTGTTGTTGTTATTCCTCCTCCTCGAATGTGTACTAAACGCCGCGCTATTAAACGAGCGCGTATCGCGACATGTCTCCCCTTATAAGTCCTCACAACTCATAATTCTTCTCTCATTCGAAGAACAACACGCGCGATACGTGCGATAAAATGACGTCGTCGTTGAAACCGACGTTGAACCTTTCTCGTCCGCAGCTCAAAAAAGAGGACAACGACTTGGACGAGAACGCTTTATTCGCGCGACGACGGCGGGAGGAAGAAGAAGAAGACGAGGACAAAGATCGATCTGCGCCGGGGACGAAGAACGACGACGGGGAAACGACGACGAAGACTTTGAACGATGAGAACAATACTACCACGAATAACAACATCCTCCCGAACGAGAGAGCGCAGATTTTGAAAACGTTCGAAGCGCCGACGGAAGCGATGACGCTTTCGGAGTTTAAAAACTGTTTGATGAAGAAACGCGTTGGGGAATTGCGAGAGCTTTTGGACGAGGAGGAGGACGAGGACGAGGACGAGGACGAGGACGGATCCGAGAAGAAGAAGAAGAAGAACAGCAACAACAAGAAGAAGAAAAACGAGGAGGAGGAGAAGGAGCAGAAATTGGCGAGAAAACAAAAGCGGAGAAAGCTCGAGATTGAACAATACGCGCTCGCGCAAACGCTCGCCGGCGCCAAGTCCCGGTTCGAAGCCGAACGCGTCGCCGCGAAACACACCGAAGCGATGCAAAGAGTCCGCGCGGCGAAGCAAGAGGCGAACGCGGCCATCGAAAAAGTGAACAAACTCACCGAGGAGTTGCGAGAAAAAGAAGAGGAAGCGCGGAAAACGCACAAAGAGGAGAGAGAGAGACGAGCGCAGTCGAGGAAGACGGACGCTTCGAAACGAGAGGAGAGGAAGAACGTCGTCGAGGCGGAGCTGAGAAGACGCGAGAAAGAGAGACACCGGTTGGTGACGAACTTGAAGCAAACCATAGCCGAGGAAAGCGAGATGAGGAAGAAATTCATCGCCTTAAAGCAATAGCCATCGTAGAAAAGAGAGAGAGAGAGAGAGAGAGATCAAAAGCGTTGTACGTCGCGAAATATCTCCACAGAGGCGCTTTTTATCCAAAAACGACGTCACTCAAATTCACACGTTCGCGCGCACACATGTCCTTCTCCTTCACCCGAAGTGTGACTTTTGCGTCCTTTTTTAGCAGTCAATGCACGCACGCTTCCTCCCTGACTCGTTCGAGCCTCGAGAGGCGTCGGAGTCACCGCAGCAGTAGCAGTAGTAACCATAAACGCATTTTCATCGCGAACGCGTCACATCCGACCGAGGAAAAGGAAAAGAAGACGAGGAAAAAGATAGTCGTCGTCGGCGCCGGGTGGGGCGGGTGGGGCGCCGCGAAAGCTTTACTCGAATCGAACGAGTGCGAAGTAATACTCCTGGACGGTTTGAAAGACCCAACCGGGAAATGCGGGCAAAAGACAGCGAGCGGGAAACCGTTCGAATCCGGCGTGAGAGGCTTCTGGAAGGACTACCCAAACATCACCCATCTTTGTACGAATACGCTCGGGTTGCGCGAAGACGAAGTGTTCACGGAATTCACGCGATCGAGTTTTTTTAGCCCGGACGGGTTAGAAGCGACTGCACCGGTGTTTAGCGGCGCGGACGTGATGCAACTGCCCTCGCCTCTCGGGCAAGTGTTCGCGACGTTTGATAACTTTAAGCGGTTACCGCTGCAGGACAGAGCGACGATGGTCGGGTTGTTATACGCGGTTTTGGATTTGAATAGGAACGAGAGAGTGTTTGAGAAGTACGACAGAGCGACGGCGCACGAGTTATTTACCAAGTGCGGTTTGTCGGAACGGTTGGTGGAGGAGTTTTTGAAGCCGACGTTATTGGTTGGGTTGTTCAAGCCTCCGGAGGAATTAAGCGCGGCGGTGACGATGGAATTGTTATATTACTACGCGTTGGCGCATCAGGATTCGTTCGATGTGCGATGGATTAAGAGCAAAAGTATCGGGGAGTTGATCATCGCGCCAATGGCAGAGATGTTGATGGATAAGTACGAATTAAACGTCAAAGGTGGATGCTTTGCGAAATCGTTACACTTGGACTCGGAGAAGAACGCCATCGACAAGGTGACGTATTTCGATACGACGTCAAAACGAGAGGTGGTCATTGACGACGTGGACGGAGTCGTCTTGGCGTTGGGCGCGAAAGGTTTAAAATCAGTCGTTTCAAATTCACCGGAGTTGGCGCGAAACGCGCCGGAATTAACCGCCGCGGCTTCGTTGGGAGCCATCGATGTCGTTTCCGTTCGTTTGTGGTTGGACAAATACGTCGCCACGGACACGCCGGCGAACGTTTTTTCGCGCTTCCCGGCGCTCCGCGGTGCCGGTGGCACGTTTTTCATGCTCGACCAGTTACAGAAAGATACCGAAAACGAGCTGTGGGGCGGCCAAGAAACGCCAAAAGGTTCAGTCGTCGCGTGTGACTTCTATAACTCGAGCGCCATCGCCACGCTGAGCGACGAAGACATCGTCAAAACGTTGACGAAAGATTTATTACCGGAAGCCGTCGAGGCGTTTCGCGACGCCGGCGTCGTCGACTTTTGCGTCCAGCGATATCCGCAAGCCGTTTCGCACTTCTCCCCGGGCTCTTTTACCAAACGCCCGCCTCTTCAAACCTCCGTCCCGAACGTCGTCTGCGCCGGGGACTGGGTCCGCATGGGTGACCGAGAATTCGGCGCGAAAGGTTTGTGCCAAGAACGCGCCTTTGTCAGTGGCATCGAAGCCGGCAACGCGCTCTTGCTCGAAACGTTAGGCCCGAGTCGATCGGAAGGTAAGAAACATCCCGTCATTCCAATCCGAGCGGACGAAACCCAAGTCGAGATTGGACGCGCCGTGAACGCCACCGTCTTGGGGAACTTGGAGGATTCGCTTTTAGGCCCGCTCTTCTTTCCGAAAGACGGCGCGTTTAACGTTTTCGGTTTGCGGTGATGATAGTGATGATACCATCTGTGTATTATCGCGTTTTAGTGCAGAGAATAGCAGCATTTTTGTATTCAACTTGTAGTTTATCCGCATTTTTTGCCTCCTTGTTGTAATGCTTCAACGACCCCTCCTCTTGGTCTCCGCCAAAACCGCGACGACGACAAGAAAAGCCATTCACGGAAGAGACGACGATGGTTTTGTCTCCAACAAGAAGGCCCGCGCGTTTTTGTCGTCGTCTTCTTTTTCCCGCTCAGGAAAGAGAACGACAACACCAAAGCGTCAACAAAAGGGCAAAATGGTGTTCCTCGTCTCCGCGAAGAAGTTCCCCGACTCCTTTTCGTTACTCCCCTCGGATAGCTCGGACGCGTTATTTCGGTACCGCAAAGTCATGAGCGTTTTGTTTTTACTCGGGAGTTTGTTACACGCGCCGGACGTCGTCGGCATTGGCCCGCTTTCTCGTTTCAACGCCGTGAGTTCGTTTCAAGAGTTGCCAGTGCTGGCGAAACTGGTCACCGCGACGTGGTGCGTCGGCGGACCGATGTCTGCAGTTTTTGCGAATAAGAATCTACCAATCGCAGATTTTATGGTCGCGTTCGTGGCGAGCGTTGAGATTATCGTCGGCGTAGATTTTAAGAGCGGGTACGGGGTGGAGATTCCGGAGCCGATTATCGCCGCGCAAGCGGTGAATTTGGTGAGCGCCGTCGGGTTGCGGCTGTGGGAAAAGAAAGAGAAAGACGAAGAGGAAGAGAGAAGGGACGACGATACTAATAATAATACGCGGTGAATGACTCAGTAATAGTAGTAGTTTAGTATATTTAGAGAAGAAGTATTTAGAAGTGTAGATTTTGCGAAGGAGACCAAAAGTAGTCTCTCCTCGCGTCGTCCTCTAAATCGTCGTCGCTTACGACAACTGTCCGCAATCGGCGACGACAACCTTCTTACTCGTGGCTCCACTTTGAGACCCGACGGCTTCGATCGCCTTGACGACGTCCATCCCTTTCGTCACGCTCCCAAACACGCAGTGCTTCCCGTTCAACCACGACGTCTCCGCCGTGCACAAGAAAAATTGCGACCCGTTCGTATTCGGACCGGCGTTCGCCATGGACAAAATGCCCGGCCCGGTGTGCTTGAGCGTGAAATTCTCGTCCTCGAACTTGTTCCCGTAGATAGATTTACCCCCGGTGCCGTTTTGGTTGGTAAAGTCGCCGCCTTGGCACATGAACCCGGGAATCACCCGGTGAAACGGCGATTGCTTGAACCCAAACCCGGGCTCTCCCGTGCACAACTGACGGAAGTTTTCCGCGGTTTTCGGGCACACGTCCTTTCGGAGCTTTTATTATATACATGTGTGTTGTTGTTGTTGTTGTTGTTGTTTATGAAAGAAGAAGAGGACCACCAGAGGTCGTCAGCGCCCGCCAAAATGAACGGAACAAAAAACGAATCGTC
>Ga0209425_10002992_pt1 | contig 18290 bp, 12 predicted proteins | sample COG_05_FD_184749 | JGI IMG/M metagenome (GOLD analysis project Ga0209425, IMG submission 184749) | Pelagic Microbial community sample from North Sea - COGITO 998_met_05 (SPAdes) (version 2) | ecosystem: Environmental > Aquatic > Marine > Neritic zone/Coastal water | place: Helgoland, sampling...
GTCAAAGTGGTTTTACCGTGGTCAACGTGACCAATGGTGCCTACATTGACGTGCGGCTTATTTCTTTCAAATTTTGCTTTTGCCATCTCAGTGTCTCCTCAGCAGGCATTTCACTTTTGAGTGTTAAATTTTGGTCGCTCAACAGACAAATTTCTGTCAGCCGCGCGCAACGGACGCCATCTTATACTGCGAATCGCGAGAGTCAACGCCCGCGAAGGGCAAATCGACAATTTTTTTCAAATGCAGAGCTTTTTTAAGCTAATTTTGCCATTTTTTTAGCCCCCACCTGTTCAGACAGCGATGAAAAGTTACCATTTTGGAAATTCACCGACCTTTATTGTGATTTTTTCTCTGTAATCGGCGCAATATCCTGTATACTCGCGCGCGTTTTTGACCCTATATAACAAGCCATTTTTAATCGAGCATTGCAATGACTGATCTATCTCACTACAGAAATATTGGTATCTTCGCCCACGTTGACGCGGGCAAGACAACGACAACTGAACGTATCCTGAAGCTAACAGGTAAAATCCATAAGACTGGTGAAGTGCACGATGGCGCAGCCACCACTGACTTCATGGAGCAGGAACAGGAGCGCGGCATTACTATCCAGTCTGCAGCGACAACCTGCTTCTGGAGAGATCACCGCTTTAACATCATCGATACCCCTGGGCACGTTGACTTCACCGTTGAAGTTTACCGTTCGTTGAAGGTTCTCGATGGCGGCGTTGGTGTGTTCTGTGGGTCCGGCGGTGTCGAACCTCAGTCAGAGACTAACTGGCGCTACGCCAATGAGTCTGAAGTGGCTCGAGTTATTTTTGTCAACAAGCTCGACCGTATGGGTGCTGACTTCCTGCGTGTTGTTAAGCAGGTGAAAGATGTTCTCGGCGCCAATCCTCTGGTGATGTGCCTGCCAATCGGCATCGAAGAAGATTTTGTCGGCCTGGTGGATCTGCTTGAGCGCAAAGCTTACGTCTGGGATGACTCTGGCTTGCCGGAGAATTTCGAAATTGTCGATATCCCTGCCGATATGGTCGACAAGGTCGAAGAATACCGCGAGATGATGATCGAAACAGCTCTGGAGCAGGACGATGATCTTTTGATGGCCTATATGGAAGGCGAAGAGCCCTCTATTGAGGACGTTAAGCGCTGCATCCGCAAGGGCACCATCGCGCTGGACTTCTTCCCAACCTACTGTGGTTCTGCGTTTAAAAACAAGGGCGTACAGATGGTGTTGGACGCTGTCGTTGATTATCTGCCTTGCCCAACTGATGTTGAGCCGCAGCCACTGACCGACGAGGCCGGCGAAGACACCGGAGAAAGAGCCATCGTTTCTGTTAGCGAACCTTTAAAAGCACTGGCCTTTAAGATTATGGATGACCGTTTTGGCGCCCTGACATTTGTGCGCATCTACTCGGGCGTACTTAACAAGGGTGACACTATTCTCAACTCCTTTACCGGTAAGACAGAGCGTATCGGCCGGATGGTTGAGATGCACGCAGATGATCGCAACGAGATCAGCAGCGCACAAGCTGGCGACATTATTGCGATTGTCGGCATGAAGAATGTTCAGACCGGCCACACGCTTTGCGACCCTAAGCATCCAGTTACACTGGAAGCGATGATTTTCCCGGAGCCAGTCATCTCGATTGCGGTTAAGCCCAAAGATAAAGGCGGCTCTGAGAAGATGGGTATCGCGATTGGCAAGATGATTGCTGAAGATCCCTCGTTCCGCGTTGAGACTGACGAAGATTCTGGTGAGACCATCCTTAAGGGAATGGGCGAGCTGCATCTTGACATTAAGGTCGATATTCTCAACCGTACTTACGGCGTAGATTTGATCGTTGGTCAGCCACAGGTTGCCTACCGCGAGACTATTACTGCCCCTATTGAGGACAGCTACACGCACAAGAAGCAGTCTGGTGGTTCGGGTCAATTTGGTAAAATCGATTACCGCATTAAACCCGGTGAGCCAGGTACAGGTTTTGTATTCAGCTCTGTGGTAGTTGGCGGAAACGTTCCCAAAGAATTCTTCCCCGCTATTGAGAAAGGCTTTAAAGGCATGATGGATCAAGGTCCATTGGCTGGCTATCCGGTTCTCGATGTTGAGGTTGAACTCTATGATGGTGGTTTCCACGCCGTTGACTCCTCGGCGGTAGCTTTTGAAATCGCAGCTAAGGGTGCTTTCCGTCAGTCAATGCCCAAAGCGGGCCCGCAGATCATTGAGCCAATCATGAAGGTGGATGTGTATACACCGGAAGATCATGTTGGTGATGTTATTGGTGATCTCAACCGTCGTCGCGGCATGATCAAGGATCAGGAAGCGGGTGTCACTGGTGTGCGCATTAAAGCAGATGTGCCGCTGTCGGAGATGTTTGGTTATATCGGACATCTGCGAACGATGACGTCCGGCCGCGGCCAGTTCTCGATGGAATTTTCACACTATATGCCTTGCCCACAGAACATTGCTACTGATGTTATTGCGGAAGCTAAGGCGCTTAAAGAAGCCAAGTAATCCTTCTCTAAGCTCAAAAAAACCCCGCTGGTTTGCACCAGCGGGGTTTTTTTATTATTCGAACATTCGGGGACGGCCTGCTACGAAACGACTCGCGTAAAAAGGCGTTAACCCATATTTTTCGTCATTATCGCTGCTGCAACATTCTTCGGCGCTTCAGCATAGCGATCAAACTCCATGGTGAAGGTAGCCCGCCCCTGAGTGGCGGAGCGCAAATCAGTGGCGTAGCCAAACATCTCCGCCAGTGGTACCTCAGCATCAATCACTTTGCCCATCGGACTATCGGCCATACCAACAATCATGCCGCGACGACGATTGAGGTCGCCGACCACATCACCCATATTGGCTTCTGGGGTAACCACCTCGACTTTCATCATCGGCTCTAGCAATACGGCACCGCCATGATCCTTAAGATCTCTGGTGGCTAAAGAGCCGGCAATCTTAAACGCCATCTCCGAGGAGTCAACATCGTGATAGGAGCCATCATATAACGTCGCTTTTACACCCAACAGCGGGTAGCCTGCTAGCACACCGTTTTGCATTTGCTCTTCAATACCTTTGGCAATCGCCGGAATATATTCCTTCGGAACGGTTCCACCTACGATCTCATTAATAAATTCGAGCCCTTCAGCTCCGGGGTCTTCCGCCGGTTCAAACTTGAGCCAGACATGGCCGTATTGACCGCGACCACCTGACTGACGAATAAACTTACCTTCAATTTCACAGCTCTTTGTGATGGTTTCGCGATAGGCAACCTGCGGCTGACCTATATTGGCGTCAACGGTAAACTCACGACGCATACGATCAACCAGAATATCCAGATGCAGTTCGCCCATGCCAGAGATAATGGTCTGACCACTCTCTTCATCGGTCTTAACGCGGAACGAAGGGTCTTCTTGGGCAAGCTTTCCCAGTGCGACACCCATTTTATCTTGGTCTGCTTTGGTTCGCGGCTCTACGGCCACTGATATCACCGGCTCAGGAAACTCCATGCGCTCGAGAATAATTTTGTCGTTCTCGGCACAGAGAGTATCACCAGTGGTGGTGTCTTTAAGGCCGATCGCGGCGGCAATATCGCCCGCCAGTACCTGTTTTATTTCTTCGCGGCTGTTGGCGTGCATCTGCACCATGCGTCCGACCCGCTCGCGCTTCATTTTGACCGAATTGTAAACGGCTGTACCGCTCTCCAATTTGCCGGAATAGACGCGCATAAACGTCAACGTGCCAACAAAAGGGTCGGTGGCGATTTTAAACGCCAGCGCGGCAAAGGGTGCCTCATCGTCAGCTTCTCTCAAGCCTTTCTCGCCATTTTCCAGCTCGCCCTCAATGGCTTTGACTTCGGTGGGTGATGGCAGGTATTCAACGACTGCATCAAGCATGCCCTGAACGCCCTTATTTTTAAATGCTGAGCCACTGAGAACCGGAACAATCTCATTGGCTAACGTGCGGATACGGAGTCCCTGCTTGATCTCTTCTTCAGTCAGACTCTCATCTTCGAGGTATTTGTCCATAAGATCTTCGTTGGCTTCGGCGGCAGACTCGACAATATACTCATGCATCTCTTGGCACTCATCGATCATCTCATCCGGAATCTCTGCGTACTCGAAGGTCATGCCCTGATCCGCCTCGTTCCAATAGACCGCCTTCATCTTCACCAGATCAACCACACCTTTAAACTCGTCTTCAGCGCCTATGGTCATTTGCAGCGGCACGGCATCAGCGCCCAAGCGCTCTTTGAGCTGCCTGATCACCATCTTAAAGTCAGCGCCAGCGCGGTCCATCTTATTGACGAAGACCATGCGTGGCACTTCATATTTGTTCGCCTGACGCCATACGGTTTCAGTCTGCGGTTGCACCCCAGATGAACCGCAAAGAACGATCACAGCGCCATCGAGAACCCGCAGCGAGCGCTCAACTTCAATGGTGAAGTCGACGTGGCCAGGGGTGTCGATAATATTGATACGATGATCTTCAAACTGTGCATTCATGCCCTTCCAAAAACAGGTGGTCGCCGCGGAGGTAATAGTAATACCCCGCTCCTGCTCCTGCTCCATCCAGTCCATGGTGGCTGCGCCATCGTGAACCTCACCAATCTTGTGCGAGAGCCCGGTGTAAAAAAGCACGCGCTCAGTAGTGGTGGTCTTGCCGGCATCTACGTGTGCACAGATACCGATATTTCGATAGCGACTGATGGGAGTCTTGCGAGCCACAATATTTTCCTCTGAAACATAAACAGGGGTTATTTTAAACGCTGACTAAATAGAGAATGTACTCTTTTTGTCATCAATAGTTTAAAAATCCCAGCGGGTTAGAACCGAAAAAAGGCGGCCATTACAGCCACCTTTTTGCGCAAGATTAGATTAGTAATAATCTTTTTAGAAACGGAAGTGTGAGAACGCCTTGTTGGCTTCTGCCATACGGTGAACATCTTCACGCTTCTTAACAGCTCCACCTTTGCTTTGAACTGCATCGATCAGTTCGCCAGCAAGGCGCTGAGGCATGGATTTCTCACCGCGGTTACGAGCGTACTCAACCAACCAACGCATCGCCAGCGCGGTGCGTCGCGAGGGACGAACTTCAACTGGCACCTGGTAAGTTGCACCGCCGACACGACGAGATTTCACTTCCACCATCGGCGCAATGTTATCTAACGCTTCTTGGAACACTTCAACTGGATCTTTCTTGAGACGCTCCTCAACTAGCTCAAGCGCACCATAAACAATCCGCTCAGCAACTGACTTCTTGCCGCTGACCATAACCATGTTCATAAACTTAGCTAGCGTGACATTCCCAAATTTGGGATCTGGCAGAATGTCGCGCTTTGCCGCTACTCTTCTTCTTGGCATCGTTTTGCCCTTCTCTTCAGGTTTTGTCTAGGGATAGGCCCTAGCCTTACTTGGTTGTATTACCGATTATCGCAAGTCGTCTTTCAGATACTACGCTTTAGGGCGCTTAGTACCATACTTTGAACGACGCTGTGTACGACCATTTACACCCGCTGTATCCAATGTGCCACGTACCGTATGGTAACGAACACCTGGAAGATCTTTTACACGACCACCACGAATCAAGACAACGCTGTGCTCTTGCAAGTTGTGCCCTTCGCCACCAATGTATGAAGTTACTTCAAAACCACTGGTTAAACGAACACGACAAACTTTACGCAATGCAGAGTTTGGCTTCTTCGGAGTCGTTGTGTAAACGCGGGTACAGACACCACGGCGCTGCGGGCAGGCCTGAAGTGCTGGCACGTCACTTTTACTGACTTTGCGTTTTCTCGGCTTACGAACCAACTGGTTGATCGTTGCCATGCAATATTTCTCCAAAAATAAAAGTTACCTTCCTGGGAAGGTCATACATTCCTTGAATCCTGTCGCTAACCCGACACAAGGACCCAAAAGGGAGCGGCATTCTAAATACCGCACATCCGGGAGTCAAGCGAGCATTCCGTTTACCTTGTCACTGCTATCGCCCTAAGGCCTTCACAGTGACAGAGTAAATTCTTCCGGGTACCCGCTATGGTCCCTTATTCTTCTGTCAACTCGATATTTAAAGCTTCGCTCAGGGCCGCTTCAACATCCGCTGCCGTCATCGCAGTTTCCGTCGTCACATCCGCTTCACGCGCCTTGCGTCGCTGCGCGTGATAAGCCAAACCAGTTCCCGCTGGAATCAGTCGACCGACCACTACGTTCTCTTTCAGGCCGCGCAGCGGATCGGCTTTGCCGGTAACTGCCGCTTCGGTGAGCACTCGCGTGGTCTCCTGGAAAGACGCCGCAGAGATAAAGCTCTCAGTGGCAAGAGAGGCTTTGGTAATACCCAGCAATTGGCGATCAAACTTAGCCGGCTGCAGACCCTCTTGACGCAGGCGCTCATTCTCGGCAAGCACGCGCATGTACTCTACCTGTTCGCCGCGAATCAAGCTCGAGTCACCCATATCGGTGATTTCCACTTTGCGTAGCATTTGGCGAATAATAACTTCGACGTGCTTATCGTTAATTTTCACACCCTGCAAGCGATAGACTTCCTGAATCTCATTGACAATGTATTTAGCCAATTCGCTGATGCCCTTGAGTCGCAGGATATCGTGCGGTGTTGGTGGACCGTCAGAGATTACCTCGCCCTTCTCGACGTGCTCACCTTCGAACACACCGAGAGTACGCCACTTGGGAATCAGCTCTTCGTAGTGCAGCTTGCCGTTTGGCAATGGCTGACCATCGTCTGGAGTGATAACCAAGCGCAACTTACCCTTAGTCTCTTTACCCAGAGTAACGGTACCGGTGATCTCAGCCAAGATGGCGGGATCTTTCGGCTTGCGCGCTTCAAACAGATCGGCAACACGAGGTAGACCACCCGTAATATCCTTAGTACCACCAGATTCCTGTGGAATTCTTGCAATAATCTCACCGATATCAATGGTGTTACCGTCGGCAATATTAATACTTGCGTTAGCCGGCAGTGGATAGTGAGCAGGAACGGTTGAGTTCGGGAACTGCAGCTCTTTACCTTTGCTATCAGTTAACGAGATCATTGGCTTGAGATCTTTACCCGCCGCTGGACGCTCATTCGGATCGATAACAGAGATACTGGTCAGACCAGTCATGTCATCCGTTTGCTGACGAACGCTGAGTCCCTCTTCCATTCCCGAGAAGGCGACCTTACCGGCCACTTCACTGACGATGGGATGAGTGTGTGGATCCCAGGTCGCAATAACGTCGCCGGCTGCGACCTCAGAGCCATCTTTAATCTTGATCAAGGCACCGTAGGGTAGCTTGTAACGCTCGCGCTCACGGCCATTTTCATCGGCAATTGCGAGCTCACCAGAGCGAGACACTGCAATCAAATAACCCGACTTATTTTCAACGGTCTTGAGATTGATAAGACGTGCCACACCATCCTGCTTAACTTTGACGCTATCCACGGCCGAGGCGCGCGATGCTGCACCACCAATGTGGAAGGTACGCATGGTCAACTGGGTACCAGGCTCACCAATCGACTGAGCAGCGATAACACCGACTGCCTCACCCTGATTGACACGGTGTCCACGGGCTAGATCGCGGCCATAACAGGCTGAACAGATACCGTGGGTCACTTCACAGGTAATCGGCGAGCGCACGATGACTTCATCAATGCTCTGCTTCTCAATGCGCACAACCCACTGCTCATCAATCATAGTGCCGGCAGGTACCGCTATTTCTTCGCTGCCTGGCTTGTTAACATCTTTGGCGACAATACGGCCAAGGATACGATCACCAAGCGTTTGGATAATATCGCCACCCTCAATAACCGGCGTCATCAACAGGCCTTCTGTGGTTCCACAATCAACTTCTGTGACGACTACGTCCTGAGCAACATCGACCAAACGACGTGTCAGGTAACCGGAGTTAGCTGTTTTAAGTGCGGTATCAGCAAGACCCTTACGCGCTCCGTGAGTAGAGATAAAGTACTGAAGTACATTAAGACCTTCACGGAAGTTAGCGGTAATCGGTGTCTCGATGATCGAGCCATCTGGACGCGCCATCAGACCACGCATACCAGCCAACTGACGAATCTGAGCCGGGCTACCACGAGCGCCAGAGTCGGCCATGATAAAGACCGAGTTAAAGGAATCTTGCTGCTCTTCCTCACCGTCTTTATTAATCACGCTCTCGGTGCTAATGCCTTTCATCATCGACTTGGCGACGCGATCGTTGGCCTGAGACCAGATGTCGATAACTTTGTTGTATTTCTCACCCTGGGTTACCAGACCAGAAGCAAACTGACCTTCTATTTCACGCACCTGATCGTCCGCTGCAGCGATAATCTCATGTTTGTCATCGGGGATAACGAAGTCGTTAACACCAATCGACGCGCCAGAACGTGTAGAGAAGTCAAAGCCCGTGTACATCAGCTGATCGGCAAAGATAACGGTATCTTTCAAACCAACGCGACGGTAGCACTCATTAATGATCAACGAGATAGCCTTTTTAACCATGGGCTTGTTGACCAGCTCAAATGGCAGACCTTGGGGGACAATTTCCCACAGCAGTGCACGGCCGACAGTGGTGTCAACAATCTTCGTTTCTTCACTGCGCTCACCGGTGACTTCGTCTACCAGTACTTCGTTGATACGAACTTTCACGCGCGACTGAAGTTCTGCTTTACCGGAATAAAAGGCGCGAGAGACTTCGCTACCATCGGCAAATACCATTCCCTCACCAAGACCATTAACCTTGTGGCGAGTCATGTAGTAAAGACCCAATACAACGTCCTGCGACGGAACGATAATCGGCTCACCCGATGCCGGCGACAGAATATTGTTAGTCGACATCATCAGCGCACGGGATTCCATCTGCGCTTCGATTGTCAATGGCACATGCACTGCCATCTGGTCACCATCGAAGTCGGCGTTGTAGGCTGCACAAACCAATGGGTGCAATTGAATTGCTTTACCTTCAATCAGTACCGGCTCAAAGGCCTGGATACCGAGACGGTGAAGCGTCGGTGCACGGTTAAGCAGTACTGGGTGCTCACGAATAACGTCTTCGAGAATATCCCAAACCACTGGCTCTTCGCGCTCAACCATTTTCTTCGCCGCTTTGATCGTTGTGGCAAGGCCACGCAGTTCTAGCTTGCTGAAGATAAACGGCTTGAACAACTCAAGTGCCATACGCTTAGGCAGACCACATTGATGCAGACGCAGAGCGGGACCAACAACGATCACCGAACGACCTGAGTAATCAACACGCTTACCGAGCAGATTCTGACGGAAACGACCCTGCTTACCTTTAATCATGTCGGCAAGTGATTTCAGTGGGCGTTTGTTCGAGCCAGTGATGGCACGACCGCGACGACCGTTATCCAGCAGCGCATCGACAGATTCTTGCAGCATACGCTTTTCGTTGCGGACAATGATATCTGGCGCGTTGAGCTCCAGAAGTCGCTTGAGACGGTTATTTCTGTTGATCACACGACGGTAAAGATCGTTGAGATCTGATGTCGCGAAGCGACCACCATCCAACGGCACCAGTGGACGAAGGTCTGGCGGCAGAACCGGTAGTGCTTGCAGCACCATCCACTCTGGCTTGTTGCCAGAACCGTGAAAGGCTTCGAGCAATTTGAGCCGCTTGGAGAACTTCTTAATTTTGGTCTCAGATTTGGTATTGGGGATTTCCTCACGGATATCCGCAATCTCATCTTCGAGAACAATCTCTTTCAGCAGAGCCTGAATCGCTTCAGCACCCATGGTCGCGGTAAACTCGTCACCGAACTCTTCGAGGGACTCAAAGTATTCTTCATCGGTCAATAACTGACCTTTCTCCAACGTCGTTAAACCAGGATCAGTGACAACGTAGGATTCAAAATAGAGCACACGCTCAATTTCACGCAGCGTCATATCCAGCATCAAACCGATGCGCGATGGCAGTGACTTGAGGAACCAGATGTGGGCAACGGGACAGGCCAGCTCGATGTGCCCCATGCGCTCACGTCGGACTTTAGTGAGTGTCACTTCCACGCCGCATTTTTCACACACGATACCGCGGTGCTTCATGCGCTTGTACTTGCCACACAGGCATTCGTAATCTTTTACTGGCCCAAAAATCTTGGCACAGAAAAGACCTTCGCGCTCAGGCTTGAAAGTACGGTAATTAATTGTCTCGGGCTTTTTAACCTCACCAAATGACCATGAACGGATCATTTCCGGTGATGCGAGACCGATTCGAATATTATCGAATTCAGTATTTTGTTCTTGCTGCTTGAGTAGGTTGACTAAATCCTTCAAGGCTTTTCCTCCAGTAACTGGGTTTGCCGAGGCGATTTTTCGCCCCGGCCATCAGGTAAGCAAAACAGCGCTTATTCGTTTTCCAATTCCATGTTGATACCGAGTGAGCGCACCTCTTTAACCAACACGTTGAATGACTCTGGCATACCAGGCTCCATTCGGTGATCGCCGTCGACGATGTTTTTATACATCTTGGTGCGACCTGCAACATCATCGGACTTAACCGTAAGCATTTCCTGCAGCGTATAGGCGGCACCATATGCCTCCAACGCCCACACTTCCATCTCACCGAAGCGCTGCCCACCAAACTGAGCTTTACCACCCAGCGGCTGCTGAGTAACCAAGCTGTAAGAACCTGTTGAACGGGCGTGCATCTTGTCGTCAACCAGGTGGTTCAGTTTAAGCATGTACATGTAGCCAACTGTAACCGGACGATCAAACTTATCGCCACTGCGACCGTCATAAAGGGTGGTTTGACCACTCTCATGCAAGTCAGCCAGTTCCAGAAGCTTCTTCAGCTCGATTTCGTTGGCGCCATCAAATACCGGTGTCGCGATCGGCACACCTTTGCGCAAGTTGCCGGCCAACTCAAGAACTTCTTTATCGGACAGTTCTTTGAGATCGGTACCATAAACGGTCTCGCCGACATCGTAGATTTCCTGCAGGAACGTACGAATCTCGGCAGCTTTTGACTGCGCCTTAATCATCGCGTCAATTTTCACGCCAAGACCTTTGGCAGCCATACCCATATGGGTTTCAAGAACCTGACCGACGTTCATTCGCGATGGAACACCGAGAGGGTTGAGTACGATATCGACTGGCTCACCATGTTCATCGTAAGGCATATCTTCGATTGGCTTAATCACCGAGATAACACCTTTGTTACCGTGACGACCAGCCATCTTGTCACCAGGCTGGATGCGACGCTTAACGGCGAGATAAACCTTAACGGTCTTCAATACGCCAGGCGCAAGATCATCACCGCTCTGCAACTTGCCACGCTTCTCTTCGAAACGCTCGTCGAGATTTGTGCGACGGTCAGCCAACTGAACCTGTGCTGCAGCAATTTGATCATTGAGTTCAGCTTTGTCCATGCGAATGCCAAACCAGTCTTCAACGTTGTAATCAGCAACGGCTTCGGCAGTCAGTACATCGCCTTTCTTAAGACCCTCGGCCTTGACGACCTTACCACCAACCAACGAGGTAAATAGACGTCCAAGCGTGGCATTCTCAACAATGCGGTACTCATCGTTTAGATCTTTGCGGAACTGCTCCAACTCTGCACGCTCGATATCCAGTGAACGCTGATCTTTGTCTAGCCCATCGCGAGTAAACACCTGAACGTTAATCACAGTCCCTTTAATGCTGGTAGGCACACGCAGGGAGGTGTCTTTAACGTCAGAGGCTTTCTCGCCAAAGATGGCTCTCAAAAGTTTCTCTTCCGGAGTCAACTGGGTTTCACCCTTAGGCGTTACCTTACCGACCAGAATATCACCAGCAGCAACTTCCGCACCGATGTGGACAATGCCTGACTCATCGAGTCTGGCCAGCGCCACTTCACCAACATTGGGGATATCCGCAGTAATTTCTTCAGAGCCCAGCTTAGTGTCGCGAGCGACACAGGTCAGTTCCTGAATGTGGATAGTGGTGAAACGATCTTCCTGAACAACACGCTCAGAGATCAGAATCGAATCCTCAAAGTTGTAGCCGTTCCAAGGCATAAATGCGATTCGCATGTTTTGCCCCAGCGCCAACTCACCGAGATCAACAGATGGTCCATCAGCCAAAACATCACCGCGGGACACTTGATCGCCCTGCTTAACAATTGGGCGCTGATTAATACAGGTATTCTGGTTCGATCTGGTGTATTTGGTCAGATTGTAAATATCGACACCAGCTTCGCCGGACTCGACTTCTGCGTCACTGACACGGACAACAATTCGTCCGGCATCGACGCTTTCGATAACACCACCACGCTTAGCAACCTTACACACGCCTGAGTCACTGGCCACTGTGCGCTCAATACCGGTACCCACCAACGGTGCTTCCGCACGCAGAGTTGGGACTGCCTGACGCTGCATGTTTGAGCCCATCAGCGCTCGGTTAGCATCATCGTGCTCAAGGAATGGAATCAGTGACGCTGCAACCGAAACGACTTGGCGCGGCGACACATCCATATAGTCGACATCACCGGGCAACTTAACGGTAAATTCATTTTGGTGGCGAACATTCACCACCTCCTCGACAAACTCGCCTTTGGCATTGAGCTTGGCCGATGCCTGTGCAATAACGTACTGAGACTCGTTGATCGCGGACAAGTATTCAATCTGCTCGGTGACCTTATTGTTAACTACTTTGCGATAAGGCGTTTCAATAAAGCCGTAGTTATTAGTGCGGGCATAGGTTGCCAGAGAGTTGATCAAACCAATGTTTGGCCCTTCCGGCGTCTCGATCGGACATACTCGACCGTAGTGAGTCGGGTGTACGTCTCGCACTTCAAAGCCAGCGCGTTCGCGGGTCAAACCGCCTGGCCCCAAGGCCGAAACACGACGCTTGTGGGTGATTTCTGAAAGCGGATTGTTCTGATCCATAAACTGAGACAGCTGACTGGACCCAAAGAACTCTTTCATTGCGGCAGCAACAGGCTTGGCATTCACCAGATCCTGCGGCATTAACTCTTCAGACTCGGCCATCGACAAACGCTCTTTAACGGCGCGCTCAACTCGGACAAGACCCACTCGGAACTGGTTTTCGGCCATTTCGCCCACAGAGCGAATACGGCGGTTACCCAGGTGATCGATATCATCGACAAAGCCTTTACCGTTGCGGATATTGATCAAGGTTTTCATCACATCAGCAATGTCGGAACCTTCACCAAACTGCTCGAAAAGCTCTTGAGCTTCGTCAGTTTTCTGCATCGAGAAGTAACGCTGATCATAGAGGACGCCGCAGCCTTCCTCTTCGACGCGATCAAGGCGACGATTGAACTTCATACGACCCACAGAGGACAAATCATAACGCTCGAGATTGAAGAACAGATTGTAGAATAAGTTCTCCGCCGACTCTTTAGTCGGTGGCTCACCAGGGCGCATCATGCGATAGATTTCGACCAACGCTTCCAGCTGAGTCCGCGACGGATCAGCACGTAAGGTGTCGGCAATAAACGGTCCGCAATCCAGATCATTGGTGTAGAGTGTTTCAATATCTTTAACACCAGCCTCGGATATCTGCTCTAATATCTCGAGGGTAATCTCAGTATTACATTCAAACAACAGCTCGCCGGTTTTAGGATCGGCAATATCTTTGGCGGTCGCACGGCCCAGCAAATACTCAGCCGGCACTTCCAGCGACGTGACTTTACCTTTCTCCAAGTCACGAATATGGCGCGCTGTAACCCGGCGGCCCTTTTCAACAATCACCGCACCTTTTTTGTCTTTAATATCGAATACAGTGATTTCACCACGCAAACGCTCGGGATCCAGCTCCAGCGTAAAGCCGTCTTTTTTCTGGTGGAAAATACTGGTGTCGAAGAACATATCGAGAATTTCTTCGGAGCTATAACCCAGCGCGCGCAACAGAATAGTAGACGGTAGTTTGCGGCGACGGTCAATACGCACATAGAGAACATCTTTGGGGTCAAACTCAAAGTCTAACCATGACCCGCGATAGGGAATCACGCGGGCGGTGTACAGCAACTTGCCGGACGAGTGAGTCTTACCCTTATCGTGATCAAAGATAACGCCGGGAGATCTGTGCAATTGGGAGACGATAACTCGCTCAGTTCCGTTGATGATGAACGTACCGTTGTCGGTCATCAGCGGAATTTCACCAAGATACACTTCCTGCTCACGAATATCTTTAATCGCTTTATTAGTCGATTCTTTGTCGTAAATAACCAGACGAACACGCACTCTCAACGGCACTGAGAAGGTAACACCACGGAGCTTACACTCTTCAACGTCAAAGGCAGGCTTGCCTAAAACATAGTCAACGTACTCTAGCGCCGCGTGACCAGAATAACCAACGATCGGGAAGATCGAGTTTAGTGCGGCGTGCAAACCGGTGTTTTGGCGGTCACCGACCGCAACACCCGTTTGGGTAAAATTCTTATAGGAATCAAGTTGGATTGCCAGCAGGTAGGGCAAGTCCATTACATTTGGCAGCTTGCCAAAGTTCTTGCGGATACGTTTCTTCTCGGTGAAAGAGTAAGCCATCTGTATTCCTCGGGATCATCTTTATTAGGGAATTACCAATCTTGAGCTTAAACTCAAGGTACTTCCGCCTGTAAATTCCCATACTTACAAGCAGAAAAGGGCCGAAGGGAAATCCCCTTCGGCCCAGCCTGAAAAATCAGGCAGCTCGCACGACCAACTTACTTAAGTTCGACAGTTGCGCCAGCTTCTTCCAATTGCTTCTTAGCATCTTCAGCGTCGTCTTTAGAGGCGCCTTCTTTGATGGTGGAAGGTGCTCCGTCAACCATCTCTTTCGCTTCTTTCAGACCAAGACCAGTGATTGCGCGAACAGCCTTAATAACATTCACTTTCTTGTCGCCAACAGCGCTCAACACTACATCGAAGTCTGTCTTCTCTTCGGCAGCAGCTTCGCCACCAGCAGCAGCTGGACCAGCCGCAACTGCAACAGCAGCCTGAGCAGAAACACCAAACTTCTCTTCCATCGCACTGACGAGCTCAACAACATCCATAACACTCATTTCTGCGATTGCATTCAAAATATCTTCACGTGATAAAGCCATTTCGGGCCTCCTAAATTTTAATGTTTACACTGGAAGTGCTTACGCAGCTTCCTCTTTTTGAGTTTTTACTGCAGCCACAACACGAGTTACTTTAGTCGGTACTTCATTGAACGTTCTAACCAACTTAGTAACCGGAGCCAACGTAACAGCCGCCAACATACCGAGAGCCTCATGGAGGGTCGGAAGTTTGGCAAGCATGTCGATTTGCCCACTTTCGAGTAACTGACCACTAACTGATAACGCTTTGACTTCAAATTCTTTGTTGTCTTTCGCAAAGTCTTTAAAAAGTCGCGCAGCAGCACCTGGATCCTCCATAGAGAAACCAAATAATGATGGACCAACTAAAACCTCTTCTACGCATGCGTAGTCAGTTTCAGAGAATGCCCGCTTGGCTAAAGTGTTGCGGATCACGCGCAATTGCACGTTCTCTGCTCGAGCTTTAGCACGCAGAGCATTCATAGCGGTTACATCAACGCCACGAGCGTCGGCAATCACTAGAGACAAAGCGTTCGCTGCTGTTTCACTAACTTCAGCAACAATTGCTTTTTTGCCTTCGAGATTCAATGCCACGATAAATCTCCTGCTTTTACCTGAGTTTCGGCCGGCACCTATAGTCTCCGACCACCTCGGCGAATTGTATCCAGTGCAAATAATTCTGTACTGGGCTCACCGTTTGCGTAGGCAAATCCTGATGGCATAAAAGCCCTAAGATTCATTAAACCCTTGCGGGAACCTACGGTCTTTAACGGCCCGCACCGACATTAATAATCAGCGCGAACCCCAAAGTCTGTTCGGCGGAAAAACCCGCCAGTCAATCAGGCTCCGATGGAGCTCTGATCAATCATCAATCCTGGGCCCATAGTTGAAGACAACGTGACCTTCTTCATGTAGACGCCCTTGGCAGATGCTGGCTTGGCCTTGGCCAAATCAGCTATCAAGGCCTGCAGGTTTTCCTTTAGCGCAGACGCTTCAAATGTTGCCACACCAATGCCACCATGAATAATACCGTTCTTGTCTGCACGGAAACGTACCTGACCCGCTTTAGCATTTTTCACCGCTGTAGCAACGTCTGGCGTAACAGTTCCAGATTTAGGGTTTGGCATAAGACCGCGAGGCCCGAGCACTTTACCCAGCAGACCGACGACGCGCATTGCGTCAGGCGCAGCGATAACGACATCAAAATCCATCATGCCGCCTTTAATTTCGTCGGCCAATTCGTCCATACCAACCAGCTCAGCACCGGCAGCTTTCGCCGCTTCAGCCGCATCGCCCTGGGCAAACACGCATACACGGACATCTTTACCAGATCCGTTAGGCAGGGTAGTAGCACCGCGAACGATCTGATCCGACTTGCGCGGATCGATGCCAAGGTTAATGGCCACTTCGACAGTTTCATTGAACTTAGCCGCTGACAGTTCTTTCAGCAGGTTCAGAGCTTCATCGGCAGAGTACAACTTGCCAGCTTCAATTTTTTCATTAATAGCGCGACGACGCTTAGATAAATTAGGCATTTACACACCCTCCGTTTCAAGGCCCATTGAGCGGGCAGAACCAGCAATGGTGCGCACCGCGGCATCCATATCAGCAGCGGTCAGATCAGGTTGTTTAGCAGTGGCGATCTCTTCAAGCTGAGCGCGAGTAACAGTACCCACCTTGTTAGTATTTGGACGTCCGCTACCGCTTTTAATACCAGCCGCCTTCTTCAGGAGGAAAGACGCAGGTGGCGTCTTCATTACAAACGTGAAGCTGCGATCAGCATAAACTGTGATCACTACGGGTACCGGCGCACCTGGCTCAACGCCTTGAGTCTGAGCATTGAAGCCCTTACAAAATTCCATGATATTAACACCGTGCTGACCCAGAGCGGGACCAACAGGGGGACTTGGATTGGCCTGGCCAGCAGGCACTTGAAGCTTGATATAAGCTGTAACTTTCTTAGCCATTTTTTTCTCCTCTCGTGGGTATTAGCGCCTCCAGATGGCTGTTACAAATATCGCAACAACTATCCTTCACTGGCTCCCCGATAAGTCGGCGGAATTGCCGGCTTACCAACAAAACGTTTTATCAGGCCTTTTCGACCTGCGTAAATTCAAGCTCAACCGGAGTTGATCGACCGAAGATCGACACTGCCACCCGAAGCTTGCTCTTTTCGTAATTAACTTCTTCGACGGTTCCATTGAAGTCGTTAAATGGGCCGTCAGTGACACGCACCAACTCGCCAGGCTCAAACATAGTCTTGGGACGCGGCGCCTCCTCTGAATCATGCACACGCTGCAAGATCAGATCAGCTTCCTTATCTGTAATCGGTGCGGGCTTATCCGCCTTGCCACCAATAAAGCCCATAACACGTGGCGTTTCTTTGACCAGATGCCAAGTATCATCATCCAATTCCATCTGCACCAACACGTAGCCCGGGAAGAACATTCTTTCGCTGGTACGCTTTTCGCCACCACGCATCTCTACCACTTCTTCAGTAGGAACCAGAACCTCACCAAACTTACCTTGCAACCCGTGCATCTGCACGCGATCCTGAAGAGCGATCGCAACTTTCTTCTCGTAACCCGAGTAAGCATGTACCACATACCAACGCATCGACATGCCTTTCTCCTAACCCATTATCTGTGCAGCGCCCCAACTCAATAGGGAATCAATTCCCCAGAGAATCAGCGACATCAATAAAATTACGGCAACCACAATCAGAGTAGTCTGATTACGTTCCTGCTTAGTCGGCCATACAACCTTGCGCAACTCCGTGCGAGCACCAATTGCCAACTCAATAGTCGCTGCGCCCTTGCTCGTTTGTGCGGCCACAAAAGCCGTTACCGCTATCGCAACTAACATTCCGAGGGCACGATAGAGAACTGATTCAGCCCCGTAATACCAGTTGGCATATATAGCGCCACCCAGCACTGATAGCGCTATCAGCCACTTCAGCCAATCCAGTCGAAACTCTTTATCTTCTGCTGCAACACTCATTCATGCGTCCCGAACTTATTAAGTGGCAGGCCAGGAGGGACTCGAACCCCCAACAGCCGGTTTTGGAGACCGGTGCTCTACCAATTGAACTACTGGCCTACAATGATTTTTATTGCTTTCCCTATCTGACAGCTAAGCCGAGACATCTGTCGATGCCTCGGCTCTGCGGTTTAGACTGGATTTGTTACTTACTCAATAATCTTAGCAACCACACCAGCGCCTACTGTTCGGCCACCCTCACGGATAGCAAAACGCAAGCCTTCTTCCATTGCAATCGGGTGAATCAA
>Ga0209425_10002993_pt1 | contig 18288 bp, 31 predicted proteins | sample COG_05_FD_184749 | JGI IMG/M metagenome (GOLD analysis project Ga0209425, IMG submission 184749) | Pelagic Microbial community sample from North Sea - COGITO 998_met_05 (SPAdes) (version 2) | ecosystem: Environmental > Aquatic > Marine > Neritic zone/Coastal water | place: Helgoland, sampling...
GAGCGAATTTACCAATTGAGCCAGAACCTTGAAGCCCTAAAGGGGTATTTTCAAACGGTGATATCGGATGGTAAGATGGCTCAATCGCAAATTGACGAAGTCAAGAGGCGTTCCACTTTTAACAAGAGATAAGGTAGAAAAATTATGGTCGATACTCCAAACGGAACCGACAACATTTCAATGACCGACGCAATTAGCCTTCTGAACACTCCCACTGAGGACACCGTTACAGATGAGCGAAACGAGGCTGAAGATCAGCCTCAACAGCCCGAAGCCGAGGCGCAAGTCTCATCCGAAGATCAGGCGCAGGACGCCCCCGAGGATGACGACTATGACGATGAGGCTGACGACGGCGAAGATGTCTACGACGACGATGATGACGATGAGGAAGTTGACGAGGAACCCGCTGAGACGCTGTACACCGTAAAGGTGGACGGCAAGGAAGTGGAAGTTAACCTTGAAGAAGCCCTCAAGGGTTATCAACGTCAGGAGGCATTTACTAAGCGATCAATGGAACTGGCCGAGCAACGCAAGGCATTTGCTGCTGAGGCAGCAGAAACAAAACAGCTCCGAGACGCTTACGCGCAGCAACTTGAGTTACTGCAAACCCAGCTCCAGCAGACAAACCTCACTGAGGAACCTGACTGGGCAGCCTTGAAGAATGAGGGCTATTCGACTGACGACATTTTCTTTGCCAAGACCGAGTTTGACAAGCAACAAAAGCAAGTCCAGCAAGTGGCGGCAGAGCGTCAGAAGATTGCCCAACAGCAGGCACAGGAGCATGAGGCGCACCTAAAGCAGCACCTCACTAACCAACGTGTCGAAATGCTTGAGCGCATACCTGAGTGGCGTAATGACGAGACCCGCGAGTTTGAACGGAAAGAAGTCATTAAGTACGCACAGAAGCGTGTCGGGTTTAGCGAGGAAGAAATCTCATCCGCGAGCGATGCACGCGCGATTGAGCTTTTGTACAAAGCGTGGAAGTGGGATAATCTAATGGAAAAGAAACCCACAACCAAAAAGCGCACTCGCCAAGCACCGAAGATGGCCAAGGCAGGGCAACCGGCAACCAAGCGCGAAGTTGCTAATCGTTCAAAGCGGAAGGCGCGTGAACAGTTTGAAAAGGCTGGCACCGTCGACGCTGCTGTACAACTTTTGATGGGTAGATAACCCGAAGGAACAAAACAATGGCCGTGTTCACAACAACAAACGCAGTGGGCGAAAAAGAACAGCTCGCTGACATCATCTACCGGATTGATCCGGCAGAAACTCCAATTTTTTCCAATGTGAAAAAAGAAACATCAAACGGCATTTTCGTCGAATGGCAAGTTCAGGAGCTGACCGCCGCGTCTGCTACTAACTACCACAACGAAGGTGCAACCACAGCAACTGCTGCGGCGACACCAACTGCACGGATCGGTAACTATCACCAGATCTCAAAGAAGGTGTTTGCAACATCAGGCACACTCGACGCTGTTGATTCAGCCGGGCGTGAGCGGGAACACAACTACCAGAAGGTGCTTAACTTAGTCTCAGGCACCCCTGTTCTAAATCAGATCGCTGTCTGACTGGTTCAGGAAAAAAATTGGGTGAATTGCTGGGAAGCCTAGAGGTAGGTAATCAGCAGCCAAGCGCCAGATGGAAGCGAAAGCTGAGGGCTGGTGAAGGTTCAACGACTAGGTGGTGACGAAAGAATAATCCACCCACGAGCGCCCAACACGAAAGTGAAGATATAGTCTGATCTACGGTATAACCTAATAACAAACCGTAGAAGTTGGTCATAAACAGGCCAGCGGTAACAAAATGTAAGGCTCTTGAGTTACGCCGTGACATCGAAAAAGCAATCGGTGACACAGACGTTGCACGTTCTGGTTCAGACCCACGCAAGTCAGCGTCTTTGACTTGCTGGATCACAAACGGCTCAGTCGGTGCGACTGCCGGTGCCTTCGCCACAGGCGACGGAACTGACGCGATCACTGGTGGAGACGACCGGGCGTTGACACTTGCACTCATCGAAGATGGGATGCAGGACGCTTGGACAGACGGCGGCTCACCTGAGCTAATGGTTGCCTCGGCCACAAACCGTGCCAACTTCTCAGACCTGTCAGCCACTGGCAACTTGGTCAGCAACGACGTGAACATGACTGCCGCTAAGGAAGTCAGCTACGTCGGGTCTACCAGTGTTTTCTTGACCGACTTCGGTACTGTGCAAGCTGTTCCATCTCGGCTACTTGGAAACGACCGGGTGTTCTTGATTGATCCAAACTTTGTGTCAATCTGCACGCTCAACGGACGTAACTTCCTTGAGCAGGAACTTAGCCAGGACGGCGATGCAAAAACTTCGCACCTAGTGTCAGAGTGGGCATTGAAGCCTACCGCGCCTAAGGCACACGCGATGATTATGGACTTGAACGGTTCATAGTAAAACTGAGGGGGCGGGCAACTGCCCCCTCTCTTTCATAAGGGAAAAAACATGAAGCGAGTTTTATACACAGACCCTCACACCGCCAAAGAGGTGGTTATGGATCAACAATCTGATGGCACTGACATCATTGAGACGACCCAGAGGTTCGACGGACTAATTAAACTGAATAAGCAGATGAATAACGACTACCGCGCCAACGCAACAGTGAATACGCAGCGGCATGTACAGCATGTGGCGGAAATACCAAATGTAGTATATAATCACCTGCTAGAGACACTAGGCCCACCCGCCCAAAATCCAAAGGCGTGGAAGGCTTGGCTGAATAATAGTGAGAACCGAGACTTTAGAACAGGCGGCGGTAACATCTAATGGCAATTGCGACTTACACAGATTTGCAGACATCCATAGCCAACTTCTTGGCTCGGTCTGACCTGACCGCACAAATCCCTGACTTTATTGCGCTGGCTGAAGCCTCTATGAGCCGAGAGCTGGAGACACGCAGTCAGGAAAAGCGGGCAACTGCAAGCACTGTATCGGGCAACGAATATCTGAGCTTGCCAACTGACCTGCGCGAAGTTCGGGAAGTCAAGCTAAACACCTCGCCGCTGACCGTGCTGAGATATTACAGCCCTGTCGCGCTGGATGAGCAGTACGCATCAGAGGGCGGCGGCAAGCCAAAGGGCTACAGCATTGTGGGCGACGAGATAAAACTTCGCCCTGTACCTGACGCAACCTATTCTCTAGAGATTGTCTATATCGGCTCAATTGAGGCGCTGTCTGCGACAAACCTGACAAACACAATCCTGAGCCGATCACCTGATGCCTACCTTTACGGCGCACTCGCTGAGGCTTATGCTTACCTTCTTGATGAGGCTAGGGCGTCTCAGTATATGGCTCGATTTGACAAGGCTTTGGCACAGATTAAATTGGATAGTCAGAGAGCGCATTACGGAACCGGAAGCCTCCAAATCAGTAGTATTTATCAACGCCAATCGCAAGCTGCGGGGACTTAAATTATGAGTGCAATGAGTGACTATCTTGAGAACGAAATCTTAGACCATATTCTGGCAACCGGCGCATACACAATGCCGACCACTGTCTACGTTGGCCTGTCCACTGGATCGTTCAACGACGACAACAGCGGCACTGAGCTGACCGGCAACAACTATGCGCGGGAGAGCGCAGCGTTTACTGCCGCAGCGTCTGGCACAACCTCAAACAGTTCGGCGGTTGAGTTTAACGCGGCCACAGGTTCTTGGGGTTTGGTTTCGCACTTCGGCATTTTTGATGCGGCAAGCTCCGGCAACCTGCTTATCCACGGTGCGTTTACAACTGCCAAGACAATAGCGTCTGGCGATATCCTGAAAATACCGACAGGTGACTTAGACATCACCGCAGCTTAGGAACGGTAATGGCGACAGGCACCCCGCATTTAGACAACTTCACGTCAAGCATTGACGCGCTGCCACACTCTCTGGACAGCGCGTTACTGCTTACTAAGGTTGATTGGGCAAACCCTGACCTAGAGCAGCTAGACAATTGGGGTACGCTTGAGCAGCTAGACGCCTACGGTCTCACGCTAGACCAGCTAGATCAATTACAAGTCTTGGCCTTTGAAGGTTCTGCTTCTATTGCTTTGACAGCCACTGGCGCGGTTCAGTTTGCCATTGAATTTGCGGGCGCTGCAACGATAGCCGCGACAGCCTCGGCAACGCCTCAGCATACTCAAGCTGCTGAAGGTTCTGCCAGCATTGCCGCGACATCAACAGGTACGGCAAACCGCATACAGAATATGGCTGCGTCTGTTACTGGCGCTGGCAGTGTAACCGCAAATGCAATATTCATTGCATCTTATGGCGGCAGCGCCACTGTCGCGTTTAACGCTACGGCTCAGGCGTTCTTGGTTTTTGCATTTGAGGGCGACGCCACAGCGGCAATCACATCGACATCTGCGCCGGTTGGCACGTTTGCGATGGCGGGGTCGGCAAATCTTGCGTTGAGTGGTACAATCGCCGGAGAAATATTGGGCGAGGCTTGGGCAGGCGAGGCAGACACGGCGGCGGTTTGGACTGACGCTGTTGACGTTTCAGCTATCTGGACGACCCAGACAAGCACAACCGGAGTTTGGTTAGGACAATGATACAGTTTGGCGAATGGCTGCCCGATCAGCCAGATTATAGCAACCCCGGTGTGACTGAGGCTACAAACGTGATCCCTGCGGCTAACGGATATCGCAGCCTGCCGGGTTTTGTGGAATACTCAAATGCTGCGTCTAACACGATATTGAACATTTTTGCGGCCAAGCAAAATGACGGTTCCGTCAGATTATTTGCCGGAGACAGTGGCAAGCTGTATTTGTTTAACGCCGTGACATCTGATTTGGACGACATAAGCAAGGCTGGCACGCCAGCTTATGATTTGGCTAGTGCGGAGCGTTGGAAGTTTGTGCAGTTTGGAAACGATGTTATCGCGTCAGGCGGCATTGGCGAGGAGCTTCAGAAATTTACATTAGGAACTGACAGCGCATTTTCTGATTTATCAGGCACGCCGCCAAAGGGTGACTTTCTAGCTGTTGTGCGCGATTTCGTCTGGGTGGCTAACGTAGACACCGGCTCAGGCCGAGTGCCTTACAAAGCTTACTGGTCAGGCTTTAACGACCCGACAAGCTGGACGGCTGGGGTGGATCAGTCTGACTTTCAAGATATACCAGATGCAGGTGCTATCACCGGAATGGTCGGGGGAGAATACTGCACCATTCTAATGGAGCGAGCCATTGTTCGTGCCACATATACCGGCCCACCACTAATCTGGCAGTTTGATAAAGTTGAGACAGCTAGGGGTTGTCAGGTTCCCGGCTCTGTCTGCAATGTTGGACACACGGTTTTTTATCTTAGCGATGACGGTTTTTATGTATTTGACGGATCAAAAAGTCAGCCAATCGGCGCAGAAAAAATTAATTCGTTTTTCTTAAATGACTTCAATGTTGCCTTTAAAGACAAGATGACATCGACAGTAGACCCTCAAGAGCAAATAGCTGTTTGGTCTTATGTGTCAAATGGTGCAATTGATGAAACGCCAGATCGTCTTTTGATTTATAATTATGCTTTGAACAGGTGGTCTTTGGCTAATGTCAAAAGCGACCTTGTAGCCCCATTCTTTACTGCGGGATACACGCTAGAAAACTTAGACAATATCAGCGCCAGTCTTGACGCTTTGCCAGCGTCCTTGGACAGCCCTCTTTATAAGGGTGGTCAGTATTTGTTTGGTGGCGCATTAGGCACAAAAATTAGTGCATTTACCGGAGACCCTATGGCCGCAACAATTGTGACTGGCGAGACCGGATTGGCCACAGGCAATCACAATATAGTCACGCGTATCTACCCTTACCACGAAGGCGGGTCAGTAGAGGTTTCTGTTGGCCTCAGAGGCACACACACAGATTTAGTTTCGTATACTGCGGCAGGCACCACAAACGCGGCAGGCTTTGTGCCTTTCAGAGCGCAAGACAGATATCACCGCGCAAAAATGTATATTTCGGGCAATTGGACTTACGCGCAGGGTATGGACATTGACGCCAGAAAAGTTGGTCGAAGATGACTGTTGAGCAGCGTAACACTAACTTTCGCACGTTAAACCCTGTCACGGCTACGACACGCGAAGTTGCAGAGGTGCTAAACAGAACCGTTGACGGTGGTTTAAACAGCGTTGGCTACACTACTCTGGCCAACGGCACGACAACCACAACCGTTAGCGACCCTAGATATGGAGTGCAGAGCGTTGTGTTTTTCACCGGATACAACGAGACACTAGAACACAGTGACCCATTTGTAAAAAGCACTAGCACCAATGGGTCTATGATAATTGAGCATAAGAACCACGGACACGATGTAGATGTTGCCTACCTTATTATTGGATGAGAACCGAATTAAATCGAAGTTTGAGGAAAACCGCAAATATATTGCGGATGCGCTTGAATACTCCGGCGGCACGCACTCAATCGACGATGTTTACCAAGCCTGCGCGGTTGGTGAGGCACAGTTACATCCGCTGGAAAAGTCGTGTATTATAACCGAAGTTGTTGACTACCCCAGCCTAACCGTGTGCCGAATCTGGCTTGCAGGCGGTGACTTAGATGAGCTGGTTGAGGCTGAGAAGTCTATTGCAGTTTGGGCTAAGGCTCAGGGCTGCGACGCGATGGAGATCAATGGCCGCAAGGGCTGGCAGAGGCAACTGAAAGATTACGCCGCAACGTCGGTGATTTTGACAAAGGATTTGAGAGATGAGTAAAGGCGGCGGTGGAGACACCAGACAGATCACCCAGACAACTTCGGCACCGGCATACGCTCAACCGTTTCTGGAGTACGGCCTGTCCGAGGCTAAAAACATCTATCAGAACAAGCCTAGTTATTACCCCGGTCAGACGACCGTAGGCTTTAGTCCAGAAAGCGAAATGGCGCTTGCTGGCACTCGCCAAATGGCGCTAGACGGATCGCCGCTTATTCCGGCTGTGCAAGACGTTGTAATGCAAAACCTGATGGGAACTAATCCTTTAATGTCGGCGGCCTTTCAGCCAGCCGTTCAACAGGTTCAGGCTCAGGCGGCCAAGGCCGGAAGATACGGCTCTGGGTATCAGCAGGGCGCGTTAGGTGCCGCGCTGGCTCCTATGGCGTATCAGGCGCAGCAGGACGCTATTGCTATGGCTCCGGCGGTGCGTGAGTTTGGCTATGCTGATCTGAATACTCTTGCTGGTGTTGGCGGTGCGCGTGAGGCTCAGTCTCAGGCAGAGCTGGCGGCTGACATTGACCGCTATAACTTTGAGCAAAATCAAGATCAATTGGCCTTGGCCAACTATATGGCTGCCGTTCAGGGCGGAACTGTTGGCGGGCAAACCATTACACCGCAATTCCGAAATCAAGCCGGAAACGTACTCAGCGGTGCATTAGGTGGGGCGGAGTTAGGCGCTATGGCTGGTTTTGATCCAATGACAGGCGCTGTTATTGGCGGTTTACTTAGTTAGGGGTTAGGGCATGAGCGTTTACGACAGATTCAACCGACTGCTTCAGGGCAGAGCGCCTATGCCGCAGGCAAACATTATGCGTCCATATCAAGTTCAAGGCGCTCGCGGGCCAGTACCAGCGCCAATGGCTTTGCCTCGACCTGCTCCGCCTCAGTCGCCAATGCTGGCAAACCAGCAGCTATCACCGTTGATGCAGGAAGTTGTGCGCCGCGCTCAGGCGTCTCGCATGACGCCAAGAGCCGGTCAGGTTGGCTTGCCGACCCCTGCGACAGCAGCGGCTAGGCAGCCTGCGGCTGGGATGACATTTGGCCAAAAGCTAATGCAGCCACGCGCTCAAGGCATGTTAGGCGCTGCCGCCGCAGGCTTTGAGGCTTCAGGCTACCAAGACCGTCCGGTATCGCTCGGTCAGGTTCTGGGGCGTATGGGTACTGCTGGCATGAAGTCTTACGCCGCCGCTGAGGATCGCATTGCGGCTCAGAAGGCTGCTCAGGCACCAAAGATACAAGTCGCCGGAAAAGACATTTATCGCGTTTATCCTGATGGCCGCGTTGAGAGGCTGAATGGTGGAGCTGGTGCTGACACGTCTGTTGAGATTAAGTCAGAGGCTGGTCGCTACATGACCGAAGATGGCAGAATTATTCAAGCTGTTTTAGGCAAAGATGGTTCACTGTACGAGGCTGGTGCGGCCAGCACTGACAAAAAGCTAGACCCATCAAAACTTACAATTGTAGACCCATATACAACCCTTGATTACAAAGGGCTTCAAAAACACAAAAAAGATGAAATTTTAGCGCCAGAAAGAACTTTGAAGATAATAGACAGGTTTGCCACTCAGATTGAGGCTGGTTCGCAAGGTTATTTTGACAGGCTGAAAACAAGCATGTCAGCTAAAATCAAAAACTTTTCAAGTAGCAGTGATTACTCAGAGCAGGAAATTATTAACGCTCTGCAAGAGGGTACGCTAACGCAATTGGTTGGCGCTGCACGTCTTGAGTTATTCGGCCCCGGCGTTATGACAGAGTTTGAGCAACAGATGGCGCGTCAGGTTTTGGCTGGTGATTTTGATAACCTAAGAAAAGAAATTGCCTTACCACGTCTGAAGCAATTTAGAGATGCTTTTTATGACCAGTATGTGAATAGTGTAAATTTCTACAATAATCAGCCGATTGTTAAATCTCAGAAAATGAGCTTGGCCCCATACAGCGGCTTTGACTGGAGTAAATTAGACGGCACGTCAGGTTCTGGCGCTCCGGCGGCAAGCGGCAACACGACAACCGGCGGGAACACTTGGAGCGTTATTAACTGATGAAAAAAATTAACGTACAAGGGCTGGGCGAGATTGAGGTTGACGACAACTTCTTTAAGCTCTCCCCAAAAGAGCAAAATGAGTTTGTCGATCAAGCTGTCATCCAAGACGCTATTGACGGTAGCGGTCGCGCCTTTATGACAGGCATGTTGTTTAATTTTCGCGATGAAATTGTTGCCGCACTGTCTGAGCCTAAGTCGTTTGTCGGCAGTTTTACTGACGACGCAGCAGGAAAAGATTACCGCAAAGAGCTTTCAAGGCAGCGCCTGCTTGAGGAGGCTTTCCGCCGCAAAAACCCTGCCGCCGCTATATCATCTGAAATAGCAGGTGGCGTCCTAGTACCCGGGGCGGCCATAGGTCAGGCAGCGAGAGGTGCAAGCCTGCTGTCAAAGCTGATGAGAACATCTGGGGCTGGCGCTGGTATGGGCGCAATTGCAGGCGCAGGCGCAGGCACAGACGTAGATAGCAGAATAGGAAAGGCTGGAGAATACGGAGCCGCCGGCGCTGTTTTAGCGCCTGTTGTAGCTGCCGCCGTGCCGGTAGCTGGAAAGATTGCAGCGCCAATAGTTAGAACCGCTGGACGCCTGACTGAGGCTGGCATTGCAGAGCCTAGTGTTCGCGCTGCCCGAATGGTTGCCAGACGGCTTAAAGACGCAGGCATAACTGGAGATGCCCTAGAGGCTCTCAAGAGAGACCCCAAGCCAATGGCTCTTGCAGACATTAGCAGCAGGGGCGTGCAGTCACTTGCGCGTCTTGTGGCTCAATCACCGGGTAAGGGCGCGGAGCTTGCTGACAGCCTCAATGTGCGCCAGTTTGGTGACGACGCCATAGATGGCGCTGCAAAACGCATTGAGCAGGACTTGGTTAGCGCAGGCGTGCCAAAGCAAAACGCACTTGAGGCAAAGGCTGGCATAGACCAGATCAAGAGCGCTGGCGCATCTCAGGCTTATAACAAGTCAAACGCTTTTGAGATTACCGAGGCGCTTAGGAATCAATTAAAGCCAGTATTTTCTCGGCCATCTATGAAGGGAATTATTGCCGAGGCTAAGGCTTTGGCGGCAGAAAACGGCGAAAACTTTTCTGGCACAACACTTCAAAACATTGACATGAAGGGTCTTGATTATGTTCAGCGCAGGCTTCGCGCCAGAACATCCGCCGCCTACAATTCTGGCGACGGCATGATGGGCGGCGCTATAGCTAAGACTAGAGAGGAATTAGTAAACATTCTTGATAAGGCTAACGACGATTTCAGGCAGGCGCGAGGACTATACTCGGACGCTATGTCACGCCAAGAAGCCTTAGCCCTTGGCCGTAAATTTAAGACAATGAGAAGTGAGGGCGAAATTGCCGACGCAACAAAGGGATTTGGCGCAGATGAAATGCACAACTTCCGTGTCGGGATGGCTCAATCAATAAGAGACGACATTGAGGGTGCCAAAAATGGCGCTGACTTTGCGGCTCGGATAGCGGGAAATCAGCGCCAATTGAGGCAGCTTAAAGAGGCTTTCCCAGCCGAAAACATTGCGCCGCTTGAGGAAGCTTTGGCAAAAGAGAGCCAAATGGCCGCTACACGCAATCGCACAATGGGCGGGTCTCAGACATTCCAGACATCAGCGGAATCAGCCAAAGCCGCTGCCGAAGACCTGACAATGGCCAGAAGGGCTGTTGAGGGGGCAAAGCAAGGTGGCTTAGTTGGTGGCGTCGCTCAAAGCGTCGGCCCAATGCTGGAATCTGCCGCAATGGGTATTGGCCCACGCACAAGTAAACAACTTGGCGATCTGCTGTTTGCAACAGACCCAGCAAGCCGCGCTGCTGCGATTAGCAGGGTGCAGCAGGCAAGAGGGCTTGGTGGTCGCGCGTTGGCTCGCGGGCCTGTTTTGCCTCAACAGCCAAGGATGCCTTCGCTTGCGTCTAGGGTGGCTGGCGGAGTTGGCAGAGCAACAAGCGGCGCGGTTCCGCGTGGCCTTCTTTATTCAACAGGCCAGCAAGTTGGGCCTCAGATTGCCAGCGCCTTGAACCCCATCAGCTCCGCACAAGCTGGCGGCAACATCGTTGGGTATGAGACTGTGACGGATCGTCAGGGCAACCCTGTGACGTTTGCCAAGACATCTGATGGCCGTGCGGTGCGCGTGCGCTGATTATATGTTATAAATAGGCATACGCCTTTAGGAGAAAAGAATGGCTAAAAATTCTGTCCGAGATTACAGCTCAAGCTCAAGCTCAAACACGGATGTGCAGTCGGTTAACATTGGCGAGGGCTGCGCCCCGGCGGGGATAAATAACGCCATCCGAGAGGTTATGGCCGACCTAAAGGACGTGTCTACTGGCACTGTTGCGCTGGAAAGTCCTTCTGCTGATAGCCTGAGCGTGACAGGTGACTTGAACGTAGGCACAATTAAAGATGCTACTGGCACTAACACGGCTATGACGATTGATAGCGGTGGCATCACTACAGCAACAGGCGGTTTGAACGTAGGCACAATCAAAGAGGCTACTGGCACTAACACGGCTATGACTATTGATAGCGATGGCGTTGTAAAAATTACTCAAAACCCTTGTTTTTTTATAAAAGGCAATAATGGCGCATACGTCAACACCAGCCCAGTAGTTTTTGCGATTACCGTAATCGACACAAGAAGTGGGGTAGATTTAGCCAACAACAAATATGTTGTTCCTGTGGCTGGAAAGTGGCATTTTCACATTCAGTTAGGAATTGTTGGTGTGACGGCTAGTGGTGCTTGTTATCCTATAATCCGAAAAACGCCCGTGGGTGGCGGTGCTGTGACAGACCACGGTTATAGCTATTATCAACCTGTAAATGCTGCCGGTGTAACTTCTTACTCGCATTTAGAAGTTGATGCCATCGTAGATTGTGATGTTGGTGACTCTTTCAATATTCCTTTTGTTCAGACTACAGGCACTTATTATAATGGCGCAAACGAGTGTAGATTTTTTGGTTATTTTCTAGGATAAAATTATGGCAAATTACAGAAATATTGAATTACACATACCGCCAGCAATGACTTTAGATGTAACAGGTACTGCGGCTTTAATTCTTCAACAAACGGATTGGACGCAGATATCAGACAGCGGCCTTACCGCTGACTGTGTTGCAGCCTTTAACACTTATCGCACAGCCATCCGAACTATTCGCAAGACAAACCCAGTCAGTCCAACGTGGCCTGACGCCCCATCAGAGGAGTGGTCATAATGAGCAAGGACAAACTCACCGACTACGATGCCACCGCATCTGGGAACTTGGATGTGGGCGGGGTTTCTGTGGCGGAAGGAATGTTGCCTAGTGGCGTTAATAACGCTATCCGGGAGCAGATGAGCCATCTGAAGGACTTTGCGTCTGGCACGACTGGCATTGACGTTCTGAGCCTCGCTGACGATGACGCAAGCCACTCTATCAAGCTACAAGCTCCAAGCGCGGTGACAGCCGACACCACGTTCACATTGCCGGATGGTGATGGCGCAAGCGGTCAGACGATGATTACGGACGGTGCAGGTACGCTGTCGTGGGCGGCTCCTTATGGAAACAGGAACCTGATTATCAACGGTGCGATGCAGGTGGCGCAGCGGGGAACATCATTTACTGCATCAGGATTTTCTTTGGATAGATGGTATCACCAACTTTCTGGCGGCACTTCAACAACAACTCAAGAAACATTTGCTTTAGGTTCTGAAGTTGCTGGTTGTTCTAAATACTTAAAACAAGCTACATCGACAGGAAATGACTACTGTGGATTGGTTTATAAAGTTGAAGATGTAAAGTCTATTCACCAAGGCAAAGCTACATTTAGTTTTTACGCTAAGGGTACAAACCCTGCTGGTGGTAGTTATACAGTTAGAATTGGACGAATAAACACAGGTACTACTTTCTTTGATACTCCCCTAAACAGCACAGTGACATTAACATCATCGTGGCAAAGATTCGTGTATACATTTGATGTTGCATCCTTCTCTGGAATGGGAACAATAGATAACACAAGTCATGTATATATCAGTATCCATCAACCAGCTAGTGATGCTGGTACAGCAGCTTGGGAATTAAATTTAACTGGAGTCCAGCTTGAACTTGGCGAACAGGCCACGCCGTTTGAGCATCGGTCATATGCGGATGAGTTGGCTAGGTGTGAGCGCTACTATGTCCAACAATATGCACAAACTCAAACCCCTGCTGGTGGCTATATGATAGTACCTATTTATTTCCCAACCACAATGAGGGCAACACCCACAGTATCTGCTGTATCGGCGGGTTCTGGCAATATAGCCGCCGGTAATCAAGGCATTAGTGGATTAAACTCTAAGGGTGCTAATTTTCAAGTTCAATCTTCGGCTAACAGTAATTATGTAATTAATAGGATAGATGCCTATTCAGCGGAGTTATAAAATGGAAATTACATCAGCACAATACGTTGTTATGTTTGGAGTCAACGACAATATCTCCGCTACAATTAACGGCATTAAAATGACTGTACCCCTAGACCCAGCCAACCGCCACTACGCAGAAATCCTACGTCAAGTAGCTGCGGGAACCTTGACCATTGCGGATGCTGATTAATGAACGAGGAAAACAAAGTCATCATTGACGTAGTTGCTGGCACAGGCACTGCCGCCGCATATATGGCGATGGTTCCTGACGTTGTGGCTTTGTTTACTGGCGTGTGGATTCTGATTCGTATCTGGGAGACCAAGACCGTGCAATCTGCGATTAAACGGTTGACTGGCCGTTACGGAAAATGAACCCGCTGATGCTGTTCGTTGTGGTGGTTATTCTGCCCAATGGACAGCCGAAAGTTGACGCTGGCGTTGTGGCTCAATGCCCAGACACAGAAAAAACCACTCAGATTTACGAGCAGGCAGTCCTTAAAGGTGATATACTCGACTGGCGTGCGCGGTGCTATAATACTGGTTTAATGCGCCCCACTTTCACATAAGGAACACTGTCATAGACCCGATTACCATAGGCGCAGCAATCAGCGGAGCGACGGCAGCTTTCAATACGATTAAGCAGATGGTAAACGCTGGCCGCGATCTGGAGAGCTGTATTGGCGACGTGTCGCGTTGGATGAAGGCCGCGTCTGACATTGACCAGGCCGAGAAGCAGGCGAAGAACCCGCCGCTATTCAAGAAGCTGCAAGGCGCAGACGCAGTCCAGAGCGAGGCGCTGCAAGTTTACGCCGCCAAGAAAAAGCTGGAGGCGCAACGCGCCGAGCTGAAGCAATATCTGCAAATGACTTTCGGGCCGCAAGCTTGGGCTGACCTGATCCACCTTGAGGGGCGAATCCGCAAGGAGCGCCAAGAGGCTATTTATAAGCAGCAGGAGATGCGCCAGAAAATCTTAGAGGCTATTGCGATTGGCGTGTTAGGCATTGTATCCTTTGGCATATTCTTTTGGATTATGTGGCTGGCGTCTAAAAATTGAACGAAACAACAACCGGGCTGATTGGCGAGTATATCGCGGCGGCTGCTATCTTAGGCTTAGGCTGGCGCGTCTCTATGGCACAACAAGACCGTGTGGATATGGTGGCTTGGTATGGGCAAGATTTTATTCGAGTGCAGGCAAAGACTGCGAGTTTATTGGGCTATAAAGTTGGTCGATCTCCGCGTCACCACTTCCAATTGGGTCACGGCTGTAAAACAAAAAAACTACCGACACAGGATGACTACGATGTTCTCTGCCTTGTTTCCCCCAATGCCCGCAGGGTCTTGTTCATGCCGGTTACGAGCATACGGCAATACACTCTGCGCGTGCAGCCGTCGCGCTTCACGCCTGAAGCAGAAAGTGATAGCTGGGATAAGGCGGTTGCGATTGTTATGGAGACGAGGCGATGAATAAAGACACATTGCGAGAAGAAATTGCTGCTGATGAAGGTGTTCGCTTAGACATATATCTGGATCACCTCGGCCTTCCAACTGTCGGCATTGGCCACTTGATTCGCGAGGCTGACGCAGAACACGGCAGGCCGGTTGGAACTCAGATCACACCGGAACGCTGCCGCCAACTGTTTGCGCTAGATATCCTTGTGACGCTTGAGGACTGCTTGGCGTTGTTTGACAACTGGAATGACCTGCCTGACGAGTGCCAGCTAATCTTAGCCAATATGGCCTTCAACTTAGGCCGCAGCCGCCTGGGCAAGTTCATCAAATTAAAGGCAGCCATTGAGGCTTGTGATTACGCTGAGGCGGCGACACAGATGGCTGACAGCAAGTGGGCAAGACAGGTTCCAAACCGCGCTGGTCGTTTAATTGACCGGATGAAGGCGCTGGCTGATGGGTGAGAAGACAGCCGAAAGAATCAGGCGCTGGGCTATATTGCCACGCCTGATGACAATTATGTTTAGCATAATGGGTTGGCGCTGCGCTGACTGGTTTATGAGCTTAGAAAGCCCAGACGCAGTTCAAATGGGTTTTGTTAGCGTTGTGATGGGCGCTATGACCGGCGCTTTTGCAATTTGGATGGGGCATGAAAAAACATGATACAAGCACTGATCGGGCCGGTTACTGGCCTGCTAGACAAGTTCATCGAAGACAAAGACCAGAAGAACAAACTGGCGCACGACCTAGCCACAATGGCCGACCAACACGCGCAAGAGCTGGCCAAGGGCCAACTGGAGATCAACAAGGCTGAGGCGTCTCACAGGTCAATTTTTGTGGCCGGGTGGCGTCCGTTTATCGGATGGACTTGCGGCATTGCCCTGATGGCGCATTTCGTTTTATTCCCAGCCACTGACTTTATCACGGCGTATATGGGGCTTGAGATACCGCCTATGCCAGCCTTTGATATGGACAGCCTGATGACCGTATTGCTGGGCATGTTGGGTCTTGGCGGCATGAGGTCATTTGAGAAGATGAAGGGTTTAACGAAATAAGGGGGCAAACGCCCCCTTGTCTCACTTGTATAAATACTGATAGTCAAACCTGTCGGCGGTCTGCATATCCTCAAAAACCACGTTGTAGCTTTCATCGTCAATGCGCTCGACCTGCCTGACCATAGCCGTGACCGTCCTACCACTTGGGCCAGTAACGCTGACTAGGTCGTTTGGTTTTAGGTGTTCTGTTTGCATGTCATCTCCCTATAAAAGCCTAAACGCCCTGGCTCGACCAGCCACCTTCTCAGCCGCGCCACGCTCGACTAGGCCGGTCATCAGCCGGTGTACTTGGCTGAAGCTCTTTCCGGTCTTTTGCGACAGCTCATTGATGGTTGGCGTGTAGCCATAACGGCGGGTCATGCGGTCAATCAGAATCCGCAGCTCCGCCTGCTTCTTTGTCAGCGGCACATCAATCATCTTTTGACTCCTTAATCGTCAGCGTTGACTGCCGGACAATCCGTGCGGGCTTGGCCGGCGTCGTCTTGGCCGGTTGCGCCTTGAAGTTACGCATTGGCCATTTGACATAATAAGAGCGATTGCCGACCACCCCTGTCGCCTCATCGTGGCTTCCCATACGCTCTTTCAGCATAGCCTCAGCTTCGTCTATGTCACCTTCAGCGGCCTTCTTGGCGTCCTTGGCATTGACCAACTGAGCCAGCCAGTCGTTGTCTTCGCCCTCAAGCGTGATTGGCGGCGCACCGTTGTCCACACGCGGGTAGGCGGTATTGCCGTCGGCGCTGGACTGGATAGGATACCAGTCAACGTCAAACTTGCGGCGCTCAAACTCCTCGATTTCGTCCGTGATGCGCGACTGTGTGGCAGCGTTTGCCTGATACAAGAAGACGCGTAGCTCCACACCGCCGTACAAGACGCACACAGCGCCGTACGTTAACTTGGTGGCCATCAATTGCCCTTGGAGTTGCAGCGGCCCCCTGTGAGGCGCTGGCCGGTCTTCTGGCTTGCTGCTGGTCAACTTGCTCTCCAAGACGCCCACGCCGTCCACCCAGACAGGGCCGTCAACGCAATAGATGCCTTTTGACGGATCGGTCGTGACTTCATGCCCCAGACCGCCGTCAGCGGTGCCGTCAAGCGACACGGCGAACGGTAGCGTGTCGTGGAAGACGGCGTCGTGTTCCAGCTTCAGGTCGGTCAGGTTTAGCCGTTCAGCGGCGGTGGTCAGGATGGCGCCCTCAAGGGCATCACCCCAATCGCAAGCCTCATTGCCGTTGAATGGGTCGGGGTCAGGCTTGCCTTCGATTGCGGCTAGTGCCTTGGCAAGCTGATCGTTGGGCGTTTTGTACGGCGACATATTCATAATTACCGGCAATACTGATGCCGTAATAATGTCGTCGGGGGTTTTTTTGCCGACCATTAGTTGATCTCCCATTTGTTAGATTTAATTCTGTTTTGTTTTGCTGTAAGAACTTGCAAGTTCCACGGCACATGAAGGCCACAAATGTTTTCACCTTGAAGGGGTACGATGTGGTCAACGTGATGAGCAACGCCGGTTATTTCGCTAATGATTGCGGCTTTTTTGTAAACTTTTCTGATGGCTAAAGCATCAACGCAATCAAGCGTTGCGTGTTTAATCTTTCTGCGCCTTGCATTTACTCTTGCGCGAACACTTGCTCTAAACTCAGGGTCATTTTCAAACCTTTCACGGTATCTTTTTTTCATGTTAGCAACAATGTGCGGCCTTTTTGCAACCTCTTTAACGCGCTGTCTTTCTTTTTCACGTTGTTCCGGCGTCATGTTGTCGTACCGTTCACGGTATTTCTTGCTATGATATTCGGGGTCTTTTTCTAAAGTTTTTTTATGAGCTTTTTGTTTACGCAATTGCAAAGCCTTCTTCTTGGCAGAAAGATGCGCTTCGTTTTCGGCTATCACAGCTAATCTTCTGTCTGATATCTTTGCCATCATCCCGCACCCCCAAAGCGAGCCATCAGCGCCCACATGTTATATTCAGTGGTCACCGCGTTTGTACAAAACGCCAAGCCAAATGCCATTAGCAACAGCATGCCGATTGTGTCTTTAATCATGTCACTCTCCCATATTTTGATGGTTTCTTTAATCTGGCGTCGGGCGTCTTCGGCGCCAACGCCGTCCAGCCGTTAATGTGTAGGCGGTACGCGCTACACACAACCTCACCGCCGACCCAAGATTCGCCACGCGATATGTGCGTGATGAGGCTCTTGTTGTCGGTGCGCTTGCAAGCCAACGCGATTGCGTCGTACCTGTCGAAGATTGGGCCGGTCACAACTGGACGCGTGAACGGATTGCTCACGACGTACCAGAGTTTGACCCTATCTGATCTGATCTGTTTCATTTTAATAACGCTCCCATTTGTTATCTGCGTTTAACAAAAATTCTGCGACGATTTGCTCTTGGCCACGAAACGGTGAATAAACCAACTTTGCCTCAATGACTTTACCAACGCGCTTTTCAACCATTTGAGGTGGAACCCAGCCGCCGCGCTCCACTTTAGTCCAAACAATTTTGTGGTCTTTAATCTTGCCAGTCTTTGCGCCTCGGACATAGCGAGGAAGATCACCCAATAAATCAGAACCAAAAATGCGCTCCGCATATGACGCGCCAAAATCTGTAAATAGAAAAGCTGACTTAGTGCTGAACTCTGCATAATTTGACATTTGATAATCTCCCT
>Ga0209425_10002995_pt1 | contig 18283 bp, 11 predicted proteins | sample COG_05_FD_184749 | JGI IMG/M metagenome (GOLD analysis project Ga0209425, IMG submission 184749) | Pelagic Microbial community sample from North Sea - COGITO 998_met_05 (SPAdes) (version 2) | ecosystem: Environmental > Aquatic > Marine > Neritic zone/Coastal water | place: Helgoland, sampling...
CTCATCAACGACTTCCTCCTCCTCATCAACGACTTCCTCCTTTGGGATTTTGTAAGCAAAACCCCACTCTTTACACGTTTCGATGTCGTCAGCCGTTAGAGGGACAACGATGTCGTCAACGCACTTTCCGATAACAGTACGATCTTTTGCGGATTCAAATACCATCTGAGTTTCAACATTCCAAAGACGATCAATCGCCTTGTTTTTCTTCAAAACCTTCTGAAGAACCGCCTTTGGAGAAGGTTTCTTCAGTTTGATGTTCACAATTGATTTCATAACCTTCTTTGACTTGGGAAGAGACTTCTTCACCTTGGGATCAGAACCCTCATACTTCTTGTGTCGAGAACAATAACTTAGTCCATTCTTGGGTTTGCTTCCACACTCCTCCCCCTCCCGCTTTCCCTTTGTAAAAAGATACGGGCATGTATCGCCGTTGTCAGACTTTTTAGCGGACGACTTGGTTACTGATTTCTTTGCTGAAGCCTTTACAGACTTAATAAGTGAACCGGCTGGTTTGCGCGCTGTAGCGGGTGACTTGAACGAAACCGTGATTTTCATGCCATCGGACACGTTGTTCCAAATATCTTCAAGACCTTTCGGATCAATATTTTCATACTTTGAAGTGATTCGTTTAGAATACTCCTCAATTGCGTTTTTGATAGCAGATTCGATTCCTTGGGTAAGTGCGTTCATGGTTGTTGCTTGAAATTAACAATCTTTGAAAAGATTTTCAATTTTTTTTATATTACTCTGTAATTCTTTTTAATTCATCAACAATATAAGTCTTAACACCGTCATCAACATTGAAAATCCCAGTTCCTAATCCTCCGGATTTTGTAGCTGAATAAAAAACACGATCATAGTTTCCTGTTTCTAAAAGTGTTTCCAACTTGGAAATACCTCTGTCAATATAGTCCTTTGCGTTTTCTGTAAGTTTAGAATACCCCCCACTGTTAGGACCGTACCGTCTTCCTGTTGAAATACCAGTTGCGCGCGGAGGTTTATGGCATTGGTACGGTCTGATAATAGCGTTTCCACAGCCTTTAGAGCAACTATGTGAATCGAATGCTTTTTCATTGTCGTTAAAAACAAAAATAGATTTTTTGTATTCTGGTCGTTTGACCATCCAAGAAAAATCACCGTTTGTTCCACGGGACTTAAAAATACTTGGTGTAAGAATTGGCTTTGTAGTCATTTTTGTTTGTTTATTTCATTTTTGTTTGTTTATTTCACTTTTTTTTCTTCGGTTTTATGGTAAGATATTTTTTACATCCAGCCGCATGTCGTAATGTTGGTATTATACTTCTCCTCCAATCATATCCTGTCGCTTTTTCACTCATTGCGTATATGTCTCCGCTATTTATAATAAATTCTGCTCTTTTACCAACTGGGCTTCCCCTATAATACCATTGATAATGTAATGGCATACTAAGTCCAAGTCTGACCGCTATAACCATTTTCCTTTCAGCATCACCATGAAACCCTATTCCACAAAGTTTCAAAATAAAGTAGTAATTGCCTTCAGCCGCCAATTTGTTGGTAATTTCTCCAAAGTAATATGGGAGGGCGTCCCGTATTCTGTTTGTGATTGGAATATCATTAAATGCGATAACGCGACTTTGCTTGTTTTCATAATCAGGTTCGATGTTTTTTTCTCCGTAAACCAAGTTGTATCTGGCTCTTTTATTTTTTACTTTCCCTCTCATGAATGCCTTCTTGTCCCATTTTAAGTTTACCTGTTCGTCGTACATTGTTTTGTCTGTTTGACCGAATTCACCTAGTATACCGGATACACCATTTCTTGCTATTAAAATGGATGCTTCTTCAGTTTTTATTTCGTCTGGTAAAAAATTATTTAGAATAATTAATTCCGTTTCTATTCCCATATCGTCAAACTTTTTCTTGGCATCCCTAAGATCATCAGTTGAAAATCCCGTGTCTGCTCGTCCCTCCCCGTGAATTACCATACCATGATGACCCTCTGCTTGTTCCCCAAATGTTATAGTAATAGTTCCGGTTGGGGGCTTTTGTAGTTTCTGTTTCTTTTTTATTAGATCTTCAATTGGTTTGTAACATCTATCTATCAAATCGGCTAAGATTTGGGCATGACAAACAGGTTCATGATCCTGTTTCTGTTTACTACAGAAACATCCTAACGTTTTCCCTTCAAGTTCTTTGAGACTTGTTATCAGGTTGGTTTGGAACAGATGTAATACATACAATTGTAGAGATTTCTTGATTGTATATTCGGGTACTTTGAATGGGTTGTGCCATTTAGATTGTTTGAAAATGAATATTTGACGTGAACCATCTGGTTTTGTTATCCATATTCTACCTCGTCTCCCAACGTATTCATTTTTTTGATCTTGAATCCAATGTTCGAGATCGGTATAGCCCATCTTTCTCAGATTATTAACTTTTATACATATTGTTTCTGTCATTTATAATATAAATATGTTAAAATAAAAAGTTAAATCACTTTTTATTTTAACATATTTAGAGAATACGAATATATAGTAAAATATGTTAAATCAATTATCAAAACGGTTTTTAACTATCGGTGATGAATTCACCGCACTAACTATGTTAAAATTGTCAATACATACAAAGAACTACAACATAGGTCGGGTATTGGGTAAATTTTTCTCAAAGATATGCCCAACGTCATATCTTATCAAAGATGAATATGCAACCTGTTGTTATTTTTTGAATAATCTGAAGGAATCGTACCGTGTGTTTGCCAAAGTGTTAAACAACCGTGGTTTAAATCAACAACTAGTTGATAAAATTCTTTTTAATCAACATTTCAGTATAAACACGGTTTCTGATCAATACGCCTATTACAACCCCAGACTTATCACCAAAATAATGAACAGAAGCCTTAAAGAGTTTCCTACAGTTACGTTTACAATAACAAGTTGTAAACGATTTGATCTGTTTGAGAATACTGTTAACTCTTTTCTTAATGCGTGTATTGACCTCCATTTGATAGATAAATGGATATGCGTCGACGATAATAGTTCAGATCACGACAGGGATAAGATGAAGAAGTTGTATCCATTTTTTGAATATGTCTGGAAGGACGAAACTCAAAAGGGTCACCCCCGTAGTATGAATATAATTAGAAATATGGTAAAGACCCCTTATATTTTCCATATGGAAGATGACTGGAAGTTTTTCTGTCGGAAAACTTATATTTCCGACTGTATGGAGGTTCTGAATTCTAATACGAAGGTTCATCAATGTTTGATTAACAAAAATTATGCCGAAACAGAATCTGATATTTCGATTGCTGGCGGGCTTCAAACTACGACTATTGGTGGGCTTCGTTATTATATACATGAAATGGTTACAACCGATGAAGACAAGAAAAAGTGGACAGCAAAATATGGGGAAAATAATAGGCATTGTAACTATTGGCCACATTACTCCTTCCGACCGTCTTTATTTAGAAAACTAGTGTTTGAACTCGGTGAATTCGACGAAAACGTCGCTCATTTTGAAATGGATTACAGCGGTAGGTACGTCAAAAAGGGATATATGTCGGCTTTTCTCGAGGGTATATATTGTCTTCACACGGGAAGATTAACATCAGAGAGGCATGATAAGACCAAGGATAATGCATATACTTTAAACAATGAGACCCAGTTTACTGACAAGAAAGCAGGTAATGTTGACTCGATTATTGATCCTAATTTTAAGGTTAGTGATTTTGGAGTTAAAATGAAATTTCAAGTTTTGAATCTTGATCGCAGACCAGATAGGTTCGCCGAATTTGAGAAAACCGCCTCTTTGACATCCACAATATCGTTTGACAGGTTTAGTGCGGTTGATGGGAATAACTTGGTTTCTACACCTCAACTACAGAGAATTTTCGATGGAAATGATTATAACATGAGGGCTGGTATAGTGGGGTGTGCTATGTCTCACATTCTTATGTACACCGACTTTATAAAATCAGATTTTGATGTCTGTTGTATTGTGGAGGATGATGTTGAGTTGGTTCCTAACTTTGACAAGAAACTTCAAAGCGTCCTGAAACAGGTACAATGTTTCAAATGGGATATTCTGTATCTCGGGCACCATCTTTTCAATAATTATATTAATGAATCTGTTTACGACAAGAAAACAATGCCAATTATTGAGAAGTGGGATGTTAAACTATCATTAAGAAAATCAATGGGTGGTACGGGTGGATATCTTATCTCGAAGGCTGGTGCTATTAGAATACTTGAATTTATTAATAAAACAGGTATGACAAATGGTATAGACACTGTACAACAAAAGGCTGCCGATAACCTTAATATTTTCTATTCTAATCCCCACCTCATTTACAGCGAATGCTGTAGAGGTGATAATACACCTGATACTGATATTCAACACAACCACATATCTCTGACGGTTGATGTACCCACCAGACTGGTTGGTGAAATTGCTTTTTACGACGACAACCTACACAAAGTTGATGATATTGGTAGTTTTGTTTCTATTATTCAACAAGACACAGTTCAGTCTACACCGGTGTATTATGAATGTGACGATAGTAATATTATCAGGGATCTGTGTTCTAAATCTAAACTACCATATTACACTCTTGACGATAAGATCATTATAGTTGTACCCCCGGGTAACAAAGACCGGTATTTCAACCGACTTAAGAAGGGTTGCGAATTTAATGTTGACGACGCTATAAAATACAAGTAATTTTTTATACTATTTTTTTTAGTATAAAAACTATTTTTTATACTATTTTTTTAGTATAAAAACTATTTTTTAGAAGGGGGCTCTCCACACGTTGGGTCGTCTATAACTAATCCGTTTTCAGAAAACCAGGCCCTTAGTTCTTTACACGTAGGCTTAACTCGTTGAGAAGACCAGTAGATACCTCTCTTAAGGTCGTCAAGTGTTAATTGTTCTTTCCTATTATCGGTGTACAATGTTTTAAGGTATTTGTTGGCTTTTACCAGAGGCCACAACATATCTGCAGTGTCACCTTCTCTAAAACCATCCGGTTGTGGTGCTTTAACTACGTCAACCATAATACGAGTCAACGACTTTCTATCCCAATTTGCACATCTCTTACCAGTTCTTTTCTTTCTCTTGTCTTGTGCCTTTACAGGTGAAGTTACGTCCCGAATACAGAATGTATTCGTTTCCTTATTTACAAGACCGTAATAACCGTATTTGTTGTTTTCTAAATTATTCTTTATTTTATCTCTCTGTACCTCCATTAACTCTATATAAGTGTCATCGCATTCTATCCATATATCATCATCACCTAAACACCTTAGAGTATTGTCGTACTCAAATAACAACCACGAAACCCATGTATTATCAATTTCACCAAAGTAGGTTTTAAAGTACTCTAATATGAATTCTCTAACTTGGGTGTTAACGTTGTTGTTTAGTTTTCTGGCTAATATGGCACTTTCCAAAAATGTTTCCTGTATTTCTACCGGGAGTTGAGACATATTCCCTCTAAATTGTTCAAGAGTTTCAGATGCGCAAGTTTCTTTTACAATGTATGGTAATTTTTCAAAGTACATTTCCTCTATAATTGTTCCAAATGTGTGATTGTCTTTTACATTCGGTTTTTTTGTGTAGTAGACCGACGGGAAATTTCCAATAACAGACAGACTGTCAACAAGAAAGAAGATATTGTTTTCTTCTCTAACATAAGATGGGAATCCGTATTTGTTTATTATCTGTGTGCTTTCATTTATCATTGTACGTAGGGCTGTTATTATTTCAAAGTTAGAATATGTTGGGAATAAATCAATGATCGTGTTCAGATCGAGTTTAAATGTATCTCTAAAAAATATTACAAGTTTTTTTATTATATCCTTTACATTATCCGATTGGTAAAATAGTTGGAAAGTTGAATAATCTAACTCTGAGTCATCATCATCTAATATCATATCATCACATTGGTACGAGCAATCCATATAATCACATTCTCTCATCTCGACAGGATTCGTAACATGATTTCTTTTGTAGTTAAGTGAACAATCTATGGACGCTTCTCTCATGACCCTTTCAATTTGCTTTATGTTGATATCCTTTAATTCCGATATTTCGTACATACTGACATCAATACTAGGATGTTCATCACCTGCCGGTAATGAAACCCGTTGGAAAATTAAAACACTCGGTGTTACTCCTGTAGCCAATAAATCCCTATGAGACCCAAGTCTCCACCCTCTTGCTATAGCCTGTGCTGTCTCTGAATAATTCCAGTGAGGTGTTAAAATGTTTTCAACCTGTACGTTGCTAAGGGAGAACCCCTCCCCGATAACTCTGGATCCGATAATAACACTTATAATTTCGCCATTAAGGTTGTCAGCGTTATTAAACCTACCCACCAAATCCTTCATTTCTTTCTGTGTTGCTGTTTTGTTTGTTATCAGAGCAAACCTTGCTTTTTTAGTAGCCTTTTCCCCTGTTTGTTCCGAACCAGTCGCTTGACTGAACCCAAACAATTTTAGTATACCGGCGAATAATATAAGACCACTACCCCTTACCCATTCGCAATATACGAAGGACGATTTTCCATTCTTGTGAGAATCTAATATATTTCTGATTGTAGCAGCATATTTACTACTAAACACTTCTAATCGGTTAAGCATTTCTTCGGGGGTATCATCATTTGTCTTTTTTATAGCTGATTTTAGTTCATTTGTTATCTCGTAGTTATACATTTTAGTCTTTGTACCGTCGTCAGAAACAACAAGTCCTTTTCTCGCTACCTTTTTAATATACTTTTTAAATCCTTCAGGTCCGTAACTCCCGTCAGGGAAAACGAATAGAATTGCCTGACGGGAAAACGAATAAACCCCCCGTTCGCTTGTATCTTTATCTGATGCTTCAAAATAGTGTTTTGTTTGAAATTCACTCATATAATCGTCGGCTACTGGGAAATGTTTTAGGGTTCCGAGAGTATCACCATAGAATACTTTCTTGACGCTAGATCTCATTGCTTTGAGGTATGAGACCCTACCCTTGAAAGCGTGTTTTAATATGGGTATTTTCTCTGGTTTTACAGAAATAAGTCCATCACCTTCATCATTCATAAATTCGTCTATAAAGTTTTCCTTGGTTGGTAATTGATCTTCTGGTGTGTCGGGTAATATAAGATTCATAACGGATGCTATTTCTTCTGGTCCATCTTTCATTGGAGTACCGGACATGAGAAGTATTTTACAGTTTTGTACAACGTGTAAGAATCTATGAAATTGTTCGTATATAGCAAGACCAGATGTTTTATCTTGTATTCTAAGATTGTGAACCTCATCTATCACTATAACATTATTATTGTATCTTTTTCTTAAATTATCATCCGTTGACCTTTTAATCTCTTTGGCAAACGTCTCAAACGTTTCTAGTTTGTAAAAGTCTTTGATTGCTTTCTTTTTACGGTGAACCTTTTCCAATTCTGACAATTTGTCGTAGTTATCAGGAATATAACGACCGTCTGTACATTTGAAGATTAATTCGTTCATAAAGTTGTTTAAAAGTCCCTCGCCACGTGCTAAAATTAGAGCACCAGTGAAACCACTTTTATGTTCCATTTTGATTTTTTCTATAACACCTACAGACGTACATGTTTTTCCAGATCCCATTTCATGCAATAAAAGCAAAACATCATAAAGGGTGTATGATGACATGAATCCAGATATTATTTTCTGTATTTTCATTAAATCACCTTTAACGGTTGGGAAGTCCTCTGTAACATCCAATCTTTGATCATAAAACTCTTTCTTTTTATAAATAGCCTCGTAAAAATCTTTATCGTATGGGTTCATTATGTCATCACCCAGTTTATTTATGTTTGGGTATTTTGGAAGAAAATCGGTTAAGTCAAGTTCCATTTTGTTTCTACCAATATATTCTTATGCTTTATGTAGAAAAATTTTTGTTACGTACCAACAGTGATTTTATTACTTTATAATAAAATCAGGAGATTTTTAATAGTTTGACATATCGCTATCGCTGTATGGCGATTCATCGTCATCGTCAGAACTTTCGTATATTCTGTCACCATCAATAGATCTACTACGAGACGGTGACCTTCTGACGGGGGAGGAGTGTTTTCTATGTTCTTTAGGGAGATAAGGATTGAGTTCTGGATAAACCTCTGATACCTTTTCAGGCTCACACAATAATGAATATATCTTGTCAATCAACGGGTCATCGGCTCCAAACTCTCTTTGGATTCTGTTTCCGGGAAGGAGACGCCCTACTATTTCGTAGTGAACTCCCCCGGTCCACATTACTATCATAGATTTTCTTCTTTTGAGATTTTCCTTAGAAGCGTTTTGATAAGGCATTCGGGTCTTGCTGTCTATAAAATAAATATCACGATCAAATCTTTCGGAAATAAGGCCTATTGTATAGGAGTCAATCTCCTCCGACACATTATTGAGACCTACGACATAGTCGTTAAACGCGCTATTAACAGCCTCGTTAAGAACAATTGTAAAGAACTCGATGATAATATTTTTAATGTACTCAGACTTTTTGGGTTTAGCCTTCGAAAGTTCATCCGACTTATCAAGCAGTTCTATAATATTGAGTTTGATTTGTTCACAACAGTCTTCAATGTTATCTTCTGAACACTCCTCATACGATTCAGGTAGAATATGTTGTTCTAACTGTTCGAGTTGGATAAATTCTAACGCAAGTTTGTATAACTCTATTTTGTTGGCATCTTCCCCAATGATCTTCTTAATAACCGATCGGGCACTTTTTCCTCTAATACGAGAAGTTGGGTCATTCTCTATAAAGTGGTAGACAGATTGAAGAATCGTATTAACATTTTCTTGGAAAGGTATTTTAGCAATCAACCCCCCTCCTATCCCCTCCCAACTATCTCTATCAACCTTTCCAGCCATACTTGCCCTAAGTCTTTTTACAAACTTCATTCTACCTTTTCTATCCATAGAAATATACTCCTTTGAATATGCGTGTAACAGAGAGTGAAAGAAGCACGATCCCTCGCCTATTGTACCTGTCCTAACAAGCACGTCGTCTCCCTCGATAGGGGAATAAAATACAACCGTTTTGTTCACGGGTAACATTTTTAGTTTACTTAATTGGTTATCCATTTTTTGTTTTGGTTGTATTTTTTTAAATGCCCTTAATTATGTTGAGTACCATTTTATTTGTCAATGGATTGTTAATATAATTCCATATCTTTTTTGAATTCTTTGTACTCGTTGGTATACCGCTTGTTGATCGTTCAAGTGGTACCAGACCGTTATTCTTCCATCTAAATTTAAAAACAGAATTCGGGATAAATCCGACAAATTTCTGGTCTTCTAATGTTAACGGTGTGGTATGACCGAACGGATATTCTGGTGATCCTTGAAAGGAACTACACTCTTTCCCTGTTTTTAGAGAATAGACACAACCTTTTTTCACGATTGAAAAGTTGATAGTAGTTGTTTCGATAGACTTGTAAATAAACGTTCTGTTATTTACATAATTCGCGTGTTTTGGACTAAAAATAAGACCCTTGTGCTTTTTCAGAAGAAATGCGGTATCCTTTTCTAGATCATCCATCAAGTATTCTACGGATTTACAGAACGGAAAGATTTTCTCAACATTATGTAATCGTTTTAACCTGGACGGTAGAGAAACCTTTTGAACATTCTTTCCCTTGTAAAAAACAATATCGTATGCGGTAAACTTGTTTTCATACCAATAACCTATAATAACAGAATTGTTCAGAGATGAAGGTGCTTTTACATCGAGTTTGTAAGTATAACTACCAGTGACAAAATAAGCACATTTGTCCCATAAAAACAAAGAGTATTTTATTCCATTTGTAAATGGACACACAATATAATCATCCAGTGAATCTCCCCTTTTCAGGTAATTAACACCCTGTTTTAGAAGCCAAGGGAAATCCTGTTTTTTATCCCACAAGGAATTGAACATATAAATAATAGAAGGGCCTTCATTCTTGACTAGTTTTTGTTTAAAAGCACTATACACCACTTTAACTGGGTTGAAGAACTCCGCCAGAGTTGTCGGGGTCTTTAAAAAACCAATATCTATAGAATTTTTCCCTAAAATTATACTATATTTACTCCCATCACTGTAGAGATCACCATACTCTTTGGTTTCCTTTCCATCTGAATATAATAGTATGTGGTTTGGGTCTACAAACCCGATGTCGCAAATAACAGTTTCGTATTCTTTGATTTTACATGTCGTTTTATCAAAATCCGAGCGTTCTAGTTCAGAACGAAGACATGCGACGTCCCAATCGCTGATAAATTTGGAAAATCCCGCGCGTTTCATTTTTCCAAAAGAAAGAGATAGTAAAGCTGGTTTGCCATTTTTGAGTATACTCTGTATTTTTGATACAGTATCCGACCTAATTGTGAGTTTCATTTTCATTGATATAATATAGAATTAATATATTATATCACTTTTATTCTTAAACTTAAACTTATTCTACTCTTTGATCCGATGTTCGTCTAGTTTAGCGGTCTCTTTGATGCTTTTTGCGTGCATCTTGACAAACTTGTACAAAATCTGCCGGAGTTGGTGAGGAATAGTATTAAAATCAAAAACAAGTTCAGCCTTCTTAACGACACCCCCATATGGAAGATTTGCTGTAACTGGTTCAACATCGTTTTCAAGTTGGAACACTCGAATGAGTGCATAGATAAGTTCGTATCCAGTCGTGTCAAATTTTGACACGGTTGAAACGAAGTCGACTTTTTGTTTTGCCGTTAGATCTTTCTTTACAAGACCTGTTGATAGGCTATTGTACAGTGGGAAGTTGCTCATTTTTATCTTTTTGTAATTTGCAAATTAAAAAACTCATTTTATTTTTATCTTTTTGTATTCGGATCGTATGCATCTTGGAATTCTAGATAGCACACCTTTCCATCCCCGCACACAGGATGTCCGATAGAATAAGCAGGAATACCACCTCTTGGATCCTCCTTTACCTTTTCAGATGTAAATTTCTGTTTACTTTTAACCTTCTGTGATACTTCGTATACAAATCGCCCAATTTCCCCTTCGTCGTGAGGACCTTGGTACTTCATGAAAGGTCTTCCGTTAATGTAGAGAACAACATACGGAACATATGTTATTGGTGCTATTGTGTTCTTTGACATCCGAACACATTGTTTGTTCTTACTAACGTTGATCATACCAAATTGACATCCACCAATAGTGCCTGGTAGTTTCTTAAAAACTGGTATTAATGTTTGACAATGTTGACATTGTGTAGAATAAAAAAGGATCAGAGAAAATCCAGGAATTGAATGACACATTATATTACCTTTTGTTCCCTTTGCTATAGAAAAATCTTCATTAGAGAGAAACAGTAATCCAGACATGTTTATATGTGATAAATGTTGTTTTAAATTAAAATTTTCGCAAACCTTTTAATTTCATATTAAAAAATTGACAGTAAACAAAAATGTCTAACCTAATCAAGTTATTTAATTCTAAGGATAAACCGTTTGGTAGCCTTAGTAATAACTACTTTCACGAAATGTCAATAGATGACCAACGGTGGAAAACTGCGACTAACTATATTTATGCTAATATATTAAAAACATCTTCTTACAGAAATGTACTTAAAAACACCCAAACAAAGGATGTTAGAGCCGTATTCACATCGTATTACAAACAATCAGTTGACGATACAACAAGAAAAGCAATGGATAAGGCTATTGAGGAAAAATTTAAAAATAAAGATCTCACCGAACTTTTAATATCCACCGGTAATTCACCACTCGTTTATATAAGTGGGAATTCATTCTTGGGAACTGGAGTTGATGGAAAAGGTGATAATCTTCTTGGAAAATCACTAATGCAATTGAGACACCGGTCCTTTATATCATACAAGGATGAACAAACTCAGAAAAGTAGACAGGAAAAGGAAGATATTATTTATCTCACATACCTCGCTCATATTGCCCTTGTTGATAGCATACGTAACAAAGACAGCAATCTCCGTGAATTTATAGGTAAAACACCTGTACAGATTATAGAGAAATATGGTAAGAGTCAATTAATTGAATCGAATGCCGACAAAAATACTGTACTCGGCCTGTATAATAAAAATGGTCTGTCTATTTTAGTACGTCTTAGCGTTGAACATCCTGAACAACTTGTGCTGGGTGTTCGTAAACAGTATTTGGGTAATCTGAGAGTACGTTTGATACAAAAACGTAAAGATATAGTTTTCGATATGTACGCTGACTATCTACTGGCTAAAAACTATACCAGTCTTGATTCTAAAAAATACGAGGATGCAAAGGATCAACAATTCAAAAATATGGATTGGCAACAACGAGCCGATCTGTCTGAAAGATTGTACGACCTTTTCTCATTGGGTATGTTATCTGAAACATTGTCAAACAGAGTTGATGAACGTCTTGCAACGCTTAATATACCCACTCAAGAGGACGTTACCGAAGCACTCGCCTATTCGATTAAAGTAATTAAAACCGACGTTAAACCGTCTAAACCCGTTATTAAAAAGGACACCCGGAAGATATTTGAAAAGAACAGTCTGGATGATATACTTAATAACATGGGTTCTGGAAAATCCGAGCCAAAAACTTTTAAACCGGTCGAGGGTGTAGTTATATATTTCAGCGCAATGCCTAACTCGCAGGCGGATCCTAAGTATAATGTATTTAGTCCTATTTCATACACTGGTATGATGGACATAGATGGCACTCAATATCCTAGCATAACACATTATATATCTGCTTCATTATTAGCCGATTTACCAAGCATCAGAACAATGGCTAACGCATATCCGTTTATTTTAGCCAACCCTAAAATACCGGTTGATGGTCCTCTTAGTTTTAAGAACCCTGAAAATCTTATGAAGAGTTACGATTACGAGAGGGATATGAGTTTCCATGATCAATTACGTAAATACGCCAAGATAGCACTTGATGTTAAATTCCAAAATCGTGTAATGCAAGACGTTCTCTTATCAACTGGTAAATCTAAAATAGAATGGGCCGACTTTTCAGATCCCATTCTAGGATCTGGAAATCGCGGTGAAAATTTCGTAGGGAAATATATGATGAACCTACGAGATTTTTACAATAAAGAAAGAGATGGTCAGAACGTTGGTAATCTGAGAGATGCTGATGTTACCAAGATATTATACAGTGATCCTATCATTAAATCATGGCTTGAAATGAGAGTAAGAGATACATGTCGTGTAATAAATGTTATGAGAAATTATCATTGGGTTAAGTCTGGTAGTGACGAAAGAATAGATGCCTCTTTTGTAACGGCCGTTCTAGACAAAGTATACCAACCCTGTTCTCACCTATTTGCTCGTACTACATTGGTGAAGGCAGAAGTTCCTCACTACTTTAGGGTGATGGTAAATGAGTGCCCCGGATTTAGGGAGGAAACTAATTTTGGACGTGAAATTGTGAGTATTATTTGGAAGAGAATAGCGGTTATGATTTATTTTCTTATCAAACATATGGAGGATTCTTCTTTAACTAACATCAGAACAGTTCTTGGTAGTATAGAAACAATGGTTTCGCGTAAAACAACATGTGTTGAAATTGTAGAAGACAGCGATGATAACTGTATTGTATCTGCTATCGTAAATCTTCTAAAAGGTATCGTAGAATTCAACAAAGAGATTGGTAATAAAACCACCATAACTGAAGATGAGATTAAGACGGCTTCTTCCATTATCATCAATCAAGATATTGGAGACGAAATAAGACACCAAGACGATGACACAAGTGACCCTATTTTTATACCCGTTATTCAAGATGATAGGAACGACGATGATGTAGTTGATGATGGAGATGAGTTCAAATTCCCCGACGATATTGTAGACGATGATGGTGATGAACCGCCTAATGCTTCTACAAAGGTCAATAACCTAATTTCTATATTAGAGAATGATCTTGGTGTTACCACCGACGTTGCCAATATGGCATCTTTTATTATGGGAGCGGTTGTTACTATAAAGACTCACCCATCTTCTAAACAGATCAAACAGAACAGAATAAACTTTTTTGCTACAATTCGCTAACTGTGTAAAAAGATGTAAAATTAAAAATGAGATTTAAGAAATGATGAGAGGAAATAAAACCAAAAATGTCATTAAGTCACACAGTAACAAAGGCAATCGATGGAGTTGTTCATAACTTTATTCAACAGATTTCCGACAAGTATGAATTGAGCCCAGAAGAACTACTTTCCCTATGGGAGGGTGGTTCTTCTTTAAAGAAGTTTTCTCCAAAGAAAGCGTCTGTACAGCATAATGTTCCAGAGGGGACAGACCATTCTCAACTTATGAAGTGTACCAAGGTTGAACTTGTAACATTGTGTAAAGAGAAAGGAATCAAGCACACTGGTACAAAGAGTGTTCTTGTAGCACGCCTAACTGGACAGGAAGAGCCTGATAAAACAAGTTCAAATCCTAAGGCAAAGGGTGAGAAGGTTGCTCCGAAGATTAAGGATATCCCAGTTATTAAGAAACTAATTTCTAACATTCCAAAGGTCGCTATTCGTAGGAATCAGTTTGGTAACTTTGAGCACCCTGAAACGTCTTTGATTTTCAACAACAAAACCCAGAAAGTGATTGGGAAGCAAAACGATGACGGAACTGTTGATGATCTCACGTCAGCAGATATTGATGTTTGCAACCAATACAAATTCCAGTTTGAGATCCCAGGAAACCTGGACAAGCAGTCAACTCTTGCAGATGTACGTGTTGATGATCTTGACGAGGAGGATGTTGAGGATGTTGAGGATGTTGAGGAGGTTGAGGAGATTGAGGATGAATTGATTGATGACGAGGAGGAGTTTGAGGAAGAGGAGGAGTTTGAGGAAGAGGAAGAGGAGGAGTTTTTTGAGGAGGATTGAATATAAATATTTTCAGAAGAATTATTATTTCTATATCGAAATAATAATAATAAAGTTGGTGATAATACAATTATTTTGCACTCAACTCGTGGTTCATATTCAACCGATCAATGAGTCTACCAATGTCACAGGCTTCCTGATTTCCATTGACCTTCACCGTTTTCGATGGGTCAAATCCAGACTCCCCGTAAGAAATCTGGTAGATCTTACCGGTCGTATCACGAACAGTACCGTCGTACTGTGTCTTAATGTCCTCCGTCAGTTTGATAATACGACGCTGCATATACCCAGACGTAGCAGTGCCCATTGCCGTATCTGAAATACCCTCACGCCCAGACATGGCGTGAAAGTAAAACTCCCGTGGATTGAGCCCCTTGATAAAAGACGATGCGATAAACCCACGTGACTCGTATTCCATCTCTATCGTATTGCTTTCAAATGGGTAATGGGGGAGAGTTCTACGTCCGTTGTTTAGAACTGGTTTTACACGTTGGCCGCGAAGGTTCTGCTGACCTAGTAGACCAGTGATCTGTGCGATGTTGAAGAAGTCACCCTTACTACCAGAGTTCACAGTTGAGAGGAAGTTGTTGTCTGGTGCCAGAGCATCCTTCGCAATACGAAGTCCGATATCCTTAGCCTTTCCTAGAGCAGCGTTAACACGCAACTCCATAATACCCGGGTGGCTTGTAGTTGCCTTTACACCCTCTGCTTCAATGAAACATTTCTGAACAACATCCTTGATCTCCTGTTCTTTGCTCACCCCATATTCGTTAACTTCCTTAGACACGAGACAGTCTTTGATTCCCACACTAAACCCAGCAATCAAAAGATATTCATTCGTGACAAACTGGATACCGTCAATAAACTCAGCCGCCCGAGCCTCCCCGTATTCCTTGTGAATAACCTGGATGAGTGAGTTGTGCGTAGCACCAAGAACAGCCTTGTTTAGTGTACCCTCGTACATAACACCTCTATAAATCTTGATGATCGGCTCATCAGGGTTTCCATTGTTCTTTTTCTCGTAATTAAAGTCCAGGGGTAGAAGGAGTGACATCAACCCCATACCAGTGAAACACTGAACCCTTTTTCCCTTATCTTTCAATATTCGGCGAATATGCTGGATACGGTCCATGACAGGTTCTGTTTTGTACTTGTCCAACTTCATAACAATATTAAAAAATGCAGACTTGGTGAGTTTCTTAACACCATTGGTCATCTGGTAAGCACCCAACAGACTGTCCTGAACAATACACATGTTCGGCTTGCTAGCCTGTGCTGAAATCATGTTCCACTGGGCAGCCGATAGCAATCTCAACTCAGCCTGAGCCTCAAGAGTCTGTGGTACATGTAGGTTCATCTCATCACCATCAAAGTCAGCGTTGAATGGCTTGGTGATGGCAAGATTCATGCGAAGGGTTTTGAACTTTTTGATAACGACAGTCATAGCCATCATAGACGCTTTGTGAAGAGTCGGCTGACGGTTCAACAGGACAATATCACCATTTCGGAGTTGCCTCTCTACAATATCACCAAGGTTGAGTTTGTATGTTCTCTTACAAGGGTATTTCAAGTCAGGTAGGAAAGCGTCACCTCTCCACACCATATCTCCATCCAAAAGTTTCTCCTTTCCAGTATGAATTGGGATTTTCTTCTCACCCCTGTGAATGATATCTCCATTCATCAACTTTGTACCCCGTCCGAACAAGGCCCTCTTGAGATTGATGTGCGCCATTGTAGGCCACTTGTTCACAAAGTTGGCTTCCCCTTTGTTAACAATATCGGACAAAAGGGAGATATTAAAGGCTGCCACGCGAACAGGAACTGTAAGGATAGCCGCCATTGCTGGGGGAACAGCGAGTTCACCCATCCTCAATGTTGGGTCAGGACCGATAACAGTACGACCAGACTGGTTGACACGCTTTCCCATAAGGTTATTACGAATCTGCCCCTCCTTTCCGGTGATTCGTTCCTTAATACCCTTAATAGGACGTCCGTTAGTCGTGTGTTTGGCTTTACCCTTTCGGTTATCAAACATAGTGAGAACTCTGAACTTGAGACTCTGAATATCCTTCTGCCTCTTTGTCTCAGACTCTGGGTTCTCTAGATGGTTGTTCACCTTGATAATCTCAATATACTGGTTGGACAGATCGTCGTCGCAAATGTTCCCATCAGCCTTAACATATGGACGGTCACACGGGGGGAGAACTGGGAGGACGGTGATGATAAAGTTGCGGGGGTTCACTAGTTTGGGATCAAATCCCAAAAGCCTGATGTCGGAATCGGTAACATTGTCGAAAGTCTTCTTAATTTCGACGACAGTGAGAACAATACTAGTCTTGTTTTTCTGACGATCAAGATAAACCATCGAGATGCTGTTGTCAGCCTGCCCGTACTTAATCTCTGGCTGGTTGTTACCGCACCCGGGCTGGCAACAAATATCAACCTTTTCCAATTTGGAAAGGATTTTGGTGAATCTGGCATTTCCCTTATATCTGTTGAGACCAGCAAGGGAGATCTGGTCCTTAACAATAAGTAGTTTGTAACATTTGGTACAAAAGCACCTCAAGAAGGAGACGACCTGCTTATAGTACAACGGGTGAATAATAGGTTCATTAAACTCAACATGACCCTGATGACCAGGACAGCCAGTCGCGTTTTCCCCACATGTTTCGCACGAACTTTGATTGTCCGTAGTTCCCATTCTCCCATCGTACACAGTTCCGGAGCCAGACCGTTTGTTGCTACATACCTTACAGGCTGACATATTTAGGATCTCATCATGAGAATATACCCCGAATGAAATAGATTCAATTTCTCTTGTGTCTTGGTTCATGGTATTGTATTGTATTTAGTCTTATGAATTCACTTATTTTTTCAATTTAAAATTTTAACTATTTGAAAAAATGGTAAAATACTAACACGGTTTTAATTTTTCTTAATATAGAAATTAAAACACAAGTTACATAGGCGGTAACGTTTTTCCAGCGTCGTAGTCGACAAGATCATTGTCATCAAGAATGACAGCATCACCAGTAAGCACGTCGTCCTGTAGAGTTCGCACACGATAACCAACCCATTGAGACCCCTTCTCCGCATCACCCCAAAGATTCTCAAAGTAGTCCTTAACTTCTGTCTTGTTAGGCTGTTGGCTGATAGGAAACCCTTCCTCCTTGAACCACTCCTTGAACTGAGAGTACAACTCAACAAGTCGGATAGAAGAATCGTCACACTCCTTGATGCACTCGTCAACGAACTGGCGGTAAACATCGTTCTGGCGACGGTATACTGCTGTAGCCTGACGAACCTTCTCTGGTTCAATACGGGTGGTAACCTTCTTCCGGTGTTCTAGCAGAACCCATGCGAACGCCTCCAACATGTCAGGAATCTTCTTCCC
>Ga0209425_10002998_pt1 | contig 18279 bp, 17 predicted proteins | sample COG_05_FD_184749 | JGI IMG/M metagenome (GOLD analysis project Ga0209425, IMG submission 184749) | Pelagic Microbial community sample from North Sea - COGITO 998_met_05 (SPAdes) (version 2) | ecosystem: Environmental > Aquatic > Marine > Neritic zone/Coastal water | place: Helgoland, sampling...
AACCTTTTAAAAAATTAGCTCTTAACAACAAATTTTTTAAAGTCGTTGGTTCTCTTGGTTTATTGCCTGGTTTTGTTTTAGCTGCTTTAGTGGCTTTTTTATTAAATGAAGTTACTTTTAATATTGAATGGGGTTTTAGATTTCCTGATGTTGTTTCACTTTTTAATAGAACATCACCATTAGCAATAGGATTCCCATCAATTGATATGTATCTTGAGGCTATACCTCTGGTTGTAATAGGTTATACATTGCTTTTTGGAGATTTAATTACTGGAACTGAAGTATTAAACGATGCACAGACACAAAGACCGGATGAACCTTTAGATGTTGATTTGGATAGATCGCATTTATCTGTTGCTATGAGAAATTTCTTAGGATTGCTTGTTAATCCATTCTTCCCAACACAAGGTGCGCTATGGACAGGAGTCCATGTTGTCGTAGCCGAGAGATGGAAGAAGGGCCCTAAGGAAATGCCTTCAATATTTGATGGATTAGGTTCTTATTATTTAATGGGTATTCCATTTTTATATGTAACCCTCCCTTTTATAACTTTAATGAAACCATTAATGCAGATGGCTTTGACCCTTACTTTAATATTAACTGGGTTTGCTTGTGCTTATGTTGCAATGGCTATACCAAAAAAGAATTCTGAAATGGCATCAGCTTTATTGATAGCAGTTTTTATAACTTTCTTTAGTGCATGGGTAGGTTTATTAATGGGAATATTATTAAGTATTTTTGTGGTTGGAACTGATAAAGATTAAGTTTAAAATAACGCTCCATGAGTTACGCCCTAGAAATATCAAATTTACAAAAAGTTTATAGTAATGACGTTGTAGCCTTAAAAGGTATAGATTTAAAAGTATCTGAAGGTGATTTTTTTGCCTTATTGGGTCCAAATGGAGCTGGTAAATCATCAACAATTGGAATTATTGGTTCGTTAGTAAATAAAACTGCTGGATCAGTTAAGATTTTTGGAATTGATATAGATGAAAATTTTCCAGAAGCAAAACGCATGCTTGGAGTTGTTGCCCAAGAAGTTAATTTTGGTGGTTTTGAACGAGTTCTTGATATAGTAGTTACTCAAGGTGGTTACTATGGCATTCCAGCAAAAGAAGGCCTAATTAAAGCTGAATCAGTTATGAACCGTTTAGGTTTATGGGATAAACGATTTGATCAAGCAAGAACATTATCAGGAGGCTATAAAAGACGTTTAATGATAGCAAAAGCTCTAATCCATGAACCAAAATTATTAATACTTGATGAGCCTACAGCTGGAGTAGATATTGAGTTAAGAAGAGAGATGTGGGAATTTTTAAAAGAAATTAATTCTAACGGAACTACAATTATTTTAACAACCCATTATTTAGAAGAAGCCGAACAACTTTGCAAGAATATAGCAATAATTGATCATGGTGAAATTGTTGAAAATACAAGCATGAAAGATCTTCTTAGTAGATTGGATGTTCAGGGTTTTGTCCTGGATTTAGATAAACCTATTTCAGAAGCTCCTGAGATCGATGGATTTTCTATGCGTCTCGATGATCCAACTACTTTAGTAGCAGCAGTTCCTAAAGAGAGCAATATAAACGATCTCTTTAAACTTTTAAGTGATAAATCTATTCAAGTAAACTCTATGAGAAATGAATCAAATAGGCTGGAAGAATTATTTATCGAGATGGTTAAAAGATAATGGTTTCAAGAAGAAAAGAAATTTTAAACTCATTAGTTACTTTATCTACAAAAGAAATAAGAAGATTTCTTAGAATCTGGGTTCAAACACTAGTCCCACCTGCAGTAACTATGTCACTTTATTTTGTAATATTTGGATCTTTAATCGGACCTCGAATAGCAACAGAAGTTTCTGCTGGTCTTAACTATGTTCAATTCATGATTCCAGGTTTGATCATGATGTCAGTTATAACTAATTCCTATGCTAATGTAACTTCATCTTTTTATTCTGTTAAATTCCAAAGATCTATTGAAGAGCTATTAGTTTCTCCAATGCCTAATTGGACAATTTTATTAGGATTCATTATCGGTGGCGTTGTGCGTGGGTCTATAATAGGATTTATAGTTTTTGGTGTCAGTTTACTATTTTATCCATCCTTTGAAGTTGTAAATCCTGGTCTCACTCTTTTAGTTCTCTTTCTTACCTCAATATTATTTTCACTAATGGGCTTTGTTAACGCTATCTATGCAGATAGTTTTGATGCAATATCTGTTATTCCTACTTTTATTCTTACACCCTTAATATATCTAGGCGGTGTTTTTTATTCAATTGATATTCTTCCTGAAATGTGGAGAAATATATCAATGGTTAATCCCATGCTTTATGTTGTAAGCACCTTTAGAGAAGGCATGCTTGGGATCGGTGATGTCTCCATACCTTTTTCACTTGGAATGATTTGTGGATTTATAGGCCTCTTCACCGGTTTATGTCTGTACCTATTAAATAAAGGTATAGGTATTAGGCAGTGAGTAGAAAGTATTTAGGAAAAAAATCTAAGAAAATTTCATCAAAGGATCAATTTTCTATACTTGATCCCATAGATAGAAGTATTGAGATTTCTAAATATGATAATTTAACTCCATCAATTTTTGGAAAGGATATATGGAATGCATATGAATTTTCTTATTTAGATAAGAATTTAATTCCTCATTTAGCTGTCCTAGAAATAGTTATTCCTAGTAATTCAGCAAAAACTGTTGAATCAAAGTCTATGAAGTTATATTTGAATTCTTTTTATGACAGATCATATAAAAGTAAAAAAGAAATTCTCACAAAAATTACCCTTGATTTATCCAACATATGTAAAGCAAAAGTTTCAGTAAACTTTAAAACAAGTTTTACAAGAAAACCTAAATCAATCTCTTTAATAAATACAAAATTGCTTTTAACTGAATCAAAAAATATATATAAATTTGAAGCCTTTAGATCTTTGTGTCCAGTAACAAATCAACCTGACTGGGCAGTTATATATTTATCTTTTGGATCTAAAGTTGATATTCCGTGGCTTACTGAATACCTTGTATCTTTTAGAGAGACAGGTGAATTTCATGAGCTGTGCATGGACAAAATATATTCAACTATCAAAAATAAATTTAATCTTAAAAAAATAACTGTATATGGAAGATTTATGAGGAGAGGTGGCATTGATATAAATCCAATTAGATCATCATCATCTAATACACTATTTAGCAATCATCGTGAATTCTCTCAATAAAAAAGTAGTTAGTTTTAATTCTATATCCGATCTTGATGATGCTTTATTAACTTTGTTTAATAATTTACATCAACCTATTTCCCGAATTGTATTATCTGGCGGCTCTACTCCTACGAGCTTTTATAAACGTCTTTCTGAGACAGATATTAAATGGTCCAATTATGAGATTACTTTGTCAGATGAAAGAGATGTAGAAATTCTAGATCCCTTGAGTAATGAGGGCTCTATCAAGGCAATTATTAATAATAATAGTTTTAATAGATCTTTCATAAGCTTAGTAAAAGAAGGCGCTCAATCTAGATTAGATTTAATAAAGTCATATGATTTATGTATTCTTGGTATGGGTGCTGATGGTCATATTGCATCTATATTTCCTAATATGTCGAATCTATCAGAAGCACTGCATCATAAGTCATCTTTAATTAACCTAAATGATGGATATCCTGATGTGTCTAGATTGACCATGACCCTTAATGAAATTAATAAATCGAAACAGATCATTCTTTTGATTAAAGGTGAGAAGAAATTTAACTTATTGATGGATAAAAGGTCTGATAGTGAACTACTTCCAGTTGACCATCTTTTCATACAAATGATTGATAAAATTAAAATATTTAAAGTCTTATAATTTTTATTTAACATATAATGCTATTCAACAATTGGAGAGGTGTCTGAGTGGTTTAAGGTGCTTCCTTGGAAAGGAAGTGTAGGGCAACCTACCGTAGGTTCGAATCCTATCCTCTCCGCCATATTTATAGTAAATATTTATATTTTTTGTTAATATTTATCAATAGGTGAAAAAAAATGAACTCATTCAAAAAAGATCTTATGGAAGCTATAGCTCTTGTTTCCAATATTGAAAATAAACTTAAAATTAGTTCTTTAAACGGTAATGAAAAGATTATCTTCTATTCTATTTTAATAAAAGAAAGAAATGATGATAATTGCATAATTTCTGATGTAATACGAGTTTCAAAATTATCTAGGTCAACTGTTTTTAAGACTCTAAAAAAACTTGAAAGCCTCTCTTTAGTCTCATTAATTCAATCAAACGAAGATAAAAGAGAATTCTCTATTAAGGTAAATATTTAATTTAAATATAAACATTTAGCATGAAGTATTTTTTACAAGCTTTTGCTTTTACATTTTTTATGTATTTTGGGTTGTGGATCATGTGGGTTCATTTCGCAATTGATATCGCTCTAAATAGTGAATATCCAGGGAGCTTAGTTTATCTTCCTCACGCTGCAAGAGTAATATGTACATGTATATTTGGATGGGTCGCAATACCAGCAATGGTGGTTGCTGATTTTATTGGAATATCTTTCTTTGTTCATGGAAATACTGATTTTCTCCTTACTGGGAATTTCTCATTTGAAGAATTAATTAATTCAACTGTTGCAAACTCATCAGTCTTTTTAAGTCTTATTTTATTAAAATTATCTGGACTCTCTTTTAATTATGAACATGGTTCACTTTTACTAAGAAAATCTAACTATCAGCATATTTTTCTTATTACAGTCCTTTCTGCATTTATAAATGGATTATTTGGTAACTTTATACGTCAAGGCATTAGTGATCTTGATATTCATATGTATACGGTATTAAGATTTACAGTTGGAGATATTTTAGGAACATTAGCAGTACTTCTCGTTTGCACAATAATGCTTTCTGCATATAAGGATCTATTTAACAAATCTAATAAAGACTATTGATGTAATGAATTTATTTCATTTAGCAATCCCAGTATTAGATTTAGATAGCGCTAATGACTTCTATATTAATGTACTTGGCTGTTCTAAAGGCAGATCATCATCAAAATGGATAGATTTCAACTTTTATGGACATCAATTAGTATGTCATGAGGTTAAGAAATCAGTTAACAAGGATTCAAATGATGTTGATGGTAATAACATTCCGGTACCGCATTTTGGAATAATCCTAGAATGGAATCAATTCCAAAAGCTTAGTGCTGATCTTCAATCTAAAAACATCAACTTTATAATTGAACCTACCATTCGTTTTAAAGGGCAAGTCGGTGAACAAGCGATAATGTTTTTAAAAGACCCATCAAATAATGCTATCGAATTTAAATCATTTAGAAATAATGATGAGATATTTAAAAAATAGGAGTAATAAAGATGATCAAACCAAGAAGAATAGTTACAGGAGTTGATAATAATGGTGAATCTGAAATTAAGATTAATTCAGTAATAGAACCAGATATTATTAACGGGGATAATATTTTTTTAGAATTATGGAATACAGATGGAGCAAGTATTGATAATAAAGATTCTGAAGATAGATCTAAAGGAGCAGTAATTTTATCTCCACCAAAAGAAGGCACCAAGATACGTTACTTCAGCATTGCCCCTCAAGATCCATCCATCTCAGCTGAAGAGCTTGAATTAATGTTTGCTGCTGGATTTAAAGCTATTGGTGCTGAGCATGAAAGAGTAAATACTATAAAGCATCCTGGCATGCACATAACACAAACTATAGATTATATTATTCTAATTAAAGGCACAGCGACCTTAATTTTAGATAAAGAAGAGGTAGATTTAGTTGCTGGTGATGTAGTAGTTCAAAGAGGAACTAATCATGCCTGGTCAGCTTCTGGTGAGGATCCGGCTTTATTTATTGCGGTCCTTATAGACTCTGAATATAAATAATTATTGACTACTGTATATTTATACAGTATATTGTGTTCTATGAATAATATAGTAAACATTAATAAGTCAGACCCCATTATTGAGCAATGGAATACAGCCGTTGATAAAGATGCTGCATTTAAAACAATTGCTTTTAAATTCTTTGGTGGTGACTCAAGTCAATTAGATATTTATCTTCAGACTTTTGGGCAAATAGTTCAATCTATAAAACCTGAAAATGATATTTATGAACCTAAAGAGGAAAATGAATATAGACAGCTAGCAATGTTTTAGATTATCGCTTTTATTTCTAGATACTCTTCCAACCCATACAAGCCATGTTCTCGTCCGTTTCCTGACATTTTAAATCCACCAAACGGCGCTGGTGCACTACCTCTACTTTTCTTGTTAATTATTGTTTGACCTGCCTTTATTTCCTTGGCAATTTTTACTCCATCTTCTGTATCTAAGCATGTTATGTAACTTGATAGTCCGTACATTGAATCATTAGCTATTTTAATTGCATGATTTATATCTGCATATGTAATTATTGATAATACTGGTCCAAATATCTCTTCTTGAGCTAAAGCAGATTCATTAGGCACTTCTGAAAAGATTGTTGGCTTAACAAAATAACCCTTGCTGCAATTATGTGGTTTTCCAGGACCACCAGTAATTAATTTATAACCATCTTTAATGCCTAATTTAATATGTTCTTGTATTGAATTGAACTGCTTAATATTTACAACAGGCCCTAGATTAGTAGAAGCATCTAAAGGGTCTCCAGTTATTAATGTACTGACATGTTCGGATGCTATATTTACAATATTTTCTATATCTTCAATAGGAACTACAAGCCTTGTTGGTGAGGAGCATGATTGTCCTGAATTTACAAAGCACTGATCTATAGCATTAGGAATAGCTTTTTCTAAATCAACTCCTTTGCAAATGATATGAGCTGACTTACCACCAAGCTCAAGGGAAACTCTTTTTACAGATTTTGCAGCAAGTTGCTGAATATTAATTCCAGCTAAAGTTGATCCTGTAAATGAAATCATTTTAATATCAGGATGAGCAGATATCATAGGACCTATCTCTGATCCAATTCCATTAATGCAATTAAAACATCCTTTGGGTAGAGAAGTTTGATCTAATATTTCTATAAGAATACGACTACTGAGAGCAGAATATTCACTTGGTTTCATTACAATAGAGCATCCAGCAGCAATAGCAGATGATATTTTTGTAAGAGTTTGATTTAGAGGCCAATTCCAGGGTGTTATTAAAGCTACTAGCCCAATTGGCACCTTTACAACTTTATATTCATCATAATCTTCTTCGAATGAATAATGATTAAGAGTATTAATAGTATTTTGTAGATGATCAGTTCCCATTTGTATATGCGAAGAACTAGAAAGGTTGATTGGGGCTCCCATCTCTAAAGATATAGCAGCGGCTAGTTCTTCAGACCGAAGAATGACACCATCTAGTATCTCTTGAAGTATAAGTATTCTTTGCTCCTTAGTCAGGTTAGCTGCGAACTTTTCGTTTGCAAGAGCAGCATCTATAGCTGAATTAACCTGATTTTTATTTGAACAGATTAATGAACCCAATTTAGACTCATCTGCAGGGTTTAGTAAATCAAAATGATCATTATTAATTTCATCTATAAAGAGACCACTTATATAAGTATTAGATATTTTCATATCTTCTATTATTAAACATAGATATTGGTAAAGTATAGTTTTAATTTATGTTAATCAGTTTTAACATAACTTATTGTTATAATATAATAGATAAAATTCAATTTATATTATTATAGTATTGAGGTATTTTTGTATTTATTAAAGTGCAAATAACGGAGAGATTTTATGCATATTTCATCTAGATTTTTATTACTAACAATTTTTAGTTTTCTACCTTTAATTATTTTAGCTCAGGAAGACACAGCGGCTATTAATAATGGTGTAACAGATGTGGAAGAAATTGTTGTTACTGCTACGTCTCGTGAATCGTCTCTACTAGATGTTCCCTACAATATATCGACCATTTCAGGATCAGATATAGAGGAAAGAGCTATACAAGATGCTAGCGAGCTTTTAAGAAATTTTGCTGGCATAAGTACTATTGATAGAGGCTATAGAAATGCTGGAACAACAAATAGCACGAGAATAAGAGGACTAAATGTCGACTCGTCTGCTCTTCAAGACTATCCCGTAAGTTCGGTTGCCTCAGTTTCTACCTATGTTGATAAAACACCAGTCTTTGCTAATTTTTTATTAAAAGATCTCAAAAGAGTTGAGGTTTTAAGAGGTCCTCAAGGCACTTTATATGGATCAGGAGCACTTGGTGGAACAGTTAGGTACATAACAAATGATCCTATTATTGGTGAAATGAGTGGCAGTGTGAATGTTACAACTTCAGACGTTACAGGTTCAAATTCCTTAGGCACTGCTATTGATGTTGTTCTTAATGTTCCAATCTCTGAAAAGATGGCTTACAGAATGGCATATTCTTATGCTGACTATCCAGGTATTACTGATTATGTAAATGTTTTTAGAGTAACTGATATTCCAGGTTTTGATTCTTGGTTTGGCCCAGTCGACCCTTCTTATGGAGTACCTACACCTAAAGAAGGAACAGGATTTCCTGATTTTATAACATCGCCTCCTTCTGTAAAAACTGTTCAGGATGCTGATACAGTTGGAATAGAATTTTTTAGACACAAATTCTTATTTGATATAAGTGATGATCTTGAATTAATGTTTTCTGCAACTATGCAAGATGATGATGTCGGATCCAGACGTCAGTCTTCTACTGGCACTAAATACATGCTTAACAAGAACTGCACTAGCTTATTGGATCCAAACTGCTACTCAACTGGTAAATATGGTAAATATGAAAATGGAGCATTAATGCTTGAGCCATCTGAAAGAGAAGTTGAGGTATATGCTTCTGAGTTAACTTATGATGCTGACAAATATGACTTAATAGTATCATTTTCAACATATGATAAATCAGGTGCAAGTATTACTGATAATACTGGATACTTTGCAGGGGCAGGGGTTTTCACATCAACACTAGCCGGTTATTACGATCAGACAGCAGGCGGAATATGGGCAACTCCAGCTAGACCTTATTCACCGGCACATAGGCAATACACAGATACAGCAGATACTCTTGAGATTAAATTTATATCTGAAGTATCAGATAGTTTTGATTATATTCTTGGTTACTTTAATCAAACTGAAGACATGACTAGATCACAACAAACTTATATAAAAGGTGTAAATGCCTGGAAAGGTTACTACTGGGGAGTTGATTATGTCATTGATCCAAATGAACAAGATTTTGACTATAACGTCTCTGAATCGATAGATCATGAAGCTTTTTATGGTGAATTCACATTTCATTTATCAAATGAGCTTGATTTAACGTTAGGTTTTAGAGATTTCACATCCAATGCAGATGCAAACATGAATATGTCTTTTAAACTTTATGATATTGGACCTGCAACTGATACATCCTCTAACACAGACTCTGATACTTTATTGAAGGCTAACATGTCCTATAAACCAGCTGATAATGTTACCTATTTTGTAACTATGTCTGAAGGATTTAGAAGAGGCGGTGTTAATGCTGTACCAACCGAAGGTACTTTTATTGAAGAAGCTGGATGGGTTCCATTTCAATCAGACACTGTAACGAATCTTGAAATGGGTGTTAAAGGTTTTGTGGGCGACACTTACTACAACATGAGCCTCTATAACGTTACTTGGGATAACCCACAATTAAATACAGCTACTCCGATATATGGCTATTACGCTGTTATTAACGGTCAAGAAGCAGAAACTAAAGGTCTTGATCTTGAAATGCAAGGAACAGTAGGCTCATTAGATTGGAATATTGGCTATGCCTTTAATGCTACTAACCTTAGCGAGGATTTATATACTCCCGCTTCAACCCCTGTGTTATATGCAAGAGAGGGGGCTAAGCTACCTGGAAGTCCTGAGCATATGATAAATATTGGCCTAGCTTACACTCACTATTTTAATTCAGGTATAGGTGTTGCTCAACGTATGGACTTCTACTCTCAATCAGATACTAGAAACTATATTGGTGAAGATTCTCAATATGATGCAAAGTTTGATGGTTTTAGAATTGTTAATATGTCTTCAACATTCTTTCAGGACAATACCTATTTATCTATTTTTGTGAAAAATATTTTTAATGAACGAGGTGTTACAGGCGCATTTTTAAATCCTGCATTTGGACCATCGCCATCACAAGGATTTTATGGAAGTAATAATAGAGAATTTTTTGCTTTACCAAGAACTGTTGGCATCTCTTTAAATAGAACTTTCTAAATAAAGGCTTTGTACAAGCTTTTATTAATCTTTATATGTCTTCCACTAACTTCTCAGGAGTTAGTGGATGTCTTATGGGGCAATGAAAATCTTTCAAACACATTTAGCTACGAGAAAATAAAACAGACAGCCATCATTGGTCTTCAAGATAGCGACTCTGTTGCAGGTACCTTAAGCGTGAATAAAAATGCTATTGGTAGAGGTTATAAAGTTCTTGTAGATGACAGGAATCTATATAAAAAAAACCATGAAGATTTCCCTAATTTTTCAATTGATTTCATATCTAAAGAAGGCAAGGCATATCCATCTAATTCAAAAGTTATTAAAACGAGTCATCCCTTTTGGAATATTCAATTTGGAATAGGAACAACAAAGATTGATAGAATCTCTTCTAATACATTAGTAGTTTTACCTTTTAGTTTAGTTCACAAAAATGCTAATTGTGTTCACTCAGGATTAGCTATATTTTCTATCTCCAAAGTTAATACAATTTCAAATATTTTATTTGAGATTGCTAGTGAAACCTGTGCCTACTATAAGTTTGACTTTGTTGGTCTTTATCCAGCTTCCTTTTCTAAGTTAGATATTAAAACTAAGCAAGATACACTTAATAGAAGAACTCAAGTCATTAAAGGTATGACTAATCCTATTGAAGATTTGTACTCTAAATTTTCGCTAAATAATAATTCTTTTTTAAATTCAAATTACGTAAATATATCAAATGTTTCACTATTTGGAGTGATTGATGGAAATAATCATTATGTAAGTAATTGCAATACTAGATTAGGTGAATTTCCATTCTGTGATCAGCTATTACTACCATCATATTCACTCGCAAAATCAATTGCTGGATCTTTAACTTTATCTCTTATAGAAAATGAATTTGGTCCAATAGAAAATTTATTAGTAAATGATCTGGTTGAAGAATGCAGTCAAAGAAAGTGGAAAGGGGTATCCTTAAATGATCTCTCTGACATGGCAACCGGTCAGTATATAAATGCTACTCATGATCGTGATGAGAGTGGCGCATCATCAACTCAATTCATTTTTAATTTACTAACTCATAAAGATAAATTAAATAAAGCATGCAAAGCTTTTCCAAGAAAAACAAAGCCAGGTAGAAAATTTGTTTATCACACATCTGATACTTATATTTTAGGTACAGCAATGAATAATTTTTTAACGTTAAATACAAATTATGATGATTATTTCAGTGATTTTTTAATTCCTTTTTTTAAAGACTATGATTTTAGCCAAGCTTCAGAATCTGTTTTAAGGACAGATGATAAGATCAATCAACCATATACAGGTTGGGGTATGTTTTTTCTTCGTGATGATCTGCAGCTTATTTCAAAAATTATGCATAAAGCAATGATTGATAAAACTTCAAGTTTTTCATTTTTACAGGAAGCCTTAAATCCCAATAAAGATAACTCTTTAGTAGCAATTCCTTCAGTTAGTATTTATTACAATAATGGCTTTTGGTCTAGAAGATTTGATAAATCAGCTTTTAATTGTAAAGAGGACGTATGGATACCATTTATGTCTGGCTTTGGAGGAATAACTTTTGCTTTTTTCCCAAATGGTATGACTTATTATTATTTTAGTGATGGATATGATTATGCTTGGGAGTCAGCTGTATTTTCAGCAAACGCTATTAAACCTTTTTGTTAATATAACTTATGAATACAACAAACCTATCTTCAACCTTTAATCAATCAAGTGTCTTTGCAGCAATTTTATATAGTATCGTAGCTACTGCTGGACTCTTTTATGTAAATCTTGGAGGAGCTTTCCTATCTGCGTTTGTAGATGGATTGGGTGTAGAGAGGGATGTTGCTGGATTTATAGTTAGTGCTAATAAATATGGAGCAGCTTTTGGAGCACTAATAGCCACTTTTATTGTTAAAAAAGTTCAGTGGCGAAAAGTAATTCGCATCTTGTTCATAGCTTTAATAGCCTTCGATTTAATATCTACTCAATTCACTAATCCTCAAACTTTAATTATTCTAAGATTTATACACGGTACCATAGGCGGTCTTTCGGTAGGCTTAGGTCTTTCTATTATTGCAAGAACATACAACCCAGATAAAATTTTTGGAATGCTTTTGGTTGTTCAATATAGCTTTGGTAGCTTAGGCATATGGATTGTTCCAAGACTTGTTGATGTTTTCGGTTATGGCGCAGCTTTTGGAACATTGATAACTTTTACTTTAATGACACTTTTGATTCTGCCATTTGTTCCAGATGTTGAGTCTCCTGTTGAAACTGATAAATCATCTGCAAGTTTCTTTAAAATTCCTATAACCATGATGTTATTTTTTGTTTTATGTGCATTATTTTTATTTCAAGCAGCAAATATGGGTGTAGCTGATTATGCATTTGAATTAGGAAAAGACATTGGATTAACTAATAATGAGATAAGTAATATCCTTACATTAGCAAATATCATTTCTATCTCAGGTGGTATTCTTGTTTATATTATTGGAACTAGATTTGGCAGGACAATACCTCTTTTGCTTGGTATGTCAGTAGCTTCTTTATTTACATATTTACTCCATTATTCTGACAATATTACTATTTACTTTATAGCTAATACCTTTACTGGAATTGCCTGGGCTTTTACTATTCCTTATCTTCTGGGTTTATGTGCAACTTTTGATCTGCATGGACAAATGGCTGCTTTAGCTGGATTTGTTTCTAAGATGGGCCTTGCATCTGGGCCACTTGTTGGCTCTTTGTTTATAATGAGTAATGGTTTTGGTTATATTATTAATTTAGCAACCATTGCGCTCCTAGCTGCTCTTATTCTATCTGTGTACGTTAGTAAAAATCATGAGATTACCTAAATGACTGTTTTAAAGGTTGGAGCCCTTCAATTAGCCTTAAATAAATCTAACAATCTTGACTATGTCATTAACTCTATTGAAAACTTTTGTAGGGATAACAAATCATTAGAATTAGTTATTTTAAGTGAACTTGCAGTAGGAGGCCCTGGGGCAAAAAATACTGATTATAGATTAGATAAATATATAAGCACTTTCTCAGATTTAGCGAAAAAACTAGATATTTGGCTTATTCCAGGAACATTTTATGAACAAGATGGAGACAGTGTATTTAATACTGCTCCAGTATTTAACTCTAATGGGGAGCTTGTTACTAAAGCTCGTAAATTATATCCATGGCTTCCTTACGAAATTAATGTTGATAGTGGAAATGATATTTGTATTTTTGATATGCCAGGAAAGGGAGTTATAGGAGTGCATATCTGCTACGATCTATGGTTTCCAGAGACCAGCAGAGCTTTAGCTATTGCAGGCGCTGAATTAATAATCAATCCAACTCTTACCCCCACAAAAGATAGAGAAATTGAAACATTAATGGTTCGAACAACAGCAGCACAACAGCAGGCTTATTATATTGATATTAATAGCTGTGGTGATCAGGGTTGCGGCCTTTCAATTGCTGCAGATCCTGAGGGAAATATTTTACATAAGTCCTCTGATCAAGAAGACCTATTTATTATTGATGTTGATTTTGATGTATCTCATAATTCAAGGGTAAAAGGTTACATGAATTTAGGACAAAATTTAAAGAGTTATAGGGATAATTCGTTTGATAACTTAAGTAGTTTATCTAAAAATGATGATTATCTTAATAATTTAGGTGAGTTAAAAGATTTTAATAAGGAAAAATAATGAGTATTAAAGAAGAGAAAAATTTACAACAAATAGATAAATCTAATCTATTTCACCCCATAACAAACTTAAAAACACATACATCTGAAGATGTTCTAATTTTAGATAGAGGAGAGGGCATCTATGTTTATGACAAACAAGGTAAAAAATATCTTGAGGGCTTAGCTGGATTATGGTGTACATCACTTGGATATGGTGTGAAGGAGTTGGGTGAGGCAGCTTCAGAGCAAATGACAAAATTAGGCTACTCATCACTCTTTACCTCTAAAAGTCATGAGCCAGCAATATTACTAGCTGAGAAATTAATTGAAATGTCTCCCTTTGAAAAAGGTAAAGTTTTTTTTGGCAACTCAGGTTCTGATGCTAACGATACGCAGCTTAAACTATACACCTATTACAACAATGCTTTGGGTAATAACTCAAAGAAAAAAATCATATCTAGAATCAAGGGTTACCATGGAGTCACAGTTGCTAGCGCAAGCATGACAGGCTTACCAGCTCAACATAAATTATTTGATTTACCTGCAGATGGTTTCTTTCATATTGATACACCTCATTTTTACAGAGGAGCTCTTGAGAATGAAAGTGAAGATGAATATGTATCAAGATTAACTAAAAATTTAGATGATCTGATCTGCAAAGAGGGTCCTGAAAATATAGCTGCTATGATTGCAGAGCCATTAATGGGTGCTGGAGGTGTAATTATACCGCCAGCGAATTACTTCCCAAGTATTCATAAAGTTTTAAGTAAATATTCAATTCCATTAATAGATGATGAGGTTGTTTGCGCATTTGGTAGAACTGGTAATGTTTGGGGTGCTGATACATTTGACATGAAGCCATCGTCAATAACTATTGCTAAAGCTTTATCCTCTGGTTATATCCCAATCAGTGCCGTTATTGTTCCCGATGAACTCTATGACCCTATAAAGGATGCAAGTGGAGACATAGGCATATTTGGTCATGGTTATACCTACTCAGGTCATCCAGTGTCATGTGCAGTGGCTTTAAAGACTTTAGAGATATATGAGAGAGATAAAACTTTTGAATATGTAGCATCTATATCTGATTACTTTCAAGCAAGAGTTAATAAATTAAATACATTTGAGAGTGTTGGTGAAGCAAGAGGTGTTGGACTTATATGCGGCATAGAACTTGTTAGCGATAAAGCTTCTAAAGCAGGATTTACACCCATGGGATCCGCTGGAAGAGTGGTAGCCAAAACATGTCAAGATGAAGGTTTGATAGTAAGAGCCATTGGTGATGTAATTGCAATGTGCCCACCACTTATAATTACAACAAATCAAATAGATGAAATGTTTGATATTTTTGAATTAGCTTTATTAAAAGCAGAGTCTAAAATTCTTTAATATTTATATCTTTTTGTTATACATGATGGATTAATTAAGATATCTTATCTCTATGAGATATCGCCATATTGAAGTTTTCTATTCAGTTTTTATTCATGGATCAGTAACCAAAGCTGCTCAGGATTTAAATGTTACCCAGCCATCAATTAGTAAAATATTAAGCCAATCGGAGTCCGACTTAGGAATAAAATTATTTGAACGTTTAAATAAGAAAATGATTCCAACGCAAGAAGCTAAGATATTATTTCCCTACGTACAAAAAATTCATAATAATTTATCTAACTTTAAAAAGGTTTCTTCTAATCTTGTTGAAAAGCCACAAGGTGACCTAAACATAGCAGCAACTCATGCCCTTGGTATTGATTATCTGCCTGAGGCTATATCTAAATTTAGCGCTTTAAACTCTAAAGCTACCTTTGAAACTGTAACCCTTCATTACGATGAAATTATAAAACAAGTTTTAGAATTAAAGGTTGATGTGGGTATAGTCTATGATCCAGTACCAAATAATGATCTCATTAATCAGCCTATTATTAATGGGAAATTTGTTGTTATAGCTCCACAGTCATTTTTCCCTAATAAAACACGAGTAAATATTGATGACATAAAAACACAACCATTCATAAAAATAACAGATAAAGTTGGTCCAAGAGGTCCTCTTGGAAGTAAATTAGAAGAATATCTTTTAAAAAATTCAATCAACTTAAATCCAACATTCAATACAGAAACATATCAAGTTGCACTTGCACTCGTTTCAAAAGGAATGGGTATCACAATAACGGATAAGATATCAGCAGAAAGCTCATCTCATCCAAATATAAAAATTCTTGATTTGAAACCTGATCTAGAGTTCAGCCTCGAGATAGTTTATTCAAAATCAAACCCTTTATCATTAATAAATAAGAGCTTTATAAGCTTTTTAAGTAATTTTGAATATCATAATGATGTATAACTTTTTTGAATACTTACATAATTTTTTTTCACTTATATTAATAACTGATTATGGTACATTAGCCAAATGATCATAGGTGTTCCATCAGAGGTAAAAAATAATGAATTTAGAGTAGGACTTACTCCTAATTCAGTTCAAACTATTGTTAGTGAGGGTCACTCTGTATATGTTCAAGATGGTGCTGGATCCAATATAGGTTTTTCCAATAATGCATACACAAATGCTGGTGCTCAAATCCTTATGACAGCAGCTGAGATATATAAAATAGCTGAACTTGTTATAAAAGTTAAAGAGCCTATTGAATCTGAGTACCAATTTTTACGCGATGATTTAACTTTATTTACCTATTTACATCTTGCTGGTGATTTAGAAAATGCTAAAACACTTATAGCTACTGGTGCAACAGGTATAGCTTATGAAACAGTTACTTCTGATGACGGCTCTATGCCTTTGCTAGCCCCTATGAGCGCCATAGCGGGTCAAATAAGTGTAGTTGTAGGTTCATATCATTTACTTAAGCATAATTCAGGAAAGGGTGTATTAATAGGCTCATTTGGAGATATATCTCCAAGAGTTGTAACTGTAATTGGTGGCGGTGTAGCGGGAACTGAAGCTATTACAAAAGCTATAGCAAATGACGCATTTGTTAAAGTTATAGATCTTTCACAAGATAAGCTTAACGAACTTGAAACAAAATTTGGAAACAAAAAAGTTGAATATATTTTATCCTCTCCAGAAAATATCCAGGATGCTGTTTCTGTTTCTGATTTAGTAATTGGTGCAGTCTATGTTATCGGTAAAGAGGCTCCTAAAATAGTTACTCTTGATATGCTTAAGAGCATGAAGCCTGGAACAGTGATGGTGGATATTTCAATTGATCAAGGCGGATGTTTTGAATCAAGCAAGCCAACTACACATGACAGCCCTACATTTCTTGTTGATGGTGTGCTTCATTATTGTGTAACTAATATGCCTGGTGCTGTTCCTTTAACAGCAACCGAAGCCTTAAATAGGTCAACTTTGCCTTACATACTTGAATTAGCAAACAAAGGTATTAATGAGGCTTTAACTGAGAATATTCATTTAAAAAATGGCCTTAATATGCAAAATGGTAAAGCCATTCACCCAGCAGTAGAAGAAGCCTTAAATAAGTAAAATCTTTCAATTTTTTCTATAGTATTTTTTTAATTCTATATATATAATTTTTAAGACTGTCGTATTTATAGATTGACATGGGGATTTATAAATACCTATATTCTTACCCTACGAAGGAGGTGGTCCTATTAGTATAAATATTAAATCAGGAAATGGAGGGTTCACCTTTTGACAGAAGGTAAATCATAAATTTTCGACTGCAAGTTATAAGTTATAATTTATAACGAACAGAGTTTTTTATAAAACCCTCAAATTAATTTTTGGGGGTTTTTTTTATTTTTTAACTATGCAATTAAGATATTGGTTTTTATTAATTTTACTCGGAGCTATCTGGGGAAGCTCTTTTATGTTTATCAAAATAGCTACGCCAGAATTTGGACCTATCACCTTGGTTGGCTTAAGACTATTGCTTGCTGGTTCATTATTTTTACCATTCCTCTTAATGCCAAAATACTTAAAGCAAGTTCAAGGACATAAAAAGAAAATTTTGTTTCTTAGTCTTTTTAATACAGCTATTCCTTTTACTCTATTTTCGTATGCTTCATTAACCTCAAATTCTAATATGTTAGCCATATTAAATTCGTCAGCAGCACTATTTACTATGGTTGTTGCTTATTTTTGGATAAATGAACAGGTGAGCAAAAAACAAGTATTCGGATTAATTATTGGCTTTATTGGAATTATAGTTCTAGTTAACCCATTCAATGCGCAAACAACTTTACTTGCAAGCTTGGCTTGCTTATTAGCTGCAGCTTGCTATGGAACAGCAAACGTATTTATTCAAAAATTTGCAACCGAAGTTAATAAATTAGTTCTTATTGGATGGTCGCTAATTATAGGGGGATTAATTTATCTTCCA
>Ga0209425_10003000_pt1 | contig 18275 bp, 18 predicted proteins | sample COG_05_FD_184749 | JGI IMG/M metagenome (GOLD analysis project Ga0209425, IMG submission 184749) | Pelagic Microbial community sample from North Sea - COGITO 998_met_05 (SPAdes) (version 2) | ecosystem: Environmental > Aquatic > Marine > Neritic zone/Coastal water | place: Helgoland, sampling...
GCATCTAAGTGGGAAACCCACCTCAAAACTAGTTCTTCCTATAGAGCCGTAGTAGACCACTACGTTGATAGGCTGGATGTGGAAGCGCGGTAACGCGTGCAGCTGACCAGTACTAATAGCTCAATTGGCTTGATTTATGCACTGAAAAAAATTTTTTAGCTATATTATATTTAAATTATTCATAGCTGGGGATGATGTTTATATAAAAATATCAATATATATATAAATATTAATATATATTAAGCAGAACTATCTTTAATCTAAAACTATGAAAAAAATTTTTCTACATTTTGGATACCCGAGGACAGCAACGACCTCATTGCAAAAAAATTTTTTTCCAATTCATCCAGATATAAATTACTGGGGAAAACTTAGTCAAATTGTTACAAAAAATAGAAGCTTATTATATGCAAAAGGTTTTCAAAAAATTTATGAAAAAATATTACATTATGAAAATGATATATTCGACAATCAATTTGATAATCTAAAAAATGAATTTAGTGAAATTTCTGAAAAAAATTATAAAAAAGACAAAGTTAATTTAATTTCGGAGGAATATATTTTTTTAGACTGTGTTCATTATAATCAAGCCAAAAAAAATAAATTTGAAAGATCTTTAAAAAGGTTTAAAAAATTATTTAACGAAGTCGATTTGGAAATAACATATTTTTTTACCATTAGAAATCAAACTGATTTCTTAAAGTCATTTTATGCCGCAACTACGATTGGAAAAGGTTCAATAAAATATACAGTTGAAGAGCTTAAAAATTTTCTTAATTCAAAAACCACCAAAAATAAAAATCTTGAATTATTATTAGAGGAATTAAACTATTTTAAGATCGTTGAATATTTAAGAACAAATTTAAAAAGCTCAAATTTCAAAGTTTTTATTTATGAAGACTTTCTTACAAAAAAAGAACAATACATTGATCAGTTATCAGAATTTTTAGTAATAGATAGGTTAAAGTCTAATAAAATTTTTAATTTTAAAAAAATAAATTCATCGGTAATAAATTTTAAAGAAAACGAGCGTTATAATTCAAAATATAATGTTTTTTTATCATTAGTTAAAAAAAATATTTTTGAACCAAAATATTTAATTAAAAATTTGCATAAAAAAATTTACGCTACATTACTTTTTGTTTTTCGAAACAATAATTTCAAAGGTAGTTTAGAACAGCGAAAAACAAGATATTTAAACGATTTAATAGAAATTGAAAATCAGAGAAAAAACATAAGAAATTTTTATCAAAGTGAAAATGAAAAATTAGAGAAGTATTTAAATTTAGATTTAAAAAAATTTAAATATTAATTTTTTTGAAAATTTCAAGAACCTTACCCCAATCTTCAAGAGTATTTTATAATTTAATAAATTTTTTTTTGATTACTTCATGTTTTTTAATATTTTTAGATGCTAATTTATTAATAATATTAAAATAATTTTCTGAACCTAGACCAACATTAGGCCTAAAACAGTCAATATTATCTGAAGAAAATTTTTCATTTTTTTTAATATCTTTAGTTGCATAGATAGATCTTCTAAAAATTTTGCTATCTTTTTCTGATTTTTTTTTTTTATTTTTACGTAAAAAAATCGCTTTGCTTTCAGCAAATTTTTTTAAAATACTTAATTGATCAGGAGTAATTGAAAATTTTACATCAGGACTTTTGGAATTTTTTTTTAGGGTAAAATGTCTTTCGATCATAAAGACATTTTTGTTAATTGCCTCTAAGGAAGCATCTATTCCATCTGTATGATCAGAAAAACCGACATCTTTTATTTTAGTTTCTCTTTTAATTTTTTCTATTTCTTTAAAATTAATTTCTTTTAAGGGAGTTGGGTAACCAGAAACACAATATAATAATATAATTTTACTGTGATACTTTTTAATTATTCTTATAGCTGATTTAATCTCTGGCATTGTTGCAAGACCCGTTGAAAGTATTGTTGTTTTTTTAAGTTTTGATATTTCGTTTAACAATTTGTGATCCGTAATTTCAAAAGATGCGACTTTATATATTGAGGGTTTGAATTTTTTTAAAAAATTTAAAGCTCTTAGGCTAAAAGGAGAACTAAAAAGATTAATTTTATTTTTTTTAGCGAGTTTAAAAGCATCTCTATGCCAATCAAAAGGCGTGCAGGCTTTTTTATAGAGTTTCCACAAGTTTTCCCCTTTCCAAAGCCCGCCTCTAATTTTAAAATTTTTATTTACTAACATGTCCTGAGGTTCATAAGTTTGTATCTTAACTAAGTCAGCTCCAGATTTATTGGCTTGTAAGATGTGATCTAAAAATTTTTTTTTTGATCCACAGTGATTAGCAGAAACTTCTGCTACTATTAATGTTCGGTTTGATTTTTTTTTGGTTTTTTTGATAGTGAACATACGGTCATTTGCTCAACTTATTTAGAAGCTTTGAAATTTTTTTATCATCAGAATTAATTTTTTTCATTAAATTTTTTGCTTCTTTGGGAGCGTGTTTGAAAGCTAATTTAAGAATATTCATCCAGTTTACGTTATTTCTCGCTCTAATCTTTTGAACTTTATTAATCCATTGGTTATGATTAACTAATTTTGCCATAATTTAAATTTACAGGAATTACATTAACATAATTAATTATGAAGATACAAATTTTAATAAGTAAAAATTCATGGGCAATGAATTATAAAAAAGACTTAAAAAAAAAATTGGGTAAATATACAAAAAAAATAATTTTTTTAAATGATCATAAAAAATTAAAGAATAAACAAGATATCAATATTATATTTAGTTATTTTAAGATAATTGACAAAAAATCTTTAAAAAAATCAAAATATAATCTAGTGCCACATGAAGCTGATTTACCTAAAGGCAGAGGTATGTCTCCATTAAGCTGGCAAATATTAAAAAATAAAAATTTAATTACTTTTTCTTTAATTGAAGCAGCTCAAAAGATGGATGCAGGTAGAATTTATTTTAAAAATAAAGTTACGTTAAGAAAAGATATTGTTTTTGATGAAATAAAACAAATTCAATTTAATCAAAATATTAAATTAATATTAAAATTTATTAAGTTTTATAAAAAAAATAAAAAAGCACCAAAATCTGAAGCTCAAACGGGAAAAGCAACTTATTATAAATTAAGAAAAAAAAATGATAGCAAAATTGATATTTCAAAATCATTAAAATCTCAATTTAATTTATTGCGTATTAGTGACTTTAAAAATTATCCAAATTTTTTTTTCTTCAATAAAAGAAAGTTTTTTATAAAAGTTATAAAGGAAAAAAAATGAAATATATAATTGTAACAAAAGTAAAATGGAACAAACAAAATTTTGAAACTTTGAACAGTTCTTTTAAAACTTTTTCAAATATTAAGATTAATAAAATAAGAAAAATATCACCAAATATTATTTTTTTTATTCATTGGTCAAAAAAAATCCCTTCTAGTATTTTTAATAAATATTTATGTATTCAATTCCACTCATCAGATTTACCAAAGTTTAGAGGAGGGTCACCAATACAAAATCAAATAATTGCAGGAAAGAAAAAAACAAAAATATCAGCTTTCAGAGTATCTAATAAAATAGACTCAGGTGAAATTTGCTTAAAAAAGAATTTAGTTTTAAAGGGAAGTGCGAATGAAATTTATAAAAGAATGGAAAAAATTACCATCTCGATGATTAAAAGTTTGTCAAAAAAAAGAAAAATTATTTTTTATAAACAAAAGGGAAAACCCACTTATTTTAAAAGAAGAAAAATTTATGAAAGTGAATTAAATTTATCAAAAAATAATTTAAAAGGGATATATGATTTTATAAGAATGCTTGATGCTTATAATTATCCGAAAGCTTTTGTTAATTTAAAAAAATATAAAGTTTTATTTCAAGATGCTAAATTATTGAAAAATAATGAACTTAAAGGTGTTTTCAAAATAGTGACGAATAAAAATAATTAATATAAATTATACTCATCTTTTCACTTGTTTAATTATCTCAAAAGCCTCAACCATTTCCAAACCATTTTGAACACCTCTGTACTTAGCTAAAAGTTTTATACCATTAATAGATCTTGAATGTGGAAAAGGTTTCATTTCATTATCATAACATTTTAATGCTTTTATTTTTTTCTTCCAAAATTTTTTAATATTTACAAAATAGTTAGGATGAAAATATTCTTTCTTTTTAAGGGCACGAAAATCTGTAGAAGATGGAACTTCGAAGCTTAATATTTTCTCCCAACTCTCCTTAGGCTGTGGTCTAAAAGCGGTTATTACAGCCTCGAAAACTTTCCTATGATCAATATTTAGATCTGAGGAATTATGCGTGTAAATTATATGGGGTTTAATTTTGTGCTTTGCTTTTTCAATTATTTTTACCACATTTAACAAACTTACTTTATCAAGTTGATTATCTGGAAGAGTACCAGAAAAATTATCTAACCATTTAAAACCCAAAATTTTAGAGGCTTCGTTAGCAGACTTTTTTCTTGCATTTACTGCTTTTAAATTTTTATCACTTCTCGCTCCAACGCCATTAGTAAAATATAGTCCATAAACTTTATCACCATTATTTACATGTCTTGCAATAGTTCCAGCGCAACCAATAGTTTCATCATCTGAATGAGCTACACACAATAAAATTTTTTTCATGAATTGTTTTTTTCTCTTATAGGGGTTGTGTCCCAGTTGTCCTGATCATGAAGTTTTTTACCATGAGTTACTTTTTTCTCACTGTAATTCCAAGGAGAGATTTCATGCTTTAAAGCAATATTCATAAATTCCTCTTCAGTCATATCCATAATTTTTAAAAAATATTCTAAACTCTTTGGTTTTTTTGCGTGATATTCATCAACAAGTTTTTTCCCTTCTTCTTTTGTCATTTTTCCTAACCTAATCTCTCTAGCAACAGATTGTGCTGTTCTACCAAAACCTCTTTTTACATATTTTAACCAGTCTCTTATACCATTCACTCGACATTCAATTTTTTCCATCCAAAAATCAGGAGGCAATCCTTCCACTTCATCAAACTCCCATCCCAATTCATCCTGAATTATTTTAGTTTGTTTAATTGGATCCCAGTTTATATGATTTCCGTACTTTAGGCTTCTGTAGCCAATTTTTTTTAAATCTCTTAAATTAGGATATTTGAACGGCGCTAAATCTCTTTCAGTTATATTTTTGTCATTCAATAAACTAAGCATATCGTCTGATGTGATTCCTAAATTAATATATCTATTGAAATGTTCTTCATCCATATCGCTATATTTTTCAGGATCAAATTCATAATAACCGTTATATTCTGCACTTGACTCCCCCCAAATTATTAATGGAACCTTAAATTTGACTGCTATCTGCATCGGGTAAGCATAGATTCCGGTATGGCAGTGCCAGCAAAAGTCACCTTTTCTCACTAGAGACTCGAACATAAGTTTGCCTACAAGTTTCATATTAGGTTTAAAAGTTATTTGATCGGTTCCTAAAATTTTTAAAGTTCTTTCATTATTTTTAAGATGTTTTTCCCTAAAAAAACCATGATCAAATGAAACTACGAGCGGTTTTAAATTATGTCTTTTGACTATTTGATGAAGAATAAAAGTTGAGTCTTTACCACCGCTAAAGGGCACAATACAATCGTAATCATATTTTCCTCTGAAACCTTGAACTAATTCTTCGAATCTTTTAATTCGTTCGTCCCAGTTTATCTCATGTAACTTAACATCCCAATTATTACAAACATTACAAACGCCTTTATCATCAAACCTGAACGTTTCATAAGTTTCAGGCATCATACATTTCGTACACGATTTTAAAAAAAAATTTTTCATTTTTTATGTGCTATTTTATATACTAAAAAATTCGTATGTTAAGTTTATTCGACATCAGATAGGACTTAAGCATTATTGGATCAGTATTTGTAAAGTTAAAAATACTTCCACATGCTACTGCTGAAGTGTTTTTATTTATAAGTAAATTTTTAATATGATCATAATTTCCGACTCCACCAGAATAAATTATTGGTGATTTTGAAATTGTAGATACAATTGAATTTAATTTTAAGTCAGGACCAATCATTGTTCCCTCTAGGTCTATAGAATTTATTAGAACTTCCCCAACTCCAACTTCATTTAAATATTCTAGATGTGCCTCTAAACTAATTTCTTCTTTATCTTTTCCATTATTTGAAAAGAGAACATATTTATTCATAATAAATTTTACGTCAATGCTTGCTATTACAGCTTGGCTACCCAATTTGTTAATAATCTCTCTCAATAATTTTTTATTTTTGTAACAAATAGTGTTTAAAACTATTTTATCTGCGCCAGATTTTATTATTTTTATTGCTGCATCAAGGCTTTTAATTCCCCCACCTGCAGATAGTGGAATAAAGCATTTTTCAACAATTTTAGAGATGTAGTTGATTAGGTCTTCAACTTTTTTTTCTTTATTTATATTTAAAAAAATTATTTCATCCGCGTCTGAGTCGCTAAAAATTTTTGCTGTAGATACTGGATTACCTATATCTTTAAATTCTTCAAATTTTTTAGTTTTTACTAATTTGTTATTTTTTAACAAAAGTAGCGGGATAATTCTTTTTTTTAACATAAAATTTAAATTGCACAAAAGTTATTTAAAAGCATAAGTCCTTTCTTAGAGCTTTTTTCTGGATGAAATTGAAAGCCAAAAGTATTTTCTTTTCTAATTACTGCTGGAAACTTAACACCATAATTAGTCTCAGCTAATACAAAATCATAGTTGTCTAAATTAAAATAATAAGAATGTACAAAATAAAAATTAGTATTATTCATAATATCAAAAAAAATATTTTGATCTTTTTTTAAAATATTTATTTCATTCCAACCCACATGAGGTATTTTAAAATTAGAGTTATTTTCAAATTTTTTAACAACCCCTGGTATAAAGCCCAATCCTTTCGATAAACCGTTTTCATGACCTTCAGACGATAAAAACTGCATTCCCAAACAGATGCCAAGAAAGTAATTACCTTTTTTAAAGTAATTATTTACTTCATTAACTAATTCTGGATAATTAAAATATCTTTTAGAAATTTGTGAATAAGATCCAACCCCTGGTAATATAATTTTTGAGACCAGCTTTATATCACCGAAGTTTTTTTCGTTAATGATTTTCACTTCGTAACCCAAATTATAAATGGCGTTATAAATTGACTTCAAATTACAAATACCTAAATCAAGGATACCGATCATTTTTAAGAGTGCTTTATTTAATTTTCGTAAGCCCAACTAATCTATACTTTAACATTTTACTAGTCAATTAAAGTGTTCAAAAATTGAACAATATATGATAACTTAAGCCATTAAAAAATGAAATTTTCTAAAGTTGACAAATTTGTACTGTTCGGGGGTGGTTTTTTGCTCTACTATTTCTCTAAAATTTTAACAGATAATAAAATTAATCATGACCTAGTAATTGGACCACGTCACCAAAAAGAAATTATAGCAGATAACAAAACTCTTATAAAATTACTTGGAAAAAATAAAAATATTTTCAAAATTACAAATTTGACTAGTGAATTTTTAAAAAAATACAAAAAAGATAAAAAAACTGTTTTTATTTCTTTTAGCTCGCCTTGGATATTTAAAAATAAAGACATAAAAGAGATCTTTAAAAATAAACTAATAAATTCTCATGGCTCTAGATTGCCTCAGAATAGAGGAGGGGGAGGTTTTAGTTGGAGGATTTTATGCCAAAATAAACTTGGATATTGCGCTCTTCATCATGTTGACCCAAATGTTGATACTGGAAAGATATTATTAATAGAAGAATTTACATTTCCTTATAAATTATGTAGACCACATGAATATATATCATTTCAAAATGAACAAGAAAAAATTTTTCTTAACAAGTTTTTAAAAAAGATTTTACGTAAAGAGAAATTTAAAACAATTGATCAACCTGAATATTTATCATCTTATTTCCCTAGACTTTCGACAAATGATAATGGATGGATTGATTGGAGCTATAAAATTAATGATTTGTTTAATTTTATTTGTGCTTTTGATGAGCCATTCGATGGTGCAAGCACTTACTACAAAAATCAAGTTGTTAAAATTAAAAATGCGAATTTAACAAAAAGCGATCAGCCATTTCATCCTTTTCAATATGGCTTAATTTATAGAAAAACAGAAAAATTTGCTCTTGTTGCCTGCAGAGAAGGAAGCTTAATAATTTATAAAATATTTAACAACAAAGGAAAAAATATCTTCAATAATTTAAAAGTTGGAGATAGATTTTTTACTCCATTAATAAAATTAGACTCTGCAAAAAAAAGATTTTATTTTAACTCAAAAGGAAAGAAAATTTAATTGAGTCTTTTAAAAGACGATCTTGAAATATTAGAGTCGAAGTAACTAAATATATCTTCACCTTTTTCACATTTTTTTATTTTTTTAAATATTTCATTTAATTTTTTAAAATATCCTTTAAAAATTTTTTTATTATGGGCAACTGAAATATAAATGCTATTAGAGGCCAAGATATTAATCTTAAGCATTTCTTGTGTAATAAAAGTTTTATACACTTGATTATTATTATAAAAAATAAATGAACTTAGAGCAGGTATTCCTTGAACTTTAATTCGTATTTTATTTTTTTTTGCCAATCCAACCCATTTTTTTCTTACATATTTTCCAAGTTTTGTAACATAATTCCAGGATCTATTTTTTTCCATAATTTCAAGAGTTTTCAGAGCAGCTGCAAAACCGGAGGCTTCAGTCCAAAAGGTGCTGCTTATAAATGTATTATTTATTGAAGACATAACATCGTTTTTTCCTATAATTGCGTTAATTGCATATCCGTTACCAAGAGCCTTTCCTAAAATAAGTATATCTGGATTTATATTATATTTCTTATGCAACCCGCCGAAACACTCTCTAAATCCAGTAGTACATTCATCGAAAATAAGAATTATTTTTTTTTTGTCAGCCAGGTCTCTTATTTTTTGTAAAAAATTTTTAGTAGGTTTTATATTTCTCGCCACTTCCATTTTAATTATGCCTATCCTGGGATTTTTAGCGATTAAACGCTTCAAACCTTTAAAATCATTATATTTAAAAGGATATATGGTTCCTTTAAGTTTTTTATTTACTCCTTTTGTTTCAAGCCCTGATAGTAAATGTTTGTCTAAGTTTTTCTTATTATTTAAATTTGCAGCTAAGTACCAATCATGCCATCCATGATAACCACAAAAGGCTATATCATTTTTTTTCGTAGAGGCCCGTGCAAGCCTAATTGCAACAGCATTAGCTTCACCACCGGTTCTGGTAAATCTGACTTTATGTGCCCAGCTATTAATTTCTAAAAGTTTATCTGCTAATTTAACTTCTTCAATGCTATTCAACGTAGACATATTACCTTTTTCTATTCTTTTTTTTACAGCACTATCAACTTTGTTGTTTGCATAGCCAAGCATATTTGTTCCAACGCCCATCGTAGATAAGTCTAAATATTTTTTCTCATTTAAGCCAATGATGTGACAACCTTTAGCTTTGACGAAGTAAGTAGGCCACTTATTTGGTATATAAACATCTGGTCTTTTTGAAAACAGAGAATTGCCACCAGCAATTACTTTGTTAGCATGTAGCCAAAGCTGATTAGATTTATCACCTGAATTAATTTTATTTTCATATTTTGAAATAGTTGAAATATTTTTTTTAAAATATGAAGGAAATTTATTATAGAATGTTATTATTTCTTTAACACCAACTTTTTCAAAACCAAATCTTTTTATAATTTTTTTAATTAAATCATAGTCTTCTTTATAATCTAGAGTTACTCTTAATTTAGAATAATCTTTAAAAAATTTAAAGTTTCTTTTTTTAAATAAGGGACTTCTTTGCATATATCGAGTTACATGCTCTTTATCTTTTTCAAGTTTTACATTTTGAAAAGATTTTTCAAGAGCTTTAAACGAAAAGAACTCCAGATCTTGACCATCAGGAAAACTTCTTACTAAAATATTAGAAAAATAATCGTAATTATTTTGTGAATATATTTTAGCCATTTTGTCAATAAGATTTATATCGATTAAAGGGCAATCAGAAGTTATTCGTAGTATGTGCGGAAAACTAAATTTCTTTGAGCAGTCGTAATATCTTTTTAAAACGTTTAATTCATTTCCTCTAAAGACTTTTATTTTATTTTTTAGAAGTATTTTATTTAAAAGATTGTTTTCAATGGTATTTGGAATCGCAACGACAACTTTTTTAATATTTTTGCACTTTTTTACTTTTTCGATAAGTGATAAAATTAAATACTTTCCATTTATTTTTTTTAAAATTTTATTTTTAAATCTAGAAGAACCTTGTCTTGCTTGAATAATTATGCCAATTTGTTTCATATTACCATAAATAGGGGTTAATCAGAGTTTTTTTTGTATTCATTTTAAAATTTGGAGTTTTAAAGTTTTTATATTTTATATTTTTTATAATTTCCTCTAGTTCTTTTACATCCCTTAATCCAACAATAACTCTATTAAATTTTTTACCTTTCAAAAAATTAATTAATCCATTAATTCTATTTATCTTATTTTTTTCAAAAAATTTATTTATATTTTCAAAAATATAATAATATTTTTTTAATTTTTGTGGAAAATATTTTTTTTTTTCAAATAATAAGCCTTGTAAGAAAATAGATCTTAACTCCAATTTAATTTTATTTATTTTCAAGATCCTTTGGTTATCTGAATTAAAAATTCTTTGATCTAATATGTTTGCAGGCGCTTGAATTACATTTATTGGAAAATCTTTAGAAATATTTTTCAATATTTCTGGATCATAAACTATGCATCCAATATTTTTAATCAATCCTCTTTTTTTTAAATTTTCCATGACAGCAAATATTTTTTTTATTTTATCAAAATTTTTTAGTTCTTGCCTGTTATGAATAAAAAAATTTTCAATTTTATTAACTCTTAACCTAATTAAAGACTCAGTTAATTTTTTTGTAATATGATTGTCAATATCAATTAAAGAATTAGAACTTGTGCTCGGGAATTTTGAAGAAATATTCCAATCTTTAACGCCAATTTCTCCTAATTTTTCCTCTGCATAGCCATAATTATAAGCAGTATCTATTGATGAAATATTTACTTTTCTAGCATATTTTAAAATTTCTCTAATTTTTTTTACACTAATTGATCTTAGTTTTTTATAACCGTACCTCATACCAAAATTAGCAGTGCCAATAGATAAATTTTTACTGATCACTATTTTTTGTTAAATAATACTTTTTTTAATGTACGAACCACATACTCTATTTGAGAATTAGTCATCCCATAAAACATTGGAAGACTTAAAGCGGTTTTAGCATGTCTTTCAGCAACAGGGTATTGTCCTTTTTTAAAACCAAGCTTTTTAAATATTGGATGTAAATGGACCGGTAAATAATGCAATACAACTCCTACACCCTTTTTTCTTAGTTTTGAAAAAATTAGATTATAAGGCAGTTTTATTTTTTTTAAGTCTAAAGTGATACAGAATAAGTGATAAGTAGAATAAAAATTTTTTCTTATCTTAGGTAAGTTTAAAGGTAATGTAGCAAGTTTTTTATAATATTTATTTGCAACTTTATTTCTAAATCTATTAAATTTATTCAACTTCCTTAATTGACTTAGACCTAACGCGGCCTGAATTTCATTCATTCTGTAATTAAAGCCTAGCTTTTGCTGCTCATAATACCAATCTGTTTTTATTTTAAGTTTTTTAGGATCTTTTGTAATTCCATTATTTCTAAGCATACCTAAAGACTCAAAATAGTTTTTATTATTTGTTGTAACAATCCCGCCTTCAGCTGAAGTCATGGGTTTAACTGGATGAAAACTAAAAACCGTCATATCTGACCACTTACAGCTTCCAACTTTTTCACGACCATTTTTTGCACCAAGTGAGTGAGAGGCATCTTCTATAATTTTGAAGCCATATTTTCTTGAAAGCTTGAATATTTCTTTTTGAGGCGTAGGTTGACCGGCAAAGTGAACAGGTACCAATACTTTTGGTAAAGTTTTATTTTTTTTTGAAATAATCAACTTTTTTTCTAATTTATTAATATCGATGTTTTGTGTTTCTCTATCAATATCTACAAAACTTACTTTAGCACCACAGTGAAGAGCACAAGATGCAGATGCTACAAAAGTATTTGGAACAGTCCAAAGAGTATCATTTTTTTTCAAGTTAAGAGTTATGCAAGCAATATGTAAAGCAGCTGAGGCATTACTTAAGGCAACAGCATATTTTGCACTTGTAAAATGACAAATTTTTCTTTCGAAATTTTTTACATAGTTACCCTGTGTTAAATATTTAGATTTCATTACATTAACAACTGATTTTATATCATTTTTATCAATTGATTGCTGGCTATACCAAATCATATTAAAATTTTTTGATTAATTTTTTTAATTCATTAATTTTTAAAAAGTGTTTGTTATTTCCACTACTATAATTAAATGAATTTTTATTTATTTTACCACCATTTTTCTTTATATAGTCTTCAAGTGAATATTCTTTAAAGCTTGGCAATATTACAAAATAATTTTTAAACTCTATAGAACTCATACTTTCAGTTTTTGATATCATTTCTTCATGGATTTTTTCACCCGGCCTGACTCCAGTAAACCTAAATTTAGCATTAGGCGAAATACTTTTTGCTAATTCGACTAATTTATAACTTGGTAGTTTTGGCACAAAAATCTCACCACCTTTAGCTTTTTTTAAAGACATTAGAACAAAATCGACTGCATCGTTAAGTGATATATTGAACCTTGTCATTTCTTTATCTGTTAAATAAATTAATTTCTTATTTTTATTTTTTATTAAAATAGGAACAATCGATCCTCTACTGCCCATAACATTCCCATATCTAACTACACAAGGAATTAGTTTGCTTTTGCCTTTAATATTTTCAGCGCTTACTGTAATTTTATCCGAACATAATTTTGATGCTCCATATAAATTTATTGGAGAGCTAGCTTTATCAGTAGATAAAGAAAGTAATTTTGAAACGTTGTTCTTAATACATGTTTCAACAACATTTTGAGTACCAAATACATTTGTTTTAATAGTTTCAAAAGGATTGTATTCACTCGATGGTACTTGTTTTAAGGCTGCCGCATGAAGAACTATATCTACATCCTTGAACGCCATATCTAGTCTCTCTTTGTCTCTTATATCTCCTAAAAAAAATCTTATTTTATTATAGTGAATTGAATTCTCATAATACTTTGACATTTCAAATTGTTTAAGTTCATCACGTGAAAAAATTATAATTTTCTTAATTTTTTTAAATTTTTTAAAAGCTCTAGAGGTAAATGCTTTGCCAAAAGATCCTGTTCCACCTGTAATTAAAATAGTTTTATTATTAAACATTATTTAAAATAACATATATCGTTCATTTTTTGAACAATTTATTTGACCAAAAAGCAAAATTATGTTCAAATAATGAACAATATGGATAGTAAAGAAGATATTTTTAAAACTCTTAGAAAAATCCACAATAAACCTAATGCTTCACAGCGAGACTTAGCAAATGAGCTAGGATTTAGTTTGGGTAAACTTAATTATTGCTTAAATGCATTAAGACAAAAGGGTTTGGTAAAATATAAAAACTTTAAAAACAACAAAAATAAAATTAATTATATTTATGTTCTAACACCTAAAGGATTAAGTGAAAAAACAAAACTTACTATAAACTTCATGAAAAGAATAATGAATGAGTATGATGATTTAAAAAAAGAGTTAAAAAAATAATAAAAAAACTTACCAATGTTATAAATGTTTAAAAATTTACAAAATATACTTGAAAAAAAAGACTTTTTAAAATTTAAATTTATTTTTTTTTTTAATTCAGTTTTGTCAATTTTCGAATTTGTGAGCGTAATTTCAATACCAATTTTTATATCCATTCTAATAGAGCCTGACATTTTTTTTAACAAAGTAAAAAATTACGAAATTTTAAATTTTTTAAATGAATTATCAAATTTCGATCTTTTAGTATATTTTTCAATATTTATTATATTGATATTTTTTTTAAAAAATGTTGCCTTGGTTTTTTTTATCATCACTGAGCAAAATCAAATAAAAAGAGTAAAAACAAAAATTTTACAAAAGCTATTTAATTTTTATGTCAATGCCCCCTATTTGATACATCTAAAAAGAAGCCCTGAGGTTTTTTCAAGAATTATATCTTATGAAATAAATAATTTAGATTTACATATGAGTCATTTATGTAAATTATTTAGAGATGTAATTGCATTACTTGTAATATTTTTTATCTTACTTTATGCTTCACCTTTAATAACTACGATTACTTTATTATTTTTTATTTTAATAGCTTTTTCCTATAGCTATAAAATAAAACCAATTGTAAATTCAAAATCTAAATTAAATTTATTTATACAAAAAAAACTTTTTCAAGTTTCGAACGAGACCTTCTTCGGAATAAGAGATTTAAAAACAATGTCTAAAGAAAAAGACGTATCAAAAATATTTGAGGGCCATCAAAAAGAGCTAGCAAATAATATTTTTGTATTTAAAATAGTTGAAAGCCTACCAAAAATAATATTTGAAATTATTGCTGTAGTTTTTGTTTTGCTAGTAACGTTAATATTATCAATTAACCAAAATTATATCGAAATTTTACCAAAAATTTCATTATTTGCAGTTTGTGCATTTCGTTTTATACCAGCTTTTAATTCTATTATTACCAGTCGAACATATTTAGGAATAGCCAAACCTTATATGCTATCAATCGAAAAAGAAATTCAAATAGAAAAAAATTTTATAAAAGATAATAACAACAATGAACTCAATAAAACAATTATTTTATCTTTAAAAAAAGATAAAATAATTAATTTAAGAGAAATTAATTTTAGTTACCCCGAAGAAAAGAAAACAAGCTTAAAAGATATTAATATAGAGATAGACAAAGGAAGCACAGTAGGAATCACTGGAGTGACAGGGGCTGGAAAAAGCACATTATTTTATATCATGTTAGGTTTAATTCGCCCTGATAAAGGAGCAGTTTTTAACTATGAAAAAAATATTTTTAATGACTTAAAATCATGGAGAGAAAAAATAGGTTATATTTCACAAAATATTTTTTTGATGGACGATACTATAAAAAAAAATATTACCTTTAATTTTTCCGGTCAAGATATAGACGATGAAAAATTTGAAAAAGCATTACATTACTCTGACATAGCAAAAAAAATTAGTGAATTAGATCAAGGCGCGAACACACTAATTGGAACCAATGGTATTAGATTGTCTGGAGGGGAAAGACAAAGAATTGCGATAGCCAGAGCTATATACAGAGATCCTGAAATTTATTTTATGGATGAAGCTACAAGTGCTCTAGATGATATGACAGAAAAAAAAATTATAGATAATTTCAATAAAAATTTTAAATCAAAAACTAAAATAATTATTGCCCATAGACACACCTCATTAGAAAGTTGTGATAATGTGAAAAAACTGCAAAAAGGAACAATTAGTGAGTAAAAATTTTATATTTATTTACGATTATTCTAGCGCGAAAAATTATTTCAAAAGCAAAAACAAAAAGCAAAACGATATAATTTTTAGTTTATGTCTTACAGCATCAAATTTTTTAGATACAAAAAAGTTAAAATCAAAATATATTCTAGATCAATTATCTATAGAGGATCAAAAAAAAATTTATGTAAAAGCTGATAATTTAATGAAAAATACATTAGAAAACTTAGACTCCGATTATACCAATCAAATATCTAAAAAGTTTAATCTTAATTTAGAAAATATATTTTACTCACTCTACAAACTACCTTTTACAGATAGATTGGCAGCATTATTAAAATTAGAAATAATACTTCAAAGAGAGATTTTAAAAAACTCAAACTATAATTTTATTTTTTATTTAAATAAAAACCAAGAAGACAATCAATGTCTTAATATTCAGGATTTAATAAAATTTTTTTTTAAAAAAAAAAAGATTAATTACAAAATTTTTTTAGCAAAAAGTGATTATTTATCTATCTGGGATAAATTAAAAAGATTAAAATATTTATTCGTATATACTGGAGAATTAATTAAAATTTGCATTTCAAAAGTAAAGAAATTGATAAGACTCAAAAATTTGAATAAAGAAAAAAAAATATTATTTTTAGATGAATGTGAATTTTTTGATACTTATTTTAATAGATATAAAGATCAAATAATTTATTTTGACGAATTTAAAAGAATAAAAAAAAATTATAACTTAAATTTAGAAAAGGAATTAAAAGAAGAAGAACAGTTTACTGTAGATTTTTTTTGCCAAACAAACATATCAAAATTAATTAAAAAAGATTTTAAAAAAAATTTTCAAAAATATTATAGTATACTTTTTTTAAATAAAGATATTCTTTTAAAAATTAAAGTTGCTTGTTGGAATATACCACCAGTAGGATTTATGGAAAAAAAAGTTATTGTTAATTTTCTGATGTCAAATAAAATAAAAGTTATTGGTAGACAACATGGAGATACGTATATGCAAAAAGTAGAAGTATATGACAGGCATCACGATAGTGATTATAATAACTGCCATTATTGGCTTTCATACGGCATGAGTGAAGAAGATTTTAAATTAACTGTGGGCAATAAAAAAAAAGTATCAAAAATTATTCCAAGTTATATTAACAAAATAGATTTTAATTTACCAAGACGAAAAATTGACATTCTTTTTATACCTAGAGTGCATCTTGATTTTTACAATTACGGTTTCCAGCCGCAAAAATATGAAAATTATAAATATAATTTATTAAAAAAATTAGACCAAAAAAAAAATTTAAATATAGCTGTAAAATTGGTAGCATCAAACCCTCTTACAACATCAAATTCTACCAACACTCAATTATCTAATATAAGCAAATTAAAAAATTTAAAAATTATAAATGATATTTCATTTAAAACTTTATTAAAATATAATCATATTGATCTTGCTATCTTTGAAGAACTAAATACTTGTTTACTTGAAATGCTTAATGAAAAAACAATCATTTTTACATTAAGTCATCCTAACTCAACATTTTGCAATCATGTTAATGAAGCAATAAGAAAAAGAGTCTATTTTTTCGAAAATCTTAAAGAGCTTGAAAAAGGAATAAATAATTTTCTAGAAGGTTCTGGCAACTATTCACATTCAGACAAGTCTTTCAGCAAAATCTACACTAAAGAAAAATTTAATTTAAATTTATTTGAATTAACAAATATTAGAGAGATAGAATTAACAAGATGAAGAAATTAATAAATCACACTAAAATTGTAATACTCTGTGGAGGTTATGGTTCTAGATTGGGTCATGAAACAAAATTGATACCTAAACCAATGGTCAAAATAGATAACGATCCAATTTTAGTACATATTTTAAGAATATATAAAAAATATAGTTTCAATAATTTTATTTTAGCCTTGGGATATAAAGGACATGTAATAAAAAAATTTTTCAAAAAAAATAAAGAATTTAAAATTAAAATGATAAATACGGGTCTTAATTCCTTAACGGGAACAAGATTATATAAATTAAAAAAATATTTAAAATCAGAAGAAAATTTTATGTTAACTTATGGCGACGGTGTTTCAGATGTAAATATTAAAGATCTTTTAAATTATCATATTAAGAAAAAAAAAATTGGAACCATGACCGTAGTTAGACCTCCCGTTAGATTTGGTGAAGTTAAATTAAAAAATAATCAAATAATTAATTTTAGAGAAAAACCTCAAATTAAAAATAATTGGATTAATGGCGGATTTTTTGTCTTTAATAATAAGATCTTTAATTATCTTAGAAAAAAAAATGAAATGCTTGAAAAAGCGCCACTCGAAAAACTCGCTAAACATAAAAAACTGATTGCTTTTAAACATCAAAAATTTTGGCAATGCATGGATACAGCTAGAGACAAAGAATATTTAAAAGATTTATTAAAAAAAAATAAAGCGAAATGGAAATAGATGGATTTTAAAAATATAAAAGACGTGAAAATAAAAAATTTAAATCAAATTTCTGATAATAGAGGTTCTGTGCTTCATATGTTGCGAGCAGATTCCGAAGAATATGACACCTTTGGAGAAATTTATTTTTCAACTTTAAACAAAGATAAAATAAAAGCTTGGAATAAACATCTAAAAATGAAATCAAATATTGTTTGTATTTATGGGTCAGTTGAAATGATTTTATTTGACGATAGAGATCCAAAAAAAAGTAAGTTAATGAAAATTAACCTTTCTAGAAAAAATTATTTCTTAGT
>Ga0209425_10003002_pt1 | contig 18269 bp, 18 predicted proteins | sample COG_05_FD_184749 | JGI IMG/M metagenome (GOLD analysis project Ga0209425, IMG submission 184749) | Pelagic Microbial community sample from North Sea - COGITO 998_met_05 (SPAdes) (version 2) | ecosystem: Environmental > Aquatic > Marine > Neritic zone/Coastal water | place: Helgoland, sampling...
ATATACTATTATAAATGTTCAATTACAATAGTTAAAAAGGCAAAATAAATAGTTTTTTTTATATGTTTTCAGTAATTTTTCCAGGTCAAGGTTCTCAATTAGTTGGTATGGGGAAGGAATTTTACAACAAATTTGATCTTGTAAAAAATCTATTTAAAGAAGCTGATGAAACTCTTAATTTTTCACTTTCAAAGCTCGTATTGGAAGGTCCAAAAGATGAACTAGATTTAACTGCTAATACACAACCAGCAATTTTTTTAATTAGTTACTCAATTTTCAATGTTATTACAAAAGAATTTAAAATTGATCTTAATAAAGCAAAATATTTTGCAGGTCATTCATTGGGTGAGTATTCTGCTTTATCATGTGCAGGATATTTAAGTTTTTCAGATACTTTAAGAATTTTAAGAATAAGAGGAGATGCTATGCAAAACTCTGTTCCAAAAGGACAGGGAGGGATGGTAGCAGTTCTAGGTTCAACAGTTGAAATTATTGAAAAAATATTAAAAGATAATGAAAGCAGTTTTAAAGCTCAAATAGCAAATGATAATTCTGAAGGTCAGATAGTTTTAAGTGGAAGGATAGAAGATTTAGATAAATTAATTTTAACGTTTAAAGAAAAAGCAATAAAAAACATAAAGTTGCCAGTAAGTGCCCCATTTCATTGTAGCTTAATGAGCAAAGCAACAACAATAATGAGTAAAGAGTTAAATAAACTAAACTTTAATCAAGCTGATAATGCATTAATTTCAAATGTTTCCGCAAAAGAAATATCAAATACAAATGAACTTAAAGAATTATTGATAAAACAAATAGAAAATAGAGTTAGATGGAGAGAAAGTGTAATTAATATGATCAATAATGACGTTAATCATTTTATTGAAATCGGACCAGGCAAAGTTTTATCAGGTTTAGTTAAAAGAATTAATAAAGATGTAAAAATTAACACTATAAATAATCAAGGAGATATTGAAGGTTTAGAAATATGAAAAATTTAGAAAATAAGAATATTATTGTAACAGGTGCATCTGGAGGAATAGGTAATGCTATAATTAAAAAATTAAATGAAGCTGGGGCAAATATTTTAGCATCAGGTACCAGAATAGATAAATTGGATGAACTTAAAAAAAAATTTGTAAATATTAAAATATTGAGATTTGATATTTCTCAAAGTGAAAAAATTGAAGAATTTATAGATAAAGCATCAAATGAATTAGGAGGAAGTTTAGACGGTATTGTTAATAATGCTGGAATTACGCAAGACAACTTAGCAATTAGAATGAGCTTAGATGAGTGGCAAAAAGTTATAAACATAAATTTAACATCAACTTTTTTAATGAGTAAGTTTGCAATAAAAAAAATGCTTAAAAATAAATCAGGTAAGATCGTAAATATTACTTCTGTTGTTGGGCATACTGGAAATTTAGGACAAGCAAATTATACAGCATCTAAAGCTGGTATTATTGCTATGTCAAAAAGCTTAGCAATTGAATATGCAAAAAAAAATATAAATATAAATTGTATTTCACCAGGATTTATTAAAACTGCAATGACAGACAAAATCGATGAGAAATTTAAAGAGGTTATTGTCTCAAAGATACCTTCAGCTAGACTAGGAGAGCCAGATGATATAGCAAATGCAGTACTTTTTTTAAGCTCTGATCAATCAAGCTATATTAATGGGGAAACAATACATGTTAATGGGGGCATGTATATGGCTTGACAAAATAACTTTTTAAACTAATAAGAATTTATAACAAAAAGGATCAACATGTCAGAAGATGTTTCAAGCAAAGTAAAAAAAATTGTAGCAGATCACTTAGGTATTGATGAAGCAAAAGTTAATGAGGAATCTAGTTTTATAGATGATTTGGGAGCCGATAGCTTAGATACCGTAGAATTAGTGATGGCTTTTGAAGAAGAATTTGGATCAGAAATTTCAGATAGTGAAGCAGAGAAAATTTTAACTGTAGGTGATGCAGTTAAGTTTATCGAAGGTAAAGCTAACTAATAAATTTAATGTCCTCAGACAAAGATGGGGTAATGATAATTTTGTCATCTCCTTCAGGAGCTGGCAAAACTACATTAGTGAAGATGTTATCACAAATAGATAACTATGAAGTTTCCATTTCTCACACAACCAGACAACCTAGAAATAGTGAAATACCAAAAAAGGATTATTTTTTTGTTGATAAAAAGGAATTCAATAGATTAATAAATAATGAAGAATTCCTTGAATATGCAAAAGTTTTCAATAATTTTTATGGAACAACAAGAACTCCAATAATAGATAAATTAGATAAAGGAAAAAATGTTTTGTTTGATATTGATTGGCAAGGAGCTGATCAAATTAAAAATAAAAAATTAGATTATAGATTAATTACTTTTTTTATACTTCCCCCTAGTAAAGAGGAGTTATTTGATAGACTTTCAAATAGAGATATGAAAGATAAATTAATAGTTGAAGAAAGAATGAAGCAATTCGAAAGAGATGTTTTGCATTGGATTAATTATGACTATGTAGTTATTAATGATAATTTAGAAAAATGTTTTTCAAAAATTAAAAGTTTAATTGATGCCGAAATAACAAATGGCTCAAAAGATTATGATTTAGAATATATTAGAAGCCACATTAACAAATTAACCTCTTAAATTCTCATATAAGCTTGTTAATTTATAATAAGTATCAAAATCTAAGTTTTGTGGTCGTAAATTTAAATCAATTTTAAGTTCTTCCAATACTTTTTGATCTCCGTTAAATAATTGATTAAAAGGTTTTTTTAGCATTTTTCTACGTTGATTAAAAAAAATTCTAGTTATTTTTTCTAGATTTTTTGGATCTTTAATTTTAAAAAATTTTTTCTTAGGTGAAAAAAATAATAAAGAGCTATCTATTTTAGGCCTAGGAGAAAAACTTTCTGGTTTAATATCACAAATTTTTTCAATATTTAATTTCCAATTACTTAAAATAGATAATCTACCATAAGCCGAGGTATTAAATTTGGCAATTATCCTATCAGCTACTTCTTTTTGAAACATTAAGATCAAACAATCAAACCAAGATTCATCTTTTAAATTTATGATCCATTTGTTCAATATTTCAGTTGAGATATTATAAGGAAGGTTGCCAAATACAGTAACTTTTTCATTAAATAACGAATTTTCATTAATATTTAAAACATCATCATTTATGATTGTTATCTGATTTTTAAATGATACACCTAAATTTTTTGCTAATTCATTATCTTTTTCAATTACAAATAATTTATTTGGTTTTTTTTTTAGAATAAAAGATGTTAAATTTCCTGTACCTGGCCCAATTTCAAGAATATTTTTATCCTTAACATTTGTTACATTTACAATTTTTTCTAAAACATCTCTATCAATTAAAAAATTTTGTCCTAAGCTTTTTTTAGCTTTAATCAATTTTTGTCCAGAAATTCTATAGCTCTAATTAAGCTTAATGGGTTAGATAAATTTTTACCCAACATTTTTTCATTTGGTCCATGATCTGGTGACACTCTAATAAAAGGAAGTCCCAAGGTTATATTGATTGCATCGTATTCAAACAATGTTTTAATAGGCGTTAAAACTTGATCATGATACATGCCAATAATAACGTCAAAATTATCTCTATTTTTTTTCATGAAAAGAGTATCTGCTGCAAACGGCCCAGCGACTTTATATTTTGATTTATACAATTTTCTTACTGTAGGATTCAATATTTTTTCGTCTTCATTAATTCCATTGGCACTTTCACAATGAGGATTTAACCCGGTTACCGCAAAACTTGGATAAAAATTGAAATACTTTTTAAAAAAAATATTAATTAAAATTATTTTATTCATTATCTCTTTTTGTGTAATCTTTTTGTGAATTTGTCTTACCGGCAAATGAGTCGTAATTGGACTAACGGACAGTTTTTTATTATAGATTAACATTGCGTATTTTTTGGTATTAGTTTTTTTTGCTAAATATTCTGTTATTCCCAGAAATTTTTTTTGTAAAAAATATTTTTTTGAAATTGGGCCATTAATAAATTTATAAGAAATTCCCTTATTTATTAATTCTAAGGCTATTGTAAAACATTTTTCAATATAGTTATTATATTTATTTGAAATTTTATTAAATGGTTTATTTACATTCAAATCAACATCTAGAAGATTTAGAATTTTATTATTAAATCTATCTCTTAGAATATCTTCAATAGAAACTAGTTTAAAATTTATTTTTTTATTCAAAGCTTTGGATTGAAGTAAAAAAAGTTTTTTCGAGCAGATCAAAATTATAGGATTTTTAATCTTTATCGTTTTTACTGATTTAAAAAGAATCTCTAAAAAAACGCTATTTGGTTCACCTGCTACTATTAATATAGGCTTAGATTTCATGGATAGAAACCTCTTGTTTAACCTTATTAAAATAAATATTTGAAAATTGATTTAATTGTCTATTTGTTTCATTATTAATTAATTTTTTTAATTCTTTATCAATATCTATTTTCTCTTTAACAATTCTTTTATCACTAATTTGTAAAATTAAAAAACCTCCAGGTAAGGTAATAGGTTTAGAGAATTCTTTTAGATTTAATCCAAACAAAGCTTCATTTATTTTCGAGTCCAATGAATTTTCATTTATCCACCCCAACATACCTCCGGTTTTTGCTGAGTCAGAAATACTATATAAGGAAGCAGTGTTTTCAAATCCAGTATCTAAGATACTTTTTTTTATCAAACTATATTTTTCATCTAAATTTGAACCTCCTTCAATATTAAAGATAATCTCTCTAAGAAATAACTCTTTTTTTTCACTTAAGTTTTTATTTTTTTCAATTTTTTTTTTTAAATCTTCTTTATCAATTTTTATATTTTGAGAGAACTTAAAATAAATTAGCTGGTTCCAAAGTGCTTCAATTTCAATTTTTTTAACAATAGTATTTATTTCAATGTTAAAATTTTTTAAATAAGCAATAAATTCATCTCTATTTTTTAAACCTAATGATTTATATCTAGTCTCAACAATTTTATCTAAAAATTCACCATTTAACTCAGCATCATTATTGTTTCTTAAAATTTCTATTTTTTTTATTTTTTCTCTAATAAGTGAATTTTTTGAAATTTCAAAAATTTTTGTATCATTTAATTCCATTATTTTAGGGTTTAGAGCGCTTAAATACCTGGACTCATTTTGAATATCTAAGCTCGTTATAATATCTCTATCTATTTTAAACATAATTTTATTTTCTAGAGAATAGGAAGAGGAAATTAAAAAAAATATTAATATCAATTTACTTAGTAATATTTTATTTAATTTCATATCTTTAATTTATAAATTAATTTTGACTAATTTTTTGATCAATAGAGGTTAAGGGGATTAAGGTTATTGAAAACATTAAATCTTCTGAAGGTTTAAGATCTCTATCTTCATAATAAGTTTTCTTATATTTTATTCCTGCTGTTAGACAATCATTTTTATATTCATAAATCAGATCATAATATTCCGTAAGGTTAATTTTTTTATTTCTTCTTGTTTTGAATGTTAAAAAGTTTTTATCATCAAAATTATACGATGTAGTATTTTCTATTGAGCTTGCATCACCCATAATATTATTTTCTTCTATAAAGTTAAATTTTGTTACAAAATTATTTACAGAAACATTAAAAGCAAGAGCGTTATAATCTAACTGGTCAAGATCATTGTTTACAGAAAAATTATAACCTATATCTAAAAAGCTTGAGATACTATGATCAACTGAACCAAAGATGTTTGAATATTTTTTATTTAAAGTTGTTTTTTTGGGTATATCTTTTTCCTCAACATCTCTAAAGACAGAGGCTAAACTTAATTCAGTATATCTACCTGTATCATTTAAATTTTCGGTTCTATAATCTACACCATAAGTTATAGATTTTCCTGACTCTAATGTTTCATCTAAAGCAAGTCGATTTGTGCTAAAAATATTACTAGTTGTAATAACTCTATCACTTTCATAGTTGTTGTTCATATTACCAGGGTTTACTCTAAGGGAAATTTTAGGTGTAAATGATGAAAGGTAATCATTTCGTTGTTTAACAAATGGTATACTTGAATTAAACACAAACATCCCAGATAAATTGTAGTCTGGGTTAGAGTCGTATTGGGAGTCATTATTTGCAACTATATTAGTATTTTTAAACAAAAATTCAAAATTAGTTATGTTGCCATAATCATAAAAAATTTTATCCAGTGAGCTAAAATTAATATCATTAATAACTCTTGTTTTAAGATTATTTGTTTCTTTTAAATCGTTACTACCTGATGAGTTAAAATCCAATATTCCATTATTGTTTGAAAATAAATTAGTTGAAAAATCATAATATGGAAAAATGAATTGGTGTCTATCTGAACTTGGTTTTTGCAAGTCCTCATAAACACTCATACCTAAATTAAAATCAAACTTTTCATTATTAAGAACAAGCTTTGCTTCTGATGTTAAAATATTATCATTTGTAGGTTTTAAATCAGTATTAGACAGTATGTTGTCAAATAACTTTAAATATGTATCCTTAGTTACTTTCTCTAAAGAAAAAAACACTTTACTATAATTAAAATTTTCCAAATTTAAGTTTAAGTCAAAGTCTGTAAAAATATGAGCAATACTATTTTCTTCTTTAGTTTCTGATGATTTGAATTTATTTGTAATTCCAAAATCAGCAACAAAAGATGAATTTTTATTTTCCTGTCTATATTCTGCCTGGTACATTTGACTATTTTTGTCAAAAAAGGTTGGTTTAAAAGTATAATCTTTGTTTTCTGATATTGCATGAAAATAAGGTAGACTAAAAGAACTTCCTAAAATTTTAGAATTACTTAATTTGGGTTGTAGAAAACCAGACTGCCTGTCAACAGAAGGGTCTGGATGAAAAAACTTTGGAAAGTAAAAGACTGGAACGTTATAAACTTTTAATAAAGCATCATCATAAATTAATTGTTTTTTGTTTTTGTCATGAGTAATTTTTCTAGCCTGAATTGTCCATGGAGGGCAATCATCATTTTTTTTACAGCTAGTAAATATACCTTTGTTAATAGTGGTAACACCATTGTTACTAGAAGAGGATGCCCCTAGTAATCTGGGATCATTATCAAAATTATCAAAAGTTTTCTTTTCTAATTTAATTTCAGTTTTGCTAGCTACAAATTCTTTATTTTTTAAATCAAAAAATCCATCTTTAAGAAATAAAGAATTTGATAATCCTTTTGGATTTTTAATATTATCATTAAAAAAAATATTTTCAGCTTTAAGCATTTCATTTTCAATATTGAATGTAAATTTTTCAAACCCCAACAATTGTTGTGAATTTTGTATTATCTTAGTTTTATAATTAGAGCTTAATTCTTTTTGATTCTTTGAATATATTACGTTTTTTGAAATAAATTCATATTTTGAATAGATTACCGCTTTTGTATAATTTTTTGTAACAATTTTTTTATCAGTTTTATAATAAATAATTTTATCAGATAAGATTATTAAATCTTTCAAATTGTCTTTAGCCAAAACATTTTCTTCAACACTTAAAATTTGATTTTTTTTAAAATACTGAAATTTATTTGCTTCAATTTCTATTGAGTCATTAAAATATTTTATATTCCCTTCACCAGTTATAATTTCTTTATTTTTGTTGTAAGAAATCTTATCAGCAAAAATAATCAGGTCTTGTTTTTTATCTTTTATTTTAATATTTCCACTAGCAATTAATAAGTTTAGAGTTTTATCTAGTTCAAAGTTGTCTGCGTCAATTATTAGACCATCATTTGTTGATATTTTTCCTTTATTTAGACCTTTGATTTTATTGCCATTATCGCTTATTTCGATTTCAGATATGTCAAAGTTAAATATTTCATTTGAATTTGCTGATAAATTAAAAAAAAATACTAAATAAATTACGAAGTAAAAAAAATTAAAATTATTTTTCATCAACTCTAGAAATTATAATTGTATTAAATAAACCAAAAATAAAAATTGGTGTCCAAACAGATAATATGACTGAAATTTTTTCAGTATTTCCAAAAACATAAAAGAAATTATTTATATAATAAATTAAAACAGATAGAAACAACCCTAATGAAATCATAATTGTAATATTTGCGTTATTTTTTATATATAACATTATCGCTGCTGATAGTATTGTCATTAATATTAGTAGCACAGGATATGAAAATAGTTTCTGAATTTGAACGTTAATTTCAGTAGTGGAATAATTTAAAAGATTGTAGTTATTTCTAAGTTCAAACAGCTCCATAATAGATAGAGAGGAAAGATTGGAAAATAGATTTTGAATTAATTCGTAATCAAAATTAGTTTTAAGTGTTAAATAGTCAATATTATTTATGTCATTATTTGTAAAGACCCTAGCATCATATATTTTCCATTCATTTGAACTTATATCAATTTTGTCACTTTTTATATTTCGTATAATATTATAGTTATCATCGAATATTGAGATAAAAGAATCATTTAAATAGTTAGCATTCATTTTTGTGGCTTTTATAATTAAACTTTGATTTTCAACTTTATCTTTAATCCATAGACCATTTTTTGTAATAACAGCAAGATACTTTCCGTCAGTTGTATAATTAGATTTCAACTCTAAGTAAAAAGACTTAAGATTAGACGAGGCGTTATAAAACAAAGTTACTAACAGTATACTCATTACAAAAGTTATACATCCTAACAATAGTATAATTTTTGTATTTCTAATACCATTATACTTAAATATATTAATTTGATTATCTTTAAAAATATTTATAAAAAAAAGTTGAGTGGATAGTAGAAAAATAAATGGCAACATTTCAAAAATTAATGATGGGGCATTTATCAAGGATAGATATGCAGGAAAAAAAGCTCTTACGTTAATTTTTGAAAAAAAATCAAGTTCACCTAAAATATTTAAAATAAAAACTAATCCAAACATTATAAGAAAGACATAAGTAAATGCTTTTAAATAAGTTAGGGTGATAAATTTTATATAGGTTTGCATTATAAATATTTTATCTTTCTTTAAAAACTAGTTTTGAGTAAAAAAATATAAAAATAACTATTATAAAAATAAAAGGCATAATAATTAATTTATAATTATCAATCAATGTATCTTGCACAAATCTTATAGTTGTTTCTGATAAAATTATTAAAAAAAATCCCAATAAATAAATTATAGTTTTATAATTATTGTAATTAATATTTTCCTTAGAAGTGACTATTATTAAAAGAGCCATCAATACTATAATTGGAACATACAGAGGTATAATGAATCTTTTATACAATTCTTTTAAAACATTAGGTAAATTATTTAGATCACAGTTCCTGATAAAAAATTGATTATCTAAATTCATATTATATTTTTTATCTGATAAAAATTTTACACATCTAATAAGATTAACTGAGGAAGTTTCTTGAGTCTTAATAATTTTAATTGTTCTTGTATCAAAATTACTTAAATTAAAATTACTTTTAGAAAATTTGAAATTATTAATTTTACCATCCTTACCACTTGTTGTTTGACCATCATATAAAGTCAGTAATGGAATATTGTTATCATACTTAAAAATACCTTTTTTTGCATGTGTAACTTGAAAAGCTCCAGATGATTCTCTTTCTAAATAAATATTTATGAGATTTCCATTTTTATCTTTTTTTTCAACATAAATTGTTAAACCTTTTATTGTATCATTAAATTTTTTTGTTTTTATAAAACTTTCAAAAAAATTTATTTCAGATGTTCTTAATAAAGATCTGGCTAATTCCTGAGTAGAAGGAACAATTATCGATGTAAAAAAAATTTGTACTATTGTGAGAAAAATTGAAACAATAAAAAAAAATTTTATAAAACTTATTTTATGTACACCAAAATTCCATAGAATTATTAATTCATTGTTATATTCATATTTTGTTAAGGTAAAAATAAAGGTAAAAAATAGTACAAAAGGAAGAATCCTACTTATAATTTTTGGAAAATTTAACAACGTGTATTGAATATATACAATATAACTTCGACCATCTTCTAAGATAATATCAAGAAAATTTACTGCCTGAAAAATCCAAATAATTAAACTTGTTGCAAATAAGCTTAGAAAAAAGAAAAATGCACTATCTGATAAAATTTTTCTAAAAAATATTTTTTTCATTGAAATATGATAATTTTATTCATATATAGCATTCATCTCGTCTAGAGGGTATTTAAAACTTATGACATTTAAAATTTTTTATAAAAATAGTAAATTTGAAAAGCGACTATCAGACCTTATTGTGTTTGTTGATGAAAAATTTAGTATAAATTTCTTAAAAAAACATATTTCAGATAAAGAATTTTCTTATATTTCAGACTTACTAAAGAACAGAGACATTAAAAAAGATTTACTTTTTTTTGAAATAAGCTCACTTAAAAAAATATTTTTAATATCAATTAAGAAAGATTTAAAGACCTCAGATGTGGAAAGTTTGGGAGCAAAATTTTATAAACACATAAAGATTAATAAAAGTAATAGTTATTATATCAATTCAGACATTATAAATAGTAAGATTGATAATTTTTTAGGATATTTTCTCCATGGATTAAAATTAAAATCTTACGAATTCAATAAATATAAATCAAAAAAAAATAAAAAAAATATTTCTATAAATGTTATTGGTAAAAAATATAAAGCTTCCTCACATAGTAACTTGAGATTTAAAGCAATAGAAGAAGGAACTCTTTTTGCAAGAGACCTTGTGTCTGAACCTGGAAATGTTTTGCATCCTGACGAATATGCAAAAAGAATAAACACTTTAAAGAAATTGGGTTTAAAAATTAACATATATGATAAGAAAAAATTAAAAAAATTAGGAATGAATGCTTTGCTTGGTGTGGGTCAAGGAAGTATTCGTGGTTCATATCTTGTAACTATGGAATGGAATGGAGCTAAAAAAAATTTTAACCCTTTAGCTTTTGTTGGAAAAGGTGTTTGTTTTGATACTGGAGGTTACTCATTAAAGCCAGCAAAATTCATGGAAGATATGACGTATGATATGGCAGGCTCAGCAACAGTGGTTGGTTTAATGATTAATTTAGCATTAAGGAAAGCAAAAGTTAATGCTGTTGGTGTTGTGGGACTTGTAGAAAACATGGTAAGTGGAAATGCTCAAAGACCAGGTGATATTGTAAAATCTTATAGTGGCAAAACAATAGAAATATTAAATACTGATGCAGAAGGAAGATTAGTTTTGGCTGATGCATTAACATTTACAGAGAAAAAATTTAAACCGAAATTCATAGTGGATCTAGCAACTTTAACTGGCGCTATAATTGTTTCACTGGGTTCTGAGTATGCAGGTTTATTTTCAAATGATGATAAGTTATCAAATCAATTACTAGATGCGGGAGATAAAGTTGATGAAAAATTATGGAGAATGCCTCTTCATAAAAACTTTGATAAATTAATAGACTCAAAAAATGCTGATATGCAAAATATTAACTATGTGGGTGGTGCCGGATCAACAACTGCAGCACAATTTTTACAAAGATTTATTCTAAATAAAACACCTTGGGCTCACTTAGATATAGCTGGAATGGCTTTTTCAAAATATGGTGGAGCTTTAAATTCAGGTGGAGCAACAGGTTATGGGGTAAGATTATTAAATAAACTAATAGAGGACAATTATGAGTAATACAGAACAAACACTATCAATTATTAAACCAGATGCTGTAGAAAGAAATTTAGAAAATGAAATAAAAGAAATGTTTAAAAACAGAGGTTTCTCAATTGTAAAAGAAAAAAAAATTCAAATAGAAAAATCAGAAGCAGAAAATTTCTATAGAGTTCATGAAACAAAGCCATTTTATAACGATCTTTGTGCATATTTATCATCTGGCCCGATAGTTGTGATGGTTCTGGAGAAAGAAAATGCAGTATTAGGCAATAGAGAGTTAATGGGTGCAACAAATCCAGAAGATGCAGAAGAGGGAACTATTAGAAAAAAATATGGAATTTCAATTGATAAAAATTCTGTTCATGGATCTGATAGTGTGGATAACGCAAAAATTGAAATAGATTTTTTTTTTAAAGATTAAATATTTTCAAAATTGCCTCAGGGTATAACCTATGTTCTTGAGCCAGAACTCTCTTGGCTAGTTTTTTAGGAGTATCAGTTTTGTAAATTTTAACTTTTGCCTGATTAATTATTTTTCCAGAATCCAATCGACCATTAACGTAATGAACAGTACAGCCTGAATATTTATCTTTAAATCTAATTGCCTTTTCATGAGTATTTAAACCTTTATATTTTGGAAGAAGAGAAGGGTGAATGTTTAAAATTTTTCCGTTAAAATTCTTTATAAAATTTCTTGATAAAATTTTCATAAAACCTGCAAGGCAAATTAAATTTATATTATCCTTTTTTAATTTGATTAAAATTTTTCTTTCAGCCTGTGAATGATTTTTAAAATTAAATACTTTTTTTTTAATCTTATAAATCTTAGCAAATTCTAAACCTTTAGATTTAGAATTATTAGACATAATAATATTAATACTAATGGGTGATTTTTTTAATTTTGAAAATTTTATTAAAGATTTTAAATTACTTCCAGTTCCAGAAATAAAAACAGCAGTTTTTATCTTCTTAAATCCAGTCAACTGAGCCATTCAGTTTTACTTTGTTTTTTCCTTTAGAAATTTTTCCAATAATATACGGTTCAAATTTTTTAGAAAAGTATTTTTTAGTTTTTTTATAATTTTTAGGGTTAATAATTAAGCAAAATCCAACACCACAATTAAATGTTTTTAGCATCTCGTTTTCAGAAATCCCATTTTGGTAAAGCCATTTAAAGATTTTTGATGTTTTTATTTGTTTAAGATCAATATCAGCAATTAAATTATCTGGGATTACTCGTTTAATATTATCTGCTAAACCACCACCAGTTATATTTGCACATCCATTTATTAAATCTTTATTAATTAAGTTAAGCACTTCTTTCACATAGATTTTGGTTGGTTTTAGTAATTCAGTTTTTAAAAAAGTATTTTTTCTAATATTAATTTTTTTTTTATTTAATAAATATCTAACTAATGAAAAACCATTGGAGTGAAGTCCACTAGATGGCACAGCTAATATTAAATCGTTTTGTTTAATTTTACTTTTCTTTAAAATTTTATTTTTACCAACAATACCAACTGCAAAACCTGCAATATCAAACTTACCTTTTTCATATGTCCCAGGCATTTCTGCAGTTTCACCACCAACCAAATCACAATTAGATTGTTTGCATCCTATAACTATACCTTTAATTATTGACTTAAGTTTTTTTAAATCAATTTTATTAATAGATATGTAGTCTAGAAACAAAAGAGGTTTTGCACCCTGAACAATTAAATCATTTACGCTCATTGCAACCAAGTCAATTCCAATAGTGTCATATTTATTAAGTGTATTTGCTATCTCTATCTTAGTTCCAACACCGTCTGTACAAGCAACAATTTTAGGTTGTTTTATCTGATTTGGGATACTTGATATTGAGCCAAAACCACCAATATTGGAAAACTTTTTTTTGCCTCTTTTTTTTGATGAAACAGATGAAATGAAATTAACAAAATTATCAGCCGTATCAATATCAACTCCACTTTTTTTATAGGTATATAATTTTTTATTCATTAATATGTTTTATGAAATTTAATATTAAATGTTTTAATTTTAAAAAAGTATATATTCATTTTTGCTTTCTGGCTTTCTTAAATATTTTTTTTTCCACAGAAAATATTAGAGCTAGCACCTTAAGCGTTAATGATATCGAAATCTCCACACCATTTGAGATCAATTTTGATAAAAATCAGATAATAAATGAGGGTTTCATTGAAGCATTTGATAGGTTAATTTTATCAATCGCTCAGACTAAAGATCAAAAAATATTTAACAATTTATCAATTAATATTATTAAGGGTTTAATTGAAACATTTTCTATTAATGAAGAAAAATTTATTAATGAAATTTATTATTTATCACTAAATGTATCATTTAATAAAAAAAAAATTTTTAATCTTTTTGAAAGTCAAAATATATTCCCATCAAATCCAATTAAACAAAATATATTTTTTTTACCAATTATTTTTGATCAAAATAAGAATGAAATATCTTTATTCTCTGAGAGTTATTTGTTTAATAATTGGAATTTAAATCATAAGAAATACCATTTATTAAATTATATTTTACCAGCAGAAGATATTGAAGATTTTAATTTGATAAAACTTTATTCAAATAATTTAGAAAACTATGATTTTAAAAAGATAATTCAAAAATATGAATTAGATAATTATATAATATCAATTATTTTTAAAAATAATGATGAAATAAAAGTATTAAATAAAATAAATTTTAATGAAAAAGAAAATTTAAAAAATTTAAATTTAAATTTAAATTTAGATCAAGAAAAGGATGTGAATAAATTAATTGCATCTTTGAAAGAATTATATGAAGATTATTGGAAAAGTAAAAATGAAATTAATACTGCTGTTAAATTAACTCTAGCAATTTCGGTCAACAATAAAGATTATTTAAAAGTTTCTGAATTTGAAAAAATAATGAAAGATATGGATTTAGTGTATGATTTTTATATTTATAAATTTAATAATAAAAATAATTTTTATAAGATTATTTTTAATGGATCTCCAGATTACTTTCTTAAAATTATGAAAAGTAATAATTATGAATTTGATATACAGAATCAGGTATGGATTATGAAATGAAAAATCTTAACCAATTAATTCTCAATTTTGAACATGAACAAAATTTTAAAGATCAAGATTTTTATGTTTCTAAAAGTAACGAATATTCATTTAAATTATTAAATAGTTGGCCAAAATGGGAAAAAAATTTTATCAATTTAATTGGTGAGAAATTTTCTGGAAAAACTCATCTAATAAATATTTTTTTAGAAAAATTTAAAGGAATTAAATTTGAAGCTCAGGATATAAACAATCAATCTTTAAAAGATTTAAAAGTTCATGAAAATATTATTATTGAAAATTTTAATGATGAAATTGATGAAAATTTATTTTTCACACTAATGAATATTATTGACCAAGATAACAAGTATTTAATTTTAACTTCAGAAAAACCTATTGTTGATTATATATTTAAATTAGACGATTTAAATTCTAGATCTAAAAATTTTTTATTATCGCTAATAGACAAACCCGGTGACGATCTTATGTTCGCATTAATATTGAAAAATTTGTCTGATCGACAAATTTCCATAGATAAAAAATTAATTGATTATATTATTAAAAGAATTGATAGATCGTATGGCAAAATTTTTGATTTCATATATAAAATTGATGACATTAGTTTAAAAAGAAAACAACCAATCGATTTTAAGATTATTAAAGAAGCTTTAGGAGATTAATTGAGCAAATATAGAACACATAATTGTAACGAATTAAGAAAGAGTGATGTAGATAAAGAAGTTCTTTTGTCTGGCTGGATTAATAAAAAAAGAGATCATGGCAACCTTTTGTTCATAGATCTAAGAGACAATTATGGAATTACCCAATGTATCATAGATAAAGCAAATAAAAATTTTTTAGAGTTGGAAAAAACTCAACTAGAAACAGTTGTTAAAATTAAAGGTAGTGTAGTAAATCGTTCAGATGAAACGATTAATAGTGAAATTCGAACAGGGGAAATAGAAGTTGTAATAAATGAAATTGAAATATTGGGCACATGTAAAGAGTTACCTATGCCAGTTTTTAGTGATCAAGAATATGCTGAAGAAATAAGACTTAAATATAGATTTTTAGATTTAAGAAGAAAAAAAATACATGAAAATATAATACTAAGATCAAAAGTCATTTCCCACATTAGAGATGAAATGATAAAGCTTGGTTTTTTAGAATTTCAAACTCCAATACTTACTTCTTCAAGTCCTGAGGGAGCAAGAGATTTTTTAGTACCAAGCAGATTAAATCCTGGAAAATTTTATGCATTACCACAAGCACCTCAACAATTTAAACAATTAATAATGGTTTCTGGTTTTGATAAATATTTTCAAATTGCGCCATGTTTTAGAGATGAAGATGCAAGAGCAGATAGAAGCCCTGGAGAATTTTACCAACTAGACTTAGAGATGTCTTTTGTTGAACAAGAGGATGTTTTTAATATTGTTGAAACTTTATTAGTTAATACATTTAAAAAGTTTTCTAATAAAAAATTAATGTATGATCAATTTCCAAAAATTTCATATGCAGATGCTATGTTGAAATATGGAAGTGATAAACCAGATCTCAGAAACCCTTTAATTATAAACGATATTACAGAGATATTTGCCAGAGAAGATGTATCTTTTGAGATTTTTAAAAAACTTGTGAAATCTGGCTCTAAAGTTAGATGTATATTAACCAAAAATACAAAAGATAAACCAAGAAGTTTTTTTGATAATATTGATAAATGGGCAAAAGAACAGGGTGCTTCAGGATTAGCTTATTTTACTTTTGAAAAAAATGAGGAAATTTCTGCAAAAGGACCTATAGGAAAATTTTTTTCAAATGATGCGTTGTTAGAAATAATGAAACAAACAAATGCAGTAGTAGGTGATAGTATTTTTATGGCATGTGGAAAATTAAATGATTTAGAAAAGATCACATCTTTAGCTAGAGATAAAATTGGAAGGGATTTAGATTTAATAGATGATAACGTTTTTGCATTTTGTTGGATTGTTGATTACCCAATGTTTGAAAGAAATGAAACGACCAATAAAATAGAATTTAGTCACAATCCTTTTTCTATGCCACAAGGTGATTTGAATGATGAAAGTTTCAAAAATCCCTTAAATATATTAGCTTATCAATATGATATTGTTTGTAATGGTATTGAACTTTCCTCTGGAGCAATAAGAAACCACAAACCAGAACTTATGTATAAGTTATTTTCAATAGCAGGCTATAATAAAACCCAAGTTGATGAAAAATTTAGTGGAATGATAAATGCACTAAGTTATGGTGCGCCACCCCACGGAGGTATAGCACCAGGAATAGATAGAATTGTAATGTTATTAGCTAATGAAAAGAATATTAGAGAAGTAACAATGTTTCCAATGAATCAAAATGCTCAAGACTTAATGATGAAGGCACCATCTGAGGTTAATGAGGAACAACTTAAAGAACTTGGTCTTTACATAAAAAATAAAAAATAAATTATTTTTTACCTTTTAAGTTTATTTTAACATCTGATAAATCCACAAGATTTTTTTTGTAATTATTTCTTACAAACCCTTTACTTGTTATGTCTTTTACAATTTTTAATAATTGATTTTGATCATCAGATTGTTGTTCTTCTATAGTGTTATTGTCAACACCACCAATGGAGGGAGTATGAGCTAAATCTTCTCTATTTTGATAAGAAATTGCCAGTTCTCTAAAAATATAATCAAGAATTGAACTTGCACTTAATATTCTATCGTTTCCATGTACTTTACCTGATGGCTCAAATTTAGTTCCCACAAAAGCACTAATAAATTCATCTAAAGGAACTCCATATTGAAGACCAAGAGAAATAGCGATTGCAAAGTTATTCATTAACGCTTTTACAAGCTCACCTTCTTTACTTGTATCAATAAAAATTTCTCCAATTTTACCATCTTCATATTCACCAGTGTGTAGATAAACCTTGTGATTTCCAATAGTTGCTTTTTGAATATAACCTTTTCTTCTGTCAGGCATTCCAAATCTTTTACCACCTCTTTCAGCAGTTTTATTTAAGTTTGAAATAATATTTTCTTTGTTATGAGAAGTTATTTCAGTCGACTCTCCAACAACCTCAATTTTCTTATTATCGATAATTTTTTTATTATTGGGGTCAAGACTTTTAGTTTTTCGATTATCTAATTTAACATCTAAAACCTCAAATTTTCCATCGTCTCTTTTTTCAAGATTTTTTAATTCTGTCTCATTGATATCATCTAGGTAATGATTAACCTTAAAAGTACATGTGTAATATGTTTCAACTAAATATTTTGCCATTTAACCTCAATTTAAATTTTAATTTGAATAATGAATCATTTAAATTTATATACAAATCCATATTTTAGTCTAATTTAAATTATACAATTTTTAATTGAATAAATAAAATTATTTTATGTTGACACTTTTTAAAAAAATTTTCATCTGGTGGAATCAAGATACATTTGGAACAAGATTAAAAACAATATTTTTTGGAAAATTAGTTGGAAGTGATGAACTTGGAAATAAATATTACCAAAATAAAAAAGGAAAAA